>Ga0209302_10000015_pt1 | contig 119951 bp, 120 predicted proteins | sample ArcOceMetagenome_2_FD_187445 | JGI IMG/M metagenome (GOLD analysis project Ga0209302, IMG submission 187445) | Marine eukaryotic phytoplankton communities from Arctic Ocean - Arctic Ocean ARC135M Metagenome (SPAdes) (version 2) | ecosystem: Environmental > Aquatic > Marine > Oceanic | place...
ACATGGCCAGGACTGCCTGTAGAGACGCACTGTACATTATCGGTGAACAACCATGCATGTTTGCGTTTGAAAGGAGACCGCCAAAAAGAATCACCATAAACCCGTTTACTTAGATACAAAAAAAAAACATTATTTAAAGTCTATCTTTTTTTTATATCATGAATTGTGTCAAAGATATATGTAAACTTATGAACTGTGATTCCTGCGGAAATATCTGTGGACAAATATGCAGAACTATATTTTGCTTTATACCCAAAGGAATATCAAAATATAGCTACCCCGAATCATACGTTGAAGAAAACAAACTAACAGAACAAAAATTAGACATGTACAAAGATAATCCAATACATTTCTAAACGATCAATGCCTTCCAATTTTTTGGTAACTCAACGTTCAGGGCTCTGAAGATCAATGGCCAAAATTTTGGTGATCAATGGCCAAAATTTTGGTGATCAATGTTCAGGGCTCTGAAGATCAATGACCAATTTTTTCGTAAATCAATGACCAATTTTTTGGTGATCAATGACCAATTTTTTGGTGATCAATGACCAATTTTTTGGTAACTCAACGACCAATTTTTTCGTAAATCAATGACCAATTTTTTGGTGATCAATGACCAATTTTTTGGTAACTCAACGACCAATTTTTTGGTAAATCAATGACCAATTTTTTGGTAAATCAATGACCAATTTTTTGGTCACGACGAATCACCAAAATTTTGGCGAATGAAAGTTCAGGATCGATACTCTGAAGATGAATGACCAAAATTTTAGTCAAAATTGATATAAAAGTAGTTCTAAACATGACCATGAGATGGCCCTTGAACTTATCCTCGGTAGTATGTACAGCGGAAAATCAACCGAACTCATTCGCCGAATTCAACGCTTAAAGTCTATCGGCATGAGATGTTGTGTGATCAATCATGTGAATGATACGCGTGTTGTCGGGGATTTCATTCAAACACACGACGGGAATAAATTCACGGCAATAAAGACGGACGATTTGCTTTTAACGAGAGTGACTGATTATGATGCGATTGCCATTGACGAGGGTCAGTTTTTTATGAATCTGAAAACTGCCGTGACCCTTATGCTCCAAAAACACAAGTTTGTCATTGTCGCGGGTCTTAACGGCGACTATCAGCGCAAAAAATTTGGTGAGATATTGGATCTGATCCCAATGGCGGACGACGTAACTTTTAAGCGGGCGCTTTGCAAAAGATGTCGGCATCCGGGACGACCTGCATCTTTTACCAAAAGATTGGACCAAACAACTGAAACCATATCCGTGACATCAAAATACATATCCGTATGTAGACAATGTTATGAGCAATGAACGGTCAAAAAATACAGTATAAACAAAAAAGTTCCACATAAGTGTTTTTTTATTAAATGTCTATATTTTTAGTAATTGAAATGTACTCACCTGGCGATCTTATTAAATTTGAAATAGCTGATAGTGAATTCTATGGTGAAATTTTGGGTATCGACGATTCTAAAAAAATCGAAGTGTCTCGTCTAAAAAAGACTGCTTTGCAAGAGGGGCGCATTTGGGAGTTTGTCGAGGACGATCAATGGTCTGCCATTGATCCCAAGTATGTTACCAAGCATATCACGGTTAAAAATTCTGCTAGTAGAGCGGAGGTAGTTTCCGCTTGGAAAACCATAGGGTTTATTCCGGGTGGTGATGGCATTACGTTTTGCCGTCTTGAAGATGAAGATCAAACCACATTGCCCCTTTATGGCGGTGACGAAGAGGATTCCGACGAGGAGGAACAAGGATCTACGAACCCCAACATGCACGGTTATGCCGATGACGGTTTTGTGGTGCCGGACGACGAAGGTTCCGAGTTTGAGTTTGCCGATCCTGACGAATTGGACGAAGAAGCGGCCGAGTGGGTGCGCGAAACTCACAAAGCAGTCCACCAATATGAGAACTGGGTCCCTGAGGACAAACAAGGCGAGGCAATTAAGAAATTTATCGATACGATGGACCATAAAGCGTCGATCGATACCGATAATCAGCGTTTGGCGGGGGGTAAGGAGACTATTTCCACGAGTAAGCCACCAGTGAATAAACGTAAACGCAAATAAGGAAATGTACATCCTTCTAGAAAGACGTTGACTACAAAATAAGAATCTATTTTTAGTCCCTATATAATAAACTATAAACAAACTAAATATGTCATTGTTCAGAAAAACAACCGTATCTACAGAAACATCACAGGCTGAAATCCCTTGTAATCCCGCGAGGGGCGGCTATGAGCACATGTATACTCCGAGTCATCCGGTCCTCGCCTGGAAACATACGTCTGCGCCCGCGAAAAATGATCATCTCGACAATTATGTCGAGATTGACCCGTTCCACAGCGCCCGACAGACTGCGCGTCTTCAACATGGTTTTATCGCCGCAGAACCTAAAAAAAAGGCAAGTCCCAAAAGTAGACCACAGAAACGGGCTAGTAAAATGTCAGAAATTGAAATAGCCGAAAGAGACGCAAGAGGAGGACCCTCCAAAAAGGCAAGCCCCGAACAAAGGTTTGGAGATATTTTCAACAGTGCAGAATCAATCCTAGTTTTCACTGATAAACCCGACGAGACCAATGTCGAAGTTACAACGGAGGAGGACGTGTTCGGCTTTTTTGGAGAGGATATCGATGTTAATAGTTTTGTTATCAGTACTGGTGGTGGTTATAGAGGAGGAAAGTCCATTGATTTCGTCAACAAAACAGCCGAAGAAGTGTGTGAAATAATCAGAGGTTTATTTTGAACAATAGACCTATAAAATTCCCGAGACAGCAAAATAATAATTTGTCACTATATAAACCCAAAAAAGAAACTAAAAATAGATCATTGTTCATAAAAACAACCGTATCTGCAGAAACATTATGGAAATAGACGTCTCTTTTCTATAAAAACAATCTAACATAGATAAATACAAGAACTTAATGATCTATTTTTTTTAATACAAATATTGTTTTACTCTTTCTCGATATGCTGCATCTTGTTCAATGCGATTTAATTTACCAATGAGTTGATTCAGCTCTGATTTGATGTGTCCAAATGAAAGACCAGGTTGCCAATCGGAACCGGGCATTCGATAACGACATTGACCGGTTGAATCCATGGTCATTTCATAGTAAACTTGTTCTCCCTCATAAGTCTCTACAAGCATACAGCGCATAACTCTGACCATTTTCATGTACAGTATGCATTGTACCTGTTCGTATCTTCTTAATTCGTGGAATAGTCTACATTGTCGGTGTTTGAGTTCAAAGATGACGCCTGGAGCGATGCCGTCGATTCTTCCAATGACAAATCCGCCAAACGGTTGCCCGGAGATGGACAGAAAATAGGCGCGGTCATTGCCGGCGCGGACCGTCGGGAATCTTTTCTGTACTCGTTCGAGATCCGTCTCTTCGCGTTGGATACCTCTGGTGGTATTGATGGCTTTTGTCGCTTGTTTCTCGACATGTTTGGCCACCGTTTCTGCAGTTTTGACCGCGGCTTGTTTGCTCGACATTTCTTTCTTGGCAGCTTGTTTTTGTCGTTTTATTTCAGCGGCGGGTCGCCAGCCATTTTCTTTTGCGACGTTTAGACTCGAAAGTTCGGCCGTTCTGCGTGAAAGTTTGTGATAGACTTTACCTTTCGCCATAAAAAAGGAATCAATGGCCGCTCTTTTTGTCCCCGATTTTTTCGAAGGGTATTTCGGCAACTCTTTGAGGTCGGAAATGGCCGCCGCTTTCGAGACCATTTCTTCGTATTTTCTTTTGGCGTGCACCACTTCTTTGGCGGCCGTAATCTTGATCTGTTGTGTCATCTTCTTTTGTTCTTTACAGTCACTGACTGCCGCTTGGACCATTTGCTTGTATACTGGCTTCGATGCCAATACCTGTTGGACGATCTCAGCCGTTGGTTTTTGTTCGGGCATTTCCGCTGGCATTGTGCCAAATCTCGGCATTCTTTTGAGATTCATCAGCCAGCATTCTGCAATGGCCGTTTGCTGGCGTTCTTGGCCAAAATAACCGAGAAGTTTTCCGACGGCAGAAGCGTTGATCTGCCATTTAAAGGATCGTTTTTGACGTTTTGACATAGATTAATAATAATTTGAACAGATAAACGAAAATCACTTATGTTTAATGTTTATGATGTTTATGAATTTGGTTGATCTTGTCCCAGATTTTCCCAGAAAGATTTGCTGGCCATGGCTTTTGTCAGCGGGAGGCCATTATTCTGCCGCCAGGATGCTACAGTCGTATCGTAAAAATCAATAACGGACGAATAAAATATACCGTCTTGGGACGCAATATCCCCGCCCCGATCGGCGTATCCAGTAGAAACAAGCTCGCCGCTGACATAGGACTGGATAGTGTCAATCTCGGTCGAACTTACTCCTCTAAAGCTCATCATTATTGGACTACAAGGACATGTTTAAAACAAATAAATATATGTTTATCTTATTAGGATGTCGGTCACATGTTATAGGCTCTAAAGTTGCTCTATTTACTACTTGTAGAAACATATGCTTTTTTCTTTGGTTCTATGATCAAAGCAGAGCTGCTTTTTTCTTTGGTTCTATGATCAAAGCAGAGCTTTAGGTTATGAGCCTAATACTTTCCGAAAAAAATTATAGATATACTTTACGACAAATATCTCCCTCGCATACGAATTTAAATTGTCTACCTTGACCATCAGTGTGAATTTTTTCATGAACTTCTTCTTTATCGTCGTCTTCATCGTCGTCTTCATCGTCGTCTTCACCATAAAAGCTTTTTAGCCTTTGTGCCGCATTCGTTGATAGTGTTTCTTCTTCGCCTGTTGGACCGAGACGATAATAAGTGCCATTTTGACGGCGATGGATCTTCTTTTTATATTTGATTCCCAATGATTTGCAGAAGGCAGCAGCATCATGTCCTTTGTATATTTGTTGTCCATTTGAATATACAATAAAAGTCGGATAAGATGTTACGTTTAATTGTTTGAATAGCGTTTTTTCCATGTCTTTCAAGATATTACCTTTAATTTTTTGTTCGTTCAATAATTTTTCAAACAATCTTACTGCTATTGGACAGTATCGACACCAATTAGTGGAACAAAGGAGTGCAAAAGTGCCAGGACCCTCGGCCTTTTTTTGTATATACTCGTATGTTATTTTTTCATGTTGGACAAAAGTCGCCATTTAATTCATTTTTTTTCATTTATATACTACCGATTCATTCAAATACTATTCAGAGTTTTATATTATTTCTTTAAATGTTGTTTAAGAATTATTTTAGGGGCAACGCCCATCGCCATTAGTTCTTGCATGAGGAGCTTGCCGGCGTACGGCATCTGAACAATATGCACTTTCTTTTCATTACAAGATGTGCATTGGTATTCGCCCATAAGGTCAGCTGTTACAGTGCCAATCAAGCCACAATTCTCACAGATAGGTGCGTCATATGCATCGGAAGAAATCATCATTCTTTCGTGTAGAACAGCCGATGCGCCATGTGCCACGCCACAGTCTCTTTCCATTTCACCCCATCTCAGACCACCACCATTCGCGCGCCCGTCTACCGGTTGTCTGGTCAGTCCTACGATCTTTCCCTTGGCTCTGGCATGAATTTTATCACCGACCATGTGTTTAAGCCGTTGGTAAAAGGTTGGACCTATGAATATCCGACCTTTTAGGCGTTTTCCGGTGAATGGGTGGTACATGACTTCTTTTCCGTCTTCCGAATATCCCGCTTCCTTCAACATCTTACAGATTTCGTCCACTGGTTTGTGATCAAAAGCAGTGGCATCTATGCGAATGCCCAAAAGAGAAGCAACCTTGGACGCCACACATTCAAAGACATGTCCGATCGTCATTCTCGAAGGAATAGCGTGGGGATTAACGATTAGATCCGGTACAATGCCTTCTGCTGTGAATGGGAGGTCTTCTTGGCTGTACATCATGCCTATTGTACCTTTTTGGCCATGGCGCTGAGAATGAAAGGTTGAAATGTAATAAAAAGTGTAAGTAAAAGAAATTAACAAAAACATATAAGAAAATGGAATTGAAACATACCGAACTAAATTTGTCGCCCATTTCCGGAATTCTTTGTTCGCGGATGCGCGTTTTAGCCGTTTGGCCGCCATTGGCGTTTTGAAAGAGAATAGTAGAATCTACCACACCGTCCGACTTTTTATTCTTGACGATATGTGGGTATTTTTTACCAGGAGTGACGTTGCAAAAAATGGCTTTACCCTTTTTTATATCTGTCCCGGGTAACGTCATACCGTCAAAGTCTAAGGAATCGTTCACAGAACCATACATTTCTTCTTTCTTAAACTCAGAAGCAGGAGCATGTCTAGAAGAAGCGTTAGAAGCATTGTAAGTTCGAAAGGTCGTAGAACGACCAAACCCCCTTTCCACGGCTGAACGATTAAATAACAACGAGTCTTCTTGATTATAACCTCCGAAACACATGATCGCGACAATGGCTTGCATCCCAGCTGGAAGTTCATCACCACACAGGGCTTTGGCCACTCTGGTTGTTACAAGCGGTTTTTGAGGATAATGCATGATATGCCCATTCGTATCAAATCGCTGGGCAAAATTAGACGCATAGACACCCATGGCCTGCTTTCCCATCGCCGCCTGGTAGACATTCCTCGGGGATTGGTTGTGGTCCGGATAAGGAATAGTAGAGGCCAGAGTGCCGAGGATAAGAGCCGGATCCAGTTCACAATGTGAGTGCTTTGCTGTTAAGGTCGATGGCCTCAACGCTATCAAAGCAGATTCCTCCTCATAAATAGACAAATTTTCCACAATTCCCAGTGAAAACAAGTCATCCCAGCGAAGACGCCCATCCTTCAAATCAGACACTTGTTCATCCGTAATCACAACATTCCCACCTTTCACTACAAACACAGGACGAGACACACGCCCAGAATCGGTCCAAATGTTCAATTCGTTCTCGTCCAATGCCACACAAGCGTCCGAAGAAATGATTCGAGTCTGGCGGGCAGAACGCAACTCGGACGCCAACTTTGTTAGATCGCCGCACTGGCCAATGGGCGCGCCATTGTGGAACACTAGAGAACCGTCTTTTGACAAATTCCTGCCAATGATTTCCAAGATAGGCTCAACATCACACTGAGTTGTGATATACGCAGACAGAGACAATTGTTTCACCAGGCCACACGGGCCACCTTCTGGAGTTTCTGACGGGCACATGTAGCCCCATTGATTGCCGTACAACAGACGAGGGGCAATGATCTTTTGCTGAGAGTCAATACCAGTGTCCACGCGACGCAATTGCGAAATACAAGAAATGTACGTATTGCGATTCAACAATTGAGAAACGCCCACGCGTCCAGCAAAGGCAGAGTTTTTAATCTTCCAATTGCCAGTTGCTAGAGCATATTTGATACCGTCGGTGATATATTGGGGCTGAATCAGACGGTGGGGTCTTAGATTTTTGTTTTTGTTCAAAAGAGCCACCGCCATTTTACGAATAGTCCCCAACATTTGATAAAATAAATGTGTAAACATTGTCCCCAACATAGCGCCGGCAGTATCCAAACGCTTGGCGCGAACGTGATCTCTATCACAATAAGCCCGACGCTTATGCAGACAGTCTAAATACGTTTTCCATTGCAACATCAATTGGGTGCACTTCATATCTACAGGAATATTTGGATATACGCGCCTTTCTAGTAATGCCACGGGATCTTCACAAATCGTTCCCAACCATTTCATAGCTTGTTCCTTATCCTTGGCCACGACAGCATCTTCCTCAGACGTCCGAGTATCCGAAGAATCAATCATAAGATGATACTCATCGTCTTCCCCACCCAATGCACGCCACAAAATAAGAATAGGAATATTCGCTTCAATGCCAGGGAGATTCACTACAAAAGGAGTAGACCCAAACTTACGAACTTTAATACGAAATGTAGAGACACGATGACCTATAGGATCATATTCAGCATGATAAAGACATTCAGAAGGCGAAAAACAGAAAATAATATTGGGAGAAATTCTCTCTTGTACCACCAACGTCTTTTCACGACCATTCACGATGAAATATCCACCAGGATCATGAGGACATTCGCCCTTTTCATAATCATCGCCAGTATTCAAGGAACATAATGAAGAACGAACCATCACCGGCATACGGGCAAAATATACATTTTTAAATGTCTTCGTCTCTTGACGACCAGAAACAGTATGTGTATAATGAACATCCACGTACATAGGAGCGGAATACATCAGATCTCGGAGACGCGCTTCCATAGGAGTACACAAACGAACATCTCCATTCTTTTCGACTGTTGACGGGACGTCATAACGCACAGAATCTATTCTGATAATATGAGGCGACACAGAGTCGTCAAAACAAGACAAATCAGGCTTAACTTCAATCGGACGGTGATTATTGATCACATGGGGGACGATGCGACTCACAAAATCATCATAAGAAAATAAAGCTTGTCGAGTCAACGAAACATCCCGAAAAAGGGCGTCCACTACAGTCTTCTGCATATTCTATACTTTATCATGATTCATAAAATGAAAATCACTAATAATTTGATTATGATATAAAAAAAAAAATGTCTTATCTAAAGTTCAAGGACCAAAATTTTGGTCATCAATGGCCAAAATTTTGGTAATCAATGGCCAAAATTTTGGTTAATCAATGGCCAAATTTTTAGTAACTCAATGGCCAAAATTTTAGTAACTCAATGGCCAAAATTTTGGTCATCAATGGCCAAAATTTTGGTCATCAATGGCCAAAGGTCGCACGACAAACAATGGCCAAAATTTTAGTCACGACAATCAATGACCAAAATTTTGGTTAATCAATGGCCAAAATTTTGGTGATCAATGACCAAAATTTTGGTGAATCAATGGCCAAAATTTTGGTGATCAATGGCCAAAATTTTGGTGATCAATGTTCAGGGATCTGAAGAATCAATTTTTTTAAGTTTTATACATTATATAGGAACCTTTAATTTATAAAACTCATGTCGTTTAGAACATTTAAACTTTTTTTACCAGCCGAACCCGGTCAAGGAAACAAACATGCTGGCGCCGCCAACAAGCCAGAAGAGAAAGATAGCAAAATACATATGGAGTCTCATACGGCATCTTCTATGATTAGAGGCAGAATAACCGTGGCCCTTGATGTGGTTTTTTATGTACTGAATGAAGTTGTAATTTTTAACAGGGTTACTATTACACGCGCCGAATTGTATAACCGTATTGAAAATGCAGTGTTAGAGAGAGGGCTCGGGTGGAGCCAATCCGGTCTCAACAAGGCTCATATACAAGCAATTCTCAATAGAAATAAAGCTTTTTTAAAAAAAGAAGAGTTGTGGGGTAAAAGAAAGACCGATGATAGAGATGTATTGAAAGAATTGTGGCACAGTTGTATTCAATATCGAAAAAGATGGAACGCTTTAAAACTTCGCGAACTGACAAAGAAAGACCGATTGATTGATTCGTGGGAAAACTTTTTGATATATGTCTACGCGCCATACTTCTGGAAAAATCCTGAATTTCTTAGCGAGGTTAATTATTATGAATATATATCGTCTAGGGATTGGAGCGACGCAACGACAGATGATTTAGACTCTATGCAGACCACTGTAGACTCTATGCAGACCATGTTAAAAGGTTCACAACAAAAGGTAGAACTAATGAAGAAAGGCAACGAAGTAACGCAGTTTATTATACGCCAGATTGACAGGAGATTGCCAGAGTGGCAAATAGACCCTGATTTAAAACCTCATATACAGGATTTTGTATATATGAATTGGAAGATCTTAACCCCCTGTTTTGAACATTTCATGCGTAAACATGCAAAAAACCCCATCGAATCGAGAGAGGGAGACCTTCTGACCCAACAAATGAAACATCTTGTAGCTGTACTTGATAGAAGCAACACGTCGTACATTGACAATGACGAGTCCAAAAAACTGGAAATCTTGGGATATGGTATTGTAAATGATGTTTTGATCATTGATGGTAAACTTAAGATCTCTACATGTTTTGTTACGGGCAAACCCTCAAACGGTGTAGGAGATCATTTGTATCCCATTCTCAATGCTTGGAAAATTACCGGTAGATGTGGTAGCAATAGTCCTTGGAATTTACTTCCCGTTATTTCCTCCATTAATAAGGGATATACCCGTATAAATATACAAGACATCGAAGGAGGAAAACACACCGCAGTTGATTTGGAAGTGACAAAAGTCACACGAGTATATACCACGGATCATCCGGAAGGCCTGCCCGTAGACGAGTTTATGTCAAGAATTACGGGTGCAAACTATAATGAAAAGAAAGGTCTAATTAATTATGTAGACATGGAAGAACTAATACTTTCTGAAAAAGAGGAATGGACTGAACCACCATCGCCAGGAATATGTATATTGAAGCCACCTCAGAGGGAAAAAAAACAACATAAGCAAGTTCTCATCGTGCCCAAAGAACAGTTGGTGTTGTTGGGGATAAAGGAGGAATGGAGCTCAAATTATGTTTTGTCGGAACCACTTGATATATGGATGAAGGTTTATTTATGGCGCAAATACGTAAAGGAAGAACGGACCGCCAATTTATCATACAGTGTCTCACCGGAAGTGCACAAAAATCTATTGGGTGTTTTACGCAGTAGTTTCATGTCGATCGCAGAGGGAACACAAAAAATAATCGAACTTCGAGCGTTTGCACAAAATGACCAAATTTTGGATGAATGAAAGACCAAAAGTTTTGTAACTCAAGTTGGGAATATGTGAACAAAAAAGAAGAACCCAGAATACAAATCAGTTCAAGCATGGATCCTGATAAACAGAAAAAAAGAGACAAGCGACTTTCCAAAAAGGAAAAATCTTTACACCGACTTTCTAAAAAGGAAAAATCTTTACACCGACGAAAAGAAAGAGACCGTAGAGATAACCACGTTCAATGCATTTTTTCAGAAGCGGCGAGCGAACAAAGCCGGGAAGAGTCCAAGGAAGAGTCCAATGAAGAGTCCAAGGAAGAGTCCAAGGAAAGCGAGACGGTTAATACAACAGAGGCATTGGTAAAATAAGGTACATTAATTAACAAATTATTTTTTATGCGCAATTATGCATATACAGTATGGACTCTGATCTTTGTAAGGGGCAAATTCATTAGATTCTTCGACAAGCGACACCGATGCAAATGTATTTTTTTAAAAAAAAACAGTATATTTATGAACTACAATTTGAATTAATGGGTGGGGCATCTACAAAGCCATGGGTTGAAATAGAATACAAAGAAGACCGTGCGGGCGTATACTACATTGAAAAAACGCCAAATGAATGGAAGTTTGTCTGGAGCAACCCGGAATACACCGTAGCTACTTTTAAGAATGGACGCACAGTTTCCGCGCATTTGTTAACAGTCATATCCAACAAAAATATATTTGAATCTGGTCACGATGGTCATATCGATATAAAAGTTCAAAATGGTATCGTTGAGATCGAAAACGTCAGCCTAAAAACAAGCGGAATTTGCTCAAAATCGGTCTCAAAGTGTTTATTTGCTTCCATAAGGATGTATTCGGCTTTATGCGGGTCAAAAGTCACGAAAGGAGTTGTGACCATAACATCGTCAGACGCGGTTGCCGCCTACAAATGTTATATGAAAGCGTTCAAAAAGAATGGGTTTGAAGCCGTGAAAGATCCTAAAATAACGGTTCCAGATGTAAAAGACCATATAATAGAGTTTAGACGTTCGATTGACAACATACCAATATTATTTTAATATTATTTCTTGATACCATTTTTTTAATTCTATTTGATGTATTGTTTTTTGTGGCGCCCAAACACTTGCCAACCACCTCGATAGACGTTCCTCGAACTGTATGACCGTCTCACCGTTGCATGGTCCACCAACGGGAGGACGCAAATGGGCCCATTGTACAGTGTCGACCACTTTGTGTTTGATCGCTTCTAGTGGCATGTCGAATCAAAATGTGTTGGTTATATATCACGACAAAACAATGACCAAAAAATTGGTGATCAATGGCCTGCGGTCGCACGACAAACCAACAACCAAAATTTTGGTAAACAATGACCAAAATTTTGGTTAATCAATGGCCAAAATTTTGGTAAACAATGGCCAAAATTTTGGTTAATCAATGGCCAAAATTTTGGTAAACAATGACCAAGGCTCTGAAGAATCAATGACCAAAATTTTGGTAAACAATGACCAAAATTTTGGTAAACAATGACCAAGGCTCTGAAGAATCAATGACCAAAATTTTGGTAAACAATGACCAAGGCTCTGAAGAAACAATGACCAAAATTTTGGTAAACAATGACCAAAATTTTGGTAAACAATGACCAAAATTTTGGTAAACAATGACCAAAATTTTGGTAAACAATGACCAAAATTTTGGTAAACAATGACCAAGGCTCTGAAGAAACAATGACCAAAATTTTGGTAAACAATGACCAAAATTTTGGTGATTGAATCTTCAGAGTATCGATATCGATCCTGAAAAAATAAATCGATTTATATCGAAATAGTCGTGTTCCATAAAATATTTTCCAGTCCAATATATTCTATATTTACCTTTTCTTTAGAAATGTCCAAATGAACAAACCCGACATCTTCGCTGAAAAATTGGACACCTTCTTGATACTCTGAATAGCCATACGTGGAAGCAGCGGCCCCCGAAACAACCTGGTGTATGCCATCCAATTCGATATATTGAAGATCGTGGTCATGGCCCGATAAAATGCCGATAACCCCGTGCTTCTTGTAAAGTTCTATCATTTTTGTACGATATTCTTCATCTACAAAATGATGCCACCCACCTGAATAAATAGGATGATGCGCTACGATCCATTTGTTTGGACCCGCTTCCGTCAATAATTTGTCCACTTTGTCCCATTGTGCGTCGTCTACATGGGTACTATCCATGACCACAAACGAATGATTACAAAGGTCAAACGTGTACACGTTGTTGGGCATGTTCCAGTGTGGCATATCTATTTTTGTTTGGGCATCTGCCGAGCCTTTGTGGTCATGGTTGCCTAGGGCTACAAACCAAGGCGTACTAGGGTTATAAATATCCTGCCAAGACTCGAATACATGAGGATCTTCTGGAGATGCAATGCCCTCTGGGTAAAAATTGTCCCCGACAGATATGACTGCATCGTATTCGATTTCCTCCATTCTTGACGCAATGGGCTTCTGAAAAAACTGCCCACGACGGCCCCAGTCCCCAATCACATGAATAGAACACATGGTCACAAATGTCAACATATGTTTTTTAACCTATGTGTTTATAGGGCAAAATCAATCACGTTAATATTCAATACGGAGTATATAAGTGACGACGGCAAACATACTTACCGAATATGTGTTTTGTTTTTGCATGTCTTTGATTAACTAACCATTCACTGTCGTTGATCTCGTTGTATTTGTGTGTCCTGACCCATCTTTTTTCAACTTTTCTACGAATATGTGTTTTTTTAATATTAAATGATAAATAAGTAAACATGAAAAGAGAGAGGGTCTGAAATGTATACATTTCCCCCCACCATACATTTCCCCCACCATTGTACCAGGCAGCGTAAAAAAATATTTTTTTACCATTCACGACGGGTGAGTTGTAGGTTCGATTCCTGCAGATGGTTCCGAGAAATTTCCTACAGGAAAAAGAGAGAATTTTAGTCTACAACATTTACTAAATATTTGGCCACACATCTACTACCAACTACTACATCTAGTGTCCACCAGGAACATCACCTTTGTCAGGATCCGGCCCTACCGGTTCGACATCACCTAATCATCTTTGGCCATCGAGACTCACCTAAAACGAACCAGAATCGTTTTTTACACCATCTACATCATTTTTGTCCTGTCCACTTAGCTCAGTCGGTAGAGCGCAAGACTTTTAATCTTGTGGTCGTGGGTTCGACTCCCACAGTGGGCATAGCTCCTACAACAACTTAACAAGGACCTTATCAGTCCATGTGGTCAGGATACTCCGCTTTCACCGGAGAGGCTCGGGTTCGAGTCCCGTGGCTTTAATTCAAATCCTTGTGTCGGAATGATGCAGGTATGTCTATTGTGTCTAGAGATAGGACACGCGAATAGAATCCGCTCTGATAGTGAAATGGTCATCACGTGGGTCTTTGAAACCTGAGTTCGGGGTTCGATCCCCCGTCGGAGCATAGGGTATTGCAAGTTGCCAAGGGTATGCTCCCAAAGTTCTAAAAGGTATTGCAAGTTGCCAAGGGTGTGCTCCCAAAGTTGCCAAGGGTATGCTCCCAAAGTTCCCAAAAGTAAGCCCGCCCCGCATGGCGTTAAAAGGCATTTGTTTTATCCATTAACATTCGTCATTACCATTTCTCATTAATATTATCATTAACATTGTATGCAATTTTAACTAATGTCTGGTCTGCTGCTCTCCTGCTTATTAACACTGTCATTAATATTGTCATTAACATTGTCATTAATATTGTCTCTCATTTAATATCTTGTCATTCACATTTCTCATTTAATATTGTCATTAACATTTTTCATTAATATTGTCATTAATATTGTCACTAATATTGTCATTAACATTTCTCATTAATATTGTCATTAGGAGTGCTGGATATCACTTTAAACTGTCTCCTGCTTGGTTAGCTCAGTTGGTTAGAGCATCCGACTGTTAATCGGGGGGTCGCTGGTTCGATTCCAGCACCGAGCGTCCAGCACCGAGCGTGCCACTTTGCCCGAGCTGGTCTAAGGGGGCAGACTTAAGATCTGCTGGTCTATTGATCGCATGGGTTCGAATCCCATAGGTGGCACATTCTTTTTAGCTCTATACGCGAGTGGTATAGCGGGTGGTCATAAGAACCACTGTACATAGGTTCGAATCCTATTGGAGCTTTGGGCTTTGCCCTTTTCAGCAGCGCCGCTCAGAGGAAGAGCGCCGGTCCTTTTAAACCGGAGGTCGCGAGATCGAAACTCACAGCTGCTTTTGGGGCAACCCGTTATAGATCAATTGGTCGCTGCCGGCTGACGGGATCTCATCACTAAGGGTTCGTAAGAACTCATTGCCCTTTTTGGAACTATAGCTCAGTGGTAGAGCGAACGATTGCAGTTCGTTTGGTCGCTGGTTCGACTCCGGCTGGTTCCTTTGGCAGAAACATTGTGGATTATGAGAGGACAGAGGTTCAATCCCTCTATTGGCTGCAAGCCGATTAGCACAGTGGAAGCTGCGCTCTATCCGTATACAATGGTGTCTTTTAGACAGCTGTCAAACTCTGAAATGAGTTAAAACTATTTTGCCACTTTGGCCGAGTTGGTCTAAGGCGGTGCATTCAAGCTGCACTTTTTTCGAAAGCATGGGTTCGAATCCCATAGGTGGCACATTCTTTTTAGTCTATTGGTGTAAAAGAAGCACGCCGGTATTTTGAAACCGGAGGAATGGGGGCAGTACCCGTATAGACTTGGCGCTCCTTTAGCTCAGGTAAGTTTGTTCTATTGTTGACCAAAAGTTTGCCGACAACATTGACTCACCCTTTGATCGTATTTTATCCACAGTTGGTAGAGCATGGGTCTTATGAGCCCAAGGTGGGTCGAATTTGCAATTGTGTGTTTTGACTTTTTTTGACATTGTGAACGATGCTCTAACCAGTTAACTTCTATGTTTTTTTCCACAGGTCACGGGTTCAAGCCCCGTAGGGAGCATATTTTTCCTCGTTAGTCTAGGTGGTTAGGATACTCGCCTTTCACGCGAGCGGCACGGGTTCGAGTCCCGTACGAGGAATGTTTTTAGCTTCTTAGTGCAATGGTAGCACACCGGTACTTGTAATCACCGGAAATGCAAGTTCGATTCTTGCAGGAGCTTTTGTCCGCCATGACGTTAAACTGGTGGGCTATGCCCGCGCGTGTTCAAATCACTTGCGCTTTTGTCAGTTTGCCCGAGTTGGTCTAAGGGGTCACGTTTAGGCCGTGATATATTCGTATGCGAGGGTTCAAATCCCTCAGCTGACACTTTTTACCCGCATAGCGCAATTGGACAACGCGTCCGCCTTCTAAGCGGAAGATTCTGTAAGTTTACGTCTTTGATGTTTTTGCATTTGTTTTTTATTCACTCACAATTATTCCTCTTCTTCTTCATTTCACAGGGGTTCAAGTCCCAGTGTGGGTATAGCGGGCATTCTTTTTGCGAGTATGGTGAAATTGGCTACCACGCAATGCTTACACCATTGAGATTTCGGGTTCGATCCCCGATACTCGCAGGTGCCTTGATCAACCCCATTGTCCTAACCATTTAAACAAATGGCTTCGATCAAGTGCACCCGTTGATTTTTCCCCTCTGTTCTCGTCGAAGAGTTTAGACAGGTTTAAGCCCTGTACAGAGTTGGCCGAATTAGCTCAGTGGTAGTAGCGCGTGACTGTAAGTATTTATTTTCCATGTATTTGTTGTATTTTTTGTCATAACTAACCCATTCAACCTCTCATTCTATTAAAAAGTGTAATCACGAGGTCTCCGGTTCAATCCCGGAATTCGGCTTTATTTTTCTAGAACTGTGTCTGGTGACATTTATCCGATTCGATTTCGGACAGATCTTTCAATATATGTAGCGAATATGCTACTTAATTTTATAACATAGTGTAAAAATAGAAAAAACGATGGATAATATTCATAAATGTATATATATGTTGATAAGCCCGAGTAAAAAAGTGTACGTGGGCAAAACTACGAATTTAAAATCAAGATTTAAAGATCATCGTAACGTTAACGGCAAATGCCCTTACTTCGAATGATTAATAAAAAAACTAAAACTTTAACGTTGTTTTCAGTGTATATCTATTGACTAACTTATTCTTGTCAATACCCTTCTCAGCCGTTGTATATTGTTTGTATATGGCATTCGAGGACGAGTTCTCCATCAGAGGCCGCAGCCTTTTTAATTCCTGTTCGTATTCAGAGCTGGCTTTTTCCATATTATTCCAGCGTTCCACTTGAAGTTTCGACATGAACTCCACGTATTCCGGCGCTTTTTGGCACAAAGGGCATCCTTTATGCAACTGATTGGGATTGTTGGAGTTCTTGGGCGTGTTAAACCATCTGTGGAGGGACGAAGCTTCATGAGGATGCATGCAGGGAACACAACGCACAGGCGCATCTATTTCATCCGTGAACATGGTCACGTCGGGCGCATTGAGTGTGAATGTTTCCGTGGGTACTCTGTCCATGGCGCGAAAGGCAGCTGGACGGATGCGCCCATCAACCAGATATATGTCCCTTCCATCAATTCGCCAATGGCCACCCTTTTTGCGCCGGGCAGGTACACCCCTTAGATAGTCCCTTTCGGCCGAGGGTCCGAAAAAGCGCCTCCACGTTAGCAGCATCGACACCACCTCTGAGTAACCGTTATCGATCGCAACGTAAAGTGGCGTGTCACCATCATTCCTGGCCTGGTTCACGTCGACGCCCTGCTTGGCCAGCAGCATCGACACCACCTCAGAGTGGCCCTCCTGACTCGCAATGTAAAGTGGCGTGGAACCATCAATCATGGCCTGGTTCACGTCGACGCCCTGCTTGGCCAGCAGCATCGACACCACCTCAGAGTGGCCCTCCTGACTCGCAATGTAAAGTGGCGTGCAACCATCATCCGCTGCCTGGTTCACATCGACGCCCTGCTTGGCCAGCAGCATCGACACCACCTCAGAGTGGCCCTCCTGACTCGCAATGTAAAGTGGCGTTACACCATCATCCGCGGCCTGGTTCACATCGACGCCCTGCTTGGCTAGCAGCATCGCCACCACCTCGGCGTGGCCCTCCTCACTCGCATGTAACAGTACTGTGTAACCCGGAATATATATTGGTACGTTAATGTCTAACTTACCTACAGAATCTACGGAGAGTACTTCTTTGAGTTGTGACGTATCTTTTGTATTCTCGTAGTGTTTGTAGGCGTCGTGCAAGTGTTTTTCAGAATTGTACCTGTAATTTCGGAATGCGTCGCGTAGTTTTTTTTGAAAGGCTTTGTCGTTCGTCGCGTCGTTTCCAGTTTTGCGAATGTAGTGTTCGGCTACGGGCTTCCACTGTATGTTGCGTTTCCATCCCTTTGCCTTTTTGAGCTCTATTACAATCTTAAGGAGGCCGTCTTTGTCGATTTCGGGCTTTGTGATTTTATTTTTTCTCCAGGGTCTCATCGGCACAGCGCCAACTTTTCTTGAAGGTGGCGTCCATCCTCTCGGCCTCGTCGCCAGATCCTTTTTTGGAGGTGGAGCGCGACGGGGAGCGGTTCTCATAGTTCGGGCCATTTTATCTATAATAGTGAAATGTCGTTAGTTTATATACGTCTTAAAATTAGATCGTTTAGTCTGTTTTGTTGGAAGATCGTCGACTTTGTTGGCCATACAAACTACATGACGGCGCCTTATTTGCACGACCCGTACGCGAAAATGTTTACATGTATGTTTGCGTTCATGATCGAACACGGTTTACAAACCAAAGACATTTGTTTTAGAGTTATAGCTTAGGACTGAATTTTCAACAAAAACGTCTGGAGGCCAACAAGGACGCAAAATTTATGTAAACATTGTACAAAAAAAACAAAATGTTTTTGTCGCGGTAGTTTGCGCAAAACGATGCAGAAACTACCGCGACGTATTTGTTGAAAGATCATCGCCTTTGTTGTTCATATAAATTATATGACGGCAACATATTTGCGCAAACGCGTTTTGACATGTGTTGGCATACAAAACATGTTTGCGTACATTGCAAACGTTTTGGTGGACGCTATTTATGTTTATAGTTATAGCTTAGGAATGGTTTTACAACAAAAACGTCTGGAGGCCAACAAAGTCGATGATTGTAAATGTTTTGCGCATGACAAAAAAACAAAATGTTTGCGCGACAAAACATTTCGTCCAAACTTTCGACAAAAACATTTTGCGCAAAACGATGCAAAAACTACCGCGACGTATTTGTTGAAAGATCATCGACTTTGTTGGCCATATAATTTATATGCCGCGGTAGGATGTTTGTCCAATACGCGTGCAATCGACGCATACGCACAAACATTTTGTACATCCTGGCCATGTACGCATATATATTTTAGAGTTATAGCTTAGGATTGGATTTTCAACAAAAACGTCTGGAGGCCAACATAATCGATGATTGTGGATATGGGATCCCAACAAGGGGCACCTCGTTATGTCACTGTAGAAAGGGAGTCGGTCCATCGATATGATTTCCGTTGTGTTCATGACTAAAAATTTAGTAATTCTCGACTAAAATTTTAGTGATCGAGAAATATTTAGTGTTCATGACTAAAAATTTATTTATATTACTTGAACATGCTGTAAATGTTTGTCAAAGATCTAAAGGATGAGAGAGATGGCCTTTAGATAATTGTTGAGGCGTTTCTTCACACAGTGCGCCCCCATATTCTCTGCGTCGGCGTAGGCCCCAGCAAGCATTTCGTTCACGCGGTCCGACACTGCCGCAGGATTCTCGACAGGAAAGGTGAGAAACCCCGCAATCTTTTCGTCGACGGGCCAGTCTTCGAGCTTCGTATACAGCCGAGTGTCTTTGGCTTTACTCAGAGCAAATACTACCATACCGTGACCGACCGACACCGACACGCGTCCGACCGCTGTAAGAGCACGCACCTCATAATACGCCGCAAGCACGTGCTCTTGACTCGTTATATCTGGACAGGTGCAATTTGTGCTCCTGACCGCTCCCAACGCCCGCGCCACGGCTGGCACGACCAGTGCTTCCACTTCCTCGGTGGAGATCGCGGAGGACATCGTTAAAAACGAGGATGTAATCTCTTTGGGAATTACTGGCAGGATTTCTGCCAGGACACCTGATTTCTGCCCAGGATCTCGTTGCTGGCTGGAGCGTGGGTAAAAGTTTGGGTTCATCTTCCCTTGTGGTATGGTAAAGTATCAACACTGAGGCTCGTATTCGTCATCATCCTTATGATCACACCTGATTTCTGCCCAGGATCTCGTTGCTGGCTGGAGCGTGGGTAAAAGTTTGGGATCATCTTCCCTTGTGGTATGGTAAAGTACCAACACTGAGGCTCGTATTTGTCATCATCCTTATGTTCATCATTCATTTATCACAAGTACGTGATATGGCATCTCTTGTTTCCGGTCGCTCCTGTGCATACTGCGGCGCTCCGAACGCACCCATGTCGTGCGCACGCTGCCGCGAGCAGCGCTACTGCAGCAAGACGTGCCAGGCGACGCACTGGGCCGAGAGCCACAATAAGGTGTGCAACTGGAACTCCAAGTCACTGACGGCGCAGCTGGACAAGCTCATGGTGACAGCGGCCTCAAATGAGCCCGGTGTTGTTGTGCAGCATGGGACAGTTAATCAGAAGACATTTCTCCGGTCCGCACTGGGTGAGCGTCATGAAGCACGCATCCGCAGCGATATTTTCCGCGACGAGCAACTAAAACGCATCGTGAAAGGCGCTGCCGGTGTCACTGCGTACCTGCGCGCAAATATGCAGGTAATGGCGCACGTGGCGCCTGTTTCCGGATACTTGGAAAAAAATTTGCGTAGTCTTGGTGCTTTTGGGGATTATGTCATGTTTTGTGACGAAGGCATCGGGACGGAATACGAAACCACCATGGTAGTGCCCGACCCAACTGACGCGCACCTGTACAACAAGATTGTGTCTCAGATTTCAGGAAGGGCAGTATTCGGCCCTGTACTGTTTGCGGCGCGATGTACGGAGCTCGCAGACCCCGACGATGTATGTGCTATTTGCCAAGAGGGTGACAGGACGGAGACAAATTCGATTAGTCTTTGTGGCGATGTAAGGCATACCCTACACATACAGTGTGCGTCCGCTCTCTTGAAAGCTAAACACGTGAAGTGTCCTCTGTGCATGACCCCGGTCACGGCGACTGCCAAAGCGCTAGTAAACAATGGACCCGAAAGGATCGAGGTAAGGTGTCTGTTACTGCGATGCATCCTCCTTAACAAGACGTCAGTTGACCCGAACTCTATTGCAGGTGGCAACATGAGTATTCAACTTTTCCCATTTTTGGATGGGAAACATTTGGCACCTCTGGGACGACGACTCCTGGAAAATAAGAAGCGAGACGAGTGGGTCTGTGTTGTGAACTATGACCCATGTATCTACGCCTACTTTAAGGGCATTCGACTGAAGCCCGGTGCGATGGCTGTGAGTGTGATAGAAGATGTGGAGGAGTGGTGGTAAAATCGATGATTTTACGTTGTTTTTCATGACTAAAAATTTAGTTATTAACATTTTAGTCATATAAAATATAATTTTTACAGACAATATAATGTTCAACACTTTTAATAACTATGGTCAGTATGCAAGTTCGCAACCACATAATATAGCCCCAATGTCCTTCAAACCGGTCGGTCGGCCCTCTTTTGGACAATCCGCGCCTGTCAGCCAGCTGATCTCTTTTGGACCATCTGCGCCTGTCAGCCAGCCCATTTCTTTTGGACAATCTGTGCCTAACAAGCCCAACTCTTTTGGACAATCTGTGCCTGTCAGCCAGCCCATTTCTTTTGGACAATCTGTGCCTGTCAGCCATCCGATCTCTTTTGGACAATCCGCGCCTGTCAGCCAGCCCATTTCTTTTGGACAATCTATGCCTGTCAGCCATCCGATCTCTTTTGGACAATCTGTGCCTAACAAGCCGAACTCTTTTGGACAATCTGTGCCTAACAAGCCGAACTCTTTTGGACAATCTATGCCTGTCAGCCATCCGATCTCTTTTGGACAATCTGTGCCTAACAAGCCGAACTCTTTTGGACAATCTATGCCTGTCAGCCAGCCCATTTCTTTTGGACAATCTATGCCTGTCAGCCATCCGATCTCTTTTGGACAATCTGTGCCTGTCAGCCAGCCCATTTCTTTTGGACAATCTGTGCCTAACAAGCCGAACTCTTTTGATTATGATAGCGGTCGGAGGCACCACTGTAATTATGATCATATGTCTGTAGCAAAATATTTATTACTGAATGATCTCAGTTTGTCCATAGATTATTGTGAAAAATTACAAAGAGAATTACAAGTAAAAATGAATTTACAATAAGAATTATTTATCTTTCTATATCTCTGTATCTTTATATTGTAATAAGTGACTTCACACTATAAATGTGTTGATTATTTGTTGAACAAATGTCTATCACACAATGGGTACAAGATTATGCAGATTATGCAGATTGGAAACTTACGGATGCGCAACGCGTGTTAAAATATTTAGACAGATATCCCGACGAAGCTCCTGGGGTTATAATCCCTTATGTATTCAACCATTACCCTGATGCTTTGTCCAATAAGAATGTTTTTCAGCGACTAATCATTAGAATCAACGGACTTGACGACGCGGAAAAGTTGTATCATTCTTTGCCCGACGATCTTCTTCAAGAACAAGTTATTATTAGCCTATTGTCTTTGGGGGCTCCTCTTCTATTTTGGAAGTATTTTAATCCTTCTGGTGCTGGAGTTCATCACGAGTATGTCCGCGAACTCTATACAGCACTGGCGCCGAAACAGCGTAAGATATATGCCGTTGCAGCGTTGACTTTGAACGGGTATCTGTTACAGTATTTGACGCCAAAACAGAAAACACCCGAGCTTTGCATGCTTGCAGTGAAGAATGATGGATATGCACTGGGATACGTTCCAGAAAGGAAAAGAACTGACGAAATAGTTGAAGCGGCCGTATCACGCTCATCAAGCGCAATGGAATATGCCTCCGAAGAGCAACGTCTCAAGTTTATAGAATTGGCTGTCATGGGAGAAGGAAAAATAGGCCTTCGTCGCATTGGTGGCTTTTCCGTGAAGGATTGGAAGCGCCCATGGGCAAAGAAAGTGTTTAAGCTTATAGGCGTTGACCGTAAGAAAGAACTTTATAAACTATGGAAGGTTCAGCGTAAACAGGATGAGAACGACTGGCACAATGATTTTAACAGTAGATAATGGATATAAATAGTCCTGCGATAATGTATGTTTAATGCCTTGTATCTGGTTTCGTTCGCAAAAGAAAGTCGTACAGGTTTCTCGTAAAAGAGTACGTCCAAGACGTCCACAACGCGCACTGACTATACGCGCCCCGCCCAATATAAAAAAAACTTTTAGATCTAAATAGAAAATATACGTATAAATATGATTCTCTGTACTTCAACAATGGAGGTTCTTAAAAGTATTTCGCCGGATGTACTTTTAGCTGTTTTCGGTTGGTCGTCTGAGAACATTGAGACAGCTGCGGCACTCTTCAATAGAATTGACATTCGTCAATCTCATACAATTCCAGACACGTCAAAGTACCCATTTGAAAAAATGTTTTTTGATGTGTCTGAATATTTATTTCATCATACCCGAGAGTTAAGTTATCGTTTGGAACATATAGATAGTATACCCGATGGGTCAATGCAATATACGCGTAATGTGATCTATAAGGCTCCCGCCTTGTCGGCGTCTGGATCATGGGCAGAAATAGATTTATCTATATTTTTCAATGGTATTCGCGGCGTGATTAAGCATTTAATTGACGAAAGGCCTGTAGACGAGTTGATTGAAAAGGATAATGGCGAATTTACGCCCAACATTCCGCTGGCGGTGGTCGCGAGACGTAAACAAAAGTATGGCAAGCTGTTATTTTTTACACAGTCTGTGTATGAGCTTGTGATCCAAGTGTATATTTCCATGCGTGTTGCCGCCCAAAAAACAAAATATACGGGCCTTATGGTGCCTAGGATCTATTGGGTGCGTCGAACCCGTGAAAATACGTTGGATGCATTTATGCAGCGTGCCCCTGGTATATTTTTGGCGTCTTATCGCGGTAACATATTATTGGCATTGGCGCACGTTATGAAGCATTTATGGACGTTGCAGTTGGAGGAGCAATTTATGCATCGGGATTTTCATGCTGGTAACGTATCATTTGCTCAAGATACGTTGGAAGTGGGTATCATTGATTTTGGCATGGCGTGTGTCAATCCTAATCGCGCGCCAGTCGCATGGCAATCCAATACGCCCGATTTTTATCATCTAAATCAGGGGGCTATGGCTGCCGCCTGTACGAACAGATCAATGGACGTCGTGTGTCTCATAGCTAGTCTTGAATGTTCGAAAAGGAATGATGTCTTGACAGCAGAATATCAAAATATGTTGTCTACATTTGAAAGGATTTTATTGGACGCGCCCCGACATAAGCGTGCTCCCTTTGAAGATCGTAACAGTGGATTTTTTACACTTATGCGTGGCCGATGGCATATTGGAAATGTTATTGGCTGCAAGTCCCAACAACATTTTTGGACGTACAATATGATAGAATTTCCTTGTGTGAATTGGTATCCTGAACATTTTTTGAGTCGTTTGTTGCGATATTTGCCCATAAAAAATTGGTTTCCCATTCGCAAGAACATTTCCGAGAAGTTTGATCATATTATGCCAAATGATGTGTATCTGAAAAGGAAAGGACAGTCTCTTGTGATGCGTTTGATCAAATTAGAGGGTCCAAAAGTGTATGTGATGGAAAAGAAAGGCAAAAACAAAAAACTAAAGCTTATGGCCTTGAAAAGTTTTGAGGATTTAACCGGGCACGAAGTTTCTCTAAGATATCGCAGCCTTATATTCTAGACGTGGGCGTATAACGTAGGATCGTATAATTTTTGTTCCAATAGACGCTGGCCAGAAATTCTGGCGGATATTATATTTTTAATGTCGGTACATAACTGTTCGACGGCTTCTTCGTCAATGGCGGCACGTGCAAAACGCTTTATAGTGCGAGTAAACACTCGATATCTATCTTTATTTTTGAGTTCAAGCAATTTTAGAAAGACTTCACAGGGCGATTCTTCTTCCGATCTTTTTCGTTTGGCTCTGTGCATAGTTTTGGCAGATTCTGTAATGAGACGGTCGAAACGTATATGTAACGATTGTCTGCACATGGCACAGTTATATTCATCACTTTCTGTCAATCTAAGCTGGGTACAAACACAATCAAAACAACCTACATGTGTTTGGTAGCACATAACAACTGGATTTTTCACAGTCTCCAAACAGAAACAACATTTATACAAATCGGTAGTCATTTTTTAAACGAGTAGTAATATATAAATAACGTTTCTTTCTTGTATAATATGGGATTTATTTGGTCCGCACCTGCATCGCCTTTACAAGAATCTTTACTGGATACAGAACCCGAAGTAATTCTACGTACCGGCGACATTTTGCTTGCATATGCGTCAGAGTTTGAAATAGCGCTCGATAGTGAGTTGTGGTCTCATGTGGGTATCGTCGTTTATTCGAACCATGACTTTCAAGTTTTTTCGAATGGAGAGTTTGTGGATGTTCACGATTGGATCTATCGACACAATAAAGTCATTGTTCGTCATTGTCAGACCATTCGTCCCACTGGATTCGACACGACCGTCTTAGATGCCTGTTCAAGAACAGCCGACATACTTCTTCGAGGAGAAATTGATCTGCATTATCGCGAAGGTTATTGCATTGGCTCTGTCCTCGGGATATTGGGACTCGCATCATTGGATGAATTGGCCTCTGGACGCTTACGTCCCCAACATTTCTCTCATAAAACACCCTTTAGACGCCTACATTTACCAGAATATTCCGAACATTGGTCTATTTAAGATTGGCCATCGAGAGCCGCCAATCTTTCCGAAAGTTTGGCGATGGTTTCTTCGAGAGAGGCGACTTTTTGTTGCAATACGATCTGATTTTTGTCCACCTGTTGCAAAGCTGCATATGCCACCGAAAAAATCTTGTTCTTGTCAATGGTCAAAAAATCATCGACATACGGCCCACGAAGAAATACTCCGTCATGTTTGTCATTCGAAATAAACGAAATACCGTCTTCAGTGGTCATATCTACACTTTTTACACTGGTCGTGTTATTATCTTCGGTTTTGGATACATAGAAAGCGTATTTTCCCGGTTCCAAGACTCTATTGAGAAGTTTCATGTTATATTTTTCACCTTGTTTGAAGAAACTGACTTCTACCCAATCGTAAATACTCGGTATTTCTTTAGATATCTGTTTGACGGCTTCAGGAATGTGTTTTTGGACATCCTGAGCAATAAATCCGAAAGTTCGATTCTGTCCTCTTTCGTATTTATCTTTATATTCATAAGATTTGGCATCCAATTTTCGAAGAATATTTAGTGCTTCAAAATCGACAATCGGTTGTATATTTTCTTTGATGCGTTCGTCGGAGGCGGCGACATATGTAGCTGAATAGATAATACCCTCTGCGTAAATAGAAAATTTGTGTTTTGCGTTCCCCTGGACGAATTGTCCAGAGAATGTTTTAGCTTGGTAGGAGGCCAAAACGCTGGCTTTACCACTGCCGACAATATAGGATTGGGGCGCTCTGACATGCACAACACCTCCAAACAGTGAACCGCCTTCCACTTTCAAAGCGTCATTACTCCACTCAGTCGGGGATCCCCGGACAGTGACCTTCCAAAATGTAAACCTTTGATGCCCTTGCCAGATGTGTGCTGCATGCACGGCTCCATTCTTAATTTTGGAGCCTGTGACGGCGTTCGATCCGATTTTCGCTTCAGTCACCGCTCCATTCTTAATTTTGGCAGAACTGACTGCGTTTGTGCCGATTTTCGCTTCAATCACGGCTCCATTCTTAATTGTAGCGGTAGTGACTGCGTTCGATCTGATTGCAGAGGTTGTCACTGCTCCATTCTTAATGTTATCTTCATCGACCACACCGGTACCACTCAAATCTGTAACGTATAACGTTCCTGCGTTGACGGACGCCGCTTGCAGCGATCCAACATCCACAATATTATTTGTACCCATAATTAATTGACCACCCAGTCGCATATCAGACGATGAAATAATATCGTAGACCTCATTTGCAGCGGTTGCGCCATTGACCCAAACGTCAATCGTTCCATCCGTTACAGAACAACCGGCAGTTTCGCGAAGGACAGTCCGGAGATTGCTCCTACATCCATGTACGTATGGGACAGCCGTACTCCCCTCATTAGGACACGGTTTATAACAATAGTTTTTTGTGCCGCCGCCTGTAGCACATCCTGGAACATTAGAATGTGAATGTTCGCGCTTCCAACACTTCAAATTACCGGCACACTGGTCATCGCTTGCACAATCTCCTTCACATTCGTCACAGTTTCCCTTACAAGTTTTAATACTCAATGCTTTTGTTGGCGTAAAGTCAAAAGAAAAAAAGGTATTTTTGCAACCATTGACAGGTAACGCCCCCTCGGGACATGGCTCATAACAATAGTTTTTTGCTTCGCCGCCTGTAGCACATCCTGGGACAGTAGAATGCGAATAGGAGCGCTTCCAACACTTCAAATTACCGGCACAATCACTATCGGTCGCACAATTTCCTTCACATCGATTACACAGATTGATATCACAATTTGCATTAGTGGCAATAATATTCAATGATTTCAATGGAAACATACCGTCGGCTGCAGTTGTCCAGTCGAACATAGAACATAACGTTATGAACAGAAATAACATTTTATTCTTTAGTATAGATAACTTATATACGATCAAACTTTTGTTTATGTGGATTATTATAAACGCGCTTTTGACACTACGAGTTCCTGAATATGCTCACAAATTTTTCTTTCCAGGAAATTGCGAGGTTTTCTGGAACACCAAAAATCAAAACCATCGCATTTATATGCTCTCGTCAGTCTAGAGGCTGCAATGCGCACGACATTCGGGTCGGAACTGCATAAAAAAGGAAGGAAATGTTCTTCCGGGAGGTCTTGACCCATTAATAAGATCAAATCGTCCGAATAGTCTTTGTCAGTCAAAGCTTTCCACACATAAGCAGGGGTCGTCTTCGGAACACTCTGGAACCGTGTCGATGTACAGGGAGCGTGCGATTTCAAACGATTCACTAGACGAATCCATGTAAACCTATCTCCAGAAAGAAGGTTAATGTCCACAATAGCATCTGATTCGCGCTGAAAGAATCGACAGTCGATTGTCAAATAATGAACGCCTTCCACAAATTCCAAACAATATCTCCAATCAGAAGCCCGCAAAGAAATATGCACATTTTCTTCGGACAATTTCGCAAACAATTCGCCGCGCAATTGGGCACCAGTAGTGCCAGTCAGCGTGAAATTCGAAAATGGCCAATATACCGGCACTGGCTCCGGGGATTCCGGTGTTAAAACATATGTTTGTAAGTCAAAGCCAGCCCAACCATAACGATCACGAATCGCCCTGCAAAATTTAGTACAACGCCATTTTGCAGAATCTCGCGCAGGAAAACCCAACGTCTCTAATTGTTCGGGCTCCAACGAGCCTATAAAACGCTCAAGACGTCCAGAATACATTTTTTGAGTGAATCCACGGTTCCAAATTGAATATACTTGTTGTCTGCACGTTTAAACACGAGGTTGAGGGTATAGCGAACTTGGACAGGAAGAACAGGTGTACCTCGCAGCCAAGTATTTAGTCGATACATCAAGACATAGACGTTACTAAATTTTGGTCTTAATTCTCTTGCATAACAACTTTGGCGAATTTTCCGCGCGACTGGATCCAAATTTTGGTCATTGATTCTTCAGAGCCCTGAACATTGTTTACCAAAATTTTGGTTGTTGATTAACCAAAATTTTGGTCATTGTTTTGCCAAAATTTTGGCCATTGTTTCTTCAGAGCCCTGAACATTGATCACCAAAATTTTGGTCATTGATTCTTCAGAGCCCTGAACATTGTTTACCAAAATTTTGGTTGTTGAGAGCCCTGAACATTGAGTTACTAAAATTTTGGTCATTGATCACCAAAATTTTGGTTGATTCTTCAGAGCCCTGAACATTGATCACCAAAATGTTGTCCATTGATTAACCAAAATTTTGGCCATTGATTAACCAAAATTTTGGTCATTGATCACCAAAATTTTGGCCATTGAGTTGTCGTGCGACCGCAGGCCATTGATTCACCAAAATTTTGGCCATTGATTAACCAAAATTTTGGCCATTGATTCACCAAAATTTTGGCCATTGATTCACCAAAATTTTGGTCATTGATTCTTCAGAGCCCTTTGTCTTGACCAAAAATTTGACCAACCGAGATTCGCCATGACGTGTCAATGCCCACTGTGCAAAAGATCCTACAAGAAAAGGCCGAAATGTGGCCTAGAGCTATTCCACTCCGAAAACGAGTGCGCAATATGTCTAGAAACCCCCGGTAAGATGATCGCACTGCCATGTGGTCATCAATTCTGCGAGGAAGACCTTAAAAAACTGGGAATATATATTGCTGACAAAAAGAAAAAGAAAAAGAAAAAAAGTAAAAAGAGAAAACGCTCCCAGCCGCGTCGCCGCCCTGGCCCAGTTATCTCCCTACAGCCTGAGAGCGGCAACCGGTGTAGTTTTTGCGGACATCTAGGTCATACTATTCGCACCTGTGATGCCCACGAAGATAAGTGCGGATGTGACGATTACAAATCATTTGTCCATATTGACATTCAACGTGGCCAGCCAAGATGCACTACTTGCAGGCGGTATGGGCACGAGGCTACGTTTTGCTCAGTATTTGTACTTGTGTAATGACTATAAAAGTACCATGGTCGTCGATAAAGATGGCTGAAAAGATCCAAGAACAATTACAAGAACAATTTCACCGAGCCTTCTACGATGTGATAAAAGAATCGATAGAAAATAAAAATCATGAACATATTATTCGCTTGTACACAGAAATACGCGACCGTTTGGCCAATATGTTAAATCCAAACGGCCCAGATCATCAAAGACTGATGGACGACTTTGACGTCCCCTTCTTTGAACAAAGATTGTGCCACGATGCTTTTGACGACAATTCGATGGCGTCTCTCGTGCAAACGACCTTCGCTTGGATCCATAACATGCAAATGCCTTTGAGAGATTCGGCTACGGAAGCGGCCAAGGCCAGAGTCTTGAAGCCGGGGACAACGATGGTAGAAGTGGTCCCAGCATACATAAAAGAGGCGCATGGGTGCATAGACACCATGGAGAAGGATATGAAAGAGTTTCACGACAACCGTGAACATCCAGTGGTACAAGAAATGTTAAGACGAGCCGTAGCTTCTAAAAAGTAATCATAAAAGTGTAACATTGACTTATAAATAGTGTTTATCCAAATACAAAACATGAATCGGGAACTTTCCAAAAAGGAGATCATTCGCAACGAAAAGCGGCGAGTATGGAACACGAATTACCGCCGCTGGATGGCTTCAGACCCTAATTTCGACCTCAAATACGAGTTGTGTTATTCTTATACCTATGACGGTATTCCTGGTGGTTGGTACTTGAAGAAAATAAGTAGATATAAATAGTGAGTCATTTTATCGTAAATGTCCTATGATGATTTCTTAAGATTTAAAGGTGATGATATTGTAAAGGCTTCTCGTGAGGAAGCGTGCCAATATTTGTACACGTATGGTCGATATACGTGTTGGACCGATTGGTTCTGGAAAGAGCCTGATCGAGATGCTTATTGGAAAGCCATGTATTGGACTGAACGCGGCGCGGATGACTCTCGAACCTTGCACGAGCGATGTTCTGCCATTCGACAAGCTAAAAAAGAATGGAAACGTTTTCACAAATTTGTCTCCCCTATTGAGAGGATCGAGCCGACTGTCCCACCATTGCCTGATTAACCCTATAAGTAGACTGTTTGAATGTAAAATGGAAACCGTGTATCAGGTCGAGCATCAAGTGGTAAAGTCCGAGATTGGGTTTAAAACAATGCTAGTGTGTTTTATAACGGGATTCTGGCCTATATTACTATGTCCTATTGATTATCCAGAGGGTACAATGACTGTAGTAAAGTCGGTATCGGTGGGAGCGCCGGTCAACGAAACGGGCGCGCCGAAATTAAATTTTTAATCAAAGGAGACTATAAATGTGTCTGTCTCTGGTGAATTATGGTGTCATGTATCATAGCGTTCGATAATATATCTGCTAATAAGTTACCCGATTTGGTAAAGGCCATCTCTGAAGCAAGCCAAACTGCTTATATCTTCTTTATACAACACATTGGTAATAATACATTTTCAAACGGCGCGTTGTTTAATATAGGCGTACGATTAGCTGGCTTTCACCCTCTGGACGAGATTTGTTTTTTTAGTTTCATGTGGAACCGATGGAACGTGTCTCAACGCGTCTCCGTAGCCGATTTTATACGTTCGAATGGCTACAACAATCACACAAATGGTGCGTCTGCCTTGGACACACACCGAACAAATACATGTGGATACAATGACATTTTTGCGGAAATGTATAGTGATATCAAATACAACAACCGTTGTTGGCACTATGCTGTACAGGCCGTTGAAGATAAAATATTAAAATTAGATTTTGTACAAAGTGATCCTGATATGGTCTTGTAAAATAAATGTATTTATATTCTTTTTTTTAATTGTATACATGGACCAATTGTATTCTCTGGGGTGGCATCTCTGTGCTCGACGTCCTAACATTCGCACGAATTGGCGCGGAGACCTCATCTTCCGAAAAAACAATCGTTTATTTATCCTAGAGACGATTCGGGGCAACATTGCCGCAAAAATAACCGCTGATCTCATGGCGCCAGTATTATACGATGCTGGTTTCGTTATATATTATGGTCATTTAGAGGATGGCTCCAATATACGCGGCATTTACATGTGGAAACCCGGCTCCTATGTAGAGACTGTATGTATATAATCACACATGTTAAATATAATTGTTTTAGCTGCACCATCTGTATCGGGGGCATTGGTACCAGTTGCTACCAGGATCTCGTTGCTGGCTGGAGCGTGGGTAAAAGTTTGGGTTCATCTTCCCTTGTGGTATGGTAAAGTATCAACACTGAGGCTCGTATTCGTCATCATCCTTATGATCACACCTGATTTCTGCCCAGGATCTCGTTGCTGGCTGGAGCGTGGGTAAAAGTTTGGGATCATCTTCCCTTGTGGTATGGTAAAGTACCAACACTGAGGCTGCGAACATCTAAATCTTTGACACCCACGAATGTGACTAAGCGTCACCGTACGACACTAGCAGACAACATTAACAGACGACACTAGCAGCAGGACCCGATGCTTAATGTATAAATAGAGGTTAAATATAGCATTCATTCTATCATGGCGGCGGCGGCAAATACGACCGAAGCTCCGCACGTGCAACTGCCGGGCGCGTTCACGGCGAAAATGGAAGACGGGACGCCCGTGGCGTCGCAGAATCTGCTTGCGTACCTCGTGGAGTACGTCGAAGAGGAGGGCATACTTTCCTCTCTGGCTCGTGCTGTGGTCGCCGGGTTCTCAGACGACGCCGGGTTTCAGCAGCGACTGGCGCAACAGTGCAACAACGATGAAATCCTTCAATACCTGTTTTGTGAGCACAACTACAGCGAGCGGCGCGTTTGTTTTATCGTTGATATGATGGCAGTGCGCGTCATTTTTGATCGCTTATGGTGCTCCCACCAATTGATCCATTCGTCCGGAGATCTGGCAAAGCACTGGGATCAGGAGAAGGTGGAAGTGTGCATGTGTTTGAAAAAATTTATGTGTCTCGCACTATGGGAATTAATTGGTGCGCGGTTGTCCAAAATTGACGAGGATTTTTACACTATGTATGCGGACTGGACCAAGGAAAACGACGAGGTTTACGGCTGCTGTCTACAGCGCACCATACTAACATTTCTCACCCCGCTGCGAGACGCCTGGACTACGCCGCGCGAACTCGTGGGGGGCGCCCACTCCTGCCTGAATGTACTTTACCCGAGAGCAAGTGTACTCTGGCAGCCACCGAAATAAATAAAGATGAAAACAACTTGTTCCTTTTAGTTCACCTACTCAAAGTACACGACGAAGACTGAAAAATGCGCCGTCTAGCACTTATCCACAAAAGAATGTACCATTCTCGCATAATAGATCACTTTGAACGGCCTCGAAATGTTGGCTCTTTGGACACCAAATCCAATAAAGTAGGCACTGGCCTCGTGGGGGCGCCAGCTTGTGTCTTTGTCATGAAAATAGACATACAAATTGACGAAAATAATATAATTGTAGATTCAAAATTTAAAACCTTTGGATGTGGTTCAGCCATTGCGGCATCTTCCGTCGCCACCGAATGGATCAAAGGGAAAACGATAGATGAAGCTGTAAAAATTACAAATAAAGATATCGCGCGTCACCTGCGATTACCACCGGTTAAATTACACTGCTCCATGTTGGCAGAAGATGCCATAAAAGCAGCTATAACGTCTTTAAAAAAAGTCGAACATGTTCCAAATATGTGAGTTTGAAATATCGATGAGGATTAGAGCAGAACAATGTCTGAAATCGAAATTATTAAACAACTACTTGCCAGTGGTATCGCCATGATACACAACATCGATAATCCAACAACTGAAGAACACAAAACGATGGAATATATAAACTCTGCGAATGCTAAACTAAGAGAAGCCGGTGTATTGGTCCGCGCACTGACACCGGCTCTAGAAGATATGATACAGTTTGTACAAGAGTATGTACCCGAACAATATCACGGTATTATGAATCACGCCTGGAGCGGTATCGGGCATTGGCAAGCGTAGATACTATAAATATAGCTTGAACAACTCATTTTTATAATTCTGGCTGTAAATGTTCGGTACTTTCACATTTTTTAACGAACTGTCTCTTGTCAACACATCCGCGGCATGAGACGCCTCTTTCACGCAAAATTTGCTTCAATTGTTTGACCCTCATCTTCTTGTAATTGGTTGTACCATTGGCTTCGATTTTAATGGGGTATTTCACGGCACAAATTTCGGCGGATGTCCGATCTAATTTCTTGCAGATGCCCGCGGGTGGCACCCCAAAAGACATCGGTGTTGAGATTGTGCGTTTGATCGGCAGAATGTAATAACATAGTTTCCTTTCTCTTGGGCCAGCTTTCTTGTTCTTTTTGGAGCAATATTTCTCAATCAAAGATTCGATGGCAATGTTGTCTTTTGAATTGGATAATTCTTTGACATCTGCGTGGATATCTGTCATAACTTTCAAACATACTTCACATTTATGATTGGGATCTTTTGCGGCGTGGACCAAAAGCAGGTTTATCAATAATAATAGAATGTAAAACATGTTATTTTAAAAAGGTCGATGTTTATATGGAACATGCGAGTTTGGTCAGGATTATTTTCGAGGATGAACGGATAATTATTGGTGGATATAACAGCCGATTATTAACCACATACAAAGTATTTTTGTTAGGCCATTATTGTCTACGTCAGATACTGGATGCGTGTTCAAAGGTGAAAGGTGGTTCAGAGTCATGGCGATAGAACCGTTTACGACGATTACATAGAGAATTGTGGCACAGAATGGCCAGAAACATTTTTGAAGATATTGTATTTTTCCACTTCGCTGGATCTTTAAAATTTTAGTGTGGTTCTCTTATAAACTCTTCTACGACCGCCGAGTATTCTGGCACCTAGACTTAGGCCCATTCCCCATGCCGCACCCCTTGCCATTGAGCCCAACATTCCAGGCCCACTTGGTTTTTTAGAACTGTTCCTGTATGTTGTCCTGTATACTACCGATGGCTTTTTTTGAAGTTGTTTATCAAGTCCCTTCACGGCTCTTTGTAATACGTCGATTTCAATGGGATACATGGCCAGAAGCCAGTCTTTTCTGGTCCCAGTCACTGGTAAATTGCTTTCCACCAAGCCTTCTTTGAGATATTCGTCATCATAATCTGCCAAAGCATGGCCCGACACTCTTTTGGCTCTTCCTACCAATTCATCCCTAGAACCAGTTGTTAAACGAGCATTTGTTGAAAGATAGTTTGTTAACCATTCGCCCGTTCGATCTTCAACAGGACCGTTAAAATTATCGTCGCATCTTTTCACTCTCGCTAATAATATTTCTCTAGAACCCGTGGACAGGAATCCGTTCTTTTGAAGTTCTTCTCGAATTTTTTCGTCCGTACAATCGTCAAATGTCCCTTTACCACTGTCCAATCTTTCCAATCGTTCAACAATATGGCGTCTGGAACCGGTGGAAAATAACCCTTCAGAATCGGCTTCTTCTCTCAATTCTTCGATCGAACATTGGTCGTATGGCTTTGTGTAAGTTTTTCCTGTTGACAACGGAGAGCCTTTCTTCGACGATTTCTTCGACGATTTCTTCGACGATTTCTTCACGGTTTTATTTTTAGCTGGCTCCGCATTGTACTGATCTAAAATATCCTTTCGTAAAGATAGTTCAGTTCCAGGGCCGATACGATTCGATATACGGTCTACCAACTGTGATTTAGTGCCAACAAGGTTGGAAACGCCAATGTTAGCGGCTATTTTAATGAGTTCGGCTTTCTTATAAGCTTTTTCAAGATCTTTTTTACCCTTATGAACACGGTTAAAAAATTTATCGATAGATTCAGGAGTAGAGAAAAACATTTTATCTGCAGATGTGACCGTTTATAGGTTCATTTTGTATATAAATGAGTTTTAGAAAATTTGTTTCTAAAGATAAACTTTAATATTTTAGTAACATTTTACTACAATTTTTTCTGCTCACGGGTCCACCACCTCAACGTATCCATTGCGATTGCGATTTCTCTCTCATTTGTTTTTCCATTTGTTTTTCCTGTTTTTTTATTTTCTTTTAAGGCCGCTATTGCTTTAGCCAATGCCAGGTCTTTTTCATCTAACTTAGTTTTCTCTGATAGGTCTTTTTCATCTAACTTAGTTTTCTCTGTTTTTTCGGGCATTGATGTTTTAAATTGTAAAGCAGCATAATTTGCTACTATTTCTGATGAAATCAATCTACCACTACGTTCTTCAAAATAGTACGTAACAGCTTCAAAATTATCAAACAACTGTTCCAGCCTGGTGGATAACGGAGCGGAAGTATCCCATTTATGCTTAACCATCTTTGGCCAACCTTTGAATAACTCAGACATCTGTGTATGGATGCGATTCACAATAGTGGATGCTGTTCTCGTTTGTGTTGAAGCGAGTCTTCTTAAACTACCACCTGCAAAATTATCTTCCACCGCGCGGATTTTTTCAGCCGCCACCTTGAGGAGATGTAATTTGCCTCGTATATTGACAAAGGATGGTCCTAACGCATTCTCCATGTAATAAATGTATTCCCAATAACCACATCCCTGGTCAGCGCGCTTGCCGAGGCCATCTTCGACATCGACTACTTGTTCACAAAAGTAGTGGGGGTCAAGATCGGGACTCTTTTCTCCGATTTTATCCAATGGAATTCCAAACCGTGTCAAATATGTGGGTACGCTATATAATATATCCTTGGTATCCCAACATAGTTTATCGAGAAACTCGCGTTCCCGCCTGAGATTTTTCATTTCTACGGCGTCGTCTTGATCGTTAATAAAAACTCTTACTTCTCCAATAGAATCGAACTTTATATCACGACCACGACCGTCTTTCTCTCCAAGTTCAGTGATCGTCCCTACAGAATCAAATCCATCTTCTCGAACTTGGTCGTCCTTGTTAAATTCTTTACACGGAACCTGCAAAATTTTGCGTAAATTAAAAATGAGTTCGTCCAATTGTGGTTCAACGACCCATCTCAATTCATGCTGTACCTTTGAGAACGTTTCTATTTTTCCAGCAAAGGAACCAATTTCCTTGATATTATCGGAGACGGCGCGATTTTCGACCAGATCGCCATTCCTACTGTGATCATCTATTCCGTACCATATCCACTGGTCGGCTTGAGATCCAGCTCTAGAGAGATCGTTTCCAAATTCAAAAAAATCAGGAAGATGTTCATTCACTTTGATGTCTCCGAGTGTTCCATCTAATTTCCACCCCTTATCCATAAGTTTTTGTGGAAAAAGTTTTGTAAAGAGAAAATGGCTATTCGCAGCAAAGCCGTCACTTCCCGATCTACCCCCACCGGTGTTCAAGCGATGGGGGTCGGGACTTGTCCAAAAGAACACCGGCGTTTTGATTTGTTCGATGTTGATTCGTTTAGCATAGTTGACCTTCCATTCATTATCTTCTGGCCTCTGTTTTGTTTTTGTGAGCGATGATGGCACTCCTTCTAAAGCCCAGTCGAAAAATGCGACTAGCCAATCTGTATACGGTAGCATCTCTTCAATAACCCATAAGTGATTTTCAAAAACTTCCAGTTCGCTCGGCTTGATTGTTTCAAGTTCCTCCTTCGTTAAATCGGCGCGGATCGCTTCAACAGTATCCGCCATATTAACGTCGCCGTCTTTGAACTTCGTTAGGATGTCCTGGATTGTTTTAAGTTCCTTCGGCGTTAAATCTTTGCCTTTGATTGCTTCAACAGTATACGCCATATTAACCTTGCCGTCTTTGAACTCCTTTAGGATGTCCTCGTGGTCTTTGAACTTCTTTAGGATGTCATCGACCATTTCTCCTTTTGTTTTAAGTTCCTTCGGCGTTAAATTGGAATACTTGACAGCGTTTTCCACCAAAAAATCCACCTTTTCTTTCAGAGAGCCGGCGGTTATTGGCGGCTTGCTTGGGATTCCTGAAATCCTGCTTGTATCGACGATTTTATTAAAGTAATGTATAAGTTCGTCCGCCATTTTGTTTAACGCTTTCAACGATTCTTTCGCATGAACATCTCGAGCCAAAGTAACAATTCTTTCGGCGGGTAATTGTGACAATAATTTTACATGTGTTTTCCATGCCTTTGATTCTTGCATTTTTTCCGGACTTGCGCCCAATGTCTTGAAAATGTGTGCAGTGAACTCGGCAAGTTTGGGTTGGAATATATGCTTGAACAAAATACGTCTTCTTTCAATGTCTTTGACGGCATCGTACATATTTACAATGTCATAAACAAGACTGTGTGGTTGGATGAGCGGTTCCACGTCTTTTGTTCGTTGATATACATCGTCGATCCAACCCCATGGGGTTACGGGTATCCCACTTGGATAATATAATGGAGTCTTTGCATGGGCGGCGAGGAAATTTGGGAAATCTCCTTTCCAAAGTTCTTGGGCGTTATCGTAGTCTTCCTGGGTTCTTGGAACTTCTTGGTCGTGTTCGCCACTGACCGTCTTTTCACCCCACCCACCTGGAAAAGCAAGTCCCGAAATCATGGTACCTACGTACCCAGTTCCAGCTGTGATCGTTCTAAAAAAGTGAAGGTGCGCCTCTTCTGACTTGAGACCATCTTTGTCTTTATTACATTCTTGCGCTTTTTTAATTTCAGAAGCTATGTCGCCAATAGTAACTTCTGGCGTAAGACGAGTACATATTTCAGTGGCCCATTGCGGTTCAACTCTATAATCTTCTGTATATGGACACTGGGTTTTAATTATCTTTTCATAGGGACATGCGGTGAAGTCAGTTTTGTAGTAATTTCCACCGAAAAGTTCTTTATCTTTTCCTGCGCCATATTGAGCATACGCCATAGGTATAAAAGAAAAAAGTATTTTTTTCATATGGATTAATTTTTGGACATTATATAGTTCATTTTTTCAGTGTAGTGTTAATCTAGTGAATATATTATTAAAATATTTTTTTATTGTATATTTAATTGAGATTGTGTATATTTATGTTTAATATTTATTTTAGCCCATACCGCGTACATCCACAACCTTTTGCAATGTTTTGATGGCATTCTCAAGGACAGGCTCCACCGCTTGCATCATACCCAAACGTCTCTCTATGTCGTTGACGACGGACTGCATCCTTTCTAATGCGCGCATCTTGCAGTATAAGTCCATCAGTACCGGAGGTTCGTCGTATTTTGCATCTGGATCCTCGTCAACATACAATTTGGAATTATCATCGGATAAATCAAATTTATGTCTTTTGCCGTCCTTGTCGAGGCCATCCTCGTCAATATATTTGCCTCGAATTCCGGGGAAGTCTCGTACACCTATCTCTCTCTGCTCTAAGAAGTCGTCAGGAAGCGGCTTTCCCGGAAATCTTTTTTTATACCACTCTATCCAATCAGAATCTGATTGGAACTGTGCCGGCAACACGTGATCGTACCCGGGGGTAGGGTTTTCAGCATCATGCCATTTCTTAAAAAAGGCTTCTCTATCAAAAAACTCGCCGTCTAGACGCCGGCGCAGGGGTACCGTCAATACATTTGGATAAGCTGGTTCGCATTTTAATAGTGCTTGGTCCGTTACACTAAGACCTGCTGCGTCAAGACCCGACAATAAGAGGCCTATTTTCTCCGACATTAGCATCTTTTTATCCAAAAGTCTGCGTTTTTTGCCCATACCGCGTACATCCACGACCTTTTGCAAGGTTTTGATGGCATTCTCAAGCAGAGGTTCAAACGATTGCATATCCTGCAATCGTCTCTCCATCTCGACGATGGCGTCCTCGTAATGTTGAATTAATCTCATTAAATCAGACGTTCGTTTCCAAGGATATTTAATCCAATATTTGCTTGCTATATCTACGGGACAAATGTCCAGAGGATAGTCAACACCCTTTTGACGAATATAATTTAACGGTGCTTCGGGTTTATTAAGAGTTTTTGCAGTCACAGAGTCCGCTAATTTAGTACCCATAACAAAACAAAACTCGGGGTCGTTGTCTTCGGTACATTCCTTCATTGGAATACGTGTCGTTGTTTCCGGAATAATGACCGCAATTTCGTCGGGGAACTCTAGTGCCTTTGAGGGCGTACTCTTCAGGACATTGTGATGCGCGGCAAGCAGTTTATGAATCTTTGGGGATATTTCCTTCGCCAATGCAATCTTTTCCGAGTGCGAAAGTTGTTGGCGCAAAGCCCGTTTATTTTTCAATGTAACTGCTTGGAAATGTGGTTTATCGGCATTTTTTCTTCCCCAACGATCGACACCAGTCCCTTTGGGGAAAAACGGCGTAATGATGGCTCGCAATGATTTTGCAGCATTCTCAAGGACAGGAATCACCGATTGCATGATACCCAACCGTCTCTCCATGTCGTTGATCTGCGGTTGCATGCCTTCGATCGCCTTCATCTTGCGGGCAACTTGGATCGCGGGCATTTCCAAATACTCTTTAGATGCCCCAAGTCTACGCTTCTTGCCCATACCGCGTACATCGACGGCAATTTGCAATGATTTGATGGCGTCCACAAGGACAGGTTCGGCCGCGCGCATGTAACCAAGCCGTCTTTCCATGTCGTTGATCTGCGGTTGCATGCCTTCGATCGCCTTCATCTTGCGGGCAACTTCGACCAATGGTTGACCATCGTCCAACCTCTTTAGTCTTCTTCTACGGCCCATCCCCCCAACATTCACAGTCTTTTGCAATAATTTGATGGCATCATCTAGGACGGGTTCGACATACTGCATGACACGAATACGTCTCTCCATATCGTTGATCTGCGGTTGCATGCCTTCGATCGCCTTGAACTTGCGCGCAACTTCGATCAATGGCTGGAGTCGTCTGTTTTGCGGCTTTTGATAAACTTGAGTTTCATTTGGGAAATCTTCTTTGACATAATTCGTCGTGCCGGTGACCGGGGGTGCGTTAATCTCTCGGTCTATGTATTTAACAGTTCTTTCCACAACGGGTCCATCCACCGATTGCATGATACCAATCCGTCTCTCCAGGTCGTTAATCTGCGGTTGCATGCCTTCGATCGCTTTCATCTTGCGGGCAACTTCGACCAATGGCGTGCCGGTGTCAAATGACTTAAACATTTTCGCGACTAAGGCTTTAACAATGCTTTTTCTGGCGCTAACCGCCGCCACCACACCAGAATTGGCCCAGAATGCCAACTTTTTGAGACCTTTCTCCGCCTGGGATGTACCATCACTTTGCGGGTTGAACGAATCTAAGGGAGTAAAAAAACCTTGGGTGCGCCAAAGAAAGGCAACTGAATCTTTAATCCATTCCAGAGTGAATTTTGGTGCCGAGATTGCTGATACATCGACTGTAAAATCGGGGAGCACCTTTAATTCGTCCCCAATACTGGCTATGTCGTTCATGTAATGAGCGACATTAGCTTCCAAAGACCCTTGATCTGCCCCCTCGAAACGTTTTTTCACTAAATCCTCATTTGTGATATCAAAATGTTTAAAGGTCAATTTAAACATATGTTTGAATGCGGGACTATTTACCGGGACGGAGGTAATATAATTGCGGACACTGCATGGAGCATTTCCCAAAGTCATTGTGATGCAACCTGTGAGAATGATATTTTTTAGGCTGAACATTTATGACCTAAATTAATAATAATATATAGTACATTTTTGTTAATGGCCCGATAAGTTGCTATTAAATGGATGACTAAAATTTTGGTCAAATGAGACGGACTATAAAATATAAAGCGATATACAGAAATGGATCAGACAACTTACAAGCTAGTGATCATAGGGGATGCCAACACTGGTAAGACGTCTCTCGTCAACAGATACACCGCCAATAAGTTCACTGACCATATGAGGAGTACGATTGGCGTGGAATTCGCCCATAAAGAACTTGGCGACGAAACAAACCTGTCTATTTGGGATACCGCGGGTCAAGAAAGGTTTAGATCTGTGACAGGTGCTTTTTATAGAGGAGCAGATGTGGTGATGTTTGTGTACGACGTCACATCCGAGGATTCGTTTTTAAGTTTAGAGTCTTGGTGGCGTGAATATTTAACCTATGGCGATAGAGATTGTATCAAAATTTTGGTGGGAAATAAGATTGATTTGGAAGCCGTCGTTTCCTCTGAACGAGCGAAAGCCTTTGCGGTATCACATGAGATGGTATACGCAACTGCATCTGCAAAGAATAGCGCTGGAGTCCACGAGGCATTTTCTACGGTAGTGTCTCAGTTGAATCGGTTGCCCAAGGTTCTGAAAGAAAAAATAAAACTGAAGAATGCGCCTAAAACAGATAGGTGTTGTTATTAAAAGATGTCTTCCGTCTGAGTATATAAGTTGGTAGTTTTTGATTAAATGTCATCTAAAGTGTATGGATCATTAGCTCTACTCTCTTTAACTGGGACAGCTGCTACATTTTTTGGAGGTGTGACTGAAATCGTTGGATTTGTTATTACTATAGGTGCCAATTGTTTGGCCGTTTCTCTGGCCATGAAGGATAAATATAAAAAGCCGACATCCGCCGCCGTTCCTACTGTCGAAGAAGCTTAACATGTACATGGATCAAGGTTATAATGTGTCATGAACTGAACAAAAGCGTATAGAAATGTAACTAGTGTCATTAGAGTTGTATCGTCCAGGACGTCTGCGTTGGCCGCTTTACTTGGGGATTCTGGAACCGGAGGTCTTCTTTCCATTTAGTCTATCCACTGTATCTTTATATAATTCATTTATTTAAAAACTTTCCAACCATTCTTCTTTAAATCTTCCATCAATGTCTTGTACGTCTCCTTTTGTTCCTCTGACATGCCATCAGTCAGTTCTTTTAAAACGTGCTGAAGATGGCGATTTTTGCCAATCATTTTCCATTCCGATTCCTTGACAGTTGTCTCTGCGATTTCTTCGCATTCTCTCAGTTTAGAATCAATATGTCGGCTCTTTTTGCGAGAATGTTGGGTTTCTTTCATTTGCGCCTGTTGTTGCGCCTTGGAATCTTCATGGGTTTTCAGGCGGTCAGTGTGAAGACCAGTAGCGAACTCTAATTTTTGTTGGAGTCGAAGAGCCTTCCTACCTTTCAACCTTTCGGGATCCAAAGTCTTAAATTCTTTTTGAATATTCGCCAATTCTTCTTTGTGGAGCTGCTCAATCGTTGCCAATTCATTTTTAAAGCGTGTTTCGACCGTCTCTAACTCGTCAGCCGTCTGCAATTCTTCGATCAGACGTTGAGATGCTTCGTCTGGAGAACGTGATCTTTTGGGCATGTCCGCGTTTTTTGGTATTTAAATAATTCACTAAATATTTAGTGAATGAGTACTAAATATTTGGCCGGTGGCCCTGCGTCGTCCAAGGTATTTCAGGCTGTATTTTGGACCAAGACGAAAAATGGGCCAGCTCTCAAGGTTCCAAAAATCGCGGGCAATCCAAAAAGCGAACTGTTTCTAGAAATGATGGGCGGTGCTCTGATAGCGAATATAAACAGAATTTGAGGGACGCATATTACAAGAAATTGTGCCAGGGGTTGCACGGAGCACTTTTGGGTTCTATCTTCGAAGAACTTGTCATTCATCTAGGCCAATATTCTTTCCAATTGACCAGCGTTTAAAGATTTATCCCTATAAATATGACTCAGGGCGTATTATTATGTCTGTTCGAGAATTGGTCTCGAAACATTCCTTTGCTCCTGCGGAAGCCAAAGGAAAATCGGACAATGCTTTTGGTACACAAAGAGATGCGATCGCTTATGCAGACGACGAGATTAAAATAAGAGTTACGAGTTCATATTACGGGTTTCTTTACGTCGAACCTGGCGGCCAGTGTGGCGGGTACATACCGTGTAAATTCCACGTATTTATCAATAGTAAAGACAATGTTGTAGCGTTCACAAAAAAAAAGTGGACGTCGTGGCAAAAAGAGTTGATCAAAGAAGCCGGGAAGACGGTTCCCTTTCAAATAACTCCGGTCGATGCCTCGGGACAGCCTAAGGTTGCTCGGCGCCGCCGTAGACGTAGAGAAGTCAGTGCTTCAGAAGAGGAAGTCAGTGCTTCAGAAGAGGAAGTCAGTGATTCAGAAGAGGAAGACAGTGCTTCAGACGCCGAAGACAGTGCTTCAGACGTCGATTCTGAAGAGATTGAAAAATTAAATCGCAAAAATCGCAAATTAGACAAACAGAAAAAAAAGTATAAAAAAAAATTCGATAAACAAAAGAAAGAATTGACTAAAAAATTCGAGAAAAAGTTGAAGCAAGAATTAGACAATCAGAAGAAAAGTTTGAAAGAAAGCGTCCTCAATTTCACCAATGATCTAAAGGGAAAACTAAAGAAATGCAAAGCTGAAAAAAGCGGCCAAAGCGATCTCGCCTTAGAAAACGAGAAACTCCGGGAAAAAATAAGAAAGTTATTGACTGTGTTCAAGACTTTAAAAGAGAAAGTAGATACGTCAGTTAAAAGAATGTAAAGAGATTTTTTACTCTATTTAAATCATATTTTTTTTTGGTATATTTCAATATGTTACAAAGTCTCAAAAGTATGACGCGCTCCCAAATCGAATCTTCCTTCGATATATCGGGGAAAAAAGGCAAAGAAGGCACGACCTTTAGAGCCGGTGAATACGCAGTCAAACTCTTCAAATCTACAAAATCAAAAGCCAAATTAGTTTTAGAAGCCGATCTCCAAAATTTGGCTGCTCGTTACGGGGTCGCCCCAGTGGTTCACTATGTCTCTGAAAAACAAAAGTTCATTGTTATGGATGCCTTGGAAGAAACGATTGTTGATAAGGGAAGGCGTGAAAACTGGACAAGTTTGCCAGACAAATACGCCGCTCAGCTGTATGCCCTTTGTAAGCGGTTGGATGCCGGCGGCGTGGTTCAAAACGATGGCAATCCCCTGAACCTGATGTTAGATGGAAATGGACGCCTGTACATTATTGACTATGGGTTTGCGAAGAAGATTGATAAGAAGGTCATTAAGAAACGTGGTCCACAACCGAATGTGAATCTGACTCTTTGGCATTTTTGTAGACAGTTGCGCCATTATGGATTTGAGAATAGTCTTAAGGAAAGGATCGTGGATGTATACATGAAAGACAACTCATTTGTGGATCAAAAGTTATTGAAGGATGGCGAACTACTTTTGGGACCTATTGGGTCTTCGTCGGCGGTTGTAGTAAGAAAAAAGAAGCCACCACCCGTGGTAAGAAAGAAGCCATCGCCGGCTGTGCAACAGACACCCATGGTAAGAAAAAAGAAGCCAGTGCCTGTGGCAAGGAAGAAGCCAGTGCCTGTGGCAAGGAAGAAGCCAGTGCCTGTGGCAAGAAAGAAGAAGAAGAAGAATATAGCTATACCCGAATCTGACGAATCGGATTCGGACGATCCGGACGAATCGTCTGATTCAGATTGGGTTCCGTATTCTGAATCAGACGATGAATCAGATGAAGAACGTGTGGAGGTCGCGCGCCGAAGTTCTACTCCACGAAAGAGTTTTAAAGGTCCTCGTTACGTTCAACACGTCAACAAAGGAACATTAGAGGAAAGAATTCAGGCCAGAGCAAAGTCCTTTAAAAAGTATAAACTAAGTAAAGATTAATCTTTTTTTATTCGCCAAAATATGTATTGAATGGTATGTTGACAAATAAACAGAGAGAAACTATATTTTTAAAAGCTAGAGATGTAACAGAGAATTTTCCAGTTACTTATGAATATTTGAGTGGCTACGAGCGATTGGCAGTGCTTCCAGTCCTCCGAGAGCCGATTCAGAGCACGATGCATGCGATATTACAGCAAAAGGTGGCTCCTGGTACCCTCTGTATCTTAAAGGGATGTACCGGAACTCTGGATGAAACCGGAAAATGTTCTAAATTTTGTTCTCAATCGGGTGTAAATATTATTCAGGACATCATGGATTGTCGTACGTGCGATACATATAGTTTCCCATGTCCGGGATGCCATGCCGTGATATTTCACGGTCAATTAAAGATGTATTTGGATTAATCTCGCCGTTTGGCGGTGATATAGTACTCTTTGAGAGGCGATGCGATCCAGACGTCAAACCATGTATTTTCCAGAGGTTTTCGAACGTTATTTTCTAGAAATATGAGTGTTGGTTCTATAATATGTGCTGAAATTGGTGGAGAGTTGGAAGCGGCTTCTTTTAACTTTTCTGACATGATATGTTTTGTAAAATAGGCCTAAATAGTAATTAAAGGTTTTGTTTAGTTGTAAAAAAAACTATGTCCACTCGTATGCGTGCGTGGCACGTTCAGAATTCCTCGGAATGAGCCTCCGAAGGCGTGGGCGACATTTCAGAGAACAGTTCCGAAAGCTGGCTGACATCCGAGGCTTCTGAATTGGCAATGGTCTCCACGGATTCAACTGAACCCGCCTCTGAAGAGCTTGCGTCCGAAAGACGTTCTTCGAGCCATTCTGCCCGTCCAAAGATCGCTTCTTTAGCGCTTTGAAGGGTCATGGCGCGCTCTGTAGTCGGTGTGTCCCACTTGAACTTGACGTAGAACGCGCCTTCGTCGTGATAGATGGTGCAGTTGTTGCCGAGACTGGTTTCAATGTTTCTGAGACCTTTTCCCCCTTTGCCAATGACTGCTCCGGCAAAGTCGGGGTTGGTGTGAATGGCCTCGTTGGCCATGGCAATCTCGAGACCGATGGTGGCGTTGAGGTAGGCCACGGCGGCGGGAATGGCTGCCAAAGTGAACGAAAACGCCCCGTCGTCGTATTCCGCTGAGAAATCAAACCCTGGGAATGTTTCTTGAAAGTTTGTTTGCAGTTGTTTGATGCGGGCCCAACTTGGGCCAACAATGTGTCCAGTCACTCCCTCAAAACTGACGATGGTGATCGTGGTAAGACCGGATGCCACATGAACGGGCGTCGTCATGACGGCCATGGGCTCGCAAAACGCACCAAATTGATTTGCGTACATGTTTTGATGGTCTGATTGTCCGTAGGAGTCTTCGTAATAGGTGAGCGGGTGGTATGTCGTATGATATTGTGAGTAGTGAGGGGTAATGGTGTAATATTTGGTAAATGTTTCCTGTAATATTTACCAAATTTTTGGTGTCTAAATCTAAGTCGAACCTGACTAAAATTTTGGTCATGACTAAATTTCCTGTTCAGAAAATATTTGGCCAGGAAATTTCTCGAACTAAAATATTTACGAAATATTACAGGAAACATATCATCACCAATACCAAACATATCATCGTCCACCAAAAACATGTCCAGTCCTACCAGTTCACCATCATCAAACGCAGTTCCGTTCCTGTCCACCCCAACAAATGAACCACAAAGCAATTCCGCATCGAATGCGACCCATGGCGTCCCATCATCTGCCACCGTTGCCGAGATCTACACGGTGGTCGCCTTCAACCACAACCACACAGAGATCTATACTGATCCTTCTGCTGTGAGAGGCGACATCATTTTGGTGGACATTTCCGGGAGCATTTGTGGGCCTAATGCTATCCTTTTGCGCACTGCAGTGGCCGCAATGACGAAAGGAACCAAATCACACGGCAAATTCATCATTCCCAACCCTGACGGGACCACGGGCATCGTTTCTGCAGTCAAACATTGTCTAAAAATCCCTGACTGTGGGACCATCTACTTGTTCACAGATGGTGAAGAGAATTGTTGGGGCGGTCCTTTGACAGTCGGAAAGGAAGATGATGGCTCTCCGAAGGTCGTAGACGTCTCCTTTTCCGGACGTGCGGGCATCATGGGCACGCCTGCCATTCTCGCTGATTTTTTGCAGGCATCTGGTGTCAAAGTGTGCATTCTTGGTATTGGCGATGCTGCCAAGCCTATGGTTGAACACATGCTTGGTCGCAAAAACGTCTACTGTGGCCATATCGCCCATGGAGCCGACACTAGAGCTGTGGTGAGTACTGTGCGTGCTCTCAAGCACATTTCGAAGGGCGCGCGCTCCTCTGTGACCCGCAATGGGACGCAACATGCTCTGTTGGTCTGTCTTTCAGATGATGTTCAGGAAGCCATTCAAAAGATGACTCCTGCAGAGATGGACGAGTTCGAAGATGCTGTTGGCACTACAATCATCTCTGGGACCGATATTATGACTCCTGGGGACTTGAAAGCGCGCATTGAGCTTGTTTTCAACGCCTATGACGAGCCTATTCCCGACGCCTTTGTCAAGGATATCAAGGCCGCTCTTTTGCTGTTCATGCTCGCAGCAACAGATGGCGAAATGCCTGGCGCGTTGATTACCAGCAAGCATTCGTCCATAATTGGCGTTCCAAAAGGCTGGCGGCCATTCCGGCGTCATTGCAACCGTCTTCTGAGTCGTTTGGCCGGCGGAGACATTCTCAATCGTGCGGCGGTCGTTCCAGAAGGTGGAAAAGTTATTACTGAAAACAACAATCAACACAAATATGCCGCGGGTTGTGCTCAGTACAGTTGCTCTGTCATTCCAGCAGCTATCACTGGCCTTGCAGAAGACGAGGAGTACTGCACGCTCCGTGACAAGCTCCCCGCGCCCAAAATCAAGAAACGCAAGCGTGGGGCAAGCGCAGGGCCAAAGAAGAAGATCATGCGCACAGATTAACTTTAAAAAAATAAAAAAAATAATAATTGTATATTTTCTAAAACTTTACAGTATTTTTTTCAGGTTTTTTCCAACAAGATTCTATCGCAGACAGAACTAAAGATGCGGTCATGAACACAGCAAATGCGGCCATCGTTGCCATGCAAAGAGCAATGAACTCCGCATCGGTGTCTCTGTCGTTTACTACACGCGATATAAGACATTAGAAAAACATTAGAGATCCATCTATAAATAAGAAAAAATTATATTGATAGCATCTTTTGGAATCTTTGTACGCCATTCGAAGAAAAGGGGGTATTGCTCCTCCATATCGGTCGTAACCACCCCTCTCTCAACAAGAGCAGACGCAATGTCCCACTGCTGGCCAAAAAGAGCACATGTAGCGGCGTTCCAAGATGGTGGGTCCCCTTCTCCAATAAATGTGTAACTTGCAACAAGATAAGGGTTACACGACATGCTTCCAAAGTCGTGTTTGCAGAGAACCGCCAAGACGTTTTTATGACCGTAAAATGCGGCCGCGCATGCAGGTGTGAGCATTGGTGCCCATCCACGGGTAAATCTCTTCATTTTGTTCTCCATTAAAGCTTGTAATTTCTTAAGTTTTCTTGGTTCCCAAGTGCGTTGAAAATTATTAAGGATGTCAAATGTGTTGGCAGGAATACCATGTTCCAGCATCGCTTCTACCATCTCTGCGTTGCCTATGGCGGCCGCATAGACTATTGACGTTTGTTTGGCAGGGGTTGAAGTCTTGTGGTTGGATAAATAGTCTTTAACAGCGACGGTATCGTTATTAAGGACATGATCGAAGAGAGTGATAAGGGACATGTTGATAGGAGTGTGAATATTTAGTTATACCTTTTCTCAGAATTTTCTTATTTTCCGTGATTTAGTATTTAACTAAAATATATGATTAGTAAACAAAAAACTAAATATCTTTCTTTAACTTTTCATAAACATAAAATGTAGCACTATTTACTATTATTGCTCGTATAGCGCACGGCAGATAGCCTCGCCATAGTCCTCCATGTATTGCTTCTCTAATTGGAAGATTACCGGCAATCTGACGAGTAGAAACAATGTCCAATGGATATGTGACGGTCCAATTGGCTAATCCTGCGGCAGCGCCCGCAACCAATGGTCCTAATGTTTGTGTTAGATCAAAATAAACACCAAAATAGACGCTCATGGCTATCACTGTCCTGGCGCATGAAAGTGTGACTCCCTTTAGATGCATGGGGACGATTGTAAGCGTTTGCCTACGTATTTTACCGACATCAAACGCGTAATCAATTGGAGCAATGACAGCTCCAGCTATTGCCCCGGAAAGATATGCGTTGTTATTTGTTTTCAGTTGCATTTGAGCAAATATTGGAAATGTTGTGGCGTTAAATGCGAGCGATGCTGCCGTAGGATACGCCACGCCTCTATAATACTCCAAAGGTCTCAAATTCCGGAAGGATTGCCCGTTTTGGAGTAGTGTTTTTGCGGTATCAAAGGGGTGACCGATGCCCGCCTGTACAAAGCCAATACACCCACCGATAAAGAAATCATGCATTTTTTTTTTGTAACGGAGATCTTATATACTTATTCCGAATCCCACTCATCTGCCGAAGACATCGAAGCCAATGACTTCCGACGGTTCAGTGTAGTTTTCTCAATCAAGCTTTTCATCGTCTTCTCTGGTCTTGTAGATTTCTTTTTAAGTTTTTTAGACGCCTTATTGACAATGACATGCCATCGTTTCGTAAATGCTTCGACCATTGTTATAATTGTAAATGATTCAGAACCAGACTTTATATCTGACCATTCGCCCGATTCGCATAAATATTGAGAGGCTGACTGCAACTGCAATTCCATTTGACCCACATTTGTTTCCAGTGTAGACATCTTAGAGTTCGTTTCGTCAACGAACCCATCGATGGAAAGATCATCTCGAAATGTTATGATCTTTTTCAAATGAGTTTTTAAACGCTTTAAAGGTTGTATAATGCGCTCTGGAATAGAAATATGACCGGCTTCTTCCATACCGTCTATATCTAACCGAGAAGAAGCGATGGAACCTTCTAATATCTTTTCGGCAATGATCTCCATAGTCAATTTATTTTGACCCATAAATGTTAATATATCATGCATTGGAACACCTTTCCGCTCATATTTGTCAAAATCGACTTTCTCGTCCGATGCAAAGTCTTTTAATCGCTGGTTTATCGCCTGAACAATGATCTGAAGCAATTGTTTTAAAGATTTTGAATTTGCTATAGACGAAGCCACGTCCGTGATAATGTTCGCAGCTTCTACTAGATCATCATATTCCGAACTGAACATAGTTTTAAACGCCAAAACATCAATCCTTTTATTAAGGAGGGGGAATTTGGACAAACGCAGTGCCAAATCAACAGATTCTGATTTTTTTTGTTGTTCTTTCATTTGTTTGCGTTTTTCCGGAGACATAGTTGTCAATTGTGCATACAATTTTCTGAATACTGCCAAAATAGTCGTTCTATTCAAAGCCAATCCCTTGAAACTGAGTTCGCGTAATAGATCTAATGAATTTGCTCGTCTTGATTTAACAAATTTTTTGAGAACGGCCAGTTCTCCAGTATTCAACTGAAAGTATGTTTTCTTCTTTACTGCTGGTGAGCGTGGTGTTGGAGTGGACTTTTTTTTAGGAGCTAAGCGCACACTAAGGTCGTTGAAATTACAGCATTCTTGTTCTTGCTCTGATTTTTCATATACCGTTTCGGCGACATCCGCTATATTACTCACGCGGAATGTTCTGGGAGGTTGTTTAGTGCGTGGTCCTCTGCCTCCTCTAGGTCCTCCTCTGCCTCCTCTGCCTCCTCTGCCTCCTCTAGGTCCTCCTCTGCCTCCTCTGCCTCCTCTGCCTCCTCTGCCTCCTCTGGGTCCTCCTCTGGGTCCTCCTCTGGGTCCTCTGGGTCCTCCTCTGGGTCCTCTGGGTCTTGCGACGGCTCTTGGCGGAGGCCTTGCGATGGCTCTTGGCGGAATGGCTCTGGCTCTTGGCGGAATGGCTCTCGGTGGGGGCCTTGCGATGGCTCTCGGTGGGTGCCTTGTGATATTAAAGAATGGCCTTTTGGGTATAACGTTGTCGCCCAACTCGATCACTTCCTGATTATAACTTTCGGTTATAAATTCATTGTACATGATATACAGACCTTCGCACTTTAATTTGTATTTCCTGAACTGTCGAGTAAACCCCCACAATGTTTGAGTCATATTAAGGGAAACGTCGTCAAATGGCTTGCACATTTCGTAGTTTGTAATATAGAGACGATTTTTGTCGGATATTCGTATGGCTGTTGGGTCTGCAAAGTAGTGGAAGACTCGCGCGGTGTCCAATCTTGCACATAGGCAATATATTTGTGCCTGTAGTTCGAATGGAACTTTCCTGCGACCTTCTAGATATTTTACGAGTTGTCTCCCTATGAATTGAGTGACAAAGAAATTGAGGGTATCGTGTATGAAAATGGGATTGGGTGCGACCCCCAATGCGGCTGCTTGTTGTATGAGTTGATATTCTGGTTTGATGGTGGTACTGTTTGATCTGAATAGTTTTAATCTGTATTTTGTTCCGGAGGGAGCAATGACGATCGTGTCTCTGTTTTTGTAGACGTCTGCGGGAACAAGATTATAATGTTGTTTTATGTATTTTCTAGTTAATCTCTTAAAAAATAGGATATCATTTTCCATTTATTATTTCTTGGTCTTTTTATACATGCCATTTTCATATTTTTTGAGGATGTCTCTTTCTTCATCGGTTAGTAATGAGCATTCGTCCTGTTTTAGGGTACCTCCTAGAAAGTGATAGGCACTGAATAATGCATGTGCCATGGCGGACCAACCATTTCCTGTGCCGATATGTCTGACCAGTTTTTCGGCAATAGTTTCTGCGACTTGTTGTGAAGCATCTTCGATCGTCAGGCACTCGTAGGATAGAATGGGTTCTGTTTTCCAGCCCGATTTTCCAGGCCTTGCTATGACCATTTCCTGACTGTTCGACATGAGTATTGGGCTTTTTTTATGTGCTTTCATGAAAGATTTGACAGTCGCGTCTCTTTTTTCGTAGGAAACTTCTTCGGGCCTCCATAGAGAGCTTGGTTGGCATTCGTATCGTGTCCAATTCGACTCGTCCGTTGTAATGTGAAAAGCTCGTTCTTTCTCATAAAAGGGTAGTAGTGGTGTCCACATTTTATGTATGGCGACAGTATTGCCCCTTTGAAAGCAATTATAAGCATCTTTTTTGGTTTTAGGTCCGTCTAGTCCTACCCATGTACCTTGTTTATACGCCCACGTGTCTAAAGTATCTTTATCTATAAACCCTACAAACCCGGGCGACTGTTTTAGATAAGACGGACTGTCAATGTTCCATATGCTTCCTGATGCGGCTTGAGTGGCACGCATGCCTCTTTCGTGTAGGAAATATTCTACAACTGTCCATGTCCAATTTCCCGCCGCAGTGCCATATGTTTCTACGGGTCGCCTATTTTTCTGTGCCAATATTGCGGCAATATTATGTAGTGTTTTCTCCGATATGTCGTATAGAATATGTTCTATGCATTTGAGTGCTTTTTTGGGAGTTTGTTGTAAAACTGACATGAACAACTCTGTTCGTGTGTGGTTTTCGTCCTAATATATTGTATAAAAATAAAGTGACTCGGATTTAATATTTTCTTTGTGTATTTAAAAGATCGTCTAAACTTATGGATGCTGAGTGAGTGAAATCGGATAGTTTTTGTACCCAACTGGTCTCTGCCGCCTGTTGTACCACCGTTTGTATTTGTAAGGATGCTTCAGAGTGCCATTCTCCGGGTACGAATCTGTTTAATATATGTTCATGTATTCTTTTGGGTGGTCTTGAATGGTCTTGAAAGATGTAGTATTCTGCGGCCAACAAATGATACCAGAAATCCGCATGCATCCTCATGGTAGCATATCCTTTCTGTGTTCTTTGTATAAATGAATGAAACGTCGAAGAGTTTTTCCCTCCCATGGTATCTACCATATCCTCTGTGATCCTCATGGGTGTGGCCGCGTGTTTGGGGTCATCTCCGAGTACATATCCAAAGTCTACGTGTACTAGGTACCCTGTTTTAGTGACTAAAATATTTTCAAGGTGACGATCGCCGAGTCCCATGGTAAAGGCGAGTAGACATGCGCCGGCTGAAGACGATACCATTCTTTCTCGAAGTGTTTTTGTTTTTAATTCTGGGCAATTTGTCATTATAAAATTTAATAGTGTCGAATTCTTCCTTATTTCGTAGATCGTGGTCGCATTTGGGATCATTTCCACGACTCCAATTCCCAAAGACAGTGGAAATACGTTGTAAATGGGCATGATAATACCATCTGTGAGAGTGGCGATCCAATAGGATATGTTCATGGCAAGTCTGTCTGTGCGTACGTCTTCATTTTTGATTAATATTTGTATTTTATGACCTCCTAAAATAAGCAGTGTGCATAACATTGGCGATGACGCCGATTTCAACTTTTTAAAGTCTAAAATGTCTGTGACGATGTATTTGGGATTCCACGGCAATCTTGTGGCACCATATGTCGTAAAGTACATGTTGACTGTATGTTGACTGGGAGAACGCCCGAGTTTGATGAGCAATTCGCAGAATCTTTTTGATTTAAAGATGTCTGTTCTCATGGCACTCGACAGAGACATGGACTTTTGCACTTGTTGTAACAATTTGAATGTTTGTGTTGATTTTTGGAGCTCGCATTCAAACCATAGTGCATATGCTAGTTCCATATTTTTTTTCGCCAATGGTAAAAGGCCATGTTTGAATAATTTACTATACTTGCATGCCAAAAAAACCCACCAAAACATCATCTTTTTATGGACATTTTCTTGGATGTGTTTCCAAGAGATAACGACCCAATTTTGTAGGGGTTCTGCTTTAAGCGCCCCGGTGATTCCGAGACGAATGATATTAGAAATAGACAGAACGGGTTGACACGTCCTTGAGCATAACATGGACCTACATGTGCGTTTAGGAAGAAATCCTGGACTCTTGATTTTGGGGCGCCAATCTGGCTCACCGGAACAGCTGATAATGGCGTGTATTTGCCATGGTACATGTCCCTGAAATTCTTTAAAGTGTGTCCATAAAAAGTTTTTCTCAAGGCGTGAGTAGTGATGTGTAGATAGTTTATATTGAAGGCCTCGATAAAAAGAAATCAAACAATTCACGGCAAAATTCCAGGTTTTGTCTAGAACACGCAAAAGAAATAGTTCGGTCATTGTGACGGGCATTACCGATAGAGTCATGACTAGCCATTCTGTTTTTGTGGAGAGGCGTGCATTTTCCGCACATGGAGCACACATCCGTTGCTTTTGTATTCGAGTCTCGCCATAGGAGGGGGGATCTACTCTAAAACTCGAGCAAGAATGGCAAAAAATCCTTCCGCACGATCTGCAATGATGTTTTCTGCGCATCAATGAAAAATCAACCGAGCACCCGAAACAGTGCCGAACACGACAGTCTGGGATCCAAGTGACAGGCATCCGCGCGGGTACAGTAAACTTATTTTCTGTGTGACGATCCACACGCATGGACATTGTTAAATCGGTAGACATCAATGGTCACACCCATAAAAAAATAGAATAAATACCTCCAAAAAATCGATTTCACTTACTTTAATCATATTTTATTTTTTTATGGGTGTGACTATTTATGTTTGTTCCATGTCAGATACAATGCAGATGATTATTATTGGAATGTTGTTCGTCTTTATTCTAGCATATTTGTTTTATGTCTGTCGCCCTTCGCCATCGAAAAAGGGACCCAAGTTTCGCGACTTTAGTCAGAGTGCCTATCGCACGGGCGTCTACCGCGATAATAATCCACGTTTTGTAAAGGAGGGCGCCGAAGAGCGCATCCGGCGCCGCATGCAGAAATAAACATAATGTATGAATATATTTTTTTTATACTATAAAAGGCAAAAGATGTATATCATAATGAGACGTTGGAGTCATTTTTTGACAAATTCTTTTTGGCGCCGCCCTGCCACCACATTTTTGCCGCGAGATCCGCTAACCTTTCAAGTAAATATTAACCAATTAGGTCAAGATATAGATAAGAGCAAAGATATAGATAACAGCAAAGGTCATGGTAAAGATAACGGTAAAATTTAAGAATTATTTTTTTTTATATTTATTTTGTAGAGGATTTTTGTTTTTTGTGACGATGACCCGCTGAAGTCTTACGAAGTGCATCTTCCATCATCTTGGCCGCCAATTGATGACGGAATGTGATCGTAGTTGTCCCTGCGAGGACTGTCACGTATCTCTTACAAAGCCTTTGTGCGTCCAAACGGTTAATACGACCACGCATCTGTGTACGACTGGCCTGATTCGAGGGATAACTGCCAGTAATCATACAAGTCATCCACGTCAGTGAATAACCCTCGCAATATCGTAGGGGGGCCACCACCACCTTGTATGGTTTCTCCTCACCGGCGAGGACAGCCATTTCTGTCAAATGAATCGTTTTTTCATGATCAACGGTGTTCGGTAGTGGTCCGGGGCGCGCACCACCTACACAGAGTATATCTTCTGGCGCAACGTTCGCTTGCAATAGTTTGGTCACAATTTGAACGGCATGTGCTTGAGAAGACGCTACCACTAAAGGACGCTGGTTATTCTGGTTCCAATGTTCCCCTTGGCTTTTTTCGCGCGTACATTCGATCGGATGACGCGCAAGACCGTCAGAAACATGTCTACGAACCAATTCAGAGGCCCTGAGGACGATCTCTTTGGTTACCATTTCATTCGTCTTTGTTTTCATATCTGACCACTGTCGCACTGTCGGAACATCTGTTTGACCATGCCATGGCGCTCTTGACGGAAAGTTATACTTGAAAAATGCCTTTTCTTCCGCAGATTCATGCGCTTGTACCACTTGTTCTTCAACAATAACGTCTCCTGTGTTCAGAGGCGAGATCATAGAGTTGGCAGCGACCCAGAAATTAGAGGCTGACACTGGAAAAGGGACACACAAACGCAACCATTGCATAAGACCATAACCAGATTTATCCACAATAGGGGTCCCGGTCAATGCCACCAATTGCTTGGCGATCCTGGCCAAACGAAGGGCAGACGCTGTTCTTTTAGTGCCCGATTGCATAGCTTTGTGCACTTCATCGAAAATAAACGCCGTTTCTCCCATCAGATGGGCTAAAATGTCTACCACTTTGCGAAGATGGTCGTGTTCAATCAGATAAACAACGCCCGCCTTTAATTCAGTGTTTGTCGTCGCTGGCAGATGACTGTCTGAGTGTTTTTTCTGAAGACCTTTTGAGGGATAAAGCTGTCGAACTTGCCATCCAACCTCTCTAATTTGTACCGCTACAGAGGAGACAGCTGTTTTAGGCAATGCCCATAGAATAAAGCGCGTTTTGCGCGTTTCTTCGAGAAATCTTAGAACTGTGAGAGTTTTTCCTTGACCCACAAGCATCCATAGAAAAGAGGACAGGCTCGCGTTTTCAGATGCTTTCATTTGACGGACAGCCAATACTTGCTCCGGCTTTGGAACCAATTGAGAGCTCCAAACTGGCAAAGAACATTCTGGTGCAACCTCCAGCCGCATTTTGGCGCAAAGAACTCGGCGAAATGCCACCGAAGAACTTTCAAAGGCGAATGGCTTCGTGCGACTAGGCCAAATAGCGTCAGGAAAGTGCTGTGAAAGATATGAAAAGTACTGGTAGGCATCCGCTTCAACGCCGGTCAATGCCTCATCCGTACCCTTTCCTTCGCGATTGATCTTTGGAATCGTGATCAAAGGATCATATCCGGCCATTCTTCCCAAAGCAAATTGACGTGTACTGTCTGAGAATGTGTGGCCGCTACCAAAAGTGGCAGACCACGAAACTGTCTTCGTGGTCGTCTCCGTCAATTTAGACCAGTCGGGTGCCTTTGTAAGACGATACACGCGCTTTCGCTGGTCAACCCACGACCGACCGTCCAGCCACCAACCAGAATGTTGATAATGAATCATTTTGCCTTTAAAATCTTCTTCGATTGGATTGGACACACGTTTGCCGGCGGATAGTTTCGATTTTGCCTTTTCCAAAATTGCATCCCTGCGCTCGGGCGTAATATCTTGCAGACCACGGCGGTTATCACGCGTAGGCTTGGGAATCACGATAAACTTGCGAATGTCACGCGCGCTGACTGTTACAAAGTATTTTGAACGAGCGTGCGTAATCTCTACAGTACCAACCATGCCAGCAATAGCCCCCAAAGGAAGCTCGTACTCGATCTCCGGTCCGTTTTTGGCAGGCATGTCAACCATCAGACCGCGCAAAACTTTGCTAGAATAACGCAAAGCATCAAAGACCATCTGTTGGTGTCTCGTGCGTCTTTCTACGACATGGCGGCGCGTATTAAAGCCAGAAACCGCCACGAATGCATGCGAAAGAAGTTGGTGATATGAACCAGGCCCTTGCAGAAGACATACCAGGCGTCCATCTTGATGTTGATCACAGTAAATGTCCAATGGATCTGTCTGCGGTCGCAACGGTTGATTCGCAGTTCCAATGCTATTACAATCCTCTGGATGTATTGCCAACCATCTTAGCATGCGTTGGTCGCCCTGCATACCACCCATCTCGGCCTGAATCAATGCAGGAGCGGCCCTCTTAAAAGATGGGACCATGGGCCAATCTTTATTCGTATTGTAGTCCGAGGTCTGGGAGCTCATCAACAGCTTCAACGATATATCCAATATCTTGGAAATGATCTCGGGCGACGGCATCCAAATAGGCTGAAGAGACGCCAAAAGAGCCAACGAAGAGATGAAGAACATATCCTCCTCATCGTAGGCAGAATCTTCCGCTGCAATGACAAACAAACGCTTGAGAAAATGTTGAAAGCCAGAGACAAACTTTCCAATCAATGGCAAGAAAAAACCCTGTTGAACACCCCGACAATGGCGCTCCACAATCCGTGAAACAACTTCCGGAGTAGGCCAGGTCTCCTCCGTTTCAGGATGCTCCATATTCACCGGTCTGCGCCGGATAGCCTTCTGAAGCAATGAAATGCAACCAGATGTCCCTATATTGTCCAGAAAGTGACGAAGAGAATCGTCTGGAGCTTGATAGCCAGCAGAAACGGACAAAGAAACCACAAAAGCCATTTTACGGTCAAGGGTCTCAAAAACATAGGCAATCTCATTCTCAGACGTTTCATAGTCGCTCACAAGTTCTCCGTGCGCTATTATCGTGTCTACGTCCGTTATCACGCCCTGTTGAGTCTCTTGCTTATAGATTTGCCAATTTGTGCGGTCATATCCCATATAGTTTTTGGGGTTATTGGGGCCGGGTGCCGGTGATCCGGGAGGCGCTGCAACAGCAGACACCAACTCCTTCATCGTCCATGTAGAGCCGCGAGAAGTGTATTTTTCGGGTTCTACGAGTGTTCTGTCACTATTGGGCAAGATAGAATCCGGTAGTACAATGATTTCAAAGCGAAGAGCCTCGTTGTTCCAAGCCATTGGCAAAGAAGCCATTTGATCATCACCCACAATTTCTGGCACAAATTCCGGCCATTGTTTTTGAGCGACTTTCGCCGGGCTCAACGTTTGGCGAGTATCTGACACATTGCGGACACGCAGAATGCCATTCCGGATCGATTTGGCCTTGGGAACAGGCACGAGTAGGACAGAGGCACCCGGTTCAAGGTGATGGCCTTGGACTGAGAGGGAACTGAGTGCACGAATATTAGGCATGGTATGACTAAAAATATTTCCTGTAAATAGTGACTAAAATTTCCTGGACCAAAATTTTAGCCAGAGATTTGACCAAAATTTTAGCCAGAGATTTGACCAAAATTTTAGCCAGAGATTTGACCAAAAAATTGGTCATTTAAATAAAAAATCGTATTTACAGTGTATTGACATATTATAAATGACCTCTCTTTTTGACGAAGACGACGGATGTATACCATCACTAACATGGACACAGCGGTGGTATGGGTTTTGTGGTTGTTTTGTCATAGGCAATTTAACCTCCTTGTTATCCAGTCTTTCACTGGCAAAAGGAGATATACCAGCATTCGCCCTCTTGTATACTCTTGGAAATGTTATTTCTATCTGTTCCACTGGGGTTGTTTGGGGACCGAAGAGACAATGTAAGAAAATGTTTCATAAAACACGCGCCATCGCAACAAGTATGTATTTAATATGTATTATAGCCACTCTTATTTTTGCTACGATAGACTTGGGAATGACAACACCAACAAAAGTGGGTATTTGTATTTTTTTAATTGTTTTGCAGTTTATTGCACTCGGTTGGTATTGTCTCAGTTATATTCCATACGCACGGACTGTAGCAAAACAATGTTTACCATTTTAATGACCAATTTTTTGGCCATTCATCTCTGACCAAAATTTTGGCCATTGTTTGACCAAAATTTTGGCGATCTCTGACCAAAATTTTGGCAATTGTTTACCAATTTTTTGGCCATTGATCAGAGTATCGATCCTGAACCGAGATTACCAAAATTTTGGCCATTCATCTCTGACCAAAATTTTGGCCATTGTTTGACCAAAATTTTGGCGATCTCTGACCAAAATTTTGGCCATTGAGTTACTAAAAATTTGGCCATTGATCTTCAGAGTATCGATCCTGAACCGAGATTACCAAAATTTTGGCCATTGACCCATCGTTGTTGATAGTGTTCGGGTTGTTAACAAAATACTGATAATGGCCAAAATTTTGGTCAGAGATCGCCAAATTTTTGGTCAGAGAGATCGAGATTCTTCACCAAAAATTTGGCCAGAGATGATTTACCAAATTTTTGGCCAGGAATTTACCAAATTTTTGGTTAGGAAAAATCGCAGACAATATTTAGTTTAACAATAATTTAGTAAAACATTCTTCACATTAAACATGTCCTCCAAACGAAAAGGTACTACCACACCACCAAGGGCAGCAAAAAGGGCCAAGCAGGTTACTGACATCGCTGAAACCATCACAAACTTGGAGAAATCGCGCGACAATGAGCGTAAGCGCTTTAAAAGGTGCATCTTGGCCGCTGAAGAGTTGTACCACCAAGTGTTCAAGTTTATGATCCGGTGCAAACAGGCCATCCGAGAACGTGGACTGACTACTGTTCAAGAATCTCTTCAAGAACGATACAACATTCTTTTGGGACGTTTGAGCCAGTTGGAATCGCTGACATGGCGAGAACAGACGCGCGGACCGACTAGTAGTCGTTCTTGGAAGGCGGGGACACCGGAAGAAGCCAAGAAACACCCCGCCCTGTGGATTTTATGGACCCCGCCGCCCGAGCGCAATATCCCGGACGAAGACATTGAAAGAACTTTGAACGAGGCTTCTGGACCTTATTTGACATGGGGACTGCCCAAGCGCAATAGCGTCATCAGTTTGGACACTGATGTTTTCAAAAAGGGTGTTCCAACATTTGTCATTGAAAAGTTCAAGGTCGCGGACCCCGATAGCGGCAAAACAAAGGTGTGTCATCGTATCAAAGGGTTGTATTTCATCTTTCGTAAGATAAAGAAAGATTCAACCAAGATGTCGCTCATGACTTGGGAACATGTGGTTCGGGGCTTCATGGCAGATGAAAAAGTTGAAAAGAGTGAAGATATTCCTGAATGGGTGAAAGACTAAAATGTTGGTCTTTCATTATGGTCAATGACAACCAGAACCTATCTCAACGCCTCTAAAAGCCATCAAAACCCGTATTGGTCGCCGTAAACTATCAGTCTTTGTCTAGAGACGTCAGACACTACAATATTTGTATTAATATTTTTTCACTATAAAAAAGTTAGTTGTATATAAAATATGTCAGCTCTTGTGGAGGATGTTCCACCACCGACACGATTACCATCGCCAGAACAGCGCCGTCATTGTCTAGGACAGTTGCGGACTATGGACATTCGATACAGAACCGGACAAAAACAACTTTATGATAGAATAGAAGCCCAAACTCGGCAAATTGATGAATTAACCGATGCGAATCATTCTTTACTCGAACAAAACCGTAGACTTTTAATGACTGTCAATCTTATGAGATTGCGTTCCCCATCGGCACCGCCAATTCTTCGTTCAAATTCTGCCAACCTTTCTGTGTCTTTGTCTGAATTACTAAAATTTTAGTCCATGTTCATCATATTTCGGATTTTTTAATGATTTAAATGTGTGTTCAGGATCGTACGAATACCGTACTCTTTATAAATTTTTCGCAGTGCAGATTGTTACATAGTATTTGCCATAAAGCTGAAACAGATACAGAAAATAAACGTTAATTTTTAATCGTCATCTACTATTTTAGGAGCTACGTACAATGATAATGAAGAAGAACTGGAAAGTGCCACCTTTAATCTCGAAGGCATTTGATTCGAAAAGCCTAAAAAGCATTCGTTTTCTCCACATGTGCTAAAGATGAACATACTCCTAATAGCGTGAAAAGACAATGCGATAGCAACATCGTTGCGAAATGCGTCCAACCTTACACGCTCGCCAGCAATTGGTTCCGTGTGCGTAATCTTTCCAAACTCTGTGGATTCTGATATCAACTCCATATTTTGGTTGTTAATGTTGATATGTACGTCTGTTTTTCCCATGAGAAGTTTGTCAGTAATGTCTTTGACTGTTCCAGGATGCATGGTCACCGCCACGTCGTCCTGTAATTCAGGAATATCTAAGGCGTCCTCTTCAATGTCTATCGCACGCAGAGAGAATTCTGTTTTTTGATCGGCAGTATGACAGACAATAGTGAGAGCGTTATCCGTGGCTTTCCAACTCAATTGATTCTTTTTGATCTTTTGTAGAACATTGCACAACGTTTCAGTGTAGATCCCTATAGTCATAGTGTTTGGGCATGTGTAGGATTCAAAGTAATCTTTAGAGAGTACGAGCTTAACGAGAGATGTTTTGGAGGTATCCATACTCATAATATGGACACCATGCTCTGTAAAGTCCAGATTCACCATCGGATTGGTGTGTTGGATAGCCTTGAAAATTTTTAGACATGTTGACGCATCTTTCCAAGAGCAATTCATGATGTGGACAAATGACTTGATTATGTATTTAATAAAGAAATAAGCGTAACATATGCTCTAAAAATATATTTAATGAGTATAAATGGCGCCAGCTATTCTAAATAATAATGGGTAAACGTTTCTCGCGTTGTCTCGGAATTTCCAAATACTCCTCTGTGTTAGATAATGAAGACGCATTTGGTACAAACATTTATGACGAAAATACGATGAGGGCCATTGCAATCGAATTGGACGAGAATGAATCCCAAAATCCTGGACTTATTTTGTCGGCAAATAATGAAGTATAAATGTACATTTTTAGGAAGAATCCATGTTATCGATCACTATCACAAAACGCAGCGGTATGCCTCAAAAGTACCAAGTTCCCAAGCAAAATAAATATCTAGATCAATTGTGTTCTATTGTCCCGCGTTTATCCCATTGTAACACCAAGGAAGTGGCAAAACAGGTTACTTTGGGTGCGAATATGTCTACGGTGGAATTGGCCGAACATGTGGCTGAAGTGTGTGCGTCTTTGACGGTGCGACACTGGCAGTATGGCGCTCTAGGTGGGCGCGTTGTTGTCAGCATGATTCACCGCCAAACGCCCAAGACTTTTGTGGAGTCTGTGCTGCAACTCCGCGAGACACTGGCCACGGAGTTTGTCAACACATGCCTTCGCCACAAACAGACACTCAATGACATGATCGTACATGAACGAGATTTTCAATATGATATTATGGGAATTCGGACTTTACAGAGGTCATACCTGCTCAAAGTGCAGAATGTGATCGTGGAAAGGCCACAGTATATGCTTATGCGTGTAGCTGTGGCTTTGCACGGGGATAATATTGACATGGTTCGCAAAACATATGAAGCAACGTCGAAGCTTCTGTATACACATGCTACGCCAACATTGTTTCATGCCGGATTGGCAAAACAACAGTTGGCGTCATGTTTTTTGATGACGATGGCCGATGATTCGATCGAGGGAATCTTTGAAACCCTCAAAAGATGTGCCCTCATCTCCAAAGGCGCTGGCGGCATAGGCCTCTCGATTTCCAACATTAGGGGCTCTGGTTCGCCCATATTGGGCACAAACGGCGTCTCAAACGGTCTTACGCCAATGCTGAGAGTCTTTAATGACACAGCGCGCTATGTTGATCAAGGCGGGGGCAAGCGCAAAGGTTCGTTTGCAATGTTCATTGAGCCTCATCACCCGGATATCTTGGACTTTCTGGAGTTAAAGAAAAATCATGGCGTTGAGTCCGAAAAGGCTAGAGATTTATTCTACGGTCTTTGGATCTCGGATCTCTTCATGCAACGCGTGGAAGCAAATGGACCATGGTCGATCATTGACCCGACTCAATGTCCTCAATTGCAAGATGCTGTCGGTGAGGAATACCGCAAACTCTACGAAGAATGCGAGCGGGCTGGAAACGTTATCAAAACGTTCGATTCGTCCAGAGAAGTATGGTTTGCCATCTTGGATGCACAAATAGAAACAGGGACACCGTACATGATGTACAAGGACGCTTGTAATAAAAAATCAAATCAACAAAATTTGGGTACGATTAGAGGCTCCAATTTATGTTGTGAGATCGTCGAATACACGTCTCCTGACGAAACTGCAGTCTGTACACTGGCTTCTATTGCACTACCAGAGTGTATTCGTCTGGGCCAATTTGATTTCAAACAATTGGAACAGACCACAAGACTTGTAACGAGGAATCTCAACAGAACCATCGATGTCAATTGGTATCCAATTCCACAAGCTCGTAACAGTAATATGAAACACAGACCTATTGGAATAGGCGTGCAAGGATTGGCCGATTGTTTTCAGATGCTAAACATGCCGTATGAATCGGTGCGGGCCTCCGCCTTAAACAAGGACATTTTTGAGACCATTTACTATGCAGCCTTGGACGAATCTGTCGAGATGGCTAAAGTAGATGGTCCCTATCAGAGTTTTGCAGGGTCGCCGTTCTCACGCGGACTCACACAATTAAATCTTTGGGGAGGCATACACTCCGATGAACGATATCCATGGTCTACACTCAAACAAAAACTCATACAATACGGCGCAAGAAACTCATTATTGACGGCGCCCATGCCTACCGCTTCTACGGCATCCATCCTGGGCAATACCGAATCCTTCGAACCCAGAACATCAAATCTCTATACTAGAAGAGTTCTTGCAGGCGAATATATTGTTATTAACAAGTATTTGCAACAGGCTTTGATCAAACGGGGCATTTGGTCCGACAATGTAAGCAATAAATTGATTCAACACCGTGGTTCTGTTCAAAAGATACAGGAAATACCCGACGATATTCGAGAGACGTTCAAAACCGTCTGGGAAATCTCGCAACGAAAAATTATAGACATGGCCGCCGATCGTGGTCAATACATTGATCAATCACAATCGTTGAATATTCATTTGCCGGAACCGACGAGGGCTATTCTTACATCTGTACACTTCTATACATGGAAAAAAGGTCTGAAGACAGGACAATATTATTTGAGATCAAATCCAAAGGTGAAAGCTTTGCAGTTTACAGTTCAAGCAAAAAAGCAGAAGATAGAACTACAAGAAGAGCAAGATTGTATAATGTGTTCGGCATAAAATATAAAAGAGTATTTCCTAGAAATAAGAATCATGTTTAAAATGTTTGCACATCTATATTCATATATTACGGATGGTGATGATGACGATATCAATTGTATATTGTTGGAGATATTACACTGGCTTCCACTGAAAAAAAAAATATAAAGGTTGTCATTGATTCTAATTTATGTTTGACAGTCCGGACTTGCTTTACACAACTGTTCAAGTGCATTCATTCCAGACCTTATCTCTGGTAGAAGTTGTCCGAGATCAAGTAATGTTCGCCGCATTTCTGGGACCATTACTTTCACATCTGCAAGTGTAGTCTGGACTTCGGGCGCAATGTCTACCAGATTTGAGACAAGGACAGACATTAAAATGATATGTAAGGATATAAATAAACCAACGCCGATATAAATGACGAGTTGAAGCCTTGATACTCGATGTGTATTTAATTCATCATAGTCAGTCTGCATTTTACCGAAATACACTACCTAATTTATAGTCAAAATGAGTTTATTATTTTATAACGTCTTTTTTAAGGGCCCAATGCGTTCCAAAATAAACGCGTGTGTCTGTAACCTTTGTAATTGTTCTTCTTTTAGTTTTGTGTGTGTGTTTACCAGAGATAACTATAATACGGTCTCCGATCTTAAAATCGGGAGTTGATTTATGGTCGAGGCCAAACAGATTGTACACAGAATAATCCATTTGTCATTGTTGTTTGGTGTATGGTAGCGATCGGCCTTGAAACAATGTGATTTTCTCTTTGTATACATACTATAGTATTTTGTATCTTCATCTCATTGATATGAGATCGTCCAATGCTCCTAACTCAAGTATATAAGCAACATTATTTTGTAAAATGCAAAAATTTATTTTTATTTTATTCATTCAAACCATCCACCAATGTTTTGCAACAGACTTAACATGTGGAGACTTGAAATTGGTCTATAATAATAATTGTGATTGTGCAGATGATAGCAGCAGTCCGAACTGTTTGGAAACAATTTCTCTAGCAGAATGGACATTCCAAACGAATAAAATTGAACAAAATAGACAGTCAATTGACAATATTGGAGCAACAGGCCCAGCAGGCCCAGCAGGAACAGAAGGAGCAACAGGCCCAGCAGGCCCAGCAGGAACAGAAGGAGCAACAGGCCCATCAGGCCCACAAGGAGCAATAGGAGCAACAGGCCCAGCAGGAGCAACAGGCCCAGCAGGCCCAGCAGGAACAGAAGGAGCAACAGGCCCAGCAGGAGCAATAGGGCCGCCAGGTCCTGCTCCCACTTCAACTTTTTACGAAGTAGGTAACATTTACGCAGAGTTAGGCGGATTTGTTATACAAGTTCGAGAACCATCGTCCTCGAGTACTCTGCAAGATCAACACGGTTTAGTGGTAGCAATGAAAGATCAATCGATGTTGGGTGAAACGTGGTTTGATGCACATGATAATTTGAATAAGGCCTCAGCTCATGATAGTAATGGTAGTCAATTTATGGATTGGCGATTTCCTTCCAAAACAGAATTAACCCTTATGTACCCTTGGAGGTTTAATCTTGCCCACCCACAAATGTTTAATGTCTACTGGAGTTCTTATCGGGTTAACTCCAATGAGGTTTTAGTAAAAAGTTTCGCTAGTGGTGCGGAATTTGAAGAGTCAATTGATAATTCTGCAAGGCTTAGAGCTGTTAGAAGTTTTTAACAATTACAATTCCTTAGCAAAGGTATAATCTTCGCCTGTCTTGCAATCTCTGTCCCAAAAATTCTACCAGACCGACGACTTGCCCCCTGACGTTTGGAAATGTGACGTATATTTTGGAAATGTGACGTATATTTTGGATTCTACCAACGTCACAGCCAATTTATGGATTGGCGATTTCCTTCCAAAACAGAATTAGCCCTTATCTTCACGTTCCGTTCTTCTATTGGAGGTTTTACCAATGGTAACTACTGGAGTTCTATTTATAATGGAATTTACAATACGGTTTGGGTAAAAAAATTCGGTAATGGTGATGAATTTGAATCGCCAGAAGTTTTTAACAATTACAATTCTCATATGCTTAGAGCTGTTAGAAGTTTTTAACAATTACAATTCCTTAAAGATTAAAACTTCGAGTCCGTCATTTGCCCGAAATGCAATTGGTTACGTTGCAAGTTAGAAAAATATTCTTTGGCTTCTTTGGCATCCGATGTATCCAGACCGGGCAACGTCTTTTGGTTCAGATTGGTTTTTACCAAGTATAAAGGAGTTGCACAGAATAATCCATTTGTCATTGTTGTTTGGTGTATGGTAGCGATCGGCCTTGAAACAATGTGATTTTCTCTTTGTATACATACTATAGTATTTTGTATCTTCATCTCATTGATATGAGATCGTCCAATGCTCCTAACTCAAGTATATAAGCAACATTATTTTGTAAAATGCAAAAATTTATTTTTATTTTATTCATTCAAACCATCCACCAATGTTTTGCAACAGACTTAACATGTGGAGACTTGAAATTGGTCTATAATAATAATTGTGATTGTGCAGATGATAGCAGCAGTCCGAACTGTTTGGAAACAATTTCTCTAGCAGAATGGACAACCCAAACGATTAAAATTGAACAAAATAGACAGTCAATTGCAGCAGGAGCAATAGGAGCAACAGGCCCAGCAGGAGCAATAGGAGCAGAAGGAGCAACAGGCCCAGCAGGAGCAATAGGAGCAACAGGCCCAGCAGGAGCAATAGGAGCAGAATGCACGGACAACAATCTGGCCGCGAAAACTTTGTGTACTTCCAGCGATGGTACTTCCAAATGTCACTTACCCGACCTTGGCTTTTCTGGGGGCGGTAATATCGGGATAAAAACCCTAACCCCTGCCGACTCAGCGGCTTTGGACATTACAAGTACTGATTCGGGTTTTTTGATGCCACGCATGACAAAAGTGCAACGAAAGATGATTACTAGCCCGGCCGTTTCCTTAATGGTTTACCAGACAGATGTTTCCACAGGTTTTTACTTTTATGATGGTACTGAATGGCGGAAGCTCGTATCTGAACCTGAACCTGCTCCAGCACAAGTAGGCGATATTAGGGAACAAGGAGTTGTTTTTTGGATCGACCCACAGGATAATAATCACGGGTTGGTTGCAGCATTTTCAGATGCTAACGATAATATTATTAACGGCTGGGGTTGTAATGAAAATGATTTACCAAACGTACCGAATATTGAATACCAGGACGGTGCAGAAATATGGGGCTTCGGTGCAGAAATAGGGAATGGTTTTAGTAATACGAAATTTATACTACAGGATTGCAACCAGGCTGGGATAGCTGCTTTAGGGGCAACGTCTTTTGGTTCAGATTGGTTTTTACCAAGTATAAAGGAGTTGAAGGAAATGTATGATAATAAAGAAATGTTAGAGAGTAAATCCGGGTTTCATGCATTTAATAGTATGAATGCATACTGGAGTTCTACGGAGGAAAGCTATTTAAGGGCTTGGATACTAACCGCACGTGGAGAGATGGGCGCGGAAAATAAAGGCATGTTATTTTCAGTGCGGGCTGTTCGGGCTTTTTAGTTATTTAATTATCAATGGTGTCTTTGGCGTACCGTTCCTTGGGAAATAGACAATATCACGCATCATAGAATACACATGCCATTTATTTACCCGACTAAAAGAAGCCGCAAACAATTCAATTCTTTTGCCGGCACCGCCCCCACCGCCCAAAAATTTACCTTTTGTGTCGCACTTTTGAACACTCTTAAGTCCTGCATGTGGGTGCCAATTATCTGCAAATAATATATGTTCGTCGTTATATGCGATTGCAGTTCTAGAATGTTCAAAGGCATTGATTTCAACGGGGATCCCCGAATCTAACAGAGTTTCGATTAGGCGACCGTTTTCGTAGACCATCGGTGCTTTAAGGTACCCATCCTCTCTTTTCTCTTTTGTATTTTTTGGCTCGGGCGGGAGGCCAAAGTGTTGCCTGGCTGCCGCCGGGTTCCAAATGGATTTATTGAAATAGTTTTCATCCACTCCACATATAGGAATGTATCGAAAAGTACCAAAATTTAAACGGCTTCCCAACTCGTCCAACATCTGTCCAATATCTTCCATGCTCTCGCGGTTTTTCCACATTTTTTTCCAATTCATCTTAACTTTAGAGATATTGTGGCCCGACAACTGTGCACAATTGATAAACCCAACAAAGGAACAAGCGCCTTCCTCGCCCTGATCCACACATTTATAAGTGGCAATTGTGTTTGCCACTTGAGGAAATTCCTTCGAAAATTGTTGTTTGTATTTTTCAACCTTTTTGGCGGTCAATGTGATCCAACTGACGTCGTGAGAATCAACGGAGGCAGAGCGATAGCCCATGGCAGCCGCAGATTTAGAACGCGCGCGCGCATAGTTTGAAGGGGTGTCTTGCAAACCTAATCGCTGTTCGTGATAAGACATATAGGAATATAATTGGTATGTTAAATAGTGTTAAAAAATAGTATTCTTATTTATTTTTGATTGTTTTTGATTAGATGAATACGAGTGGTGATTTATTCGTAACTCCGCCAGATAGGAGTGGCAAACCACCACTGTCGGCTGCCAAAGTTGGCATGAGTGTCTTTTTGTCCTTTTTGAGGGCATGGGGAGCGGCAACTGAGAGAGCAAGCAACGCGATCGATACGTACTGAAGGGTGTTGAAGTTGGTATCCGACTTGATGTCCCCTCCACATAACGTAGTGTAGTGTTGGATCTGACCGAGTGTGGCACCAGCGGCGGCGATCCCGATCACAACGACCAGTGTCCAGACCAAGATGGCGGCCCGTTGTGTAGTTTCGGCATTTTTTCTCCTAGCCATAAGCCAGACGGCATTGGCAAAAAATGAGGTGGTGAGAGCAGCCCCAGCGACAGTGGGGGCGGTATGGATATCGGACCCGGGGCATTTGTCATCTACTTCAAAGACAATGAAAAACTGGAGGGCGGCGGCGACGGCCATAGCGAGAGCAACAAGACCAAAAAAAGCAGATTTAGATGTAGACATTTAAGAATTATATAACAAACTTATATACAGTAAAAAAGTCAATTGCGTATATTCAAACGAATGTATTCTCTGTATACAACCGACTTGCCACCTGCTTCTACGAGAAGATTTTCAGTCGCTCTGAGAGAAGAAACAGACTCGGACAATCCCCGAAGACATGGTAAACTACAGATTGGCCGAAAGGACTCTAAAGTAGAATTCAGTTTTTTAATCAAAAGTCTTGTAACAAACAAAGGAGTCACCGACAAGCCCGGTTTCATTTCAAAATCAATGTTGGGGTTTGCTCCATGCTCCAGAATGATCCGACAGAGCTTTTCATTGTCCAGACACCAACATATGAGGGGTTTTTCGTTCAGAAATGAATCTGGAGAATTATTTCGTAAGAATCGTTTCAATTTTTTTTTAGTGATATTCATGTCCGATTGCCAACAATTTTTTAGTGATAAATAAACAACAATATATTCGCAAAGAATGACCAATTTTTTAGTGTCTTATAACTCAAACTATTATGGATTTATCGTTAAAAGGTCTTTGTGGTCTTTTTTTCACACAGGCAAATTGCCACGCGATACAGAACAAATATGTACCTATTGTTCCACCGACAATAACAAATATAATAAACCGCGTATCCTCCCAACTAATTCCTGGTGGAATGGGTATTACAAAGGGATCACAGTATGTGCGTCCTTCTTCATACGTTGTAAATTTTCTCGGACATGGGTCGCAGTCCGGTTGCCAACCATCGTTCGAGTAATATTGTAACTTGCATGGAATACATTTACTTACAATACAATTGTCTTCCCCCCAATTGCAATATTGTTTTCCGGCGACAGTGCCCCGAGGACATGGCCACATGTGTGTCAATTTTTGTTCAGATTGCAATGCCCAGTGCTCTGTATTCGTTCCAAAGTTTGTATTGTGTAAATATTTATGAGTTTCCCTTGACTCGGAATCCGCTCCAAACCTATATATTTTTTCATTTCTTCCATCGGGGATAAGAACATTCGAACCAGTCACGCCTATCCGTTTACCAATGAAATTGTTCTGAAAATCATCCAACTGGTCGTTCGGAACGTCCGATGGTATGTAAGACCACCGGGTTTTACCATCCGTATATGTGATCATTTTGCTCGACAAATATCCGAGCGCATTTCCCGGCAAATCGTCTATAGCTACGCCTCTGTACGGAGATTCCTCACAATGAGAGGCAGTCGTCAATTCCGGCTTGCATTCATACACAATTACAAACGGCTCGCGGGTATTCTCATATAAAGGATAGGTGGAAACGGCCAAAATAGAACGACCTACGGCAATATCTCTCCCAAAGGCACGGTATGTAGCTTTTCCCAGGTCTGGAGGTATAATCGGACTAAAGACTGAGTAATCCCAGAAGTTGATGACTGGTAAACTTTCATTATTGGGCTGTATCCACAGGTCAAGATCCCACATATATACACGCCCATAATTTTTACCGTCATTGTCTTCCATGAATCGATTGGTATCGCCGGGGGCAGAGACGTACAAACTCGTTCCCCATTCTCCCAACTGACCGGATAATGCCACCGCATACCCAAATTGCTGAAAATCGAAATAAGGGACAAGTTCAGGTTTTAAAGATATAGCGCTGTAATACACCTGTTGGGGCTCTATACAAACTTTTTGAAATGCAATCATGTCCCAATCAGAAATCTGAGGTTTGTCGTCTGAGAACACGCCGGTATAACGCGGATACAACGTCGTATCCTTATGAGTTTTGTAATGATCTTTATTATTTTTAAAGTTTGCTTCTTTGATAGAAGTGCCCAATGGAAAACCCCAAGTATCATACAATGACCGACACGACTGCATGACATTACCATTGTATACAAAAGCATAGCCTATTGACGCCCCATCATAATTATTTGTGGCGTTATTTGTGATGCCTGGAGCGCCTACGACCCATGATTGGTTCTGTACATCCACAGAAAACCCGAATCGGTGGGGTTCGACTTGAATCACGTTTTTATCTGGGCGGATGTCTGTCCATTCAGAACCCTCAGGAGCAAAGGGTCTCCAGAGTTTGACCAGATTTTGTTCTGGGAATCCGAATAGCACAAGATCGCATTGATTATTCAGAGCAAATATCTCGGAGTTGATATCGGTATACTTGTACGACCCGTCGTGGAAACGAAGAGTGGTATTTTGATCTGTCAGTAACAGTGTACATGCATCTGAAATGCCAATGTCGTCTGGTCTCAGATCGATATCAACTGTCTCCTCCAGATATGCGTTCACAACGAACAGCGATATCAAAAATATAAAAAGACGAATCATTGTATAGATAAAAAGGCAAAGTTTATAGTTATTTTTTCTTACGCATAATTGTAAGTTGTAAGACAGAGGAATTGTCCACTATTTTTTTCAGTTCTAACATTTGCGTCTCAAACTTTTTCAAGGTGTAAGAAATATCAATCGTTTTATTTTCCACCTGGAAGATGTAATCTTCCTTTCGTATGCCCATTTCCCAAGCCGTTTTGTGCGGATCGCAACTGTCTATAATTAAAACGCCCTGTTTTGTATCACGGACTTTTAAACCCCAGGATACATCTTTTTTCAAATGAAACTTGACAGGAGAACAATCGCTAAAAAGAGCCATACGCGAATGTTGTAGTGCCGCATCCTTCGGGTGAAAAAGCAAAGATTCGGCGCCAATCGTCGGGATCTTAACGGTGCAAAGTCCATGCTTTCTCAACAACTTGGAATACCTTAGGATCTTTTCATTGGTCACATCGCGACATTTACGTCCGTGTTTTTTGTCACGACACTGTTGGGCAGATTCTTGTATAGCGGGCAGTGTACACGGTGTCTTATACCCTACACGATCCTCAAACTCGAGAACAGAACAATAAACACAAGCTGCCGCGAGCGCCGCACCACCATGAGGCAATTTATATTGATTGTCTCCATCATCCTCATCATGGGGATGAATGTGACGGTAAAAAATATCGAGCTTGACTTTTGAAACGCGGATAATGCTTTCAATCGCCATGAAATGCCAGTCATGTACAATGTCCTCGATCTTGCGGCGAATACGCCACTTATTGCGCTCGTGAGACTTTGGCTTTTTACCAAGTGTTTTTCCCTTGCGTGTTGTAATCTTACAGTCGTTGTGCGTCATGCCTGGAGTATGTTCCCACTGCGATTTATTCGCCACACCATCATCCGTCAACCTCAAACTAAAATTGCTCTGAGATAACTTTTGGACATGGCCACAACCCTTGCAAGTAGAATGGCCCTGGCGTTCGTAATCCACGAAATGAGATGATGGGCGTCCACAGCGTTTATTTGTACAGAAGCGCGTAGGATGCAGCACCGATATCGCTGTCTCTTCCGGAACTGTTGAAAGAAAACTAGAGACCTTGGCAGTCGATGCGCCTTTTGGAATAATTTGTTTACCAATACTACGGATATAACTGAATTCGCAGTTGTGTTGCGACACGTATTTCCTTGAAAACTGTACCGTTGCTCTTTTTTCGCGATTCTCTACCACTTTACCATGTTGTGACATGAAATCTCGCTTTGTAATAATGTCAACTACGGTGTCTCGGCTGGGCATACTGCTCTTGCAAGATATTGTGGTAGGTGTTTAAGAAAAATATATGACTAAAATATTTGATTTTTATTGACCAAATTTTTGGTCACGACAATGACCAAATTTTTGGTGATATTCAGGATCGATACTCTGAAGAATCAATGGCCTGTGGTCGCACGGCAACTCAATTAACCAAAATTTTGGTGATCAATTAACCAAAATTTTGGTGATCAATATTCAGGACCGATACTCTGAAGAATCAATGGCCAAAATTTTGGTGATCATCACCAAATTTTTGGTGATCAATTAACCAAAATTTTGGTGTTCAATTAACCAAAATTTTGGTGATATTCAGGACCGATACTCTGAAGATCAATGACCAAAATTTTGGTAAACAATATTCAGGATCGATACTCTGAAGAAACAATGACCAAAATTTTGGTCATTGATTAGTATAAATATCAGTATGTTCTGAAAAAAATGTCAAATGCCTGTTTCTCTTCGGATAATCTCCCAGGTGAAGATTGTAATGACCCACAGCGAGGTCAATTTTCAATACCAACCGGTGGTCCATGGGTTGATATCGGCACGTTCAAAAAGAATTATAAAGTAACTTACTTCAAGTATGCCGCCAAAATTGCATATAATATTTTTTATGACAATAGAGAGTCTTCAAACGGGCCTATATGGAAATGCAGCTGTCCCGATTATAAATTTAACGATAGGTTGGAAAATCACACCTGTTGTAAACATATCCAAGCTGTGATTGATCAAAATGCGGGGACTGACCGCGAAGGCGGGAATTATGAAAGTTTTTTGGTAGAACATATTGACTAAAATTTTGGAAACACTTTTTTCTGAAGTGGTGAGTTATCCTTGTGTGAGTTCTTCTTTAATAATTTTTTAACCCGTTTGATCAAGTTGACAATATCTCCAATTGTGTCAGTATATCCGCGAATGTATTCGATGGCGTCCTCCAGTCTTTCTTGGTCCATCTCTTTGTACGCCTGGTCTCCCAAATTTGCGTACTTCACGTCAAGTATAGGTGTAATCTTAAAGACAACCATTCTCGAAAATTCCTCAAACGGTGGCAATTTATTCTTTGTCAATTTAGACATTTGTTAAAACAGATTTTAGTCATTGGTGGTACAATGACTAAAATTTTGGTCCGTTTCTACAACAATGACTAAAATAAAAAGACTGATCGTTCATGCTGGGAAAAAACTCGCGTTTGATATGAAATTGATGCCAGATGGTACTTGGAAGACTACATATGGACCAGGATACAATATTAAGAAGAAAAAACCACCTAAAAGAGGTCGAATGGCAAGCCTTAGACGAAAACATAATAAATGGTTGAATAGATAATTAAAAAAATTTATTTTCTCTTAAAAAACGAAGTATCATCTCCGGTGTCATTGACGTATAGGTGTAGTATCCTAAAGAATAATCGTAGTTCTCCTTCTGTCTCATGATGCCATACATATGGCCAAATTTCCCCGAAGCTTTTCCGTTAATTGTGGACTGTTTGTAGAGCTGTAACGCCGCCAAATCTCCCTGTCGCATCTTCCTCTGTAATATTTCACGACTATCGACTTCATACCTTCGCATTAATGGTGTATATATTTTTTCTTCGAATATTGGACAGTGATCTAGCAATTTGCCTAATGTGCGAAAGAACACCGCACAATCGACTGAACGGTTATTGCCGTATTGTGGACGAGTTGTATCGTAGAGAAACCTTGGGACCGAAATGATCTTATGTCGCGACCCACTAGTACCCGGCTGACGAACGGTGCATCGGAAACATGACCAATCAAAATCAATGAACCGTGTGCATTTTTTGCGCATATTATAGTAGACATTACTGATGTGACAATCGCGGTGAGTAAATTGTGCATCCTTTTGCAATTTCCGAATGGCAAGACAAAAGGATTCCACCATTGAATACACCAGACGGTCCGGACGATATTTTTGATGCAATGTATTCATAAATCCATACACAGAAGGCTCTTCCATCTGACCCGAACACACAACGAGTGCATCTCCTCTAAAAGCCACAAAGTGAAGTTTGGTAACATATCTGTTTGCATTTTTCCAAACGTGATAGTGTATGACCGCATCTATGATGTATTTGAGTTGCATGGCTGGATCTGTTGTTGTTTTGAGGACAACCCATTCTCCTTGGTGAAGAGCCTTCAGGTACAACACATTTGTACTTTTATGCCTCTTTTGTTTGAGAGCTTTGGAAATATCCACTTCTTTGAATGCTGTGGACAATTTTCTTGTCAATTGACACTCTGGCATCCTCTTTAGAGCCGCTTTAATGCCGTGCGCCATGCGATACATCGATTCTGTGTGTTTTGTATGCATGCCAGCGATAAACACCTTCGTGCTATCGCCTTGAAATTTGACAAAGAGTCCGTTGATAGATTCTGTCTGCCATACCTTTTGTGGCCTCTCGTATTGTGCCACTCCTTCTGCGTCGAATCCGCTGATATAATTGAGTATACGACGCGACTGCTCTGGAAATCTAAAATCTTCCGATATCAGAGCCATAAAAGGGCACAGGTCAAAGCCAAAAGGGTCTATGGTCGTCGCGCGCGACTGTTCGACCCTTCTCCGTTTCTTTGGCCGCACGGTTCGGAATGATAATGCGGACATGTGTTGTATTATGAACGGTCCCTAAATATGTCAATTTTTTTGGTCTGATGTTTACCAAAATTTTGGTGAACAATTAACCAAAATTTTGGTGAATCAATTAACCAAATTTTTGGTGAATCAATGTTCAGGGCTCTGAAGATCAATGACCAAATTTTTGGTGATCAATGTTCAGGGCTCTGAAGATCAATGACCAAATTTTTGGTGATCAATAGCCAAATTTTTGGTGAATCAATGTTCAGGGATCTTCAGATCAATGACCAAAATTTTGGTGATCAATTAACCAAAATTTTGGTGATATTCTGACCAGGCGAACGAAAGACCAAAATTTTGGTCATATTCTGACAGGGAAAAAAAGTCCATTACGAATACTATGGCCACCATCACAACTTCTCAAGATCTTATGCCGGAAGCCGCTTCCGGCTCGTCGGCGAAACTTCAGACTTTCAAAATAAGCTTATCGGACGCGCAAACACATTTGGGAGGGAAACCAACACAACAGGATTGTGGATTCGCTCTGGAAATGGATGAATGGTCAGTCATTGGCACTTTCGATGGGCATGGTGCGGATGGCTTCAGCAATATTGCTTCTGAAACTGCTGCATCATTCGTATCTCGCCCTGAGTTTTACGAAGAGTTGAAAAGAGACGCGCAAAATACAGCGGAGACGCTTTTCGAGGCAATGCAGCGTTCAAATTTCGAATTCGCGTTACAAAAGCTAAAGGAAATGGGGACCAAACATGAAGTTCGTCATGGCCACATTTATTGTAAAAATTCAGCTCGTCTTCGTGGGGGCACTACTGCCACTTTGGTGTTTATGGAACGCAAGGGCCTGGTGACAACAATGAATGTGGGTGATTCTGATGCATGGATGTATTCTGAGAGTGTTTCTACCAAATTGACAGCGGAACATTCACCAGAAACTCCCGATGAATATGATCGTTTGATGTCTGTGAATACTGTAGAAGGATCGGCAGGAAAGGAGTCTCTAAAGAAAACACAGTGTGTTTACGATCGTCCTGGTATGATGATGCCTCGTGGTTCGTCGGACGAAATTCCGTCTGCCTCTGTGCATGGTTCGGGTGAGCTTTGTCCTTATTACATTTGCAATCTAGATCAAAAACCGGCAACGTTGGTCCAGGTAACGGACGAGAAAGGCAGGGTCCACAAACTAGCAATGACTCGTGCTATTGGCGATGAGAATTTGCGGAAAGGGGGCATTATATCGAGTCCTTCCGTCTCGCAACACCAGATCACAGAAACGTCGGTTATAAAAATAGCTTCCGATGGATATTGGGACGCTATAAAGACTTCGGATGAATTGGATAAGACGCGCGCGGCCATTGAGCGCATTGGTTTAAATGCCAATGAACTTGCTTCTGATTGGTTTACCAAAACAAAAACGAGGTCTGACCGTGAATTTGGAGGCGTTGGCGACAATATGTGGGGATACATTGCTACAATAACTTTAAACTAATATTACTACAAAAGATTTAAATTAATATTGCTATAGTATATTTAAACTAATTTCGCTTCTATATCTTTCCAAAATCTTAAATGGCATCCCATGGGTGAACCATGCCATGGTATTGTATCTAAAATTCGTTTGGGTATGCCTCTGGCCCTTGCTTCGGCCACTGAAACCATGAAACATTCTGGCAAACTGGGATTTCGCCGACACTGTAAACATAGGGGTATACCAAATACTAAGGATTTGGTCTCTTTTCCACAACCTTTACACCTTTTCCGAAAAATCTTTTCGGCGGCAGCCTTCCAAGTGAGTCTATAATGTCTATTCCGACTTCTGCGGTGAATGTCAAGCGTCTCCTTACAAAATTTACTCCAAGAACGGTTGCAGAAGGATTGTCCAAACACTTTAATATAAGAATTCGTGCGAACTTTGTAATGCCACTTACGGAGACACACTCTTTTACGCATCTGTTTTTGCAACCAATCGCGTGTAATGAGTTGCGTTCTCTGGGTCCATTTGAGGTACTCTAATATATACCATACAATCTCTATTGGCAATATGATCATGACTCGTCATATGTTTATGTGATATGATCATGACTCATCATATGTTTAAAGTATATTATTTTTGTTGAACGAATTTTGACCGTATAAAGTACATACATCAATTATAATTTGTTGTTGTTTTATATATCGTCAAAATCAAAAGGGGTGTCCGCCTCTTCTTTTTGTTCCAACACTAACTTTGTCGTTTCTGGCAATTCGCCGTATGATTTGAGATTTCTAACCTCTTCGTCTGTGTATTTCATAATAACGTCACATTTGGAGTCTTGATAGTCTCTCAAAGAGACCAGTATAATGTCGGACAACCTGATCCATATTTTATTCCTCATTGCACCACGGATATGCGCTAACCTTTTGACGCCATCAAAGCACTGAACGTTGCATCTCCCATTTCCAAGCATTTTAAGAACCTGAGCATATTCCTGTCCATCATCTTTGTATTCCAGTTCACGTTTTTTTGTTCCAGATGTTTTTCGTTTATTCCCTTTACTTTTTCGTTTCCCCATTTTTTACTAAAAATTTAGTACCTAAATAGGAATAACATTCGATGAACATAAGTGATCTATAAATGATGAAAAGAATATATGTCAAAAGATCATGTTAACCTTTCAGCATATTGGCACTGCCCGCCATCGCGATTCCGAGTATTGTATCTCTGTACGTTTGTATGGCCGTCAAGCGGATGGGAAATCAATCTCTTTGACTGTTTCTGACGTCTCTGCGTATGGTTTTTTGTCTACAAAATGCGATACGACGTTTCAACATCGTGTGTCTTCTTTGTTGCAATGGTGGTTGTCCATGCAACGCACCAACCAATCCGCCAAAAAATACAAAAAGGAAAATGGTGACGACAAGCCAGTGGACCAAATTTTTAGACAATGGAACACCTGGTGGTTTGAACAATGCGCGGTATCTGATATCAAATGGACCAAGCACGCCGGCTACAACATTCGTTCGGTATTGCCCGGTAAAGGCCCGGACGTATGGCGTTTCGAAGTCCGGTGTTATGAACACTACAGAGGCCTACTCGCCATGTTCAAAAATCACGACCATTTCTACGAACAATTGGTCCAATTTCGCCGAAAAATGTCGAATTATTCTGGTGGAAAACCTGTTCGCTCATTCCCGGCCTCTGTATCGGCTTATGTCGATGGTCGTGATCTGTATGAGACCATGTTTAAACCTGAATTGGTGTGGATGGTCGATCACCAACTGCCTGCCTGTTCATGGATGACGGTCAATAATGCTAAAGCTGTCCAAACGGGATCTTCGTGTGATTTGAACTTTACATGTGGTCCCGAAGACGTTATCCCTTGTTCAGAGCCGCCTATTCCAATGGCTCCTTTTCGAGTTCTATCCTATGATATTGAAGCAGTGCCTTATATCAATCCAGAGACCGAAGAATGTGAATTTCCCGACCCCAAACGCGATTCCATCGTCACTATCGGAGTAGCGGCATTTGATATGGTTTCCGCTGAAATGAAACAGACAGTGTTTATGCTTGAAATCGAAGGTCAGGAACAATGCCAACAACTCTCTGAACTCTCCGATGAGATGAAAACCGACGAGTTTGACCCATCCACGACGACCGTTTGCTCGTTCATTGACGAGGAGGATATGTTGGCTGCATTTGCCAACTATATTCGCGAATATGACGCGGACGTGATCACCGGCTATAACGTCCTCAATTTCGATAACGTCTATCTCTTGCAAAGAATCCAGGCACTATGCGGCTGTGAAATTGGCAGCCAATGTTCCGAATGTGCTCAAGCGAGAACATTCTCCCGAATTGACAGGCCATCGACGCTTAAAAAGAAATATACACATACGAAGCAAAGAGGCGGTCAAGAATCTTGGGAAGCATGGATTGAAGGCCGTGATTGGATGGACGTCTATCGTGTCGTCATGACCGACCACAAACTTCGCTCTTATAAACTGGACAACGTTTGTTCTGAATTACTGGGTACAAAAAAGATTCATATTGACTATGAGGAGATCCCGAAACATCAACAGACGCCTGCCGGCCGCGAATTTCTGGCACAATATTGCGTGAAGGATGCTTGGCTACCGTGTCAGATCATTGTCAAGCGGTGTAAGCTGGTGAATGCTTTACAAATGGCCCAAGTAACCGGCGTACCATTGACCTCTATCCTTCACAGAGGTCAGCAGATTCGAACTCTTTTATTGATGCTCCAATTTGTCAAAGCGCGGTGCCGTAAAGATCCGGAACATCCACGCTGGTACTTGCCGGACGAATCCGGCAATAAACCACCGCCCATCGATGGCTTTGAAGGAGCCGTGGTTATTCGTCCATTGCCCGGTTTCTACCAAACACCTGTGGTAACCCTCGACTTTGCCAGTCTATATCCGTCAATCATGCGCGCCTATAATATGTGTTTTTCAACGTTAGTGCCTTCTCTGGCCGAAGCCAAGCGTAGAAAACTCAAATGGTCAGAAGAAACCCACAATATCAAAGACCCATTAGATCCAAACTATCCAGAAGTCAGACCCGTTCGGAGCTTTGATTATCCAGAAGGGGGAAAGTTCGAGTACGTGACGCGCGAAACCGACGTCAGCTTTGTTACATCCAAAACCAGGGTGGGCATTCTCCCCGAAATTTTAGAGCAATTACTCAGCAATAGAAAGAGAGTCAAAAAACTTCGCAAACAATTCCACGAAAAGTCGATGGACTATGCCGTCCTTGATGGTCGACAATTGGCTCTAAAAGTGTGTGCCAATTCGGTTTACGGGTTTACGGGGGCTGGTATGGGCTATTTGGGCGAAAAACGTATTGCATCTTCCGTCACCAGAGTCGGCAGAGGCATGGCCAATCATACCAAGTGGATGTGCGAAGATCGCTACAAAGATCATGGACTACAGATCGTGTACGGTGATACGGACTCTGTATTTGCGAACATTCCGGCCTCTATGTGCGATACGAACTGCTCACAAGAAGAACTCATCGCCAAAGTCGATAAAATAGGCGATGAAATGGGCAAGTTCTGCACACAGGCATTTCTACCACCCAATGATCTAGAATACGAAAAGTTTTACTATCCTATCCTCTTGAAAGGCAAGAAGAGATATGCGGGACATAAATTCGAGCCAGGACTAGCGCCAAAGCTAGATGTCAAGGGTTTCGAATGCGTGCGGCGCGATTTCGCACCAATCGTCTCCAAAACCCAAAAGAAGATCCTCATCAAATTATGCAAAGAGAATGATGTGCAAGGTGCCATCGATCTGGCACGAGAAACGGTTGTAAGACTCTTGGAGAACGACGTACCCATAGAAGACCTCACCATGTCCAAGCAATTGACCAGAAAACCTGAAGATTATAAAAACCCAGCACCACACACTGAACTAGCCAAACGTCTACAGAGAGAACAACCACCACATATTGCGCCAAAAACGGGTGACAGAATACCATACCTAATCAGACCTGGCTACAAAGGCGAAAAGACATGCATGCGCGCCGTTACACCAGAAGATGTCCGAGAAGGCAGAGAGTCTGCTGACACACGATGGTATTTATCCAATCAATTACAGAAACCTTTGCAACGTATATTTGAAATGATCATGGAGAATGCCTCTGAAATTTTCGAAGTCAATCAGACAAAAACGCCGCAAACCATCAGCAGCGATATAATGAGAACATTTGTACAAAGAACGGCAGTGAATAGAGCTGTCAAACGAACAGCAGAGTCTATACAAGCCAAAGCAAAAAGAAGAAAAACAAAGCCAAAAGATATTCGTAGTTTTTTTAATTAATACAATATCATTTTTTCGCATTATATAAACAGACAATCTATTATAAATAATACAGCGAAAAATATCTATGATATAATAGACTATAAAAGTTCTCTTTCATTTGTATCAAACATGTCTCATTTTAAAGGTCATGATGCATATACTACTGATGACGCTTGGAATCGCCATATTGCTCAGAATGGAAGAGAACTTTTTGCACAATACGCTGACGACCAAGACCGTCGCTTTGAATATTTGGAAAGAAAACTGGACGGGATATATATATTGTTAAGCAAAATGTACCAAATACAGGCATTACAAAGTGGTGGTGAATTGGCCATGGATGCTTTGGGCGTTTATCCAAGAGGAACATTCGCAAAAGAAATAGATAGACTATTGTCTGAAGAACATTAATATTTAGTATTCTGATAATTCTTTCAATGTATACCATTTTTCTCGGATAAATACGCGGACAATCTCACTGAGTGGTCGGAGTTTGATCCAAATCGACTTAAACGCATTGTACATCCGTTTAAATTGATATAAGCCAATCCGTATATTATTGTCAAACATTAGCTCTTTTATTTTTGTTGTTTGTATTTCCACGACCAGATTGAAAATGCTTTTGCCAAAGTCTATTCGTTCAAAATATAGTTTTTTCAGGATCCATAAACTGTAGGTGAACTTGAATTCATGTTCTGTAGTATTCTCTTTGATAGATGTTACTGTAGCAGAATTTCCACTGACTCCGTGTTCTGCTATTAACTGTCTCCACAGTTCCAAACGATCTGAAGACGGATTTTTATTGATTTCTCTTTGGTAAAGGACGATGGCGGACAGTTTCTTCTCCCGTGTTAGCCGTGCCCGTGTAATGTCCATATTGTCTGCAATGCGTAGGAGTGCACCGCACCTATTTGTAAAGAAATTGATTGGGATATATTGACGCCGAATATCACGATGGCCAATGGTGAGTAATGTGCCGTGTAATCGGGGTTGGTACAATTGGTCAGAATGAGAATCTGCATTATGAGCTCGGATGGCATTGACTATCATCTCCGCGTCTGACTTTGAAAACAGACGCGGGTATTGTTTCAAAACGGATGCAACCATGTTTGCACCCAAATGCGCGTGTAAAAACTTATTTGCACGGTAATATTCCGGACGAATGCCACTGGGTGTATTACAGCCATTTGAGCAAACGTATGGCTGGATCTGTTCAATCCTACGCTGACAATTCCGACAAATATCGTATTCGGAATAGCCCACATCGTGCAAAAGAGCAGTCCACATCATAGGAGGTGTGCATTTCGGCCATATTTTCTGCATATAATACGCAGTTCGAATGGAATGGTCGATGCCATGAGAGGCAAATAATGGAGAATTATAGCGTGCTTGCAACTTTATGACTTGCCAAAGAGGAATATATTCGTCCCATCTGGCTCGACTGTGAATTACGGTTCGTATCATTTGTTTTGTGATGGATACCGTTCTAGCCAACTGTGTACGGGCATTAGGCTCGGCCATTAATAACTTATAAATGGTATTGATATCGTCGTCTCCATTGTAATGAGTAGTAAACATTACAAATAATCAAAACCCTTAAATAATGTATATCTTACGATTCTAATATTTTTATAATTGTGTCAGAACTGGCATAATCAAACACTGTTTTATTATCATGATCTTTGATCGATGTATCTGCACCCAGAGCGACCAATAGTTCTACAATAGACTCTCTGCGTTTGAATTGCGCCACAGACATTAAGGTGGTCACGCCACTATCGTCTTGACTGTTTATATCCGCACCCACAGATACTAAATATTTAAGAATAGACTTTATTCTTTCTAATATTATATTGTGTGAGACGCCTTTGTCGTTTTTGCTACCCGAAAGCGCTGCATAGCGTATAGGGGTCCACCCACTTTCCCAGAACTGTGTTTCGTATCGCGCACCGGGAGATTCTCCCGAGCGTACGGCTTCTTGGACCATACGAAGGGATCCCAACGAACATGCTGAAAATATATTCATGTCAGAGTCTAAATATTTAGTCATTTCATATTCAGAACATATTTTTTGGTGAATGGTCATAATTCCATATTTTTTAGAAATAATCTCCAAAAAAACAGACACACTCCTTTTATTCCTGTCAGAAATGGGTTCAAATGTGATTCAATCCACATTGCCGAGCCTTTCGACATTATGGAGCCTGCGCACAACCAAGGCCGATGCTGCACTGTGCGCGCTGAAAGCATCCTTAAACATGTTGTTCTCGTCTTTTAGGTCAGTACAGGTCTGTTTAAGCTGGCAGATCTCGACAGTTGCGACTTTTAGCAGTTGGTCACAAGTGATTGATTTTTCTTTGATGCCTTCGAGCGTAATGATCTGGAATTGAGCATCTGTCAGAACATCCACCAGTTCTTGATGAATATGAGTAAGGAAGCCCAATGATTCTGGGTTGCGCTCGTTAGCGGCCATGATCTCAGTAGTAATGGCCTTAATGGCGTTCTTTGCGTTCTTCTGCGCTGTATCGCGCATTTTCTGTGCTTTTTTACGCCATTGGTTATGTTTTTCAAGCTCACGGCGCAGCTTACTGACAGAAGCGATATGGACCTCTCTTTCTTTCGCATGTTCGTCATTTTTTTTCGCGAGCTTGACCTTGTATTCGGCCACGATCTCAGTAGTAATGGCCGTAATGGCGTTCCTTGTGTTCTTCTGCGCTGTATCGCGCATTTTATGTGCTTTTTTACGCCATTGGTTATGTTTTTCAAGCTCACGGCGCAGCTTACTGTCAGAAGCGATATGGGCCTCTCTTTCTTTCGCATGTTCGTCATTTTTTTTCGCGAGCTCAACATGTAATTTTCCTATCGCATCTTTTTGGGTGAGAATCGTATCTGTTTGCCGGGAAATAGTGCCAGTCTGACTCGAAATAGTGACTGCCTGGCTCGAAATGGCATTGTCTTTCGATTCTATTGCATTTAAGAGAGTTTGCGCGTCCTTCGACGTCTGACCAGAGACATAACCGTAGAGGCTTGTGGCGAACTTGCGTTTCTTGTTGGAACGTCCGGACATGTTTAGATATATATTGAATGAGATTATATATAATAAAGGATAAATATAGACATTTGGTCACAAGAAACGTACAGATAAGTACCTATATTGTTGCCGGTCGAGCTCGTCAGGATCTCTCGCCAGGATCAGGATCTCTCGCCAGGATCTCTCACAATGATCTCTCGCCAGGATCTCTTAGCCAGCAACGGCAAAAACAAAAAGCGAATAAAAATAAAACGTGCACTACGACTAACTATGGCGTCGCTTGGTTTAGCCAGCAACGGCAAAAACAAAAAGCGAATAAAAATAAAACGTGCACTACGACTAAGTATTCAGTTATGAAAATGTGCGGCTACGAGCGAATTGTTACAAACCTCATTTTATATAAAACAACACGCTAACTCCATTCAATTTACCGTGAGTCCTTATATTTTTCGTCCTATATATGACTATCTCGGTCCGGACGAGACCGGTGCGCGCCGCACCCCCAAAAAGATGACCAAAATCGCTATACACACTTCTGGTGGTCCGATGGAGTGTTGGGAGGCACTGGTTCGTCAGCTATGGCCACGCGAGTACTTTTTTTTTTTAATGTTTTAAAAAAAAAAATACAAAATATTCTTGAGCGCCGGCACGAGAACAAAAATTTCCCTTGTCAAAAAAATAAACAGATTCCTTGCAAGAGTCCATATCTAACACAATGAACGTACTTTAACCTACTAACTCTGAACACCACATTTTTACCTCACATTTCAATATATGCACGCATTCATTTATTTCAATATATTCACAGAAGAAGACAAAAAAAAACTGTGTATGCCATACACGAGCAATTCTCACGCTATTTGGAAAGGACCACGACCTAAATTCGACGTTCCATCACACGTCATGGACAGAGCCAACGGTCTGGACACTCTCGTAGCAGCAGCAGCGCCAGCGGTAGCAGCAGTGCCAGCGGCGACAGCAAGTGCAGCACCAGCAGCGTCAGTACCACCAGCAGCAGCAGCAGCGCCAGTACCGCCAGTGCCAGCGGCGACAGCATCGTCAGTACCGCCAGCGCCAGCAGCAGCAGCACCAGTACCGCCAGCGCCAGCAGCAGCAGCAGCGCCAGCGGTAGCAGCAGCACCAGTACCGCCAGCACCAGCAGCAGCAGCACCAGCAGCACCGCCAGCACCAGCAGCGCCAGCAGCAGCAGCGCCAGCAGCAGTTGTGCCAATTGTACCGGCAGCACCAGCAGCAGCACCAGCAGCGCCAGCAGCAGTTGTGCCAATTGTACCGGCACCAGCAGCAGCACCAGCAGCACCGCCAGTAGTCCCGGCAATAACACCGCCAGCAGTCCAGGCAATAGCACCGCCAGTACCAGCAGCAATGGCGGCAGTACCAGCAGCAGTTGTGCCAGCAGTTGTGCCAGCAGCAGCTTCTAACGTCGATTTACGAACATACGAAGCCAAACGTAAAGCCGCTGAAGCTGCTGCTGCTACTGCTGCCATTGCTGCTGCTCTGAGTAATTCTATTGCTGCTGAATTTGCAGCGTACTCAGCAGCATGTTATGGCGCGGTTTCCGCCGCTGCACCTGCTGTCGCCGCTGCACCTGCTGTCGCCGCTGAGTCTGCTGCCGACGCGGAGCCAGCCGCCGCCGCTGAGTCTGCTGCCGACGCGGAGCCAGCCGCCGCCGCTTACATGTTTACCGGGATCGGGCCTGCACGCTATATCAGTGGACTTGCCATGTTGAAAAAAGCCAAAGAAAAAGGAGTGATGACCGAAGAAGAATTTGCCGAGGCTAAGAAGGCCATGCTCAAAAACCTCGCTGGACCACCGGTGGTTTACCAATCGAAGAGGGGCGGTGACTCTCCGGACTCTGAATCGGAGGAAGACTCTTTGGACTCTGAATCGGAGGAAGACTCTTCGGACTCTGAATCGGAGGAAGACTCTTCGGACTCTGACTCTGAGGAAGAATTCGATATATCCGCGTTCAATGTGGGCAAAAACTCGCCGGATAAAGACTCTGATTTCGAGGCCGTGAATGATGCGGTGGCGGCAAAACTACGCGAAAGTTTCGCACGCGACAATGCTAACCCCAACAAGGCTAAACGCGCCAAGGTTAAACGCACCAAGCTTGTCGCCAAAAAGGCCAAGGCCGATCTGCGTCGGCGGCTGAGCGTAAATCAAGCGGCCATGCTGCATGCTCACAACGCCAAAAAACGTCCATCGTCGGGGTCCAACTTTGGAAACTCTACAAAGAAGAAGAAGAAGAAGGCCAACCCCACAAAGAAGAAGGTCGAACACTCCCTGCTTTTACACCCGAACACGTTTCCCCTCGATCTCCCAGGATGGAAGAGCAAATATGTCGAAACGTTTGGCAAGCGGCCGGCTGGGCGCATGGCCAACGACGTCGGATGGCTCAAAAAGAAGATATCTGAGTCCAAGAGCGATATTATGCGCGAGATGGAGCGGTAGATGACGGTTCGTGATATTAGAAACAAAACAGCAACAACATTAAAAAGGCATTGATAAAAAGTGATGCAAATATTTACCACTATATAAACATAATTTTTCGATGGTAAATATGTATACTACATTTGCAGTGGTAGAGCCGAAAAAACCTGGCGAATCAAAGGATTCATCTGCGGGAACCTCTTCTACAGAGGGGGTCGTCATGACACGTGGGTTTATATATGAAGATGAAGATGAAGATTTTGTGGTCTATCGTCGCGACGGCACACTTATTATCACCGACGAGAATGGTAGGCAAAAGGGCGAAGTTTATTTCGATTTTGACGAGTTTATTGAAAACCAAGATGACAGATATATGGATACTATCCACTTCTTCTCTATGATCAAAGGAGAAAAGTATGTGGATGCTGGCGGTATCCCGATCGTGTATCAAAAGAATGGCAAACTAAAATATAATAAAGTCAAGTTTGATACATTTGAGTTGTTCCTGGCAGCCATGTCGTTGGAATTTTTGGAGACAGTGCGTTTGTATTCCGAGGACGAATCAGATTCCGATGAAGAAGAAGCCAGTATAGGTACAATCAAAAATAGAAAGTATTCTCTAAAGTCAGACGAAGCTGTCTGCTTATCGGAAATGTGCAAAATACACCACGAACCTCACCCTCGTGACGACCAATTGTCCACCGCTGCAGAAATACATAGTGATGTCTCGTACACATTCCTGGACTGGCAGGCAGGCGACGGAGACTACGAAACCAATCGCGCATGGTTGGCGGTTAATCAAAGTAAAATGACCTGTATATTGTCTGTCTCGTTGGCCAAACCGGACAGTTCTGTGAATCGAATTGACGACACTCGCCGAACGATGCTTTTAAATGCGATCACGGGTTGGACAGACCACGGATGGTCGGTTCTTTTGTTTGTACCCGCTCAAAATAAAGATCAATATCTCCATTGTGCCAAACTAAAGCGTATCTTTGGAGCGGGGGTGAATATCGTGCCTTATAGAATAGATCAAGGCACGTGTAATAACAATATGAATGTTGGTGAATCTAGGAATGCGATTTTACACTTTGTGTTGGCAAATAAGGATTTGGTGAAGACCTGTACAGTGGCCGACGAGAGAGTGGAGGCATTGTTGCGCCCGAGACCAGTTCTTAGCAATTCCTCCTTTTCGCCTTCTGACGAACCTATCATTGTATCGAGACAGCGTATCTCTGAAGGTTATTCTCGTATGGCCGCCACTAAAGAGTTTTTGGAAAATGGCGCCGCCGCAGAAGGCACCTTTCAAACATTACAGAATGACTCAAATGACGTTTGGGAGGTCTTAACAGCGCGCGAGAATAACTATTGTCGATCTGTCGTGCAATTGTACGACGCTGACTCCCCTGAAACGTCTGTATGGCACGCCCTTAATGTTCGGGGTCCGTCTTTGATTGGATTGCCAACACAATTCCGCGCGAACATGCGCAAAACAGACCCTGATGATTTGCACGGTAGTGAGCGGTATGACCAGTGGGGAATATCGAACGGAGGAAAATTTTTGGGCGCGGATGTCGAACCACTCGCCCCCGATAGACTGGTGATGCCCACACAGCTCATCACTTTCAAAGTAGGTGTGGGTGGATGGGACGGGCAATTCTTCTATCCATTCACAACTATTGGCGAAGATAATTTCTTTTCTTTTCAGTGGGGCACACAAATTGGTGCCATCGCACAACTAGACGCTGTACAAATTATAAGAAAATTTCCGAGGAAAGCGGTTTCCATAACGAGAACACCAGACAACCTCACAAACTACACGGATTGTGCCATCAAAGAACTCATATACATTCTCAACTCGGATACATATGCACAGTCAAGAGCGGGTGCTGTTCCAACACTGCAATGGACGCCATTATCTGCCAAACATTCCATGCGTATGTCTTGCTACAAATGGCAATGCTTTATTTTTAGTCAGATCAGCGCACAAGCCAAGAAGAGAAATATTAGATGTCCATCCAAAGTCAACCGCGTTTGCGATAGTCTTTTGACATTCATTCTCTCTAAATCTTTCCGTTCGGACGATTATTTTGTTGATAAGAATAGAGGCACCTACAACGCAATGCTTGAGGTTTATCGAAAGAGCAAACGCCAAAAAAAACAAATTGGAAAATTAAAGTTAAAAATACCTAAAAATCGCTAAACATTAATTTTGGTTCCTCTTTTGTAAAACATGACAACGGAACTAATTTTGTATATGAGTCGTCGCCTTTTGTCCATTCAGCTGACACGTGCCAATGCTCGCGGAGCTTTATTACACAACCATGGCGGAACCATCCTCTTGAAACAGTCCCGTTAGAACGCGGGATATTAATTTCACTTTCAATGCCCAATGGTTCGCGCAATACATAAACATGGTCCGCCTTATAATCCGCCACCATAGAATACAATGCAGATGCATGGCATGGCCATGAACGACAGTGAGATATCCACCGCTGGGAAGCAGGTGTATCCGAACAATAGTGTAGCCATTTGACCGCCGGATTTGCGCGTTCGCATATCATACAATGGGTTTGCTTTAAGAAAGTTCTTCGCCCATAACATTCCTTATCGTAGGGACGCCGATCGACGATCTCTTTGGACAGTTTACTTAGTGTTCGCGCCGAGATCCATCTCCAAAAATCTTGGTGATAATCCAGTAAAATAGATACGACTATATGGATCTCCATATCGTGTTATACTCATCGGGGGCACATATAAAAACACATACTCTTAATTTATGACGGTAAAACAATTAACGCGTTAAAAATTAATCAACTCTTCCTATTATTATATTTATTTTGTATTTGTCTACTTGCCATGTCTGTTCTATGTATTCGGTATTTGCAAAATACAATGGATCAATAATCATGATTTCTGGTGACGACAAATAGACCAGAACTTTACAATCTGCGTTCTGATCATCGGCGGCTGAAACCGCAATTCGTTCAAAATCTTCGGCGGTCGGCGGCCAACTCATTTGCAGACATCCCGCGAAAACCTTTATACTAATTTGCGACGCATATTGTCCGCCTTTTGTTTCTTTTTGAGCCTGGTAACTTCCTTCATAAGGGCCGTAATTTGGTCGTTTTTGGTCACGGGGGCCTTCTTGCGCACGACACGCCGCTTCTGCTTGCGTACGACACGCCGCTTAATGGTCGACTTAACTGGTGGAGAACAGGATGCGTTCACGCGTTTGTCGGCATTTTTTTTACGCCTCTTTTTTATTGCTCCCTCTGGTGCGGGATTGTTCTTGGAAAAGTATTGGCACTTTGCGGCATTCGTTGTGGGAAATTCGGTGCCACAGACCCAGCATTCGAACGCGCGGTTGCTTTTCTGCTTACATTTGCACTTTTCGTTCTTGCAGCGCTTGTTTCTGGGCTTGTGTTCCGTCAAGTGTCCGGGCCAGTTTGGTGAGTAGGGAGTGGTCACAACTCGTTCTGGAGTTTTGTAAATGTGGTCTTCGACATTCGGGTCATTGCACGGTGTTTGGAGCAATTCGCGCCGTTTGGTTCGGTTACTATGGTGATTTGGGACCGTTTTAGACATTTTAGACTTGGCGTTCAATGCTCTAAGGGCGGGATTGGCGCGAGTTGACGGACTTTGAGATTTAGTCATGTTTAGAAATGTAGTCAAATAAATTTCCTGGAAATAACAAATACATTTCCTGGAAATAACAAATACATTTCCTGGAAATAACAAATACATTTCCTGGAAATAACAAATACATTTCCTGGAAAACAAATTCTACTTTTGTTTCTCATTGAGTCTGGCAATTTCCTCCATAATGGACGCATTTTTTTTTAGATTTTTTCAGTTATATAAGTCCCCCAATCAAAACAAAATGTCATCTGACGGACGCCCTTTAGGACCATGGATTCCATCAACACCGATGGTACTTGGTAATATGTCTACCCTCTTAAATCTTGTCAAAAGAACTATGCAAGTAAGAGATCTGCACCTATTGCCAACTATCAGGCACGTCCTCAGGCAGAAAATCGGCCCTGAAAAATACACAGAGTTATTGACATCAAATGTAAGAAATGGTACAAATGATCAAAAAAGATTGATCCTAAGAGTTGCTCAGGCGTATACGCGGCTCAAAAAAATAAGTAAAAAAGCTCCAGTACCACGCGATTACTTTTCCTCCGATTCAGACGTCGAAGTCCTAAATAAGTGCATGACATGTAATTCGAGACACATTGATACCATCAACATGCCATGCGGTTGTGAAACCTCTTGTCTGTCCTGTGCCGGTCATTTACAAGAAATCCGTCCCCTAAACAACAAATGTCTTAAGTGCAACCACAACATACGCTCTTTACGTCCCGTCGACAGCGGCCTCGAAGTGCAATGCTCATCGTGTGGTTTTGTATGGGATGGTAACGCACAACACATGTGTGAAGCTCCAGAACGCATCGTTCTCGTACCAAAACAGTTTGGCCCAATGCCGGATCAATACGCGACGAAGACAAAGACGATTATTACAGAAAAGGTGTCCAAAGTTGTTGAACTGATATTGGAAGAATACGCAAGTCCAGAAGTTATAGATGGAATCTGGGCACGGAGTTCTGAAAAATGGAACGGAGGTATCTCGTACGAGTTCCAACTGAAAGATGAATGGTTTGTCGGATTACAAGAGGAATTCAGAAAGATTGGTCTCCAATTAGTCAACTCTGAAGAACAGTTTAATTCTTTAGAAATAAAAGTAGACCCGAATTCTCACAAAAACCTTTGGGGTAGATATGGTCCAGACAAAGATAGGCTCATTCAGATACCAAATTACCAGAGACGGGGAATATGGTCCAATTACGACCAGGAAAAAGTAAGGGATGCCGTCAAAGATATAGCAGAGTTTAATTGGGTCAAAGTCGGTCTCACTGGAAACTATACCACAACTCTCTCCAAAATGCCGGACGAAGATTTCAAAATCATACAAAGGAAACTAAAGAGATTGAAGCTACAGATTCCATTCGTAAGGTCCACTTATTTTGACATTGCCTACAACATTATTCCAAAGAAAGGCTCACAAGTGGCAGAGGACAGATATGCTTTAGCACGCTACGTATAGAAATTTAAAAAAAAAATAGTTATGACTATTACATACCTTGTATACCTCTATGAAGTTCCGCAAACGTTTTGCCCGCTTGTGGATCAGAGGGGGGCCTTGGGTCGGCTTCAAGCGGTGAATACCACACCTTACCAAAGGTACTTCTATATCTCGTATACTTACCCACATAACCATCGTAATCTTCCAGAATGCTCCCACGAAATGGGTAGCTAAACCCTCTACCATCTTGAGTCTTCAATGATTTGTACAATAGCGGGGTACCATCGGCGTACACCGTTGTTTTGCCCTTTGCCTTTAACATGGCCAGTTCTTTCTCTGTAAAATACAAGATCTTTACGACAGGTCCGTAGACTTCATAACTATCGAAACCATTGTCGAGACCAGATGGTGGAACGCCTTTTTGGAATGTTTCTATGTATATTTTTCGTTTTAACAATTCTTCCTTGTGTTTAGCTTCAATGGCCTCGATCTTGGCCTCGTTTATGGCCTTGAAGCGGTCTTTGACGGACTGTTTCGACCATTCTTTCCGGAATAAATTATATGGGGTCGGAACATTGGATAGTTCTTCTATATATTGTTCATCTGCAGGCGTTTTCTTCTGAGCTTCTGCTGCAAGAAATTGGCGAAACATTTTAATGGATATAATACACTTATATAGAAACAAAAATTAAATACTCTTTAAAAAATTAAATACTCTTTAATATACAAGGTAATACGGATGCTATGGGACCATCTCCGAAATCGATTAAAATTCTATATATTTGAATATTTTTGCCATTCATTTCAGTTAAAATAGGGTCAAGTTCTATGCCTTTGACTGTCCCGGCGTGCTGCCAAGGCTCTGGCTCCGTCCCTGACCATGTAGAGCGTGGCCCATCTGGATGGCCAAATGATTTGAGCCGGACTTGTTGGCCTCTTGTCGCAAGTTTGTGGTTATGATCAAAGTTCGTCGGCATTTATTTAATCGGACTACCTTTAATACATTTTTTGGACCACATTTTTAGTCATTCAGTTACGCCAACATCTACCACCAACTGTCAACAAATAAGCAGTGTCCCATGGTAGTCCAAACACCTTTTCTTTGCCCGCGATCGCCGGCAAAATCATCCCCGCGTTATTGTGCGTAAATGGGTGGCCGTATGGCACTGTGGTTTTCATGGTACCGCGTCCGTATTGAATGTCTTTTTCACGTCCATAAATTCTGGGATATTGACTGACAGATGTGGACATATATACGGTCGGTTGTTCTCTGTGGTGGCAACGATTAGGCTCTGGACCAATGACCCACTCTCCGTACTCGGCTTTGCGTGCCTTTTCGTGTTTTGGACAATAGCCACATAGTCCCGTGCAATCTCCTGTGCATTCAGGGGTTCGGTACAGGAGATTGTGGAAATCGGTGTAGAGGGCCATGACCAAAAAATAATCAATGTTCAGGATCGATACTCTGAAGATCTATGACCAAAATTTTGGTGATCTATGACCAAATTTTTGGTCACGACAACTCAATGGCCAAATTTTTGGTTAATCAATAACCAAAATTTTGGTGAATCAATGGCCAAAATTTTGGTTAATCAATGTTCAGGGATCTGAACATTTCGTGACTAAAATTTTGGTAAACAATGTTCAGGGCTCTGAAGAAACAATGGCCAAAATTTTAGTAACTCAATGGCCAAATTTTTAGTAAACAATGGCCAAAATTTTGGTTAATCAATGGCCAAAGGTCGCACGACAAACAATGGCCAAAATTTTGGTTAATCAATGTTCAGGGCTCTGGTGAATCAATGGCCAAATTTTTAGTAAACAATGGCCAAAATTTTGGTTAATCAATGGCCAAAATTTTGGTTAATCAATGGCCAAAATTTTAGTAAACAATGTTCAGGGCTCTGGTTAATCAATGGCCAAAATTTTAGTAAACAATGTTCAGGGCTCTGGTTAATCAATGGCCAAAATTTTGGTGAATCAATGTTCAGGGCTCTGGTGAATCAATGGCCAAAATTTTGGTGAATCAATGGCCAAAATTTTGGTTAATCAATGGCCAAAATTTTGGTGACTAAAAGGTCGCACGACAAAGTTCAGATTTAGGATCATTTCTCTAAATAAATTTAACCGACTAGGACCAACCAAATGAATGCAAATCCACTACATACTTGCGGTCGAAGATGTAGAGCGTGCGGGTATAAGACTTTCGACGAAGTAGAATATTCCAAACACGTAGTGGAACACATAAAGCACATCGTAGAGGTCCGTACAGCGTGTCAGTTTTCAAAATCAACCGACGAACACATTCTAAAATGGGTGTCTTATTTTGTTGAACCAAATGAAATAGGAAATATTTTACTAATTGTCGGAGATTTAGAGCGTGTATAAGACTTTCAACGGATTCTAATCTTCCAAACACGTAGTGTGACACATAAAGCGCCTCGTAGAGGTCCACACAGTTATGAAAAGTGAATAAAGTAATTATTATTTTATTAGTTATTCTAAATGTTCTTCTTCTTCATCAGTTCCGTCTTTCTTATACAAATCCAATTCTTCTTCTATTGTTTTGAGCTCAGCTACACACTCGTTGAATGCGTCCTCACGGCTCGTCATCTCCAATGAACGCTGGTATAAACATTGAATAACACGTTCTTGTGTATTTTCAAGATTTACGGAGCATTCGTCTAATTGATTCAAAACCGGTTCGGATGTATTGGGACAGCCGATGTCCGGAAGCATAACAAAGTAGACATTGGCCATAAACGAAAGCACTAATATAAATGCGATCAAAAGAGATGCTCTTGATTTTGTGGGGGTGGACTCTTCAAGTTTGACAAATTCTACAGAGCTTGTTTTCTTTGGTTCCGACATTTTATTCAAGAGTAAGATCTATTAAATACTTCTTTTCGTTAATCTAAAAATGTATAGAGTCATCCTTTATATATTTTTTTGAGGGATTCCTTTTTTCTGGCTCATCCGCTATTGAGACCGGTCTAATACGATCATGCCATGTTAAATCGGGGTCAATTCTCCAGTAAACAAGCATAAACATGGACCAAAAGCAGACATATTCGCTGATAAACCACCACGAACACCTTGCACAATAGACAGCCGGCGGTAGTGGCAATCCACCGTTATATTTTGATGCGTCACACACGTATATGATGTATAGAAACCATGTTGCGCATATAGAACCGGTGAGTACAGTCCCCCACCAATGAATTTGCCAATATATGTTTTTTCCAGGTCTGCACTCAAACATGACCAACATAGCCCCAATTAGAATGAGGGCATCGTGAGAAGTAGCAGTATCAAACATGCTTACTAGGAATGCACTATAGAAACTGACAAATCCTATTGTCAACAGTACAGAGTTGAGATAAATGGAACTGATCGCGGCAAAAAGACAAAAGACCAGACAAACGCCTCTATAAGGATCTGTAGTGAGAGCCCTAGACAATAGAATAGGGATGTGTTCTCCACACGTATCCTTTGAAACGTGTATAAGCGCGATGGTAGAGCCAGAAACTAATAAAAGCCAGGCAATTAGCCAACAATTTCTAAAATTAAAAGATATATCACTGTCTCTCGATAGAAACATTTTATATACAAGGAGTTCCTTTTATAGTTTTATTCTTTATGTACAAAGGTAATAGTTTGTGTATTTATCCATGCGTGATGTTTGACATATTTGTTAAAAAATGCCTTTTCGTGTTCTGGATAGCGATTGGAGGGCAATTTCTCGGCGCTGGTGAGCCATTCGCGGATGGAAGATGACCAAACTTCCACTTGTCTTGTTTCTGGGTCTAGACCCGCTTTGGCGATCCTTCGATTCCCATGATACAAATAAATGGCCTTTGTATCTTCGTATTCGGTATGTTTGGACAGTGCATACGTATAGACCTCGTGCTTAAATTGTGAAAGGGCATCTTCAGGGGAAACGCCGCCCCAACTTTGCAAGGCTGTTGGTATCCATTCGTCCGTAGACAAAGCACGACGATATATGTACCAAGTCTCGTCTGATTCTAGGAAGTTTCCCATACTATTCATTATTTAAAAAAATCGCTTAAATACTCTAAACATTTATCTTGTACTTTCTTAGACCCTTCCTCATCATATGTAAAGTCACCTTCACATTTGGCTCTCCTTGCCATTTCTTGCGAACTTTATCACTAATCTCTTTCGCAAGTCCGAAATCAATGATTTTAAGACAGTCATTTGAATCCAACATCAAATTCAGAGCATTGCCGTCGTTATGAAGAATGCCAATGTCGTCCAAAGTGCGCATAATACGATTCAAATCTCTTGCAAATTGTGCGTGGCCTCTTTTTAGGACATCAACTATGCGTACATCCATAGGTTCCATAAATATTCTTTTTTTATCCAGATCCACATGCATGACTTCGGGCGCAATGCCGGCTTCAGCCGCCCTTTGTTGGAAATCGGCTTCCGCTTGAATGCGGGCGGATGATTTTGTAGATTTGAATTGTTTCATAGCGGCACGGAGGCCATTTGGGAATTCGATCAAAGATACCACGCCCTGTGCACCGTCTTGACCCAATTGATTTAAAACTTCAAAATCTTCGGAGGACATTTGCATGGAGGCCGAACGTATTTATACCTCGTCACGGAAATCCCCAAAAAGAGGGAATCGACATTTTAAAATGTCACAGGGGAATAAAATGTCACAGGGGAATTTAGAACGAAGCTTTAGGAAACTATTAAAAAAAAAATCATATTAAAAGTTGATATTAGACTCATATACTACTGTATTTACACACACAACCCGGAGTCGAGGTCGACCAAAAAAAGCGCATTCGTGTCCATATCGATACCACCGTCCGAATCGTACATGTTTTGGAACGATTCGAGTTCTGGAATAGGTATGTCATCATAGTTAAAAAGAGGTGTGAGAGAGTTATCCCTGGTCAACCCAACCAAGGGCGGAATGGCCACCCCTGAAGGAACACTACTGCCGGTGGCGTCAAAATCCTCGAATATGTCACTGAACAACAAATCTCCGTTGTCTATTGGTTCGTTTTTGCACGTAGCAACGTTTTGCGTCTTCTTGGGTTCCGACGAAGGCTGGCTATTGCGTGCCAGCGCATTTTTTTTGCGCCTCTTTTTTTTTGCTCCCTCCGGCGCGGGATTGTTCTTGGAAAAGTATTTGCGTTTTATGGCTTTAGTTGTCGGGAAATCGTCGCCACAGACCCAGCATTCGTACGCGCGGTTGCTTTTCGTCTTGCATTGGCACTTTTTGTTCTTGCATCGCTTGTTTCTGGGCTTGTGTTCCGTTTTGTGTCCGGGCCAGTTTGGTGAGTAGGGAGTGACCAAATTTGGTTTTATGGATCCCACATCTTGGTTCGCCACGAAGGAGGAACCACTTTGGCTCGAAACGGCGGCTGAGCGCTCTACGGAGTATTTTGTATCGATTGACATGTTTTTTGGTCGTTGTTGGTGTGGCGTTGTTGTTTATATTTGTGGTATTGGCCTGGTGTGGTTGTGGTTGTGGTGTGGTTGTGGTGTGGTTGTAGTTTGGTCTGTGAATATTCTGTTTCAATGACTAAATATTTAGTCAAAGAAATTTCCTTGACAGTCAGGAATTTTCTTTGACTAAAATTTTAGTGAATACATTTCTCCATGACGAGGAAATTTCTCCAGGCGAGGAAATTTCTTCACTAAAATTTTAGTCAAACTAGAAAGATCAAGACATAAGTGTTTTCTAAATATTCAATCTTATAGAAAGCAAACCATCTATCGTAACATGTCTGAGCGTACAAAGACCGTTTCGAAGCAATATCAGAAGAAATCGCATCTCCAGCACATAAAGGACCGACCGGACACCTATATCGGCTCTGTTCAGAAGCGTACAGAGTCTCAATGGGTTGTCGTGGATGGCAAGATGCGTTTGCGTGAGATAACCTATGTGCCTGGTCTGTTCAAGATCTTTGATGAAATTTTGGTCAATGCTGCTGATAATAAGCGTCGGGATGTGAACATGAAGACGATCAAAGTAAACATCGGTGACGACTTTATAACGGTGGAAAATGACGGTGCTGGCATTCCCGTGGTGATGCACGCGCAGCAAAAGATGTGGGTGCCTCAGATGGTGCTGGGAGAACTGTTGTCTGGAGACAATTATGACGATTCCTCTTCGAGAGTTGTGGGTGGTCGAAATGGTTACGGTGCCAAATTGGCCAATGTATTTTCTACCACTTTTTGTGTGGAAACGGTGGACTCCAAGGCCAAGAAAAAGTATACTCAGACATGGCGTAACAATATGAGCGTGTGTGAGAAGCCTAAGATCACTTCCGCACAGCGCAAAGACTATACTCGCATTACATTCGCCCCCGACTTTGCAAAGTTTGGTGTGCCAGGAATGACCCCAGATATCAAAGCTCTCTTTGAGAAAAGAGTGTACGACATTGCTGGTACGACTCCTAAAGATGTCCGCGTCTATCTAAATGGTCAGAAGCTCCCGATAAGCAATTTCCGACAGTATTGTGCGCTGTATTTTGAGGATTCTGGCCCCCAACCAGTGTACGAACAGATCAATGATCGTTGGGAGGTGTGTGTGGCCATGGCTCCCGACCAGCAGCATCAGCACGTCTCTTTTTGCAATGCCATTTACACTTCCAAAGGAGGCGAGCATGTCCGGACCATTGTGGACGATATAGCCCGGCACGTAGTGCCAAACAAGGCCTTCAAAGAGTTGGACGTCAAACCTTCACAGGTCAAGAACTCTACATTTATATTTGTGAATGCATTGATCGTCAATCCCAGCTTTGATTCTCAAACCAAGGACGCCCTGACGACGCGCTCGAAAGATTTCGGGCCTGCAAAGTTCAAGCCTTCCATTTCCCCAAAGTTTGCAAAGGCCATTGTTCGGAACAGTGGCATTGTTGATGAAGTCCTGCACTTTGCGAGGGCTAAGTCTCGTCGCAAATTGCAAAGACAGACTGGCGCTTCAAAGAAATCTAAATTGACAGGTATTCCAAAGCTAGATGACGCCAACTTTGCCGGCACGCGCCGGTCAAACGAATGCACTCTCATCCTTACAGAAGGGGATTCGGCTAAAACATTGGCCATTGCTGGTCTTTCTGTCATTGGACGTGACAAATTCGGCGTATTTCCTTTGAAGGGTAAGCTATTGAATGTCCGAGATGCGAGCAATCAAACAGTGGGAAATAATGCCGAAGTGCAAAACATTATGAAGATCATGGGTCTGAATATTGGCCGTGTTTATTCGGATACTTCCTCGTTGCGTTATGGTCATATTATGATTATGACGGACCAGGATCATGATGGTTCGCACATTAAGGGCCTGATTATCAATTTCTTGCACTGTTACTGGCCATCTTTGCTCCAAGTGCCTAACTTTCTGCAAGTGTTTATCACCCCGATTGTCAAATGTACGCGCGCCTCCGCCTGTCATACATTCTACACAACGCCGGAATACGATGCCTGGTGCGTCAACAATGACCCGAAACGATGGAAAATCAAATATTACAAGGGTCTAGGCACCTCTTCCGCCAAAGAAGCCAAGGAATACTTTTCGAATCTTCAAAAGAATCGTCTTCATTTCGAAGTCATGGCCGACGGGTCTTTGATTGACATGTGCTTTCGGAAGGCGCGCGTCTCTGACCGCAAAGATTGGATCAATTCCTATGTTCAAGGCACATATATGGACTTTACACAACAGGAGATGACCTATAAAGATTTTGTTGACAAAGAATACATTGTTATGGCCGTTCAAAGCAATCTTCGAGGCATTCCCCATGTCATGGACGGGCTCAAACCTTCACAAAGGAAGATCCTATTCGCCTGTCTCAAACGCAAGCTTCATTCTGAGATTAAAGTGGCCCAATTGGCTGGATACACTTCCGAGCATGCCGCTTATCACCATGGTGAAATGTCTCTGAATAGTACCATTGTCGGAATGGCACAAGATTATGTGGGTGCCAATAACGTCAACCTTTTAGCGCCCAATGGGCAGTTTGGCACGCGTCTACTCGGCGGAAAGGATGCAGCATCGCCTAGGTACATTTTCACACAACTAGCGGCTGCTACAGAACTCATATTCCGCCCAGAAGATGCGCCATTGTATCAATACCTCGAAGACGATGGTCAATCGATCGAACCGGCCTATTATATGCCCATTCTCCCCATGATTTTGGTCAATGGGGCGAATGGCATCGGCACTGGATGGTCCACGACGATTCCCAGTTACAATCCCAAAGATATTGTGCAAAATATCAAGCGGATGTTGGCAGGTTCCGGTCCAATTGAAATGGTACCATGGTTCAAAGGATTCGAAGGCGTTGTTGCGTCAATAGAGGAAGATAAGTATGCCATCGAGGGCAAATGGGAATGGAAATCAGCCTCAACATTGCATGTCTCAGAATTGCCCGTAGGGACATGGACCAATAGTTACAAAGAGTTCTTGGAGAAATGGCAAGAAGGGACCGGAAAATATAAATCTGGACAAGTTCTCACCGTCAAAAGTAATCACACAGATACCAAGGTGTCTTTTACTGTCAAACTTGCTCCACAATTTGCGGCCACTCTTCGAGCAGAGGATTCTAAGCTTAAAAAGGCTTTTAAGCTAGTGTCCACCATAGCCACTGGGAACATGCACGCATTTGGAGCCGATTCCAAAATGAAAAAGTATACCAACGTCTTAGACATTCTATCCGAATTCTTTTCGGAACGTTTGCGTCTCTATGGCGCCAGAAAAGTTCATCAAATGAAAGTTCTACAAGAAATGATCATGAAATTGACGGCAAAGATCCGATTTCTGTCGGCCATCATTTCTGGTGACATTTCATTCAAAGGAAAGCGTAAACAAGAACTTGTTCAAGAATTGACCTCCAAAGGATATCCAAAACAGGCTGAATCTTACGACTATTTGCTTGCACAACCGTTATGGAACATGACGCAGGACAAGATCCAAGCATTTACGACAGAAAAACAACAGTTGGTGACGCAAATGTCCATATTGTCCAGAAAAACACCAGAACATATTTGGAACAGCGATCTCGACGAACTGCTGCACGTTATTAACCCCCCACAACCCAAAAAAAGAAAGTTACAAGGACAGACTACAGGTAGTAATAAAGAGGCAAAGCGCTACAGTACATTTTAAAAAACAATCGAATATGGACTCGCGGATCTAAATAACACATTATCAAGGAATATTCGGTAAAATGTATACATAATATTACAATACAAAAAAATGAATTCGTTGAATTCTACTTCAAATTCCACAGACTATAGTCCATCACCTTCGAATTCTACTTCGGATTCCACAGACTATAGTCCATCCTCGTTTGCACCATTTCCGACCAAAAATTTGGCACCATCACCGTCTAATTTTTTAGCACCATCGCCGGCCAAAAATTTGGCACCATCGCCGGCCAAAAATTTGGCACCATCGCCGGCCAAAAAATTGGCACCATCGCCGACCAAAAATTTGGCACCATCACCGTCTAATTTTTTAGCCCCATCGCCGGCCAAAAATTTGGCACCATCACCGTCTAATTTTTTAGCACCATCGCCGACCAAAAATTTGGTCCCATCACCGTCTAATTTTTTAGCACCATCGCCGACCAAAAATTTGGCCCCATCTCCGACCACATTTTTAGCACCATCGCCGACCAAAAATTTGGCCCCATCTCCGACCACATTTTTAGCGCCATCTCCGACCACATTTTTAGCGCCATCTCCGACCACATTTTTGGTCCCATCTCCGGCTGATTTTTTGTCGCCATCTCCGACCAAATCGGACCTTATTGTGGACAACGGCACCCTCATACCGCTGATCGCGGCATGCCTTTTCGTACTCATGATCATTGTTGCCACTGTTTTCCGTTCAAAGACCAAGAAAATGTGGGAATCATACCACGCCAGACATTATAGTATTGTAGATCACTCGAGTTATGAGGAAGCTTCACCAGTCGCCACACATGAAATAGAATTACAACCGAACCAAAACGCGGAAACCGCGGAAGTTTAGAATAAGATAAGAATATTCATTTTTATTTTTCATCTATATAAAATTATTAAAAATGAATCTACATGTCAGCCCCTGTAAACATTCGTCTTCGAGTCCAAGAGATCCTCGCCAGTCAACCAAACGAATCCGTTGAACTGGTTTGTAGAGAATTGTTGAATCGGTTACCGATTCAATATGTTGGCCTGCGTGGTAAAAAATGCCCTCATTGTCAATTTAAGATGCCTTGTCGCCAGTTGCAATGTCCAAATTGCTGTGTGCAAGTCGGTCAAAAGACGACCTACAATTCTCGTCCTAGTCAGCCGCAAGTCCGACCATTGACTGAAAACGAGTGCAATGTATGTGGTTCCGAATGTACACCGGTTCATGCTTATGGACGACCTTGTAGACTATCTTGTGGGCATGTATATCATAAGGATTGTATGATGATTAGTAGACGGATGTCTGGACCGACGTGCGTGCATTGTCCCGACGTTCAAATCCCCGAACAAATCCCTGAACTATAGGTGAGAATGGTATTTAAACTAATAAATAATAATTAATATGTCTCTCTTTGATATGACTTTATGGAATCGTGTACAATATCCTTCGCGTCGAACGGTCTTATTGTCTGTGCGAGATACGGTGGGCGTCACTCTTTTGGTAGGGATATGCTCTACCACTGTGATCGGGATCGTTTCTAAAATAGTTTCCACGACGGTCGGTGCCTTTTAACCGTACTTATCAAAATAAATAGAGTTGTAATGCCTACAGCCGGTCGGAAGACAAACCCTAGAGTCCATAGAGCGCAAATAAACACTGTATTCCAATGAACATTTCGATCAATAAGATTTTGAACATATCTGTACATTCTCTTGGGGTCTCTCCAGCCCTTGAGCGTATATTTTTCTTTTTTCCATTTTTCCACTAAATCGCGGCCAGTCTGTTTGTTGAGGATAGCCAAACGACTATTGATCAAATACACGCCTAAATAGAGACATGGTATCGATAAAAACAGTGTAAGATCAAATTGTTTGGCAATCATGATTCCTGCTGGCCGATACCACGAACCAATCGTTTCCATAAGTGTATAGTACATGATCAGCGCTGTGGTTGAGTTGTACATGACGGACAATTCCATACCCGTTGATTGGTGACGGAATTTCATGTGGGTCAACGGGACCGACACATTCAAGGTTTCGATCCAAGCAATCAGTAGCACCAGAACAAACATCCAGGCGAAGGAAATCGGTTGCAAAAAGACAGATAACAAGACTTTGCGTGCAGCATTGGCAAAAATTAACGCCGTAGAAGGAGATATAGAACCTCTGTCTTCGAGGTAGACTTCGGCCTGTAAAAGGAGCCAAGATATAAAACAAAGTTGGAGCCCTCCAAACCAGCTCGAATTCGTCCAAGCCCATTGCGATGCCATAAAAAAACCCATCAAAAGTCCCAAAATATTGGAAGTGTGCCGCTTCGTTTCTTCAAAGATAAAGGGCGCGGCCATACCCGCAAATACAAAAGGCTGTGTTCCGAGTTGCATTAGAGTCCCAGAAACGGTAAATGTCACTTCGGAATTATTTTCGGACCTTATACCACCAAAGAGCGGTATTTCAGAAGCGACCAGTGCAATAATCGTAAACAAAAGGATATTGAAATGTTTTTCCCGTTCTGGGATCTTTCGGCTAAGTTTCTCGAAGGGATACACCACATAAGATTCGATAGTATCCAAGTATTCCATAATTCATAAATTAATATTATATCTTTATAGTCAAACCTGTTTATTTTTAGGATGTATATAAACGGTCGTTTCTTCTTGTACAAGATATGTCGTTTTTACCTGCTGAACCCAAACGTCCACATGAATCTGGTGGCATTGCTTCCAGGAAAAAATCTAGAACCGCTCCCGAAAAGCCAATTACGACAGAAGAGGCCATCGCTGCTATTCGGAAAGACTGGAAAATCGTCAAAATGATAAGGAAAAAGGATAAAAAATACGCGAAATTCTTACAGGACAAAGACGTTGTAAAAGAAATCGTGGGTATGAATCATACCATGCTCCGATATATGCCGGAAGCCGCTAGAGATCAAAAGGGCATTGTTTACGATGCAGTTTGCGCCATGAACGAAAATGAAGATGAAGTTTCCATGCATCCCACTGCTTTTCAATGGGCATCGGACCGATTAAAAAACGACGTTGACTTTGTTCGCGAAATTAGACAAATGATGTTGGAGTCAGTGAATTCAAAACGAACTATACAAACATTTGACAGTTTTGTACCAGAAGCGGTGCTCCGCCAAGTTGAGCCAGTATCGCCCCACTGGCTTGAAAAATCCATCGAAACTGGCGACTTTGAACTATTCAAAACACAAGAAAGTATCATACCCAAACAAAGAGAGCCTTTAGTGCGAAAACTTTGCGACGCGTGTCTCCGGTATAACCCCTCTGGCCCGCAACTGGCAAACTATCGACAGATATTTGTCGCACTTACTGATGGAGAATATGGGGAGCGGTCTTTAGCGAGATTAGGGGCTTCCAATTCAACTAATAGAGGATTATTTGCCGAATGGTTGCTTAATTACGCAGGGGACGATATCTTTCAAGACATCTGGTCGCGCCTTCGATTTCTGATAGGGTCAGATCATAGAGAATCTCTTGCTTCTGACATCGCAAAAAATATTGGATATCAACTAGGGAAACCACAGACTATTGAACAAATAAAACAATTTGGTACTCGTCTAATGGGAATCACTTTTGGCCTACCAGGGCTCGTAATAAAAGTGTATACGATGGTCATGAAATCGATTAGGAAATTTTCGACACGAAACATTCACAATATGATGGACGCGGCGCATGCTGGAGATGATATTCCGGCCGTACCCGAACAGTCAACATATTATGACCAAATTGTAGTGACATTACTTCAAAGACTCGTGACAGAGGGGCGCCCATCTTTGGATACAAACCCACGTGGATATATTTTATCTACAAACACTCTTGGATATCTTTTATCTACAGCGATCGATGAAAGTTATCCAAAAGCGGCTCATTATCTATTACAAAACGGCGCAGACCCAAATTGGCTAGCTGGAGGGCTTCGAAATATATCCCCCTTAATAGAAGCCGTGAACAAGCAGAATGTCGAAATGATCGAATTATTATTGTCAAACGGCGCAAACATGAGACAAGACCACGGGCAAAGCAATCGAACAGCTCTCATGTTATCACCATCTTTACTAGTTACACAATGTTTACTCGCACATGGCCCTAATTTAGACGAAGTAGATAACAAAGGTTATACCGCCCTGCATTTGGCAGTTGAAAAAGGATATGCGGATATCGCCACAGAGCTTTTACGCAGAGGCGCCAATCCCAATATCGCCAATATATTTGGAAGAACGGCCGCATTCAAAGCCGTCAATAATCTATCCATTGAATGTGCGCGCGAACTATTCAATCCCAGATATGGCGTAGATATCAATCACCAAGATACGCAGAATCTGAATACTGTTCTTCATTGCCTTGCCAAACATAATCCCCCGCCGGCGCGCCGGCAAGTAGGCGCGCCGGCAAGCCCCACACGAACTATATTTACACTGATCATGGCACGTAATCCAGACCTTAGTCTATTAAACAAAGAAGATAGAACCGCTCTCCGATGTTCAAGATCACCCCTTATGTCAAAGTTATTAGTTTCGGTAGGTTGTGGTGCCAAATGGGCGGGCGCGGGCGATTGGGACGACGCCCGCAATTTATTTAAGGATCTACCGGCAAGTACCTTCGATGATTCCCCCGTTGTATTGAGATTGCAAGAAGATGAAATGCAAGGAGACGATAGAACAGTGGCGCCTGTGCGTTTAGGTTGTGAACATGTATTCAATGCCACCTTTTTGAGACAATGGCTGAACACCAATCGATATGGATATGAAGGTTCGGCCACACAATTTAAAACAGCATGCCCGATGTGTAGAAAAGAAATAACCAACATCGAACTATTATCATCCGCAAAAGCAGCCAATTGGGATAACTTTGAGGGTCTGGCCAAAGTCGAAGAATATAAATTAGATACAGCACTCAAAAAATGGGACAAAACTGAAGACTATAAGCAAAAAAAAGCCGCTGTAGACGCTGCTGCTGATGCCTTAAAAGCCGCACAGGAGCTTCTAAAAGCGGCGGAAGATGCGACAAGGGAAAAGGAACGCGAAAGAAGGGAAATAAGAGATGCGTCGGATGTGAAACAGAAAGCATTTCGCGATAGAAGATTGTTAGAACAATTAAAAGACTTGGGGTTATAAATTTTAATTATTTTTTTTCTAGATATCGTACCGCTCTCTTTAACCCTTCAATTGAATCGCCTAAATTACCAATCGCTGTATTGCATTGATAACAGAGCCATCCTCGAAATTCATTTGTATCGTGATCGTGATCAAAGATTAATTTATCAGTACTTTTATTACAATTTTCACATGGCGTTCCTATCACAGGTCTTTTCATTTTTAGACTTTGCATAAGTTTCTTAGCCGCTGAAGAATGCGCCTTGCCTCCTACACGTCTACATGATTTACACTCACTTCGATAAACAATCGGGTACACCTTGCCGTTGATAAGCTTTTCGGACGAACACTTGTGAAATTCCGTAGATATTTCCTTGAACTCGTCGCAGATGCGACACTTTTTTGTATTTGGCGTCTTTTGTCTTTTTTTATCACTCTCTAATGGTGATGAGCTGCGCTTTAACGACATTTTACAGATTAATACACACTAAATACATCCATATATTTCAAAATATATTCTTAATATATGTGTCAATATATATGTCAATGAGTGCGACCTTTGGCGATGTTCAGGTCTCTGAAGAATGAACGACCAAAAAATTGGTAAAATGAACGACCAAAAAATTGGTAAAATGGACGACCAAAAAATTGGTAAAATGGTGTTCAGGTCTCTGAAGAATGAACGACCAAAAAATTGGTAAAATGGACGACCAAAAAATTGGTAAAATGGACGACCAAAAAATTGGTCAAATGGACGACCAAAAAATTGGTCAAATGGACGACCAAAAAATTGGTAAAATGGTGTTCAGGTCTCTGAAGAATGAACGACCAAAAAATTGGTCAAAAATTGGTAAATGAGTGCAAACATCACATATATTAAGAATATATTTTTTAAATGTTACCATCTTAATAATTATCAAAATTCGACAATGCCAGATTATGATTCGAAAGAATATTATATTGGACTTTGGTCGAGCAAAGAATCCTCTATTTTGGGAGCCCTTAGTCCTGACGACGGCCCCAAAAATATCACTCATTTCGAAGCTCTGGGGCAACCAACCCATCACTATACAAAGAAAAACGTCGCAGATGAATTTTGGGCCAATTCAAATGCAGCTGAGGCCTCTAAGATAGAGATGCGTAACAATTTCAACCATTTGCCGGTCTCTTGGAAAGATCTTCCAAATGTTTTTTTCTTTGGAGATAATGGCCGAGGTCTTGGTTCTATGAAATCGGAAGAAGATCATATAAATATTATAAGACGATTCACCGGATTTGGCTTTCAGAAAGAGGCCGAACACAAGGACGATTTGGGTAAATATGGTAAGGGAGGCCATGCCAATTCCAAGGAAATCGCTTCTGTTCAAATTATTATTTCAAAACACAACCGAGATTTAGAAGACAGTTGTTGGAACATTTTCCTGCATACGTTAGTAGGTGTCCCCCAAACGTTTTGGGTACAAGCCTTTGAAACAAAACAGGGCAAAATTAAAATTTCGGGCTCAAAGGCCAAAGAGTTTCACAAATGGGTTCGAACATGGACCCCTATACGGTCAGGCGATTGGAAACCACTGCTCCATACCCTATTTGACGAAACTGACCATGACCATGGGAGAAAAACCGGGCTTGTCTACCTGAATTTTGGCCTTAAAACAAAAGTGTCAAAAGATGACATTCATGAACGGGCCAAAGAATTGTACTACAGACCTCCCAAATATGCCAACGGTGAACCAGTGACCGATTTCCAAGTAACTTTTAATCAAGAACGGGTTCCGATCGTTTATATGCAAGATAAACACGTGACATTGCGAGAATATTCTCTTTTCAATGCCGTGTACACCAATGGATATTATCCCATCAATAAAGGAGACACTACATTTCCCCAAAAGGCGCAACACGCTGAGACGCCGATTTGTATTGAGGGAGTCCCATTGGAATGTTCCTTTTCGGTAGTTCTCAACAAAGAACCGGAATTTAATCCCAAAGAAAATACACCTTTGAATGTCCCAATTCTCTTTGTATGTGGAAACAATGCGATTAGAATGAATATGAAAAAATTACACAGTTGGTGGAATGGAAAAAAACGATATGAAATTCTAAAACATCTTATGTGTCCGGTCACACATGAGAAATCAAAAGTATGGTCGAATCTGCATGGAAAATGTGGCGCTCGAAATGAAAGATTTTGGAAGGCATGTGCTATTGGCTATGACGTCACATTAGTTATACACATTCCACCGTTTCTTTTAGAATTTACGAAAAAGAAATTTGTCTCTTCCTACCGAAAATTCGTTTCACATCTTATGCTCGCTTGTTTACAAAAGTCGATGCCTTTCCTGAATGAATACTCCATGACTTGTCCAGACGATATTGCATTTAAATATATTTGGAGATATGGTCCGAATCACACGAATCAGATCACAGCAAACATGCAGCAAGCTATGTTTGAACATAATCAACAACCAGCTTCAGTTCCATGGATGAACAGGGAAATGTACACGTTCGAAGGATCTAAAATATTGCCAAAGTTGGCCACTACTTTTCAGTTACAGACACCAGAGTTGGACGAACAATCCGAGTTGGACGAACAATCCGAGTTGGACGAACAGCAAGAGTCAGACGAACAGCAAGAGTCAGACGAACAGCAAGAGTCAGACGAACAGACATCCGATCAAGACATAATCCAAACAAGTTCTAGAAAGAGGAATTTGCCAGCGCCATCTGTACCACAACTTCCACCCGAAAAGAAACGAAAGTTACAAAAGGAACCAAAAGACAAAAGGAAAAATTTCGGAAATACCACCTGGAAATATCAATATGATTCACAAAAAGGACTGTGTGCAAATCACAAATGCCGCATTTCGTTACAACTGATGTTGGCCGACATCGACCACATTGATGGAAACCGACATAATAATTCAGAAGACAATTGTCATCTGTTGTGTGTAAATTGCCATCGAATTAAGAGTAGACAAGAAACACAAGACGCTGCAAATATGAGGGCATTTCAATATGAGAATATGGAACAAAACCCTGGTTGGTCGAGTTCCCACATAGGTACCCTAGAAAGTTTATACAAAGCTAAACCAGAACTCTCTCCTGAACAAATTGAATTCAAAAAGAAATTGGTGCTTAAGTGGTCTCGTGAACTATATGGGACTTTGTAATCATGATTATGTACTTAAAATTAGACTATATATTGTATCTTATTTATTTCAAATGTCTAGCTCTTCTGATTGTCAATGTTGTCCGGGACAAAGACAATGTAAAACTTCGGACGTTCCAAATGCAAAAAGACGCAGAATCGGAAATTCCCACCTATCACTCACAACTCGCCAAAGACCCTCAAGAGTATCCTACAGACCTTTACTAGTGGGCGCATACGAGTACTATCAGAAAGAAATGCTTAATAGTCTTGTAACCCTAAAGCCAAAAACACACTACGAATCCGTCACGAATCAGGTCAAAACAAAACAAAAAAACTATGGAGACATTCGCTTGTCCAAAATTAGATATTTTCTGGACCACGTAAAGGGCTATGATCGCTCTGAAATGCAAAAACAGTTTCATGAGTCTTTTCTCCAGGCAGTGGCTCTTCATTTGTATAAGGATGATCCTGAGGTCGATATGGACAAGATAAAATCAATGAATGAATGGCCCAATCTAAAGCAGCAATGTTTATGTTTAACGCCCAGAAGATTCGGAAAAACCACGGCGGTGGCTATGTTTGTGGCCGCCTACTTTTTATCCGTTGAAAAGGCCCAGTTATGCATTTTCTCGACGGGTCGCCGCGCTTCTGATGCTATGCTTGCCAAGATCCATGAATTTGTCAAGTTGATCGATGAAGATTTGGGTACCGATCACGCTGCATCTTGTAAGAAGAAAGGCGAATTTTTATACTATTACGGAGAAGGCGCCAATGACGTCCGAAAAGTGGCGTCATATCCCTCCGGATCCGATAAGTTAAGAGGGGTCGGGGGTGATCTTATACTTTTGGAAGAAGCCGCATTTATGCCAATTAAAATGTTCCACGAGGTGATCGTGCCCTTATTAGAGCTAGAGACAACAGCGCTCATTTGTATTTCCACACCTCAGGACTCTAGCAATTTCTATTCGATGATGTTTGAGATGGTCGATCAAGGAGGAGAGAAGCTCTTTAACCAGATCCAGATATCAATGGTTTGTGAGGATTGTAAATTAACGGCCCACCCAGAAACATGCACACACATGAAACACCTACTCCCGAAATGGAAATCCGGTGGGAAGCAGGATATGGTTCGCCAGATTTACGGCGATAACACAGAAGATATGCTTCGCGAGTCTATGGGAGTGACGACAAACGATTCAGCAGCCATTTTCCAGGACGATTGGCTCAAAGTCTTCGCAGATCGTTCACCATATACACCTCGAAACATTCCCTCGTTTGTTTTCTGTGCATGCGATCCGAACGGTGGGGGGAATTCGCAAATGGCGATCGTCTCTTTATATCAAGATCAGAATAATTTTGCGGTCTGTGGTGCTGAATCACACGCGGTGAAGAATCATGGCGAAGTCAGAACCCTTTTAGAAGCACATGTCCGAACAATCAGAGCCAAATTTCCAACGTCCTTTATTATCTTTGTACCAGAGTCAAACCTGGGCCATGAGGCATCCCATATGGCACACATGTTAAGAGGAGTGCCACAATGCCGTTCTCTGATGGAAAAGGGAGAACCAGGAGTCCTTACAACCCATCGTAGAAAAGAATTGTATTCGAATACGGCGATTGAAAGGTTTGCTTCGGAATCGATCTGGTATGCTTCCAAATTTGTCTGTGCGAATCCATTTGGAGATGCGAATAAACGTGAAGCAAGGGTCAAGAGAATGTTCCGGAAACAATTGAGTATTTTTAGCAAGATCGTCGTACCCAGAGGAAAAGAGTACAATATTCCAAAGGTGATTTACTCTGGCAAAGAGCAAGGCAATGATGATTTAGTGATGACCTTTCTCATTGGTCTGTTTTGGTCGATCAAATTTATGACAGGAAGCACAAGCCCGAGTATTAAGGAAGTTAGACAACAACAAGGCAAATGATACAACGAATAACCCTTTCTGTTTTTTTAATTCTATAATCTCCATGATAATGTGTGACTCCATCCGGCATATAATAAGTTTTGCCATTAAACTTGTGCTGATGATAAGTTTTCTCCGGCGAGGCGCCCCGGGCTTCTTCTAAGGTCGTGTATAACGGATAAAATCCATTGACAGCAATTGGCCCGTTGGTGAGCAGGAGCACGTGCATTTTAAACAGTTATTAAACAGAGAGGACCTATTTATAGGACCAAAATCAATGAGTCAATAGTAGCATACACTTTTTTTAGGCGATCTGCCCTTCAGTGCATGCTTGACAGCATTATTCGCGTCTTTCTTGGAACTAAACGTGCCCACAAACTTAGTTTTGCCACAAGTATTGTATGTAGCGAAATAACGCCCGTTAGAGCAAGGATATACGGTCTGTAGGGTCAATTTTTTAGAAATAGACAACATTTTTTGCCAGCATAAACGGACATTATATAGTCATATATCATTATAACTAATTATCTATATGCCCCGCACTTGCGACAGTCATAACGGGACCGGTGATCTCTACTTTCGTAATCTTTTTCCCATACATGTTCACAAACAACCCTTAACTTATCTTCTCGTGTTTTTATTTGACGATCCAAGGCCTCCAGTTGTTTATATCTGGCCCAATAATGCCGACGCAAACGCTTTGTAATCTTTTTGTGATCATCGTCTTCAGAGATCTCACACATATATCTGGGGAAAGATTCCGAGTATCCGGCTTCCATATGACATTGGTTGGAGTCTAGAGAGTTTAGAATGTCGTTGAACGCCTTTTCAAGCCGAACAACATCGGAGGGTGTAGTGGTTTCAAGATTTTGGAACTCTTGGACCTTTGACCAAGACATTTTAATTATACCATTCATGCTTTATATATAAAAAAAACATATGACAACATTTTTCGACAAATATTTAGAATTTAGACAAATGTTTCGAATTTAGACAAATATTTAGAATTTAGACAAATGTTTCGAATTTAGACAAATATTTAGAATTTAGAATTTAGATAAATATTTAGAATGTAGTTAAAATGAATAACTATTCATTTGATTTAAAGGGTTGTACCTCTACATAGTTATCCAAGTGATCTGACTCGGAGTATGCCTGCAATTCCGCGTGAAATACAAGTGCTGGGTGCTTGGGAGAGTAGACGACTTCTTTGTTTTGTTCTTCAAACTCTTCGGGTTCTACAATAGTGGGGGCAGGTTTATTCTGGAGACGGGACATTTTTATAATTAGTTGACCAATTATATAGTGTCAAAAATTAAATCGATCATATATAACACATATTCCATGTTTATTTACACCGCTAAAAATATAAGAAAGACATGTCGTTTAAATATCGGAAATCACCACCAAAAAAACAGATTGTGTTATCTGTTGTCAATAAACACACTCTACACGTCAAAACGAATAAAATGTCAGTGTCAGACTTGAATGTGGTCAAAAAAGCGATACATGTCAATGACAAACGAAAAAGTTTCCAAATGTCGAGGGTAGACTGTAGAACACTCATGACTTTTGAAGACAAATACACTATTGAACCCGTACCACAACACGTCGCCAGAATTATTCAAAGAACACCAGACTCGTTATTTGACCAATCGAAAGTTCCAGAGAAACTATGGCAGACCCTATTCCAATATCAGAAAAAGGGGATCGAACACGCCCTCAATAAATTTGGAGGCAGGTGTCTATTAGCAGATGATATGGGCCTCGGAAAGACCAGACAGGCCCTCGCTTTTATTGGACACTGTAAACAACCAGACAATAGAGTACTTGTAGCATGCCCGTCCTATCTCAGATACCATTGGCAGCAAAGCATCCAAGATTGGTTAGATATGGAATCACAACTCGTCAAAAAGGGAAATGAACCCGTAGAAGGAGATATTGTCATCGTGTCCTATGATATGCTACACAAACTAGACATACCCACAGGCATTTTCGATATCATCGTATGTGACGAATCGCACTACGTCAAATCAAGAAAAACCAAAAGAACCAAAGCAATGACACCACTTGTTCGTTCCGCCAGATACGCCCTTCTCATCACAGGCACACCCGCTCTAAACAGACCGGTCGAACTATTCTCACAACTTTACATGCTCAGGCCCGCATACATCAAAAATTACACAGCATATGCCGCCAGATACTGTAACGGAAAAGCCACACCCTTTGGATACGATGACCGCGGATCCTCCAATATGCATGAACTCAACTGGATACTACAACATGCCTTCATGGTCAGAAGACTCAAAAGAGACGTCCTCACACAACTACCACCCAAAACAAGACACACCGTATGGTTAGAAGTCAAAACATCAGAACTTAAAGACGTCAAATCACTCTTTGGAACGTGGAAAAAACTCAATGACACCATATACAGATTGCCATCCGGTTCAGAACAACAACGAAAAGAAATGTTTGAACGTCAAAAGACCATATCGGAACTATTCAGAGCCACATCCGCCGCAAAATGCAAAGCCGTTGTCACGTGGGTGATGCAAGCACTCTCAGAAGGAAGATCATTCATATTCTTCGCGTACCACAAAGTTATTCTCAACGCAGTAGAAGAGGCTGTCCTTGATGCAGGCCTCTCCTATATGCGCATAGATGGCTCCACACCCGCACACAAAAGACAAGCCAATGTCAAAGCATTTCAAGAAGATTCAAATATGAGAATTGCCATTCTATCAATCATGGCCGCCGGAACCGGTATCACACTGACCAGAGTCTCAGAATGTGTTATGGGAGAACTTTACTGGGTGCCAGGTGTCATGATCCAAGCAGAAGACCGCGTTCATCGCATATCACAAACTGCCAGGGTTGATATACAATATCTTTTGGGGACAGACACGCTAGACACTTATATTCATCCCACTCTCTGTAAAAAACTGAGGACACTAGACACTCTCATAGACAAAAGAACCGACAGAACTTTCAAAGGCAAAACAACGACCACGGTACACTTGGAAGAAGAAGACGATATCTTTGCCGCTATTAAAAATTTATTCTAATCACCAAAAATTTAGTCGGCGGAACGACAAAATAATCACCAAAATAATCACCAAAATTTTAGTCGTCATTCTTCGATCCTGAACCGAGATTTTACCAAAAATTTAGTCATGGGGAATAACACTCTCGCTACTGGCGATGGCAATACAACGGGCGCATCACATTTCATTATTGTTATCATATCCATACTAGTGCCCATTCTTCTTCTAGTCCTTATATGCTGCTGCATTGTATATTTAGACAAAAAAACAGAAGAAAAAATAACAGATAAAGTTTGACTACATTGACTACAAAATTCTACAGGAAAATTCTACAGGAAAATTCTACAGGAAAATTCTACAGGAAATACCACCAACCAAACCCCCGTATAAACACTCTTCACCAAATAAAACTATGGCCAGCTTCACCACCCACATCCACCCCAACGCCGCCCCGCCCAAACCCAAACGCAGAAAAGCATCGGGAAACCCCAACAATCACGAAGAAGTGGCGATTTTCGGACCAGAACGTGTCTCGGAAGCCATTGCACTGCTCAAAGGCGGCGAACTCGAAGTAGCGATCATCGATGCGAACGCTGTACCAGAATGTCCTGGCAATGAAATGGTCAGATATTGGAATGCCAGAGCCCGGCCAGATTATCGCGTACCAGTGCCTGAAAACTGGTCAGATATCGTCAAAAAGACCTATGGCGGGTTGCCAGGCATAAACAGTGGTATGTGGCACGCCTACGCCACCACAGCTCATGATTTTGCACTAGACTCGCCCATTGTCATTGACCTTTTTAATGAAATCACTGGCACTCTTGACTGGAAAATTCGCCCCAACCGTATGCGATTTAATCCTGTTCACAAAGACGACGGGTACAAAGCAGCGCATATAGAGGGTCCTAACGTATTGCATGACCATTCCAGCATTTCTGCCATTGTCTGCGTCACCACGGGACGCACATTCTCCTATTACAAGGGATCCAACAATGACCCAAGAGCTCGCAAAATTTTCGAAGACATGGGCGGGAAAACTTCCCTTTTTGTTCAACCTACACAGGCCCAATTGCAGCCATGGACTCGCACAACCATTCAGACGACGAAACCGGGCCAAATCATACTCTTTGCAGACTCTGTAGCGCATGAAATAAGCAGACTCGGTAAGAATTCGCTCTCTCTATTTCTATCGCCATATGACCCGGCAAAGACAGTCTCCGAAGTCGAATTCTATGCCGATTGCGCCACTAGAGCACAAGCCATGGTCAAAAAAAAGGCTCAAAAGACATCTCCGCCACTTCCGACGCGTCTAATGTCCCCCGGACACAGCAGACAACACCCAAAAGAATTTAAAGGAATGACACGCAGAGAAACAGAGATATTTGGCTCGCTTTTTCATTCTACAGGCGCCTACTGGCCCTCAGACAAACCCACGTTCTTTTTGATGCATATGATGGCCTTCAACGCCTTTAAACCAAAGCTATTGCCCTTTATGTTTGATTCAAATGGGAAGTACAACTACGAGATCATTACTCGAGAACTCGTTCAAGATTGCCCAGAATTCGACCAAAACTACTTTGAACAATTGCCATTAGCAAACGTTTCGGAGGATGAAATCGCGTCAATGAAGGCCAAATTCACCGGTATACCCGAATCCGCATGGCCTTTGATCAAATACTGGACCAAAGACCCAAGAGAGTGCTCAGAAAATATTTGCAATCGTAGAGGTTACATTTAATTATATAAAATTATTCTTTTATTACGTATTTGAAGTTTGTACCGGGTAATAATTTTTAAGTTTGTCTCTGATATTAGATTTCGACTCGTTAGGATCGCGCTCCGGCACCAGATTATATGGCTGCTGCATAGTATTCAGCCGCTGCAGAAACTGAGGACTATACATATACAACTCGCCCGAATTAAATTCGTTTTCAAACCGATTGTACGGATAACCTTTGTCACATATGGCGCGCAACCTGCTGTTGTCGGCATAATATGAGTCCAAAGTAGGCGCGGCGGAGGGGATTGTTATTGTTTCTCTGTCTGTGCCGCGGTGAATTAAATTTTCAAAACTCTCCAGTGTTATTGAAGTCTTTGAGAGTTTCAACATTTCTTCATAAATGTGTACATCATACTCTGGTGACGATTCGCCCAAAATTCTTTTATATAACGGCTCCCCAAAAAAATCGTCTCCAAGGTTAACATATAAAGTATTGTACTTAGATACCCGTTTCTGCAATTCTTCAAGACTGTGCGTCGGACGGACTCCGCTGGGAATACCACCCATTTTTTCAATGATAAAATAAAGAACTCCAGTCATAGAATCGTACAACTTTGACGATAGTTCATGTTCAGTTGGTTTGAGATATGAGTTTGTTGCTCTATCTTTGCCGTGCTCATGAATAAGAGACCTGACCCGGACAATTTCAGACAGATTATTTTCCAACACCGAACTAGAAAAGCTAGACATATATTTTTTATAAAACTCATTGCTAGTCCTTGGCGAATCAAGTTCGGCAAATACTTCCAAAATCGTGGCAGAAATAGCTTCAGTGTACTGCAAACTGCGAATAGGTCGAGCATCACCGTGTTTAAGCAATGCATACGGATACAAATTAAGAAATCCCGGCTCTGCCAAATCCTCTGCATATCCACGATCAATGAGTGTGTCAATATTACTTAAAAGGGCATTGGCTATACGCATAGGCTCTTCCACCAACTGTAAGTTGCCGAATTGAGTTTCCATTTTTTCGACAAATGGCTTAGTAGCAGCTAAAACTGAAATAAAGTCATCCCATCCTGTAGGAATCCTGGACGCCTGTTCATACAATTTCAATAAATCTGCACGCGTACAAGGCTTCTTATCGGGTTGAAGACATCCGGGCCTTCCATCTTGTACAGAACGCATATGTCTCAACAGATCGAGACCTCGATTCCTTAATTGTTGATTGTTTTGAGCAGGATTGTCGTATGGGCGACCAGCAGTCGGGTTTGTGGTATAGTGGGGAATGGCGGCGGGCTCTTCTCGATTTATGAGGCTATCAGTGGCAGACTCATTCCACACATGCCAGTTATCAGGTGTTGGGATGTAGAAGTTGTTGGAATGAGTCTGCCATGAGGATCCCATGCCTCCTACGTTGTCTGCCATACTTCCTCCCTGATACGCTAATGCGTCAGTTCTAGGTAAGAGTTCACACGTATCGGACTTTGGCTTTGGCACGACTTCGGGTTGCCATGCAAATTGCCATTTCTTCCATTTATTTTCCAACTCCGAAGATATTTTGGTAGTATTATCTATTCCATTCAATTCCATGATTGCTTGTAATGTTTCGAGGACATTGGTTAATATTGGATATGTTATCTGGAGTAGTCTTGTTTTGTCGCCTAAAAATGCTACTGAATCGAATCGGAAGCCTTGGCTTTGCGCCACATTTTGAAGATATGTATCGATAGAATCCAAGGCTGAAATTTTGTCAATTATATCAGCAATTTGAACCGTGTTTTTTCCGCGAACTATTTTGGATCTTATGTTGTCTCGAATATCATTTTCTGGCATGCTCCAGTCAACAATTTCGTCATACACGAAATAATTCTTTACGAACCTTCGCCACGCGCTAAATATTTTAGATTGTAAAAAATATCCATCATCATCAAATGGCAACCCCTTTATGAATTGTGTGATAACTGATTCCGTCTCGTATTCTTTGAAACCACACGTATCGGGCACTAGCGTGGATTTCGCGTCAATCGTATATGAAACGATGGTTAACAACTGTTGATACAATATTTCGTAAAATATTTTCTTTAAACTGTCCTTCGTACACTTTCCCTCAAAACAATAATGGTCTGCAATATTCGCAGTAACATGCAGTTCGTATGAGCCGGTCCTAATAGGCGAAAGGCTGAAGACGGGTTTTGTGCTCCAATCGCTAGAGGATTTAAATATTTCTTCCAAATTCTCTAAAATTTTATTCATGTTTGTTTCAAGTGTCTGAAACAACAACATGGAAGTTTCGATTTTGTCGATCTTATCTTGATAGAAATCTAATTTCTTCAAATAATCCACTTTTGCAAATACTTCTGGGTAAAATTTCTTGAGTTTTAGATACTTGTCTTTTCGTATGTATGAGTCCGTTTGATCAATTTTTACGTAAGGATTCGGACGATCTTCTGGCCGACGATTATCTTGTTCGGATGGTTTATATCCGGGCAAAGGGCTTACTTTAGCTGATATATCTGACATGAGGTTACTAACATTTAATAGTGGATTCGAATCACGCATTCGTCTCATGACGGTATCAACGGTTTTGTCCTCATTGTAATTCAGGGCAGTAGCCCATACCCTTTCAATAACATCTGTTTTTGTTTCCCTAGAGCTCGAGATGACCCTAAGGCCCCCATTTTTAGCACCAGTTAAAGCGAAACAGATAAACAGTAAAATAAACGATTTCATATACATAGCTAACTTGTATATATTTATACTGTTGTTTCGTAAATTATTTCCCGTTTTTGGACGAAGCAATGGTAGACCCTTTAGACGTACAAATGTTTCTTTAACAAATATATACTATATAACTTTTATATATTATTGATAAATGTTCAACCTAAAAAATATAATTCTCCTAGTTTGCTTATCATTGACTTTGGGAAAAGGTATACCCTCGAAAAATGTTAGAGGTAACGTACGAAGACTCCAGGTAGTGCCTGATCTGTGTCCCATGTGTCCCATCAACGCAGAAATCGCCAGATTCCAGATCATGCGGAACGAAGCCGCAAAAGTAAAGAAGAATCCGCAGCACCAACATCTTTTCGATATCAAGAATGATCTAGAAAAAGCTACAGAGAACTTAGCAGATGGAAAGAACTTAGCAGATGGAAAACTCGACCATGCCAAAGTTATGATTAACAACGCGATTTCCGAGATTAATGATTATTGCACCAAACTGATCGCGAAAATCGAACAAGGCCCAAATGAGGTCTTACACGAACAAAATGCTTATAATATTCGGGCTATGGTCGATTCAAGCAAAGATGTCTATCGTTTGATGGCTGAAACGAACATGCCCAAAAATGATGAGTTTGACCTAAATATACACCGTATATTGTCCCTCGAAAAATTATACCTGTTTGAACAAAAAGGTGGAGAAAATTACTTGACTTAGGACAAGTCGGCTAAAAATTACTTGCATTAAACACAAATTAACGGTTATAATTATTTATTTATTTTTTACCCATACCGCGTACATCCACAACCTTTTGCAA
>Ga0209302_10000017_pt1 | contig 118853 bp, 117 predicted proteins | sample ArcOceMetagenome_2_FD_187445 | JGI IMG/M metagenome (GOLD analysis project Ga0209302, IMG submission 187445) | Marine eukaryotic phytoplankton communities from Arctic Ocean - Arctic Ocean ARC135M Metagenome (SPAdes) (version 2) | ecosystem: Environmental > Aquatic > Marine > Oceanic | place...
CTGTTACGCTATGTAACATAGTATATAACAACACCAGCACCCATCATATGTATGATAATATAAGATCCTCATGGAGTGAGACCAGTGATGGTCCTGTGAATTGGTGGTATGGATGGTCAGTATCATTGAGTGGGGATGGAGGAACACTTGCTGTTGGTGGGCCGAGATATGCCGCGAATGGTGCGAACAATATTGGGATCATATGTATTAGTACTGTTTCATCAAACAAGGCATTGGATCACCCAAAAACACACGCCAGTGGCAGTGATGGCCATAACCGTGGAAGATCAGTATCCATGAATTACAATGGTACGTTGGTCGCTGTATATGGAGGCGACCATGATGATCTTGCGTTTGTGATGATATATGATGTTTATCCTGATGCCGATAACAGCCCCCGACTACGCCAACTAGCGAATTATATCCCCGCGAACACGTATGCGGGCACAAACACCCACGACGAGACCAAATGGTTTACAGAGACGGTCTTTAATACAACATTGTCATCTCCCGAGCTAAACGCCACTGATGTGAATGTATCTATAATAAGCTGGGATGAAATAATAGTTGCAATTGGTGACCCTAGATTTGTAGACACAAATGACAAAGTACGTGGTCAGGTTCATGTATACAAGTATAACCGCGGAGGAACGGTTTCTGGGGTGAACGGGTGGGTTGAAGTACCCGAATCATGGGATTTCATGGGTCCCCCTATCATTGGTGAATATGACGACGGTTATTTCGGAACTGCTGTCTCCTTGATTGGTTCAGGTTCAAATACTGATCCATATACGTTGGCGGTTACTAGTAAAGGTGTAGGCATAGTCAACATTTATCAATGGATACAGGAGGCATGGACAGAAATAGGGAATGGTATTCAGGGTCCTCCTGACGATGAATTCGGAACGTCTATCTCGTTAATTGGTAACGGAACAACTATCCCATACATGGTTACGATTGGCGCTATACAAAATAAGGATACCGACAATATTGGTAGGGGATATATCCAAACATATGAAATAGATGTAACACCTGCTGTCGGTAGCGCGGTGTCAATATCACCTCCGGAACAAGTTGTATTTTCATTTGATGCGAGTAATAATGCGAGTAATGATTATTTTAGATTAACCATAGACGGTGATCTAAAACCAAAGCTATCATTTAATTATAATGGTGTTTTGTTTGAAGCAACGAGTGGAGTCAGTGGAGTCAGTGGAGTCAGTGGAGTCACGTTGAACCGCGGCGAATTCACCCATATAATAGGGACACTAACGGATAGTGAAATGATATTACATGTTAAAAATAAAAATACCGCTATAGACACTATAACAACTACTACATCCATTTCTATCCCAGATGACGTAATACTTACATATAATACATTGGGAAAAGTACATAACGACAGTATCGTTGGTTTTAAAGGAACCATTATGTATTTTAAGACATGGGAAGATTATACATTAAAGTCATCTGATGTAACTGACCTAATTACTTATGCGGATAAATATTATGAGACTGACTATTTAAAATTATCTGAGTCCAATACATCATCATTATTACAGTATGACACCACTACAACTCCGCAAACACCAATAAGAGCAGCCATATTGATTGATAATAATACTAATCCTGCCCTTGACAATCTATACATCAATAGTACCGTCAGCTCCATTAACTATAATCGTATAAATTTCACGATGGAATTTTTCAATATAGTATTTGATGTAACTCGCGAATATGTTCTTATAGAATATGGGGCGTCTGGTTATGGTGTCGCTATTTATATAGTAGGTGGTAAACTGTATTGTAGATTTGGAAGTCCTACTGACAATTTTGGTATTTCTCATAACGGTAGCTCCGGTAGCGCCCTAGACGATGGAGTAGAAGTTTTATATTCAGACACGGGTTCATTAAAGTTTGACATTGAGTTACTAGGTGCGGATACCACCAATACTTCAATAGTAGTTAGAATGAATGATATCATAGTATATACAGAATTAGTGGATAGGGACTCAATCAATTCACCAATTACTGGAACAGAACCAGGAGGTATCGGTCGTGGTAGTACAACTAATGGCGCAACCACATGGTATGGGGATGATAAATATATGGATAGGAATACTATATACAATTTTAATAGTCTGTTTGTTGACGATATAACAACATATGCAACCTATAATGTGAACCGTGTAAATCGTAAGTTTGTAGATACAAATCAACTTGTGTACGCTGTTAATTTATGGACAAATGATATTGATAAAGCAAAAATATTCTATGGTGATATTAGTACATGGGATGTATCGGCTATAACAACTATACTAGATAAAAATCAACTTGTGGATGTTGTTAATTTATGGACAATTTATAATACTATAGCACGGGATTTCTATGGCGATATTAGTACATGGAATATATCGGCTATAACAGATATGAGTGGATTGTTTCAAAATAATACAACATTTAATGAGGATATTTCTAGTTGGGATGTATCAAATGTGACCGATATGAATAATATGTTTAATGGTGCTACGGAATTTGATAAGAACCTTTCTGGATGGAATGTATCATCTGTTACCAATATGGATAATATGTTTGATGGCGCTACGGCATTTGATAAGCCATCAGTTAATATATTTGCCAATAAAGACGTTTTGAAACAGGCAATAGCTGTATGGGATAGTAATAATTCTATAGCATTTGAATTCTATGGTGATATTAGTACATGGAATACATCAGCTATAACAGATATGAGTGGATTGTTTCAAGATAATACAACATTTAATGGAGATATTTCTAGATGGGATGTATCAAATGTGACCAACATGGATAATATGTTTAATGGTGCTACGGCATTTGATCAAAATATCCGCACCTGGGTTGTAACTACTAATAACATAACAAATATGTTTAAAGACGCTACATTAATGCTAACGCGATTCACTATCATATCCTTAGGAGATACACCAGAACAATCTTTCTTTGGAAAAACAGCCATTACTGATGGCGATATCAGTACTGCTTTGACTGCGTATGAAAGCGACCCTACCAGAGATAGCACAATTTATGGACATATAAGTACATGGAATACATCAGCAGTGACAGATATGAGTAATTTATTTACGAATACATCATATATATCAACATTTAATGAAGATATTTCTAGTTGGGATGTATCAAATGTGACCGATATGAGTAATATGTTTAATGGCGCTACGGCATTTGATCAAAATCTCCGCACCTGGGTTGTAATTACTAATAACATAACAAATATGTTTAATGGCGCTACGGTAATGCTAACGCGATTCAGTATCGTTCCCTTAACAGCTACACCCACTATATCATTCTTTGGAAAAACAGCCATTACTAATGATAATAAGGGTACCGCACTGAATGCGTATGACAGCGACCCTACCAGCGATACCACAATTTATGGACATATAAGTACATGGAATACATCAGCTATAACAGATACGAATCGTTTGTTTAGTGGGAAGGGCACATTTAATGAGGATATTTCTAGATGGGATGTATCAAATGTGACCAATATGGTGGGCATGTTTCAGCACGCTTATGCATTTAATGCGGATATTTCTAAATGGGATGTATCAAAGGTGACGCAGACGCATTATATGTTTTGGAACGCTTATGCATTTAATGCGGATATTTCTGGATGGGATGTATCAAATGTGACCACTATGTATCAGATGTTTACGAACGCACAGGCATTTAATGCGGATATTTCTAGATGGGATGTATCAAATGTCGCCAGCGTGCAAAATATGTTTTGGAACGCGTACCTATTTGATCAAAATCTCCGCACCTGGAGTGTACCTTCTGGCGTAACCCGAACATCTATGTTCTACAATGCTACAGCAATGCACGATAGATTTGGGAACATCGCCTCCTTTAAAACTACACCCGATATTGAATTCTTTGGAAAAACAGCCATTACTAATGACAATATCAATACTGCTTTGCCTGCGTATGAAATCGCCCCTACCAGCGATAGCACAGAGTATGGAATTATTAGTACATGGGATGTATCTGCTGTGACATATATGAGTGAATTATTTAAAGATAAGGCCACATTTAATGAGGACATTACAGGTTGGGATGTATCGGCAGTGACCGATATGAGTGATATGTTTAATAACGCAGCGGCATTTGATCAAAATATCCGCACCTGGGATGTATCATCTGTGACAGATATGAGTGATATGTTTAATGGTGCTACGACATTTGATCAACATATCCGCGCCTGGAGTGTACAACTTGATGTCACGATGGAATATATGTTTAATGGCGCTACAGCAATGCTAACACGATTCAGTACCATCGACTTAGGAGATACACCAGAACAATCTTTCTTTGGAAAAACAGCCATTACTGATGACAATATCAGTAGTGCTTTGTTGTTATATGCAAACGACCCTTCCGACGCCAATACCACCTATGGAGGAGATATTACTACATGGAATACATCAGAAGTGACAAATATGGTTGGATTGTTTCAAAATAATACAACATTTAATACAGACATTTCTGGTTGGGATGTATCGGCTGTGACCGATATGAGTAATATGTTTGATGGCGCTACGGAATTTGATAAGAACCTTTCTGGTTGGGATGTATCATCTGTTACCGATATGAGTAATATGTTTTATGGCGCTGGGGTCCAGCCCCCATTTAAGACCTTTTCCAATAAAGACGATTTGAAACAGGCAATAGGTGCATGGGATAGTAATAATTCTATAGCATCGGATTTCTATGATGATATTAGTAGATGGAATATATCAGCTATAACAGATATGAGTGATTTATTTAAAGATAATATAACATTTAATACAGACATTTCTAGTTGGGATGTATCGGCAGTGACCGATATGAGTAATATGTTTGATGGCGCTACGGCATTTGACCAGGATATTTCTAGTTGGGTTGTATCAGCTGTGACAGATATGAGTAATATGTTTGATGGCGCTACGGCATTTGACCAGGATATTTCTAGTTGGGTTGTATCAGCTGTGACAGATATGAGTAATATGTTTGATGGCGCTACGGCATTTGATCAAAATATCCGCACCTGGGTTGTAGATCCTAGTGTCACGATGACAAATATGTTTAAAGACGCTACAGCAATGCTAACGCGATTCAATATCCTCCTCGTGGATATTACGACTGTAAATTTATTTGGAAAAACAGCACTTACTACAAAAAATATGATCGATACTGCCGTCGAAGATGACGACAACATGACGGGCGATACCACAATTTATGGACACATAAGTACATGGAATACATCAGCTATAACAGATATGAGTGAATTATTTAAAGGTAATACAACATTTAATGAAGATATTTCTAGTTGGGATGTATCAAATGTGACCGATATGAGTAATATGTTTAATGGCGCTACGGAATTTGATAAGAACCTTTCTGGATGGGATGTATCAAATGTGACGAATGCGGCGGGCTTCAATAGCATGTTCAAAAATGCTACGGCATTTAATCAATCGCTTAATGACTGGAACGTACAAAACGTAACGAATATGAATGAGATGTTTAGAGGCGCTGCGACATTTGATCAAAATATTTCTAGTTGGAACGTATCAGCTGTGACCGATATGAGTAATATGTTTAATGGTGCTACGGCATTTGATCAAAATATCCGCACCTGGGTTGTACATCCTAGTGTCACGATGGAAGATATGTTTAATGGCGCTACAGAAATGCTAACACGATTCAATATCCTCCCCGTGGATTATGCGACTGTAAATTTATTTGGAAAAACAGCACTTACTACAAAAAATATGATCGATACTGCCGTCGAAGATGACGACAACATGACGGGCGATACCACAATTTATGGACACATAAGTACATGGGATGTATCGGCTATAACAAATATGGATAAATTATTTAAAGATAATACAACATTTAATGAAGATATTTCTAATTGGGATGTATCATCTGTAATATATATGAATTATATGTTTTATGGCGCTACGGAATTTAATAAGGATATTTCTAGATGGGATGTATCATCTGTGACCAATATGACTTATATGTTCACAGATGCTTATGCATTTAATGCGGATATTTCTAGTTGGGATGTATCATCTGTAAGATATATGTATATTACGTTTCGGGACGCGCAGGCATTTAATGCGGATATTTCTAATTGGGATGTATCATCTGTGACCAATATGCTACATATGTTTAAGGATGCTAAGGCATTTAATGCGGACATTTCTAATTGGAATGTATCAAATGTGACAGAGATGAGTAATATGTTTGATGGCGCTACGGCATTTGATCAAAATATCCGCACCTGGGTTGTAAATCATAATAAACTAACAAATATGTTTAAATACGCTACAGCAATGCAGAATAGATTTGGGAATATCACCTCCTTTAACGATAGACCCACTAGAGCATTCTTTGGAAAAACAGCCATTACTAATGGTAATAAGGGTACCGCAGTGAATGGCGACCATACAGATGATACCACAGATTATGGACATATAAGTACATGGGATACATCAGCAGTGACAGATATGAGTGAATTATTTAAAGATAAGGCCACATTTAATGAGGATATTTCTAGATGGGATGTATCGGCTGTGACCAATATGAGTGATATGTTTAATGGTGCTACGGCATTTGACCAGGATATTTCTGGTTGGACTGTATCAAATGTGACTGATATAACCAGGATGTTTTACAACGTCGCTATGCCGGCGGAATATCTACCACCATTTAAAGAAGGTCTACAGCAGTGATTACTATGGAGCGTATGTTTTATAAGGCTTACGGAATGAAAAATCATGATCTTTCTGGTTGGACTGTATCTTCTGTGACTGATATAACCAGGATGTTTTTCGGTGTCAATATACCATCAAACTATCTACCACCATTTAATGAAGATATATAAGTTTCACAAATAAATCTACAAATCAACCAATCAACCAATCAACCAATCAACCAATCAATCAACCAATCAACCAATCAATCAACCAATCAGCCAATCAACCAACCAATCAATCAACCAATCAATCAACCAATCAACCCACAAATCAACCAATCAACCAAATCGCCAAAAAAGGTATTATAAAACAACTTAAATCTATTTGAAAATATAAAGTATGTATGGTAATAAAAATGATGAAGAGAATAATGAAGAGAATAATGAAGAGAATAAAGATAATAAAACAACAGAATCAACAACAGAATTAGTAACCGAATCAACAACAGATTCAACAACAGAACCAATAAATTCAACAGAACCAACAGAATCAACAGAACCAACAGAACCAGTAATACCTCAGAAAAAGAAACGCGGTAGAAAGCCCAAACCAAAACCTGAAAATGTAGAACCTCATGTTCCAAAAAAACGCGGTAGAAAACCAAAAGGCGGAAAAATCATAAATAACCCTCTAGAGAAAAGTAAAGAAAGTGAATATGTGACAGAAAACGTAATACTACATCTCAAATGTAACAGTCAAGAGATCACAAACGATGAATTCAAACTAGAAGCCTTTGAATCAAATAGTCTTTCATTTCAAATCTTAGATGATGATATTATGGATAAGCAAATGGATAAGCAAATGGATGAACCACAGGATGAACCTGATACGGTTACGATTATGGATAAGACTATAGAACATGCCGGTGATAATATGAATGACGCTAATATGAATGACGCTAATATGAATGATGATATGAATGCTAATAATGATACATCAACCGTTCATAAAAATGTTCATCAAACCGTTGTTCAAAGTGTTCATCAAAACGTTGCTCAAAACAGTGCGTCAAATGAAAGCAATATTAAACATATTTCGGATAAGGTAAGAGAATTACAGAAAAACTTTTATTTTAATGATTCAATTAATAGTAATTCAGCATGTTTTTGGTGTACCTGCGAGTTTGACCATACGTCTGTACACATTCCCAAATATAAATTAAATGAAGAATACTATGTATATGGATGTTATTGTAGTCCCGAGTGCGCTGCGGCGTATTTATTTAACGAAACAATTGACTCGTCTCAAAAATTTGAAAGATATCAGTTAATGAATTATCTATACAATACAATTTATAGCAACACCTCTGATATTAAACCTGCACCTAATCCTCACTATATGTTGGATAAATTCATGGGTAACATGACAATTCATGAATATAGACAATTACTACGCCAGGATCGTTTGTTTGTGGTGGTCGACAAACCAATTACGCGTATATTACCAGAAATTTACGAAGAAACAGATAGTATGCATGGAGGTCAGTTTGAATCATTAAATAATAAATCTACTTTTCAGATAAAACGCAGTAATGTCGCTCAAACAAATAATAAACCTAAATTTTTTTAAACCTTTGTTACACATTTTTCTAGCATTTTCTAGCATTTTCTAGCATTATCCATAGCATTATCTCGTAATTAATTTTATAATTGGTGTTGTATTCTAATTAAAATACAATACAAATTTCTATAGCAATAGCTCTATAATAAATCGTATACAAATTCAACTCAATTGTTTGATGAAATATCGTCATATATGCTTTCAAAATATAATTTATTTACCTTAAACTTATTTTTTCCGGAGGTATATAACTGATAAGCATTATATGAAGATTTTATTTCACGCGATTTACCAATATAATCAGTAATAAACTCTTTCACCTCCTTTTTCTTATCCCAATACTTGCACGAAACAGAATATATTTTGTCATCGTATACGTTAATATTTTTAATATAAAATCGTATAGCCTTTATAGCAATATCATTTGTAAGAAAATTTACATCTAACGATTGTTCGTATGAAAATATATTAATCACTTCATCTATTTCAAATTCTTCATAACTATAAGTTATTGTAAACGAATCGTTAATAAACTGAATAAACTGTTTTACTTCCTCCAATAAAGGCGACGTAATATTTATGAAAGATTTACCATTTGAAATCACCTTATTTGTTTCCGTTAAGTATGTAGCGAGTTTTTTTTCAGTAAACATAGAGGGTAACATATGCTCATCTATAAACAATTTCCATATGAAGTACATATCTTTACTTTGTATCTCTTTAGTATTGTCAAAATGTAGATATAGTGTTGTAAACTTGTTAATGATGACAATAACATTAGAGAACTTACGAATACACGTTCTTACATGATTATTACACTTTGATGCAAAAGTATTTATATCAAATCTATTTGAGTAATGGCACGCAACTACAATAATATCTATAATGTTCTTATATATTACGTCACATGATTCGTGTTTGGTAAAATTTATAGGAAGAAATAAGGTATCATTATTATTATTATTATTAGCATCGTTTGTTGTCATACCAGTATTAGTAATCATACCAGCATTAGTAATCATACCAGCATTAGTGGTATTAGTAAAAGGATTGTTAATATTTGTATCATTGTCTATAAATTTGTACTTGATATTTGAAAGAGGAATGACATTTCCAATAATATTGCATATATGACTGGATAACTTGATCATTACCCTCTTATTATTCTGCGATAATAGAACACTTGTATTATTCGTCTTTTTATGAATATTATTTCCTAGGTTAATCAAAAATAATTTAGCATATTCACGGCGTTCAAAATATAATGGATACAATAATTTAATAACCTTTTGAATGGTGCTAGAAGTAGGTATAATATCAATGAGTAATTGTTTTTTAACACTTTTTATAATGGAAGTTTCTATCTTGTATTTATATTTGTATATTAAATCAGTATTTCCAATATTATTGATATAGTTATAAATGAAAACAGAAAATTCATTATTATTAAAAATCTGGAACGAGTTATCTGTATATGAAATAAATTGTTCTATACTATTACTGTTATTATAGAAGAATAAGTGATTATTGAAAAAGTTATTAATTGTAGTATTAATTAACTTTGTCGTCATTTCATTTTTCTCCTTTTGAATAAGATAGTTTTCATACGAGGTTTCTAATGATTTACGCATACCCCATATAATCGTGGCCATTTTCGAATAAATATATTCATTATCTTTATATTCATCATATAATTTCTGTACTTCCTCTACAATATCTGACATGTTGTATTATTAATAATAAATGAGATGCGTTTATATTTATTCATTTAAATATAATAAACTTAAAGATTCATGTATAAATTTATAAAAGAATGCCCAATACAAATCCTAATAATGTTTTAACCATAAAAACTGTACAAATTGCGCCGTTTCGTACATTGATGACCGCATTAAAAGACATTTTATTAGAGACTAATATAACATTCCAGCGCGATGGTATCCGTATCATCAATATGGATAAATCACATACTATTTTGGCACATCTCCATTTGGAGGCAGAGAACTTTGAACTATATGAATGTGATCATGAAAAGATTATTATTGGCGTAAATATGTTTCATCTATTTAAATTGATTAACTCAATTGACAATGACGATACATTGACAATATATATAGAGAAGGATGATTATGTAGATGGCGTAACATCTTATCTGGGATTAAAATTTGAGAACGGTGATATCAAGCAATGTAAAACCCAAAAGCTTCGTTTAATTGAGCCTGAACCAGAGGAATTAGAGGTACCTGATGTTAAATTTTCTTCTATTATTAACTTACCTTCTTCCGACTTTCAAAAAATTATCAGAGACTTAAGCGGTATTTCAGATAAGCTGGAAATAAAGTCTGTAGGTAATGAATTAATTTTTAAATGCACTGGTCAATTTGCTTCAGCAGAGATTCATAGAGCTGAATCTGAAGGAAGTATGGCTTTTATCTCTTCAAAAAATAATTCCAAAATCGTTCAAGGAGAATTTTCGTTGAAGAATTTAGGATATTTTATTAAATGTACAAATTTATGTTCTCAGATAGAAGTATATTTAGAAAACGATCTACCATTGGTTGTATTGTACCACGTAGCCTCTTTAGGAAAAATTAAATTATGTTTAGCCCCTTTACCAACATCATAAATTAAAATATATATGCATAATATACTAACATATATTATGTATACTGATTCTGATAAAAATAAATTAGTTGTTGCAGTTCCAATATATGATGAGCCGTTAAGTTATGTCAATGATAATGGTGATATAGATGGATTGAATTATCATGCTTGGCAGGAAGTTAATAAAGTACTTACAAAGCGAACGGGTATAACATATAACATGGAGTATGTTGTTGTAAAGAACCCAAACAACAGCGAATTAATCGATGGACTGAAATCGCGAAAATATGACGTAGTTGTAGGCAACTTTACAAGTGATCCGCTTCAAATGAGCTATGTAAACTATACATATCCTTTCATGTCAATGAAATATGTAGGAGTTTACAGTCATGAAGATACGGAGGCTTTAGAATATACCCTTTTGAAAAAAACACTATCTGTACTATATTATCCTTTTATAGTATTGTTCATAATTGCTCTTTTTGGAACAATATTTGTGGGATTAACAAATAAGAAATCCAATATACTAGGAACGTTTACTCAAATGATAAATGGATTTTTAGGCGATAAGCGAGCATTATTAGATGGTAGCTATTTCGTGATTAATCCAGATAAGAATATATTGTATTGGGTAATTGGAATAGTAATTTTACTTTTATCGTTTATCTTTTTATTTTATCTTCAGGCTGTAGCAATTTCAAAATCATTAGATATCATACAGTTTGACAATGATCCGTTCCGTAATACGCAGGGAAAGAATGTTATGGTATCAAAAGGAAATCCTAACAGTGAAGATTTGAAAAGGTGTTGTGGAATTGTACCGATTGAAACAAAAAGCAATATTAGTACAATTGATGAAGTAGCAAAAGAATATATGAAAAAAAAAAATAAGAATAAGTTGATCGGATTTTATTATTCTGGCATTGAAGCGAATAAATTAGTTAACCGCGATAAAAACTTTAGAATCTCATCATATCCTATTTCATCTCCATCACCTGTTTCATTTATGGTTTCAAAATATAACCCGGAATTATTATATAATTTGAATGAAAGTATTGCTTCCGTCAATTGGAATAGTTTACTTAATAAGAAATGTAAAAAATTTGTAAACCGATTATGTTTCAGTACATAATCTATTATAAGGTATAATGTATAAGATATATTTATGCGATAGATTTACTACTATAATGATACTATAATGATACTATAATGATACTATAATGATATTAGATTATAATATTATTATATTACTCGTATATGATAACGATTAATGTTCAGGGACGTGTTTTTTGAATAATGTTCCTTTTGTATCTATTTTGCTTGGTAAATTCAACATTTTAACATTTTGAATACTAATGTCTTTCATCCATATTTTTAATATACAAAAATTCTTTTTCGGTGATACTGTAATTCCATTTACAGTTTGGTTCATCATTTCATCTTTAATAATCATCTCTCCGAGTAAAGTGATAATAATTTCGTTCCATATATTATATACGTCAGAATTATTTACTTTAAACGAAAACGATCCTCCATTGCAATTACTTTTATCTTCCCATGTAGGTAGAATATTTTTTCGCATGCAAAATACCATACAATTTTTAATCATAACGTCAGGTATAACATTTTCTAATTCAATAATCTGTTCCATGCTATCAATATCAGTAATGCGTTTATAACTGTTAATGCTCCAATCTGTATCATGAGGTAAATGAGCCCATATGGTCCATATATCATTAAGTTGATGATAAACATTACATTTACTTTCCATTTCAGGCGATGTTATAGATGACATTATAATTAAATATATCAATTTTGTTTAATATATTTAATGAATTAACATTTAATGCTCATTTAATAAATAATTATTTAATACTCATTTAATACTCATTTAATACTTATATCCCGAGATTTCACTTCATATATATTTCCCCCACCTGACGTAAATTGAAGAAATTGATCTTGATTGAAAGAAACAATATCACATTTATTATCTATTATAGTAATTGTATAATCAGTTTCATTGACATTAATCAAATGATCTTTATATAATAAATACGCAATATGCTCTTTGAAAAATACCACATTATTCTCAAAAAAATAATTAACAGTAGTAATATCTAAATCAACCGATTCTTCGACGTCTTTAATTTCTATAGATGCTGACAATATAACAGATTCAGTTTTCTTAGTGAATATTTCGGGAATATCATCCATATCTATATCATCTAAAAACATGAATTGACATTTTTTATCGCCTATATATTTTTCGATAATACCAAACTCGAAATCCATATCGATATCACTATCTAAGTCATCGAGTACATAATTGAATGGTATTTTAGAATTGATTAAAGATACTATTGGTTCATCCGTAATGAAATTACTTAAAGTAAATTGTTTAATATAGTTATTATAAAAAGATTCAAAATAGCTCCATATATACATTGTTTTGTAAAACATATTAAGTGCAAATGTTTTCATTAAATATAAAACAAAAATACTATCTATATTAATTTACTAAATATATATATATATTGTTATATAGTTATATTTAGTTATATTTAGTTTCCTATTTTGTGTTTATCGAAATTTATTTGTATAGAACATAAGATAAAAAATGGCTACGGTGGTTATTATGAGTGGATAAAACACAAATATATAAGCAATGAAAGATAGATCCATTGAACAAAGAATATGCAATAAATATGTAATGACTATAGTTCCAATAGATTTAACTAACGCAGGTTCATACATTCCGCGTGTTATATCAATTACAATAATAATAACCATAATCAAAAAATAGCTAAATGATGGTATACATAAATCAAATATTGCTGACATATAGTGTATTATATTATTATAATTTTTTATATCATATACTATTCATCAAACTCCTCAGTCTTCCTCCACTTCAACTTCTTCATATTCTACTTCCTCTTCCTCCTCGTCTTCCTCCTCGTCTTCCTCACCTTCCTCACCTTCCTCCACTTCAACTTCTTCATATTCTACTTCCTCTTCCTCGTCTTCCTCACCTTCCTCTACTTCAACTTCTTCATATTCTACTTCCTCTTCCTCGTCTTCCTCGTCTTCCTCGTCTTCCTCGTCTTCCTCACCTTCCTCCACTTCAACTTCTTCATATTCTACTTCCTCTTCCTCGTCTTCCTCGTCTTCCTCGTCTTCCTCCACTTCAACTTCTTCAACTTCTTCATATTCTACTTCCTCGTCCTCTTCCTCTTCCTCTTCCTCTTCCTCATCGTCTTCATCACCTTCCTCCACTTCAACTTCTTCATATTCCTCTTCCTCGTCATCCTCACCTTCCTCTTCCTCTTCCTCCTCATCTTCCTCGTCTTCCTCGTCTTCCTCACCTTCCTCGTCTTCCTCACCTTCCTCACCTTCCTCCTCATCCTCACCTTCCTCTTCCTCCTCATCTTCCTCGTCTTCCTCTTCCTCTTTCTCAAAGAAATCGTCCACGTTCCACCCTTCTTTTCGTAAAGTATCCGCCTTATCTTGAAAACAATTCTCGCATAAACACAATTTTAAATTGTGTCCATTGACTTTTATACTCAATTCAATGATATCATCAGTATTTACATGGATAGCACATGTTTCACACTTTCTTTTACCTTCCTCTGGTTCCTCACCTTCCTCTTCCTCTTCTTCATCGCTTTCATCACAAGCATTACCACATAGATATTGCCCACTGCCTTTCATTTGAACTATATCTTCGGTTTTTCCACAAATGCTACATCCTGCTTCTTGATTATTTGGCTCTTCTTGTACGTATAAAATATCTCCCATTCCATCGTCATTAAAATAGCCATCACATAAGTTACATTTTTGCCACTGTCCCTCTTGATAAGTCTCTTCAGTATCTTCTTCGGAATCCCAATCAGGTGGATATCTTTCACAGTCCATATTTTCACACAACTGTATGGGTTCTTTTTCTCCCAACTTTATGGATTCTTTGTGTTCCAATGGTTCCCCTTCATCTTCCTTGTCTTTCTCGTCTTCTTCCTCGTCTTCCTCTTCCTCTTCCTGGTCTTCCTCTTCCTCTTCCTCTTCCTGGTCTTCCTCATGGTGTTCCTCCTGGTCCTCTTCCTCTTCCTCGTCCTCTTCCTCATCTTCCTGGTCTTCCTCCTGGTCTTCCTCCTGGTCTTCCTCCTGGTCTTCCTCCTCCTCTTCTTCTATTTTTATATCTACCATACCACTACCTATAAAATCAATATTTTTTACAGTTTCATCGGATGGTTTTTCATTAATTTCTACTGTAATATTTTCAGACGGTTCTTTTGTTATAGTATCTCCAATAAGGGAAATAATGTGTTTAAGTTTATCATTTTCTTTTCTTAACTGCGTTACAAATGGTATATTTGAAATATGTTTGTATGTTTCTTTGTAAAGATCATGATGATGAAAATTAGAGTCACTATATTTATCAATTAATACTTTAATCTTTTCAAAAAGTACATTCTTCTCCATCTCTTATAATGGTATATTACACGAGTATAATTTTAAATCAATTTTAATAATAAATTATATAAAATAGTATATAAAATAGTATATAAAATAGTATAGTGCTAAGTCCCAAATAACGGTTATTTAATATTATATTATTTATAATAAAATTGAAATAAACTCATATTATCATGACATGAATATACAGAATGGATAACTCTTTGGCAAAAACTTACCAAAAGAAAACAGATAAGCAGCATATTTTGGATAATCCCGATACCTATATTGGATCTATCGAAAATATTGATACCGATTACTGGGTTTATAAAAATGATAAAATTGTTAGTGAAAACATAATGTTAATTCCGGGGCTCTTCAAATTATTTGACGAAGGAATTGTTAATTGTCGCGATCATGTTATCCGCATGAAGCAAAAGATTAAAGATAATGTTCCCTCCTCTATTCCAGTATCTAATATTGACATAAGCATTGAAGATGATGGATCGATCTGTATGGTAAATGATGGTAATGGAATTGACATTGTAAAGCATCCCGAATACGATGTTTGGATTCCAGAACTTATATTTGGTCATTTACGTACATCTACAAATTATGATAAAACCGAGAAAAAAATTGTGGGAGGAAAGAACGGGTTCGGATTCAAATTAGTCTTAATTTGGTCGGAATGGGGATATGTTGAAACGGTGGATCATGTTAGGAAATTGAAATATAGACAGGAATTTAAAAACAACCTAGACGAAATTTGTAAACCAAAAATTACTAAATGCTCTACTAAACCATATACTAAAATTGTATTCAAACCAGACTATAAACGTTTTGGTATATCTGGAATGACAGATGATATTAAGAATGTACTCATACGTCGTGTATACGATGTTGCTGGCATCACTGATAAAAACATAAAGGTAAAATTAAATTCAAACACCATTCCTATCAAGAACTTCAGTCAGTATATTGATTTATACATTGGATCCAAGGAGGAAAATAAGCGATGTCATGAAAGTCACGAAAATGAGCGATGGGAGTATGCTGTATCACTTTCACCAACGCATGAGTTTCAACAAATTTCGTTTGTAAATGGTATATTTACATCAAAAGGAGGAAAGCATGTAGATTATATATTGAATCAAATCACTAAAAAAATGGTTACCTATATTGAGAAGAAAAAGAAGGTTACTGTCACCAATAATAGCATAAAGGAACAACTAACATTATTTTTAAGATGTGATATTGAGAATCCAGCATTTGATAGTCAAACAAAAGATTATATGAATACACCCTCAGCAAAGTTCGGATCATCATGTACAGTAAGTGATAAATTCATTGAAAAAATGGCAAAGATGGGTGTTCTAGATGCTGCGTGTGCTATTACAAACGTTAAAGAGAATAAAAATGCGAAGAAAACGGACGGTTCTAAGACAAAAAATGTTCGCGGTATTCATAAACTCATAGATGCGAATTGGGCTGGAACTAGTCGCTCCGGCGAATGTAGTATTATATTGTGTGAGGGTGATTCAGCAAAGGCAGGTATTGTATCTGGTTTGTCAACCGATGATCGCAACAAAATTGGTGTATATCCAATGAAAGGTAAAGTGTTAAATGTACGTGGCGAACTTCAAAAGAAAATCACAGAGAATAAAGAAATAAATGAAATTAAGAAGATTCTAGGACTAGAAGTAAATAAAAAATACACGGTAGAAGACGTTAAAAAGACATTAAGATATGGTAAAATAGTATTCATGACAGATCAGGATTTGGACGGTAGTCATATTAAGGGTCTTGGATTAAATTTATTTCAATCACAATGGCATACCTTAGCAAAGCTTCCTGAATTTATTGGTTATATGAATACTCCTATTTTAAAAGCTACCAAAGGTACTCGCAAAGAAATGTTTTATAACGATGGAGAATATGAAAAATGGAAAGAGACAAATGATGTTAATGGTTGGAAGATTAAATATTATAAGGGTCTTGGTACTAGTACAGGAAAGGAATTTAAGGAATATTTTCAGAACAAAAAGCTAGTATATTTTACACATAGCGGAGAGTCATGCGATGACGCCATTGATAAAGTGTTTAATAAAAAACGCGCTGATGATAGAAAAGATTGGTTAGCGCAATATGATAGAAGTTTATACCTGGATACAAATGCGGATAAAGTAAGTTATGAAGATTTTGTGAATAAAGAGATGATCCACTTCTCTAAATATGATTGCGATCGTTCCATACCTAATCTTATGGACGGGTTAAAAATTAGTCTTCGTAAAATTCTGTTTTCAGCATTTAAAAAGAATTTAGCCAATGAAATCAAAGTAGCTCAATTCTCTGGTTATGTTTCAGAAAATTCAGGATATCATCATGGTGAAGCTAGTTTAAACATGGCGATTGTTGGCATGGCGCAAAATTATACCGGATCAAACAATATTAATTTATTAGAACCCAATGGCCAATTTGGAACTAGAATGCAGGGCGGTAAAGATTCAGCATCCGAGAGATATATATTTACTCAACTGAATAAAATTACACGATATTTATATAGTGGTAAAGATGATGCCATTCTCAAATACAATAATGATGATGGGGATATGGTTGAGCCTGTATACTACCTTCCTATAATCCCTATGGTTTTGGTGAATGGTGTAAAAGGGATTGGTACAGGATTCAGTACTGAGATACTCCCTTACGATCCTCTATTATTAATTGATTATATATCTGAAAAGCTAAATAATAAAGATACATCAACTTACAAATTCACGCCTTACTGGAATGGTTTCAATGGAGATGTATATGAAGATGTTGAAAATAAAAGGTATCTTGTGAAAGGAAAATATTCAAAAATTTCAAAAGATACCATTCATGTGACAGAGCTTCCTATTGGCTTTTGGACAGATGATTTTAAACAACTATTAGAGTCATTAATGGAAAGCGTTGACAAAAATGGAAAAAAAATAAAACCAGTCATTAAGGAATATGATGATATGAGTAAATCAACAAACATTGACGTACGAATAAAATTCATGCCTGATGTCCTAGATAGACTCATGAAAGACCATGATGATAATATTAATATATTGGAGAAAACCTTAAAATTAACTACTAGTTATTCTACAAATAATATGCATTTATTCGACGGTGATGAGAAATTAACAAAGTACTCTTCTGTTATTGACATTATCGAAGACTATTATATAGTTCGTCTAAAGGGATATACGCAAAGGAAGAATCATATTATTAATGTTATTCAAACAGAATTGGTTTTACTAAGCAATAGAAAACGCTATATTGAAGAATTATTAAACGGAAGTCTAGATTTTAGAAATAAGAAGAAAAATATAATTGTTAAGGCACTCGTTGATAAAAAGTATGACACAATAGATAATGACAATGAATTCAAATATTTACTTAAAATGCCAATGGATAGTGTCAGTACTGAAAATGTTGATAAAATTGTAAAAGAACATGATGCTAAGTTAAGTGATCTTGATTACTATAAAAAGGTTTCAGAAACAGAACTATGGTTAAGCGAATTACAATTATTAAAGCAGGAATATGTTAAATACTCCATACATCGCGATAAGGTTAATAATGAATAGTCTCGTAATAAATGGTCTCATAATAAATGATCTCTTAATAAATATTAGCAACATATGTATGTATTTTTATTGACCTTTTTTATAGATGTTTTATAAACTTTTACTCAATGTTATTTAAAGTGTTCTGATCCATGGATTTTCCTCTAATTGTTTTTCATTTGATCTTGACATTACAGGATAGTTCAATGGAATAGCAATTGTACTTGAATCTCTACAATAGTTCATATATCCAATTGCTTCGCCATAAACTTTAGGAATAGCATATTCTAGTACTATTTTATTAAGATCATCAATTTGTTCCTTAACTTTAGAAGGTGAGTTGATTGAATGCTGTAAAAACATGCTTCTCATTATAACTTTTAACGTATCGCTATCCTGTTCTCCGATTACAAATTTTTCTTTGGATTTTTCATATACTCCCGCACGTATCCCATTTTGAAGAATTTTTATATTTTCAGCTGAAAAGAAATTTTGCGAGAGCACTGTATCATAATAAATACCTTGAACAGCATCCGTATATGGCGTAGATTTCATAACAGATTTATCATATAATTTAAATTGATCTATTGAACTGGGAGGTTGTATAATATCTATTCTACCATTAGATTTATTAAGCATTATATAAAATATATATAAAAAAAATAAAAATATAATTTATATGGAATTAAATTTTAAAATGATTATAGTCATTGTGTTTTTAATGATTCTCGTTGTATTATTAGTTATAATATTTCGTGCGATGAAAGATGCACTTGTAAATAATGAATGGCCTGGCAATGTGTCCAAATGCCCCGATTACTGGATGGAAGACATGTCTTCCGACGATATAATATGTTCAAATGAGAAAAATATAGGCATCGATACATGTCCAAAAGATGTAAATATGAGTACATATATTTATAATTCAAAAATTTTAGCAACCAGCGATTGTGCTAAAGCACAGTGGGCTCGTTCATGCGATTTAACATGGGACGGTGTTACAAATAAGAAAAATGTATGTACGTAAAATTAAAATATGAGTGTATTTTAATTGAAAATATGTCGATTCTATCAACTACGTTATGTGATTCACTGAATAGTAAAATACCCATGGATATATGTCATCAGATTTCAAATTATATAGAATTAGAAATATATCATTTACCAGATGATATATGTACATTAATCATAAAATTTATTCCTTATCATCAAAAGTATATCTACAATAAAACGTATTACTACCAATTTCACAAATTCGTACATTTCACGCCATATGATGGATATATTAGAAATATCATTCGCAATGACTTATTCTTTGTATTTAATCATACGCTTCATACCAATGTGACAAAATGGAACAAAAAAAAACAATTCATGTACAGAAAGGTAAAATGTGATTCATACGTTTCGTTATTAAATAGATGGTGTATTGAATATAAGTCAAATAAATGTCGCGATTCTATAAAAACTATTTTATCATCTTAATTAGTTAAAAACAAAATTTTATTATTTATATTATTATTAATGCTATGCTATAATACTATATTAGATCGGGACCATATTAAAAAAGATATAATAGATAAACTTACTTTTTTTGAGGAAAACAAAAGCGTAAAAAGTATAAAACGAGGTTTCTATATTTCTGGAGATTGTGGAATTGGAAAAACGGAGTTCGTTAAAAAGGTGTTGACCGAAATGAATTATGATATTTTACATTACACTGCTGGTGATATAAGAAATAAGTCTGTTATTGAAAATATGGGAAAAAATAATATGGCGGATATGAATGTGGTGAGTATGTTCAAAAAGGTGAAGAAAAAAATAGCCATAATCATGGATGAAATTGACGGATTAAATAGTGGTGACAAGGGAGGAATTTCCTCTTTAATTACTATCATACGTCCAAAGAAAACAAAAAAGCAGATGATAGAATTAATAACGGATACACCAATTTTTTGTATCAGTACCAACGAAATTGATAAAAAAACAAAAGAGCTTATAAAAGTGTGCCACTATTATGATTTAAAAAAACCGAGTGATTATCAAATTAAAAATATCGTGGATAATGTGTTTATAGATTCCAATAGTATTACAAAGGAACAGGTAATATTACATAGTCAAAATGACCTGAAAAAAATCCAGTCTCTCTATAAGGTGTACAACAAGAGTCCAAATGTATTGACGAGTATATTATCTAAAAATGTATTTGTTAAAAAGTCCGTCATCGAAATATCAAAAGAAAGCGTGAAGACTATATACAAAACGAATATTCCGTTCGAAAAACATAATCAATATGTTAACGAGAACGATCGTACAATAGTAGCATTATTATGGCATGAAAATGTATGCGATATCATACAAAAATGTAGCAAAAAGGATATGGTATTGTTTTATTATAGACTATTAGAAAATATGTGTTACGGAGATTATATTGATAGAATAACGTTTCAAAAGCAAATTTGGCAGTTTAATGAACTTTCATCATTTATTAAAATTATGTATAATAATTACCTAATGCATAATGAATTTAATGATAAAGACAATATGAAGAATATTAGTGAAGTACGTTTTACAAAAGTGCTTACAAAATATTCCACAGAATTTAATAATTATGTCTTCTTTCAAAGGATATCAAATATAATGCTTCTTGATAAAAAGGACATTATAACTTTCTACACAGGTTTAAGAGGGAATAAAGAATCGGAAGATGAGATCGTAAACAATTATGATGTGAATCATTTAGATATACAACGTCTGTATAGATATATTGACAATCATAAACCAACGTATGATGGTAATATATAGGGGATGATATCTAGGGGGTTAGTAGTTGATATTAGAATTGTAAAAACATGTGTAAATATAATAATTACACATGTTTATAAAAATATTAGTTATGCTGTAAATAATACTGAATTAAATTAGGATGAGTTTTGTGAATATGATATAACATATCCAACCGATTATAGGAAACGCATATACTAATTCTAATTTACTATAAGCATGATAGGCACTAATTAATGCGGCTAAGAACATGAACATGGTATTGGTTATAGTACGTTTAAGTATATATGGAATACCCGTAGTAGTTGTTTTAATTCCATTCTCAATAATGGATAGTTTATTGAATGATGCATGTAATATTAAATAGTACGCCATTGCCATAAATTGGTATATACCTATAAGAATTGGATATGTAGAAAGTCCCCAAATAAACGCAATAAGTGTTATGAATGGAAACCAAACAGAGAAATAACATGTAGGGAGCAATTTATTCATATTATAAAAACTTCCTATAATTCCACTTACCCATCCGAATGACGAAGATACCAGTAATAATAAGAGAATTAATATAGGACCCAGTAAAACTGTATATGTTTCATCGATACTAGTAAATACATTATTTAAATATGTTCTTCCTGTTGAAAAACTATATGCAATTATACTAATAGACCACGAAACAAATCTGAAATAAAGAGGTCTATGTTTATTTGCTTCAGCATTACAGGTGACTGGATTTTTATAAGGAAATTCCCATTTTGATATAGGATCAGATACATCTAAATCTGAAAGTTTGCACTCTGAGAAGTTACCTGTATATGGATATCCATTAATGTCTTGCCCTGATAGCCCACCTTCTTGTGATTCCGCGCTTTTAGAAATTAGGTAATAACTGGTACCAAAATATAAATATATTAGAAGTAATATTATTCCTTTAATAGTCGCGTATATGAAATCTTCAAATCCAGTTGCTTCTAACCAGGTTGATTTCTCTTTCTTCGTTTCATTTTCTTTAGTATCATTCGTATCATCATTTGTATCATCCTCCGTATCATCTACGACAAAGTCCATGTCAGAAACATCATTATTGTCTTTGTCATTATCACTCATATTTATACTATATGAGTATAATATAATTCATATTATCAGTGTAAATTATCAGTGTAAATTATCTTACAAACATGTATCCACAATTTCCGGAATTGAATGTCAGAATGTTATATTTTTCTTCATATAGTCTCAGAGTGTATGTATAATCATATATGATCCATGATGGCTTATTAATACCTATAATAACTCCATCCGCGTCACATACAGTTAATACCTGCGCATTTTCGTCTAAACTTGGAGTGAATGTTGTTACTTCCAACTCAACCTTCTTAAACATTGTTAAATTCACTGCTCCTGAAGGCTGAAGCTCGAACGGATTGCTATTAAGAGAGAAATTATAAGTGTATAGACCATTCATATTTGTACCCTTTGATTTATAATGAGGTTCTATATATTCATATATTCCTGAATCCATTAAATTCTCTCTATATTGGCCATCAAAGACAATCCCAAACTCCTGTAGAATCTTCTTTTCATTATCTTTAGTATATACATCAGTTATAAATAATCCAGTATCTTCTCCATTTGGATTTAATCCAGCACCTATTCCATATTGGAAATCGGTTAAGAGATTTTCATTATCATAATCTAAATACTTGTGATTACCTTCGTCTACTGCCAATGTGACATTTAATGGTAGATAATCATATGCCCAATTAGTATAGTTACTCCATTCATTTCTTAAATCAATATCATTTCTTTCTAATGTAAACATCCAATTTGAAACTAACCCAGTTGAATCAATCGGTAACTTTTTGGTTCCTACAATATCATTAAATACATGTTCATGTACAACTTTAATTAGATATTGTTGTTCTCTACTTTTAAACAATTCACCTTCATCTTCACTCAAGAAACAGTAAGTAGAATATAAATGGACGTCAGCATTCCAAAGAATTCTTCTATCGGCATAATCTTCATCTAATATACTTTCACTAGGAGGGGTTTGTAAGAATCTATAGAATCCCATTTCAGCTTTTGTAAAATTAGGGGCAACACGCGGATAATAGTCTGTAATATTTGTAATATCGCGAATTGTAAATAATTCACTGATAGGTCTTAATGTAACCGTAATATGAAGATCGTTATTGTACAATGATGATAATGGAAATGCCATTTTACTTGATTGTGAAAACCATGTATTTATAGGAATATATAATTTTCTTCCATTTATAGAAGGATAACTACCTACACGTGCCGATGTATAATATGCGTTAGGGTACGTATTTATTCTATCATTTACATTTGAAGGATCATAACATTCTTTCGCATTTCCTGTCATTTCGTCAAATAGATTTCTCTGCGATGATGAATAATCACGATTCACCATATTTTGAATATACGATCCAGAATATTTTTGAAGTAATTGTCCACACGCGCTAATAGATATTTCTTTTATCATTTGAGTTCCTAAATTTTTTATCCATTGGAAATCATATCCCCTCCACTCTTCATCTGATGTTTGCGGTGGATAAATTGGACTCCATATATGTGGTAAATTAACTACAACATAAGTATCCATTAATAAATCTGCGTATTTTGGAATCTTGAATTTAAAGACTGATTCATCAGTTAATTTTAATGTCCTGAGACCATTATAATCAATGCGAAATTTTTGCATACCAAAATTGGTATATTTAGAATATTTGGCCTTAAAAAAAGTTTTCTCTGGGTTGCCTATTAAAATAATATCTTGACTTCCAGTTGCTACCAAATCTAATATTCCTCCGGCCATTATAAAAGAATTATAATATATTTTTATTCTATTTATATTATATATATATAAATGATCTCTCAAATATTCAAATCATGCGTTGATAGAGAAATATTGGTTGAATTACTTGATAAAATTGCGTTAAAAGGAGATATTAAGTATACTTTTGATAATTCATCATATAAAAGAGCGAATCATCTAAATATTTTAAATGAATTTCTAGACATTATTAAGCCGCATTATCATGTATCTAAACAATTTTATATTGACAAAAAGCAATCGTATAAAATGTTATCAACAATTGTCAGACAATTGTGTAGATTGAATGGTATATTCTATAAGCAGGAGATTAAATACGCAAAGTCAACATATGAAATAATATACCATATATATTATCCTGATAAAATTCATACAGTATGATGAACATTAATTACCTATGGAATAATATAAATTATTAATAATAGTATTATAGTTTATATTGTAGTTCATATTGTAGTTCATATTGTAGTTCATATTGTAGTTCGTTCATATTGTAGTTTATAGTGTAGTTTATAGTGTAGTTTATAGTGTAGTTTATAGTGTAGTTTATATTTCATGAAAACATTGTCTCTTAATTTCTTAACAGTATTGTTTGTGTAGCAAATAACCAATATTGTTATTTACATGCGGTAATTCATCTATTTCCAGTTTAGACATCCAATTACGATTTTTATTTTCAATTATTTCATCCACTGGTATTTCAATCGCTACTGTTGTCTCACTTAGAGATATAGGAGCGTCACTCATCAATTCAGATATGGATATGGGCATATTATTCTCATCAAAATAACCAAAAGTTTGTCCAGGTACAATATTACATTTACCTTCTAGCGCAAACATATGTACATGCTTTTCTACTGATCCTTTGAATGTAGACTCGTTTGTTAATGACGTGGTATAGTGTGTTTCAAGATCTCTTAATAACTCCAATATGTTTGGATTGTTTTTCATTGATCCTATTATTTTTAATGTTGGGAATATTTGCGTTTGATTTGATAATACCGATGTAGGCAGCGATTCAGTGACGAAAAAGTTGTCATTACTTACATTATCTGTAAAAATATCAATGAGATTGTTAAAACATAACATAGATGATGGTACATGTATACCTCCATACACGTACAATAAGTGTAAAAACCCTAACTGTCTATAGTTCTTTCTATTTGGTTCAGGTATTGTCTCTAAATCAATATTCCATCCTGGAATTAAATTATTGAAACTGTTATCATCAATCAGACAAATATTAAAGGATTTATCACATTTTTTAATCATACTATCGATTGTTAGATAAACAATAGGTTTGTTTAATTCATTGGTATTTCTGGAACCAAAACTTTTCCAATTACGATCATTTAATTTATAATCGTTATGAATCCATAGTACTGGTTTATCGCTTCTAGCAATTTTAGAATTGTTTACTAAATACTGTTGAATCAGATTAAATTCTACATCGTCTGTTTTTTCGACATGACTATAATTAAAATACAATATAATCACAGAGGACACTAACAATGCTGAAAATATAATTTTTCCTGTTTCTGGATTAATGTTCATACTATTATATTATATAATATTATATTATTATTTCAATAATCTTAAATTTTTCCAAAATAATGCGTCCATTTTCTCCTGTTCTTCTTGCTGTTTTAGTAATTTATAAGCGTCCTGCGTTGCTATAGATTCTTCATTATCGCGTTTTGATTTGATTGTACGATTTGATTCTTCCATAGTAGGCAAAACCATTTTTTGATTGTCACGATCTAATTTCATTTCAAATATATTATTATATTTTTTTCGGTTATTAAAATCTTCGTCAGTTACTGGTATAAATGTTTCAGTATGTGCCCTTTTTACATCATTATATTGTAATGATGAATTAAAAATATCACTTGACGAATAATCGTCAATCCTTCCTCGTCTAATGTTGGATCCACCAGATGATAGATTATTGCACACATCTTGTATTTCTTTATGTACAACAATATCTTTTATGGCATGTTGTTTAAATTTATCAAACTCGTTTTGTAATTGTGATAAATTATTTGCCTGAAATGTAGAAGATTCCTCTTTTTTGAGCCATTCTTCATATCCATCTTCTTCATCTCCTAGACTATATTTATCAAACATAGTATTGAACCATTGATTGAAATCTTCTTGTTCGTTCATTTTTTTCAAAATGGTAGATTTATCCTTTTCTTTATTTTGAATATGATTACTGTAATCAGTTGTTGTATCCTTTCCCCGGGTTTTAAATTCATGTATTGAGTATATATATTTATATGCTTTTGCATAAAATATAAAATAATCTTTTGGTAGATTAGACTTATCTGGATGTAATTTGAATACATGTTTTTTTGCTTGTTTTAATTCGCTTTCATTGAAATTAGTAGTAAGATTAAATAAAGCTAGTAAATCAGGAAGAGTATAGTTTTCAATATTTAAGTCAAAATCCATAATACTATATCACAATATAATTACAGATGATTAATAACCTAATTCCACAATATTGTTCCCCACCCAATGTTATTTACATGTATTTAATAGTATCAATATTTTCATAAAGACGACGAATAAGGTAAGGTATCATTTTGAAATATGGTCCGTAAGGGATGTACACATTTACAATTTCCTCTTTTAAATCTTTATATGCGCGTTCTTTCATTCCGTGTAGATGTCCAAATTCAAATTTTTTATTTTCTTTATTTAAAAGAACTCCTAGATTTATGGATTCTGTATTATGTGTTGCTAACACGTTTAATGATTTTGAATTATTATAAAATAATTTCATAACCCCGCTATTATAACTAATATCAGTGTCTTTTTTATTTGTGAATAGATGACCATCGCATGACTCATTATTCCAATAAGCTCCTCTAACTAATTTCACACCCATATGTAAATCACCGAATGCATATAAATCTTCATTAAGTGTTTGTAGAGAGTCCTTTCTATACATTTGATATGTTTTTATAATCGTCGGGTCATCATAATTATATTTTTGAATTAGCTCATTTGTCATATCATGATAACGATTATTGAAATTATTATCTTCAGCATCTATCAATATTTTGATATTTTTTTCTTTATACATATCTACAATATCATGTATAAGTATTTTGTCAAAGTTAAATGATGATAATTTCAATGCAATACGATAATCGTTATTTATTATATAATTCAATTGTTTATATTCGTTAAATGTATCCATTCCGCTACCGCTATGTTCAATGGCGTAGTTAATTACTGGGATTTTACGTTGGTTAATAATTTTATTCGCAACAGTCACAGCTTTATTGAAATTATTTCCTCCTAGGTATTTGTTTATAAGCATGTTATAATTTCTTAAAATAAAAAATAGAAATTTTAATATTTAACTTTAACTTTATTTTGATTTTGTCGTCTTCTTTGTCGTCTTCTTTGTCGTCTTCTTTATTGTCTTCTTTGTCGTCTTCTTTGTTGGCTTCTTTGTTTGCTTCTTTGTTTGCTTCTTTGTTTGCTTCTTTGTTTGCTTCTTTGTTGGCTTCTTTGTTGACTTCTTTGTTGGATTAGATTTTCTTGTTTTACGTAAATTTCCTCCTCCAGAGAACATATCATTATGATGCTCATCATCGTCATCATCGTCATCAAATCCAAAACTCAATTTTCCCACGGATGATTCGCTATCAAATATTGATCTCGATTTATTCTTTCGGGTTTCTTTATCTAATTTGGATAGTCTAATCAATTGAGCGTCTTCATGTGCGCGCTCTTTATCTTCAGTAGATAAATTGGATAGTATAGTAGGTTCTTCGTAATTAGTGCTGTCGCATATACATACTTCTGAGTGAAATTGTCCTTCAATTTCATGAACACTTTCCATAATGTCTGTCGCATACCCGTCATATTTACCCAATGAACATATATATGTCAATAATGTATTATCACTATCTGATACTGAGTTGCGTTTTCGCAGAGGAATGCCTTTTACATATCCATAATTATTAAGTAATATGTTTTGTATATTACTAGGAGAATTATTATAGAAATTATCGACGTCTTTATCTAAAGCCAATAATCTTAACGTATTGTTCACTTTGAATTGATATTTAATTTTCCCGTACGAATCAGTATCATTAATATTATACACAAAAAAACGTGGTTTATAGTTTTCTACGCTTATCTTATTATCATCTCCTCTATAAAGGAGACCTCCTTTTGGTAACTCGTAGAAATCATTGACATTATCATTTTTAAGAGAAATGAACATACTATATATAGTATATATATATATATATTAATCGTATGGACAATATGATAAAGTATATTTAAAAATAAATTAAAGAGATAATCATAAATTATTATATAATGAGTGAACAAAAGCAACATATTTCTTTAGTTGTATGTGGTCATGTAGATGCGGGAAAATCTACAACTACTGGACATTTAATTTTTAAACTAGGAGGCGTGTCTGAACGCGAAATGCAAAAACTTCAGGCAGAAGCTGATCAGCAGGGTAAAAGTTCATTTGCATTTGCGTATTTCATGGATAAAGATAAAGCCGAAAGGGAACGTGGGGTTACTATTAATTGTACTACGAAAGAATTCCATACCGACTCGTATCATTACACAATTGTAGATGCGCCAGGACACAGAGATTATGTTAAAAATATGATTACTGGTGCCGGGTGTGCGGATGTAGCGCTATTGTTAGTTCCTGCTGAAATGGGCGGATTTGAAACAGCTGTTGCACGAGGAGATCATAAAAGCGGTGAGGTCCAAGGACAAACCAGACAACATGCCCGATTGTTAGGCCTTTTAGGGATTGAGAAATTAATTGTTGGCGTAAACAAGATGGATTCATGCGATTGGTCAGAGCAACGATTCAACGAGATTAAAGAGGAAATGACAAAAATGATTTCTCAGGCGGGATTTAAACCTAAACAGGTAGCATTCATTCCTTACTCCGGATTCCTAGGCGAGAATTTAGTGGAAAAATCAGATAAGATGCCGTGGTATAATGGATGGGAAGTTAATATGTCAAAAACAGAGAAAGTGTCCGGATATACTCTATACGATGCTCTGGAAAAGGCAGCAAGACCTCCTGCGAGAAAACCCGATTGTGAAGTAAGAATTCCTATTAACGGTATATACAAAATTAAAGGTGTCGGTGATGTTATTACAGGTCGTATTGAACAGGGTACTATTAATGCTGGAGATGTATGTAGAGTAGTACCAAGAAATTTAGAGAACTTAAAAGTATTCAGTATTGAGATGCATCATAAAACATGGCCAAACGCGAAACCCGGTGACAATGTAGGTATGAATATGAAAGGATTGGATAAATCCAATATGCCGAAAGTAGGAGATATCATTACTTTACAAAAGGAAGCTATGTGCCTACCTGTTAAACGTTTTGTAGCGCAGGTATCTGTACAGGAGCATCCTGGACAACTTAAACCAGGATTTAGTCCATGTGTTCATGTAAGAACTGCGAAATCAGCATGTAAAATGACGAAAATCAACTGGAAGATAGGTAAAAAAACAGGTGAACATAAGTTAGAAAATCCTCCATTCCTAGAGCGCGGGGAACAGGCAGAAATTGAATTTGAGCCTCAGCAACCAATTTATATGGAGAGCTTCGATAAATGCGAAGGTCTTGGAAGAATTGCTGTCATGGACTCAAATAATTTAGTAATGCTTGGAAAAGTAATCTCAGTTGAGTACAAACCTTACAAGTAAATAACCGGTAAACTTTTATATGAATTAAATAATATTAGAGCAATATATGTCATTAATATTATTTGTGTTGTATATATTTCATCTACTATCTTCTGGAGATGGAAAATATGTATTTAATCATATCATAAATACAACATACGTTTCTGAATTAGAATTATACAACATTATGAAGAGTTCCGCATACTTTACACAATATTTAAATGAAGTAAAAGCGGAAAATATTCAGTTTGTACCAGCAATACATGACGAGTATTTGAATGATACTCAAATAATATCATATGATACCGTACCAAAATTAAGATGGTTATCGGTAAATTTACCAAAAATGAATATCATTCAGGAATGGAACGTATATCCTTATATATTTGTTGGAAACATACGCTGTAAATATATCGGGTATAATTTGACGATTGAAATTAAACGTAATTATATAAATGTAATAGGTGAAATATACCAAAAGCAATTTTTTGTTCCGGATACGGCATTAGACTACACCATTATGGACTATGATATTATTTTTAATAGGATTCTAACGAGATATATAAATGATCGTTAATGATCGTCAATGATATTGATATATTATTTTTACACCTTTGAAGATTTAAATATAAAGGCGTAATAAACATGTATAAAGACGTATAAAGACGTATAAAGGGTATACTATATATATATATATATATATAATGCCAATTACACGACTTTCTAATATTGATCAATTTAGATATATATGTGGAAATGTATCTCCAGATATGAATATTAAAGTAAGAGCATGTGATATTAATGTTAATACAAAAAGTGCTTTTCTACAATGTGATGGATATACTAAAATATATACACAATGGTATATGTCACATAGTGGTTATATAATTAAACAAGGTGGTGGTAATGATACAGCAAATTATCATGAAGTTGAGGGACAATATAATTCAGCCTACAAAGAACCTGTTATTTGTTATACAACACCAAATATCAATAATATAGACGAGTTATTTGAAAAAGAATATGAAATTGTAAAGATTGTTGGAAAAGTTCAAAATACTATTTGCAAGATACATTTATTTTGTGATGAAAATCAAGTTGAAGAACTAATGACACGAATAACGAATGATATTGATATGACTGAATTAACCTATACACAAAAGGCACAAAGGGTATGTAAGACTTTTATTGGACTGCCTATTGGTTATGTAATAGGAACCGCACTGCATATGCTTAGTTGTTCTATTTTATGCATTTCTGGAAATTGGAGTGCAAATTATTATCAGGGTGTTGAGTTATTCAGTTATCGAACAGGATTAAATATGAATAAACGGCTAATTGTACTAACCAAACAGATATGGAACAATAATAAAATCTGTTGTGATAAACTATTATATTCACATAATACATCTGACATTAACTATGATGTATTATATAAGAATGATGATAATCGTAAATATGTATTAAAAAAGGTTGAAGATATGGAATTACTTATTCGTTTTGATAAATACACAAATAACGTTAAAGAGATTCAATATGAACTTTTAAAGAGTATATATCCAGAGGATGAACAATTACGTAACAATGAATTAACCCGTATTCAAAATATAAAATTTGTATTACGTCCAGAGGATATTGAAAAATATGATGTAACAACCCAATCTAATACAACGTATGAAAATATTCAAGAGCATGAAGAAGAAGAACATGAAGAAGAAGTAGAGCAAGAACAAGTAGAACAAGAACAAGTAGAGAAAGAACAAGTAGAAGAAGAGCAAGAAGAAGAGGTAGAAGAAGAGCAAGAACAAGTAGAACAAGAACAGGTAGAACTAGAACTAGAGATACCAGTATCAGTATAGAGGAGAAGAAGAACCAGTGTATTTCAAACTAAAAAAATGGCGTTATACCTCGTAAGAGTGATAAGCGTCCAAAGACGCGTGATTCGCCATTACAACATTGTTGATTTATTTTTGCCGTTAAACTCTGCGTTTTAAATCTTCAATTGTCTAATTGCCTATTGCGGTTCGAAAGAATTGATCAATGTCCTGTTCTTTTGAACTTGATATTGCTTCGTCAGGCCAAAAGGATACATTGTCTTCAAAATAACATACTAATGATGGGATTCCATTAACAATTCGTTTTGATTTTAACATTCCATATACATCAATACTTGTATCAACATCAATTACAATATATCTCACATGTGTAGGTAAATTCTCAACATGCTTATTTATAATAGGCAATGCCCGTTGACATGGTCCGCACCATGATGCGGTAAACTTAAATATTATGGTTCCTGTATTATGGACTATAATGTCCTTAAATTCTTCTTTTGTAATAATGGACATTTATATAAATCATAGTTATTTTATTTTTATATGGTTTATATCATATAAAAAAAATATAAAAAAATAATGAACGATTGATAATGCTCGGTAAAGTTATATTAATAATTAAACATTTCATTACCAGTTGGGACAGGAGGAACGTTATATATATTATAGGTGGGTTCAGTAATCAATGTTAGAGTACTAGTAGTTACCGCACTATTATAGCACTTACGACATAGTGGTTCGTAGGTATCGCTACCAATAAGTTTTTGCTGAGTATCGTCTGTTTTTCTATGAGTAAAAATAGCCTTGCTTCCGTTTTTACATCTACTACATATTGAGTGTAATTTATATACTTTATCGCAAATAGGAATAAGATCTAATATCTGACCAAATTTGTTAGATTTAAAATCTCCATCCAGACCACATACATATACAAATTTATTTAACTTATTGACAAGTATATCAACTGATTCGTATAGATCTTCGAAAAACTGTCCTTCATTAATCATTACAACAGTAAATTTACTATTTAATAGATCGCTATACTTTTCCATAATTTCACCAATACGTTTACATTTATAACATTCTATTTTTACATTATCATGTGTTGATAATAACAGATCATCATACCTATTATCTTCATGATAATTTATAACAATAACATGTATGTTACAGTAAGTATATTGTTTATGGAGATTGACAATTTGCGACGTCTTCCCAGAAAACATTGGACCTAGAATAATTTCAAGATATCCCGAGTTTTTATCCATTAAGAATTCATTCATAGTATTATAATATAGTTATATCATTTATATATTTATATCAATTTTCATTTAATCCTAATTTTCATTTAATCCTAATTTTGATAACCTTATATATTTATTTAGTATATAACTATATAAGTATTGTACATCATAACCATTAGAAATGTCAACTATTCCTTTTGTTGAAAAATATCGTCCATCATGTATGGATGATATCATATTAAATAATATTAATAAAACTATAATCAATAATATAATAAAAAATCAGAGTTATCCAAATCTACTTCTTTATGGTCCCCCAGGTACAGGAAAAACCACAACTGTTATAAATTTAGTTAAAAAAATACAAAACAGTAGCAATAAAAGTCTATTACTACATCTTAATGCGTCTGATGAAAGAGGCATCGATACCATTCGCAATCAAATAACTAGATTTATAAATTCAAAACCATTATTTTCAAGCGGTATTAAATTCATCATATTAGATGAAGTAGATTATATGACTAAAAGTGCTCAACTTGCTTTGAAGTATCTGTTACAGCAATACAACAATAAGGCTGTATTTTGTTTGATGTGTAATTACATTAGTAAGATTGAATCAACGTTAAAAAGTGAATTTATTGAACTAAAATTTAATAAGTTACCAAAAGAAAATATTGTTTTATTCTTAAAGGAAATAGCAAGAAAGGAACAAATTTCAATCAATGATGACGATATTCATCAATTACAGGAATTATTTGATAGTGACATCAGAAGTATGATTAATTATTTACAATTAAATTATACGGGCAGTTTCGTTAATAGAATCAAAATGTCTACAAATGATAATATTAAAGTGTTATTTTTGGAAATTAAAAAAGAATCTAATTTAAAGATTAAATTAGAGATGATTGAAAAATATTCAATTGAATATAATTTAACACCTAAGGACATTTTTATTAAAATGTTTATGTTATTAATATATGATCAAACCATAAATGATACCGAAGTCATTAAACGATTTGAATTACTGTTACATGAAGAGCATTTCAGTATTCACGAAATTGAATTTATGTTATTATTATTTACTGCCATAGATTAAATTGCGAGCACATAATCGGTCCATAAAATTATTGATGGGGGGTGAGCTGCTAGGATTAAACATCTGTACAGATGATTGTAAGTCCATACTGTTATGCTGTTCAACTTTTTGTAATTCTTTGTTTTTTTTTATTAATAACATACCCGTATTGTTATTCATTTCATATTGTTTAGATTTTGGCGTCTCCATTATAGAATGTAAATATTTTTTTTAATATAAAAATTGATTTAAATATTTATTCATGTAATGATATTAAAAAGGAATGGAGGATATTGATGCGGCATGGAAAGAATTCATGGTGTCTGGAAATGTTGAAACGATTGATCCAAAACGTGAAATAGATTACACGAATATCACAGTCCCTAAAGCAACTGATATTTATATATCTACAAAAACTAAAATTGTATACTTGAATGATACTATTGATTTATATGACGCTTTCTGGAAAATGGACGTTATAAAGTATGATGAAGAATGCGAAGGGATTATAAAAAAACAGGTTAAAATTATATCACATAGTAACGATGAGCTACAGGAGATAAAACAGAAGCTTTCAAATTATCAATATTATACTGAATATGTTATTACTCATCTTGATCATCAGCAGTCAGATACTAATATATATAAGGATGTTCGCAAACTTTCAATAGGTATATCTCAAAAAGATTTACTTTCATATAGAAGGAAAGAAAAAAGTGCTTTCTATAATTGTTTTGTTACTATTGTACGAGTATTTGATGAGAGTATTAATAAATATAAGGAGGTTCATGTTAAAGTATTCAATACCGGCAAAATTGAAATTCCAGGAGTACAAAAAGATTCGTTATTTTCAAAGGTATGTAATTTCATTATTAAAAAAATAAACAGCATTACAGAAAATAAACATTACGAAATCATTGATAGAAAAACCGAAACTATATTGATTAATTCAAATTTTCATTGCGGATTCTGTATTAATAGACAGGAATTATTTAATATATTGCGAAGTAAATATAACCTTAATGTTTCATTTGACCCATGTTCATATCCTGGTATTCAATGTAAATATGATATTGAAGATCATAAAATATCATTCATGATATTTAGAACCGGAAGTATATTAATCGTCGGAAAATGCGAAGATCCTATAATTCATAAAGTGTATAATTTCTTAAAGGATATTCTTCACGATGAATATCAATTCATTCATGAAGAATATAGTTCAGTAGTAAAACCAAAGGAACATAAATCAAAAACAAGAAAGGTAGTAATTTATGTCAACGAGTCATCCAGTAAGAGTTATCCATTAACAGTATCATAAACAATTATTATACAATTATTATACCAATTATTATACCAATTATTATTCTATTATTTATTTTTAATTATATCTTCAAGTAATTTATGCGCCTCATCATATGTGCGTATTTCTATAGAATCCAATGATAATACAGTGATATAATTACTCTGTAGATATAGCATCATTATATCAATTAGATTGGATTTAATTACTTCATGTTCCGATTTAAATAGACTGGCGCTAATACTTTTGATCAATCCTGTATAATTGCTGCTCGCTAATATAATATTGTTGAATATTATTACATCATCATCATTATTTGATTTAACATATGCTTTTTTTATTTCAAAAACACTTCGTGTGTATACGTAAATTACAGCATCCTTAATAGAAAGATTGAAAAAAATATTATCTTCCTTATCTGTAATTTGGGTAATATATTCTACGTAATAATAAATAGACTGTTGCGTGTTATAAATCGTAAGTTCCAAATTTTTTGTATATAGAAACATTATTCTAAATATATGTTGAATGACATTTAATCCGGTCATGAAAATTGCTTTGTCTTTAATGTTCAAATTTTCAATAGAATATGATACATAGAAGTTAATTAAATCGCAATATGATTTAATTATATCGTTGTAGTCACATTTTACCTTCAAAAAATAATTATTCTCATTAGAGAGTAAAAATATATTCTCGTTAGTTTTCATATATATATTATTGTGAAAGATTATAATTATTATATTTTAACATATAAATAATATAAAGGAGTTTGATCATTCTTATATTAAATGAGTGCAAATGTAGAATCCGTTCAAGAAGAACAACAAATACCTTCCGAAAAAACCCTTCAACATGCTTCCAAAATTGCTATTTTGGAAGATAAACCAATACTGTTAGACTATTGGACAGACTCTTTTAACAATCAAGCTCTAATTGGAGTAAAACAAACAGAAGACCAAGAAAAGATTCTAATTAAGAATGAAGAGGAGTACACCAGTCCTATTTCTAAAATTTTCAAAACAGGTAACGAGTTTCTAGTCATTACTGAGAATTCAATTTATATTGTATCTAATACTATTCCTATGAAAAAAATATCATAAACTCTTAAATATATTGTAATTTAAATAATATCGCAATATATTTTTCACATTATCATTTATTTGATATGAAAACAACACCAATTATTGTCAGTATCACACCATAAATTTGTGTGAAATTATATTTTTCCTTATAAAGAAAAATACCAAGCAGTACCAAAATAACGGTTGATAGGGATTTCATAACTGTAATGGTTGTAGTTGACAACGTAGACTGATCCATATTCATAATCAATATCGTTGAACTGATTGTTAAAAACGATATAAGCATCATACTAACCATTTGTACAGTATTCAATGATTTACAATTTTCTACAACCTTCATAAATTTAACATTTTTACTATTTAAATATATAAAATACATCATCACAAAAATAGCTATGAATAGCGTATTCAATAACAAAAAACTATAACTATCAATTGTTTGCATGACGTTTTTTCTAAATATTGGACGCATAGACTTGATCATTGTTATACCAAATAACATTTCAAACATAGATATTATATATATAATATATTTCATAAAATTTAATGAAAAAAAATTAAGGATTACGCGCTTATAAAAGATCAGAAAAGGTGCTTTTCGCAATGTCTGACAATTCCTCCGGAAAAAGTACATCAAATTTTATTATTAAATCGCCTATTTGTCCCTGTTTATTTATTCCCATCGAAGGAAGCTTAATTTCACTCTTTGGATGAATAATTGCTTTGGTGTTTTTAAGAGTAAATGTTTTACCATCTAAATGCTCAAATGTAAACTCAAAACCACATAATGCTTCTTTTAATGTGATGCACTTTTTAAAAAAAAGATGTCCATCATCTGTTATATCGAAATGAGAATCATTTTTTAAATTCAATGTGATTTTATATAATGTTGTATACGCATGATCAGTTATTGTGAATTCATTTATTCCATTCAAATTTAACTCGGATATATATATGTGTTTCAGGTCATCTATATTCAAAAACTCGCCAATATTTACGTTCATATATACATCATTTATACTGATATCCTTGAAAATATTTTCGGTTTTATTATTGGTTGGCTGAAATATGTTAGATATGAGATTATTTAATACCGCATCTATTTTATGTGATACATCGCTCTCCCCAGACCCCCCAGAAACCCCAGATACAACGCTACTTAAAACTTCATTTATATTTGGTATTTCAATTACTTCTTTATTGCTGATAATATGGTTATATGCCGCGGCTAAGTTGTCAAAATTTTCATTATTGTTGAGCGTCTGCTGACGAAATGCTGTTTTTATATCTTCGGGCGTCATTGCACTATTGGCACCTAGTATAGAATAGTACATTTCCATATATATTAAAAACAAATAAGCTTAAATAGATTTCCAATTAAATTATAATATGGATAACTTATTGGCTAATAAATATAAACCCAAAAATATATCTGAGTTTATATACGATGATGACATAAAAAATACGTTACATGAATTGATAGACATTGATGAAATTTCTATAATCCTTTATGGTGAGACGGGCTGTGGTAAAACAACTTTGATAGATTGTATAATTAAACAATATTATGGCGATACAAAATATTATCAGGACAATATTTTATACATAAATAATATTACGGATCAGGGTATCAATTATTATAGAAACGACGTTAAATTATTTTGTCAAACAAACTGTACAATAAGAGGAAAGAAAAAGTTGATATTGTTGGATGACTTTGATCAAATAAATGATCAAAGCCAACAGGTATTTCGAAACTATATAGATAAATATCAAAACACTATTGGATTTATAATAAGTACCTGTAATTTACATAAGATAATAAATAGTATTCAGTCCAGATTTTTAGTATTAAATCTTACAAAGCCGTCATACGATGAAGTCAAGTTATTATGTAATACTATAGTAAAGGCAGAAAATATACAAATAAATGAACCACTTATAGATAACATTTTACAACTTACCAATAATACTATATATAATACCTTTAATTACTTAGAAAAGATGAAACTAATTGATATTGATTCTATAAATGACGATTTTAGCGAAGTGTTAACTCATATAAACAATAAATCGTTCAATTTATATTTTGATTATATGAGAGATAAAAACTTTTATAGTTCTTTAACAGTCATAAAAACAATTTATGATGATGGGTTTTCTGTTATTGATATTTTAGATGCGTTATTTGTATATATTAAGGGATGTACAACCTTATCAGATAAAGAACGATATAAAATAGTTCCGATAATATGTAAATACATTACTACATTTTATGATATACACGAAGACTCTGTTGAATTAATTTTTCTTACTAATAATCTAATGAACATTTTCTAGGAAGTTATCATCATACATATTATAATATACATATAATGTATGACTATTAATTGTAATAAAAACATGCCTTTTCATGAATGTGAATTAGCTTTGTTGAGAACAGCAATTGATAAAGCGGAGGACATACAAGGTTTTAAGGCAGCAAATTCCAGTGAAATTAAAGATATGGTTTCTGTGGTTGAAGCATTTTTAAAAGATGAATCATTGATTTGTTATGGAGGAACCGCTATCAATAATATTTTACCCGAAAAGTATCAGTTTTATGATAAAAAAAAAGAAATACCTGATTACGATTTTTTCTCTCCGTCTGCGTTGGAACATGCTAAGAAACTAGCCGACATATATGGGACTTTGGGATATGATGAAGTGGAAGCAAAATCGGGACAACATTTTGGAACCTATAAGGTTTATGTAAATTTTATTCCAATCGCAGATATAACACAAATGGATCCTAGCTTATTCAAACAACTTAAGCGTTCATCTATTAATATAGGCGATATACTTTACACACCACCAAACATGTTACGAATGTCCATGTATTTAGAATTATCAAGACCTGCAGGAGACATCTCACGATGGGAGAAAGTATTGAAAAGGCTTACTCTATTGAATACCCATTATCCTCTAGAAAGTAAACAATGTAATTATCATTATTTCACAAGGAAATTGGAATCACGAAAAGAATCAATAGGTCTATTCAATATAATTAAAAACACTCTTATAGATAATGATGTCGTTTTCTTTGGAGGGTGGGCAAGTAGCGTTTTCTCAAAATATTTGAGTAAGAGTGTTCATAAGCAAATCAAACAGTATCCCGATTTTGATGTATTATCCCAAAATGCAGAGGAAACAGCAACATTTCTGAAAAATGTACTTTCTCGCAATAGTGTAAAAAATATTAGCATAATAAAACATAAAAACCTTGACGAAATACTACCTTATCATTATGAAGTCAAAGTTGGCACAGATACAATTGCCTTTATTTATCAAACAATCGCATGTTATAGTTATAATACTATAACTGATGACGCGCGTGTCGTCAAAATTGCAACCATTGATACAATGTTAAGTATGTATCTAACTTTTATATATGCCAATCGTTCATACTATGACGAGCATAGAATATTATGTATGGCAAACTTTCTTTTCAAAGTACAACAAAAAAATAGACTTCAACAAAAAGGTCCATTGAAACGTTTCTCTATAAATTGTTACGGAGAACAATCAACTAAACAATCTATGCGAGCTGAAAAGACAAAAAAATATAAAGAATTAAAACATGATCGTAATTCTGTTGAATATCAGCAAAGGTTTTTAAATTATACTCCAACAGGAACTAATACGAAACCTAACGCGAAACCTAACGCAAAATCGCCTGATAAAACTAAGAAAAATACTAAGAAAAATACTAAGAAAACTACTAAGAAAACTAAAACAAGTCGTCGTAAAATATCTTTAAAATCATTAAAAGAAAACATAAAAGAATTATTAGCACCAATTATATAGTACCAAATATTAGCAATAATTATAATGGTAATGTTTTGTAATCAATTTATATTATATAGTATTTAGTTTATATATATAACATAAATTTATCATTGTATACGTTTTCTTACGCATCGTATTATATATTGTTTAAAAATCACCATCAAAATCAAACGTATCTGATGTTTTTTCTTTATCTGCCAAAGCATATTCAGAAACGCGTTTTTCAAAGAAGTTTGTTTTTGATTCTACTGAAATTAACTCCATGAAAGAAAATGGATTTGATACATTATATTTCTTATCATATCCTAATTGAGTTAATAAACGATCTGCTACAAATTCAATATATTGAGTCATTAAATTAGAATTCATACCAATTAGTTTACATGGAAGAGCTTCTGTAATAAAGACCTTTTCAATCTCTACTGCTTCACTAACTATTTCATATATTCTAGCCTTATTGATTTTTTTATGTAATTTGCTATATAATAAAACCGCAAATTCTGTATGTAATGCTTCATCGCGTGAAATTAATTCATTAGAAAAAGTTAATCCTGGCATCAATCCACGTTTTTTTAACCAGAAAATACTACAAAACGCACCAGAGAAAAATATTCCTTCGACACATGCAAACGCAACAAGTCTTGTGGCAAATGAGCTTCTGTTATCATTTATCCATTTTTTAGCCCATTCTCCTTTTTGTTTTATACAATCAAATGTGTTAAGAGCGTTAAACAATTTCCCTTTTTCTTCACGATCCGATATATATGTTTCGATCAACATACTGTACATTTGTGAATGTATATTCTCCATTGCAATTTGAAAACCATAAAATGCTCTAGCTTCCGAATTTTGAACATCACTCATAAAGCGTAATCCTAAATTTTCAATAACCAATCCGTCACTAGCAGCAAAAAAAGCTAATATTAAAGAAACAAAGTGTTTCTCTGATGATTCTAGGGTATCCCAATCATCCAAATCTTTTGATAAATCAACTTCTTCTGCTCTCCAAAAGCAATCAACCTGTTTTTTATACATATTCCATATATCATTGTGCTGTATAGGAAACATAACAAACCTACTGTCGTCTTCTTTTAGTAAAGGTTCAATAATCCCTTTAGTCATTCCTAAAATATATACTACATAGATTTTAAATGCTTTTAAATTATAGTATTGTTTATATTATTGGAAAAAGTAATATATATTCAAATTATTTAAATACCACACCTATTTCAGTATGTATTTTTAATTATGTAAAGCAAAATAATTAAATTATTCACTAGCACTGAAGTATTTGCTATAATTATTGGCAAAATGTCTAATTCTATACCATATATCATCATAAGAATAGCCGATACAATATTGATTATTACAAAAGATAATGATATAGATGTAACATCATTATCGGTAATTATTTTAATTGTCTGTGGGATAAATGAAATACCAATAATTATTGATCCAGTTAAACCAATTAAGTGAATTGTATGCATAATATTCTATTAGATTATTATATTAGCAATTTATATGGATAGTCAAAATAATAAGAAATGTTACATAGTTACGTATGATAAAAAAATAAATAATTATAAAAGAATGTTATCCCTTCTAGAACCAACTTCATATAGTACATACAATAATGATACCGTACACAAAAATAAAATTAAAGAGAATAATAATCTTAAGTCATATTTAAATAATATTGATAGTTATTTAGATGAGATTTTGAGCACTCCTGGTATAACAGATGAAGACATCTTTAATCTTAAAAACGACCAACGTGACATATTAAATATGATGAATGATGTTGAGAACACATTAAACACATTGAACACATTGAACAAGACAAATACATACATTAAGGAGACTTAAAATGAATGACCGGTCGGGTATATTAGAAATGATTGTCATAGTAGAGAGAATTTTTATGATATACATATTTAAAATTTAAAATAAATAAAAGTAGAAGCTTATAATATATAATGAGTGAAAAAACAATTACTGAGAAGTTTGGAGAACTTAAATCAAAGGTTACTTTATTGACAAACGCAACTAATGAGTTTAAATCAAAAGTAGATAATCAGATTAGAGCTATCTCAAGTAGCATTTCAAAAATCGCAGAAAAGGCCAAAACATGTAACATGACCAGTGAAGAAATTAAAAACAAAATCAAAGAACTTGAAGAAAAACTTAAGGATAAAGATAAACTATGCAAAGAACTTGGATATGTTGCAAAATCTGAAGTAGATACTCAAATAGATATCGCAATGAAAGAATTAGATAATTTAGCAACAAAAAATCAGGAAAATAACGATAGTATATCGGAACTTGTGACTATGATCGAAGAGGATATTAAAAAGGTAGATAAAAACTTAGATGAAGCTTTACAACCAAATACATCATCATCGTCATCATCGTCGCCATCATCGGCTCCGGTACCAGCATCATCATCAGCACCAGCACCAGCACCAGCCCTGCCATCATCATCCTCAGTACCCGGTCCTTTACCACCAAGAGGCGGTGGAAAAAGCAGAAGAAGAATAATTGTGCGTAAAAAAAAACTATCTAAAAAACAGAAAAATAAGAAGATTAAGAAATAAATGATTAGTAGTGTGAATATCAGTGAATATCAGTGAATATCAGTGAATATCAGTGAATATCAGCGATAACCCCAAAATATATTAAATGAGTTGTATATATTTAATATATTTTTATATATATATAAAATGGAAAATATGTGGGGACAATTTGAAGAAAAAATGAAAGAACTTACTAGCAGTGTCAGTCAGTTAGATGAAACAAAACAAATGGTAGTTATACTTAAAAAGAGAATAAGTCTTGTGTTGGGTAACTTCCAAAAGATCATAAGTAATTCAAATGAAATCCATAATATCACAAAAAAGAAAGAAATAGATCACCAAGTGAGTAAACTCGCCACTCTATTGAGTTCATTAAATACAAATAAACCAAATCTTTCAGAAATAGAGACTGTTATTAAACAATTAGAAGATTTTACTCAAAATAAAATTGCTTCTAAGGTATCTGATGTACCTGAAGTTACTGTACCAGTACAATCAACGCAATCTAATACCTATGCTAAAACAACAGAAAAAGGTATTCAACGAAAAGCATCTCCATTCTCGGGTGTAGAACAACAAAAAACAGCATCGTTGAACAACTTCACCGCCCCGAAAACAGTACCGAAACCAGCCCCGAAAACAGCCCCGAAAACAGCCCCGAAAACAGCTCCTTCACCTGCGGCAAACACAAATTTTATACAAAAAAACATTAATGCTGTTAGTAAGACAACTGCCCCTACTAACAATACCTTACGAAAAGGAGGATATAATTCAAGTAAAAAATACTCAAAAAAACAGACAATGAAATCACGTAAAGTAAATCGTAAAGTAAATCGTAAAATGAAGTCTCGTAAACCAAAAGCTAACAAACGTTATAAAACAAAAAAACGTTAAATCCATAAAATTATACCTATACCATACCTATACTATACCTATACCATACCTATACAACGTTCATATCACGAATACTAGGTAAATAATTAATACCGTATGGCCATTTCCCATATATCTCACGATAACGTAAATTAGTAAGCTGTGCACGCTGTTTACTAATTTCCATTCTTTTTCTATACACAGTCTTCCAACATCTTTGAATTAATCTTAACCAGTATGTTTTCATAATTGCAGTCGTCCATTCAAACCCATCATTATCACATACCTGTACTCTCTGAACAATATTTATTTTATTGTAATATGGGTCACCAATATATCGTGACATAACATTACAAAATTTTGTCCAATTTGATTTTGTAACTTTACATTCTTCAGACCATTGTGTTCTGAATTCGGTTACTGTAATAGTTGATATAATATAATGCACAGAATCTTTCCACAACAAATAATTTTCATATTCGTGAAAATCATCAATTGATTCCATAAGTATAATTCTATTGTACATATTATTAGAAGTAGTATTTAATGGTCCATGTCTCTTGTTTAAATATAGCTCGCATCTTGCCAATTCATAACACATTTATATTTTGATATATGTATGTTATCTTAAAAGATTAAATCAATTTTAAATAAAATAAATATATTAATATTATTTTATAAGTTTTTATTGTATTCATATTATATATAATATGAAATTTCTTGAGAACTTATTTACGAATAAAACATTTTTATATGTTGTGGTATTCCTCACAATATTAACAGTTTTAGGATATATGTCAGAGAAAAGATATGATTCGGTCGTATTTTTAATCGCCATGGGATTAATTTTGAAGACGTATAACGGTAATCTTGCTATTATTTTACTAGCTGCCGTATTTATCACATCAATATACACATATATTAAAACAAATACTTTAGAACATATGTCTGGATTTAGATCGCGATATAAATCAAAATCATCTACGTCAAATAATAAAGATACCAAAGTAGAACGTATGACAAACATAAAAAATACATATAATGATTTAATAGAGACAATTAAAGAGAAAACAGCTATCATTAAAGAGTTATCGGAAGAAATGAAACAAAAATAAACTCAAAGATAAACTCAAAGATAAACTCAAAGATAAACTCAAAGATAAACTCAAAGATAAACTCAAAGATAAACTCAAAGATAAACTCAAAAATAAAGTATATATACTTTATATAAATGGGAAAAAAATGTCCACCTGGCGTAATCTGTATAGAAAATATGACATTATTGTTAATTTCTATTGTAGTTGGATATATGATATATAAAAATATAGGCGATTCAAACAATAGAGCACCAATTGAGAGTACTACTATTAATTCTATTCATTCTATTCGCTCCACTTTACCTCCTTTAGTTCACAACGAATCATCAAATATAGCTATCCCTATAACTGTAAATACACAACGTATGGAGGTTGGATATCGTCAGGTAGGTATTTTAACACGTATTAATTCAAACGAAGTGATCCTACCACTATATGGTAGGATGGTGAATACATCACGCGTAAAATGGCAGTATCATACAATGAATGATTCTAACAATCACGTTCGTCTTCCCATTAATGTAAACGGACGTAGTGGTTCAGACGAATATGGTGTAGACGAAGTATATAGTGGAGATACTATATATGTACAAGGATATGATGATATATTTAAAGTGACTATATATGAAAATAATAGATTCACATATAATTCGTTTTAGTGACGGTAGCACTAGCGGTAAATACTATATTAAATATACTTAAATACATATACACATATATAGTATGGATTTCAATTATATTAACACATATTTTCCCAAGATAGAACTTTCATATGAGCAAGTACATCATAAGAAAGTCCCCAATTTGTATATTGCTATACCACAAGGTAAAAAAATTTATCTATGGTTTACGCATTTTAAAAATGAAGATGTATGTTACACAATTGAATATAACACAAAATTTAAAAAAATAACCAATTACAAAAAATGTACACTGTTCTTTGATAAGAAATTGAGCTATGGTACTGTTCTTCATGGAACCAATGTTACTATTAATAAGACCCAATATTTTGTTACAGAAAATATAATGTATTTTTGCGGGAAAAATACGACACATTTTTCATATAAGGATAAATTAGCCATATATGATGATATGTTCAATAGTTACATTAAGCAAACTGCGTATTCCAGAAATGAATTAATCGTCACATTATGTCTGATGCATAAAAATAAGGAAGAACTAATGAAACTCATTAATAATGAGAACTATAATATGTATGGAGTTTTATCTAGGAATATAAACAATAATTATTCTTATATGTTACCATTGAACCGAAATGTTTCAAATAATCGTCTCTTAAATTTTAGAGTGATGGCAGATACAAAATGTAATGTATATAATCTATACATTCATGACCATATCAACGGAATCCAATTTTATCAAAAGACTTATATTCCAGATTATAAAACTACAGTTCTATTGAATGATAAATTTCGGTCAATCAAGGAAAATGCTAATCTCGATCTACTTGAAGAGAGCGATGATGAGGAAGAATTTGAAAATATAAATGAAGATAAATTCGTATATCTAGATAGATTTTTCAATTTCAAATGCTATTTCCATCCAAAAATAAAGAAATGGGTACCGAAAGAATATAGTAATGATAAGAGAATTGTTAATAGCAATGATTTAAAATAACATATTTTAGATAAAATTGATTTAAAATATATAACACAATTTACTATAATATCATACAATGATAATTAAAGATTATATTAAATTTAGAAATAATATTACCCATGAATTGGACGCAGTTATTAAGAATTCTAAATATGCTTTGAATTTAGAGAAAGCCGTATTCAATTATACTATAAATGAGTGTGTAAATAGAAAAATTATTAAACGCTGGGATAATCCTAGATTTGTAACCATATATATAGACCATTTAAGAACAGTCATGAAAAATATGATAGAACCAACCATACGCAATAAGATAAATGAAAATAGTTTAACGCCTCATGCCATGTCATTTATGACGCATCAAGAATTAAAACCGGATAGATGGAATAAACTTATTACGGCAAAAATAAATCGCGATCGATCTAAATATGAAATGAATATTGATGCTGCTACTGATACATTTACATGTCGTAAATGTAAAAAAAAGAAGTGTAGTTATTATCAAATGCAAACACGTTCTGCGGATGAACCAATGACCACATTTGTTTCGTGTTTATCGTGCGGTAATCGTTGGAAATGTTAAATAAACTCTAAATCATTAACATACCAATATTCATTAATTCCTGACGGAAGAGGTCTTTTAATAATAAACGGATTTTTTTTCTGATATAATTCCTGTTCAGCAATTAAATAGCCGTCAATATCAGAATCAGTAGTTTCAATAAATGATTTACATCCATTGTTTATCTGATTTGCTCTTACACCAAGAATCTTTGCTTTTTCGTATTTCGTCAGGAGTGGAATTGTTTTATGATGATCATCCACAATTTTATTGTTGATATCCCTTAAAATCATACACAATGCCTTTATCTCATGCATATTATTTACTTTTAACAATGTGTGATTATTATTTATCTGGTCATTTTTATATTCATCGTCAAATAAATATAATTCGTCCTCGTCATCATCATCATCGTAATCATCATCAGAAGATTCATTCTCGTTTTCTAGATCATTATTTGTACTGTTAATTTCTGATTCATCGTCATCCTCTACATTCATTCCCATATTCACGTCCATATATTCATCCATATCTTCTTTGAGTTTATCTTCTATATCATTGTCCAAATCATTTGCTTGGTTTGTTACATTTTCTACGTCTTCTGTTTCATCTTTTTCGTCATCATCATCATCATCATCATGATCTAGTTCACCTTCTTCAAATTCACCATCGTCGTATATTTCACTAGTTTCAATAACAGAATCATTATCTGATTCTAATGGATCATTCAAAGTATGTTTTAACTCGGCTAATTTAGTATCATCAATATTATCCATATTATAATTATATATATAAAAAATATATAATTACAAATCAATTTTATTATTTAATATCACTTTTCCATACGTTGTCACATACACCACACAAATATATATACTTCAGATTTTTTTCGTCATGACGAATCAGTAAGACATCCTTTACATTTTCATCTTCATGTGACGGACATGATGAATTTGAGCATTGAATATCATTAACCCTAGGGATAGTATTATCATATTTTGTGTATTTATTCACAACATTTACGTAAACATCATTGTTTCCATTAATAACTGTTTTCATAATGTTGGTGGCATTATTATCGATTGAATGTTCGTCTCCACAATTTCTGCAGTAATATACTAAATCATCTTTGTTATATTCCTCATTATCATCTATTTTTAAATAATACATGTTATCGCATTTTTGACAAAACTTCATTATCTATACTATATAATATATTAAACTTATTATTATATTTCAATTTTTTAGTTATTTATATTTTTTAAATATCTTTTGTATTCTTGATTTTAAGTCATTGTATTTTAGGTCAACACGCATACTATATACTTTGGTATGTATTAAAGTATCTACAGTACCCATGATTTTAATCTCTTTGTTTATTGTATCCATGATTTTCAAATAATTTGATTTAAAATTAACTATAATATCATTCTTAAATTTACTACATATTGATGGAGAGATTTTATTATCTATTACATTCAATATGGCAACTTCAATATTCTTATAAGTTATAATATTATTATATGATATGAAATCATCACTGGTCTCATTATATCCGGGTTCGTTAAGTAATGGTTTATCATTTAATATCGTTAATAATGTTAATAATATAGTTTTTAACGTTTGACATGACGACCATTGGTCTCCTCTCCACGTATTTAATATAGATACGCATACTTTCCCACTTCTGTATAAGTTTGGATTCATTCTAATATTATCACCATTCGTTAAAAAGGTAAATTTAGGAGGAGCCAATGGATACTCTGGTGGATAATCTATTTGAAATAAATAGTACCCATATGCGTAAGGGGTATCTTCTGGTCCGATTATAAGCGCATATCCTTTCAAAATATTATCTTCATTATGTGAATAATAGATTCCGTGTTCATGAAGCGGCTGTTTCATTATACTTCTTACATCTTTCATCAATCTTTTGAATGAAAGTGAGCCTACTTCCATCGTTAACTTATTATAGAAAAATAACTTTATATTTTTTACAATATATATTAAACGGTCTGAGTGAAATTAACATTTTAATTAAAAATTGATTTACAAATATATTATATGTATTAATAACATACTATTATGGTGAGTAGGGCTAAGTTACAGACCTTTCTTAGGTCCCATAAACTACAATCCAAACGTACCAAACCAAATGAATCAAACCCAATTACTCATACCCGTATGGGACATACAGATCATAATATTATTCCTGGATCATATTCAATTCCAGACGCCGAATCAGATACTTTTCACGAGTTAATGCATGATGAAATAATATCTAATAATGGAAAAGAATATTTGACAGAAGTCCAATATAAGGAAGATGGTGGTAAAAATCGGTGCATTGCAATTGATTTTGATTTTAATTATGAAACAGGAAGTGAACGTAAGCACACTCAGGAAGACATATACACAATCATCTGCTGCCTTTTAACATGTCTGAAGAAAATATTTGATTTTGCTTCGAATCAGGAGAAATTTAACCTATATGTATTTGAAAGAAAAATGCCATATATTTGTGATAGAAAAAAGTGTACAAAAGATGGAATTCATATCATAATTGGAATAAAAGCAGATAACATACAGCAAACATATTTGCGAGAAAAGGTAATGGAGGAACTACCTACAATTCTATCAGATATGCCATTAATTAATAGCTACAATGATGTATATGATAATTCAATCACATTAGGATCAACAAACTGGCAGGTATATGGTTGCTGCAAGCCAGGAAATGAACCATATCTGCTATCATTTTACTATGTCATAGAATGGAATTATGAAGATATAGATTTTATTAGTGATTGTTACCAAGGCGTAGAATTCCCAATGAAAGAAAAATCAAAACAGCTTAGTGTACGCAACAAGAATATTCCTTTATATGCAATGACTGATGAATTTGAAAGACTATATGAGTCAAAAAAAAATAAAAGTGGTACTCCTACTGGAAGAGAATCGTTTGCTTTAAAGGTACGAAATGTAGATTTCAGACATACTAATAGTACTCCTGAGAACATCAAATCAATTGATGATATTCATAGAGCATTAGAACTATGGTACGAATCACTTGGAGAAGATGCTGATATCAGATATGGTATTATTAAAAATAAGTTGAAAGAAATTCATGATATTACAATGATTTTACCGGATGATTACGCTGACGATTTTAATAGATGGCTTCGCGTAGGTTGGGCTCTGTATAATACTTCATCTAACGATTACATGTTTTATACATGGATGTTGTTTAGTAGCAAATCTTCAAAATTTGACATTGATGATGTGTTACTATATTATAGCGATAAGTATTGGGGCGGATTCAAATCAGGACAGTCAAATGAACATGGTACTAAAATAACGGCAGGATCTATTATTTACTGGGCACGAGAACATTGGAATAAACACTCAAAAAATGATGAAGAAAATAAGTTTATTCAAATAACCACTCAAACTGTAAATCATTTTATAGACCAAAGTATCAAGTCAACTACTGATTTTGATCTAGCCAAAGTGCTGTATCATTATTGTAGAGATAAATTCATTTGTTCTGACGTTAAGAATAGTTGCTGGTATGAATTTAATAATCATAGATTCAAAGAAATTGATTCAGGTGTTTCATTAAGTTTACTTATTTCAACCAATTTATACCAGTTATACTTTTCACGAATGATGTTGATGACGCAAACACTACCTGATATTGACTCGGATGAAGAGCAAGGAAAACTTAAGAAGAAAAACGTTAGAACATTAAGTGATATATGTTTAAGACTACGTGATGTTGGTAAAAAAGAGAAGGTAATGAGGGCAGCAAAGGAGCTATTTTACGATTCTAATTTCGCAAACAAAATAGATACCAATATGAAATTGCTCGGATGTGTCAATGGAGTGGTTGATTTTGAACAAAATGTATTTCGTCCTGGAAATACAATGGATTATATTACCAAAACAACTAAAAAACAGTACATTCCATTCAAGGATATAAATCCTAAAATTAAAACCGAAATTAATAATTTCATGCAACAATTATTTCCGATCCCTGATTTACTAGAATATATGTGGCAAATGCTTGCGTCGTGTTTGGTGGGAAATAATAAAAATCAAACATTTCATATACTTACAGGAGGCGGTTCTAATGGTAAGAGTCTATTGATGAAGTTAATGAAATATGTATTAGGTGATTATTATGGAATAGTACCATTATCTATCGTTACTGAAAAACGACCAAAGATAGGTGGAGTATCGCCAGAGATTATGAATTTAGTCGGTACTCGTCTAGCCGTAATCAACGAGCCGTCAAAAGGAGATAAAATAAATGAAGGACCTATGAAAGCTTTAACTGGTGGAGATGATATTCAAGGAAGAGGACTATTTAAAAACTCTGTAACATTTACTCCATCTTTCAAGCTAGCAGTTTGTACAAATGTGTTATTTGATATTGATGCCACCGACGAGGGTACATGGAGAAGAATTAAAATTTGTCCGTTTTTGTCACATTTTACTCATACTCCTGACCCGAAAAATGAATATGACTTTATGATAGACATGGATTTGGAGGATAATATTCAGAAATGGGTGGAACCATTCTTATCCATGTTGGTAGAAGTTGCGTTTAAAACAGGTGGTCTAGTTAAGAAAAGATGCGATATTGTTGAAGCAAAGAGTATGGAGTATAGAAATAATCAGGACCATATTATTAATTTCATTAATGAAATGATAAAAGAAGCGCCTGGTGAAAAAATAAAAAAGCAGGAATTATCGCGTGAATTTGAAGACTGGTTTCGCATTAATTATGGTAAACGAAATGCGCCTAAAATGAAAGATATTTATCCGATTATGGATAAAAAGTTTGGAAAATATCATAACATGGGATGGCATAATGTGACAATCGTAAATGAAAATATGGACGATTCAGAAATGTAGACGTTACCACTGTAGGCTTTAACATCAATCATAAGTTGATAAGATATTTATGTATTAATTTTAATCAATAAATATCCAATTAATAAAGATAAACTTAAGAAACTCTTTACAAATAATTATGTTATTTGCGATCTATTCTATATACCTCATACCTCTTACCCGCCGATAAATTAAGATTATTACATCCTTATCATGTATCATGTAACTCTATTAACGGTTCTCTTTTTTCAATTGATTCGGTGTCTTGATATTTGATATATTTTTCATATGTTTGACATATCTTTACTGATTCATATATATAACAATATACATAATGAGATAAGGCTATAAAAATAGATATAAGTAAAACGAACAATAAATAGTTCATATCTTAAATAAAGTTAAAATATTAATGCGTAAAACGAATGTATGGTTTCTTTTGTGAACTGATTATCTATATCAGGTAAACTATATTTTCCGTGAAAATTAGTGAGCATAAAATAAACAGATGTGATCTTATCATCGCATCTCTCTACTGCTAGTGTCACTGGGGACTTTGGTGACATTTTATACTCGTTTTTTGTTACATGAATTACATTATGGTTCACTGGAATTCGTGATACGGTTTCTTTTGATTTATATACAAATGATTCATCTATAATCAAATCGTGGTTTTCTAAATAGTTCTTAATGAACTTTATATCATTATCTATAAATGAATATTTTTTGTATCCCTGACCGTTTTTAGATACATATACACCTTCGTCTGTATATATTTCTTTCATATTATCGCTAATAATACAATATTCTTTAATTTTATCTATGGTAATTTTAGAAAGATCCAAATTGCTCAGGTATAGCTTCATTAATATATTATATTGTAAACTATTTAAACTTATTTTCAGAAGATAATTTAATATGTATGGAATCGTTGTAGACAAATTAGGTTCTCTAAAAGAAGCGACAATTAAATCAGATGATATTGATCATCTATGTAAAAAATGTAACTTTAAAAATTCAAAACATTTTGATGAAAGAACCGTATGGCACGTAAAAATAAAAGATGTGAGATATAAAATTAAACTATTTGCGAAAGATGATGGTCGTGCGAATAGTGAAAATAAGTACGATTTCCCTCCGCCGGTAGATACGAAATTATTTTTTGGATCATGTATATTAATTAGATATATAGATAACGAAGTTGCGTCATTATCATTATCTGAATGGGAAAAGATTTATGAAAAATTATTTGGAGGATTTGAAGATTTAGCAGCAACAATTGAAGAGGATGAAAATGAAGAGGATGAATTAGAATTAATAGATGATTCATTGAAATCAAAAGACGGGTATTTGCTTGATGGATTTATTGTGGATGATTCTGTAGAGTCTGGCGAGGACGATGGAAGTTTTGATTCTGAGTTAAGTGAAGAACCTTATGTTTTTAGCGACGAGGATTAAATCAGATGATAAATAATATAAACATGAAATAATAATTATACTATTATACTTATTATTCCCACTTATTAATTTATACTTATTATGATTGACTTAAAAGATTGGTAAATAAAAATATAAATAGCTATTTATATGAATATTTTACAGTTTAAGGATTGTTCGTACAAAAACAAAGATTTGGTCGGTGGAAAATGTAGTTCATTAGGTGAATTATACAAATTATCACAAACATTAAACTTTGAAATTGCTGACGGGTTCGCAATAACCACCACATTATATGATACTTTCATACAACAGAATGAATTACAAACGATAATTGAGAATGAATTAAATGATTTAAATCATGAAGATATAAATGAGCTGGAGAAAACGTCGTTAAATTTAATAAATCTCATTACAAATGCTAAATTTGATGAATATCAGGAACAGGATATCATAGAAAATTATCAATTGTTATGTAATAAGTATAATCAGGAACATGTAGATGTAGCAATTCGTAGTAGTGCAATTGCTGAAGATCTACCAAACGCTTCATTCGCAGGACAACAGGACACCTATTTGAATATTACACATATTGGTAATGTTTTATCAAATGTTAAAAAATGTTTCGCATCTTTATTTAATGTTCGGGCGTTATCGTATAGATATACACATGACATTAAATTAGAAGATGTCAAAATTAGTGTTGCTGTACAAAAGATGGTTCGTTCTGATATCGGTTCCGCAGGAGTTGCATTCTCATTAGATCCTGAAAGCGGATATAATAAAGCAATTGTTATTAATTCGTCCTTTGGATTAGGTGAATTAGTAGTAAGTGGCGGAGTAAAGCCGGATGAAGTTATATGTAACAAAGATACGTTATCTATATTTGATGCTGATCCTATTGTCATGAAAAAACTTGGTTCAAAAGATAGTAAAATTATTTATAATTCATCCGGAGGTATAATTGAAATTGAAACCAATATAATTGAAAAACTAAACTATAGTATTACAAATAATCAGGCGATCGCTCTAGCTAGATATGTTATGTTATTAGAGAAGGAGTATTGTAAATTATTAGATAAAGTAACTGGCGTAGATGTTGAATGGGCAATAGACGGAAAAGATAAAAAAATATATATATTACAGTCCCGACCAGAAACTGTTCATTCAAACAAATCAGAGTTAAAAATTGAAAAATATGTATTGGATGAAAAAAGTGAAGTTTTAGTAAAGGGCGTAGCAGTAGGTGAGAAAATCAGTTCCGGTAAAATAAAAATACTCAAAAGTTTAGATGACCATGCACAATTTTCTGAAGGTGATATATTAGTAACCAGTATGACTACTCCTGATTGGGAACCACTTATGAAAAAGTCTTCTGGAATAATAACAAACAAGGGCGGAAGAACATGTCATGCGGCAATAGTGGCAAGAGAAATGGGGTTGAATGCTGTTGTCGGTACTATTAATTGTACCGAGATACTTAAAAATGTCGATGAATGTACCATCTTTTGCGCTGATGGTGAGGAAGGTTTAGTCTATAATGGACAATTAGGGTTCCATATAGATGAGATGACTATGGATAATTCAAAAACGCTTCCTATTGATCTCATGATGAATGTTGGAAACCCAGAAACAAGTTTCACTAACTCAATGATACCAAATAAAGGCGTTGGTTTAACACGACTAGAATTTATCATTAATAATTACATCAAAATTCACCCGAAAGCATTAATAGATTATCCAAATGTTCCGAAGGATTTGAGAGAAAAAATATACAATGTACTTGGTGATCGCGTAAATGGCGAATGGTACTTTATTAAACGATTAGCACGCGGTATTGCCAAAATAGCAAGCGCGTTTTCACCAAACGATGTAATAGTTAGATTTAGTGATTTCAAATCAAATGAATATAAAAATTTACTTGGAGGCGAAATATATGAACCAGATGAGGAAAACCCTATGATTGGATGGAGAGGGGCATCGCGTTACTACTCGCCAGAATATGAAAAGGCATTTGAATTAGAATGTAAGGCAATTAAATATGTTCGTGAAACCATGAGAATGACAAACGTAGTCGTTATGATTCCGTTTTGCAGAACCCCTACAGAATGTGAAAAAGTTCTTGAAATTATGAAAAAACATGGCCTTGAACGTGGTGAAAATGGATTGAAGGTGTTCTTAATGTGTGAAATTCCATCCAATGTTATTGAAGCAGACGAATTTAGTAAATATGTAGATGGTGTATCTATCGGTGGAAATGATTTGTTACAACTTACTTTAGGGGTAGATCGTGATAGTGAAAAGATAACACATTTATCTAGCCATGAAAATGTTAGCTATAGACGTATGATTAGTCAGGCGATAAAAACGTATAAACAAAATGGCGTTAAAGTAGGATTTTGCGGACAGCAACCATCGGATTCAATTGAATTTTGTAATTTCTTAATCACTGAAGGAATTGATAGTATTTCTGTGACACCTGATAGTATATTGAAAACAATAAATAATCTATCAATGAGTGATTGAGGCAATAATATATTCTAAAATATTAAAAGTTATCTTATTTAATATTTTAAACATCTCATAATTTTATAATTTTATTGGTGTTACAATGGGTTACAAGAGGGGTACAATTAATCTTTACCATCATCTTTGGTCTGATTTTTATGTTGCATAAATTCTTTGATTAAATTATTTGATGGTTCCATAACCACATCTGAATCAGGAATAGCATCATAATCTACCTTGCTTAGATTTACTAACTCGCCATCATCATTCATAGTCTGAGTGAGAACGTTACCAGTCTTCTCGGCAAGAGCCTGATTTTCTTTCATTGCCTTCTCTTTTGTCTCTTTGATTCTTTTGTCAAATTCATCTTTAGCTTCTTCTTCATTCTTTTGTTTCGCATGCATGAGATTATTTAACTCTGATTCCAAATAGTCAACCTTGCCAGTTTTGTAAGCATCCGGGTCAAACGGCATCCACATTCCAACCTGACCAACATATACATCATGAGACGAATCGTTTTCACGCAATATTTTAGCCCTCATTTCAGCTTCTTCTTGTGTAATATATGATCCTCTTACTTTGATACCTCTCACATTGGTCTGGAATTTATGATTGACATCAAATTTGTTCTGAAGAGTTTCTTCATTTGATTCGAAAAAGTTCTTATAATCATGTATCACTGTATTACTGGTTAATTTTTCCTGTTCTTGTTCAATAAACTCTTTCAAATCAGTCTGAAGATCTGATGCCTGTAGATTGTATTTGAAAGCAATAAACGTCACAAAATTGTTATACAACTCCACGGACTTAGTATAATCCCACGTTTTTAGGAACGCCTCGAAAAAGAACTGATTTTTATCTTTGATAATTTTTTCAGGGGATAGAAACGAAAGACAAACAAACTTTTGGTTGGAAATAGTTTTATCTTCATCAAGTACGTCTACGTAATTTTTTTCAATAGGTTTAGAAAAACTCATATATTATTATAAGTATCTATTTGTTTAAGTATTATTTAATTTAAAAATATATTTATCTCATATTAAATATATAAGAATGAACGACATAATTGATTTAGGTGAATTAATACGTAGAGTGATTAAATATTTAGTTGAAGGTTTAATGGTTGGTTTAGCCGCTAGCCTGATCCCTAAAAAACCATTAAATTTTGATGAAGTAGCTTTAATTTCATTAACAGCCGCAGCAACATTTAGTATTCTAGACGCATTTGTACCTTCCGTAGCTGTTTCAGCACGCTCTGGTGCTGGATTTGGTATAGGTGCCAATCTAGTTGGATTCCCGCGATTCATTTAAATTCGTTTAAAAATTATATTGCTAAGAAATAATATTATACCAATTTTCAAAAATAATAAACTCAAAAGTATTGGATATTGTGCTCATAATGAAAATTTAAACACATGTTTAAAAAGGAAAACAAAAAATAAATGTTGATGTATGTAGAAAAAAAATTACAATTGCACCATTTTTATATTATATATTATTTTATGAATATATAATATGTCATCCATCTTAAAATCTTTATTTAAAGGTAATAAAACGAAAAATGATTCAACTCATAAAAACATTATTAAACACAAAACAAACTATTTCAAAACAGTTGATAATAAACGATATAAAGATTTTTTGATCGCTAATACTCGTTATACAGTAGAAGAAATTAACAATATGGATAACGCTACGTTAACGCACTTATATGATGCGCACGCAAAAACGTTTCCTTCATACAAGATGGAAGTAGATAAAGAGCGCAAGTTAAATAGAACCATTGCTTCATCTCAATACGCAAACTCAGAGAAAAATAGAATATTAAATGTAGCCAAAACATATTTACAGAATAGAAATGAACAGGTATCACAAAAAAATGCTGATATTATAAAGCAATCAGAATTTGTACATCGTTTCAGAAAACTAAAAAACCAAAAAGATAACTTTGACGTTGCTTACGAGACAGGTATGCTTCCATCTGTCCCAAACAAAATTGTTCGTGGTGGACGCACAAAGAGAAGAAAATATATTAGAGTAAAGACGAAAAAAGCACATACTGGCGGTGCGACATCAAATCACCATGATGTATATGGAGAATTTATCACCGAACAAGAAGAAGAAGATATTTTAATCAAATATAATGTGAATGATACTGTAAAATTAAACAGTAATAATCAGTATGGAGTAAAACTATATATAATAGATGTAAATGATGAAGGTGAAAAATATTTGAAGATAATAGGCGATATGTATGGAGAGTTTACAGATCCATATCATCCTGATTATATAGGAGGTAAAAGAAATAAGAAGGTATTACGTACAACTAGAAAGCACCGAATGGGCGCAAAACAATACAAAAAACAATACAAAAGAAAAAACAATAAATCCAAGAAGCATAAATAAATTCCACTTTAAAAATCGTTCAATTTCTATTTAAATTTTTAAGTAGATATTAAATCCATTAATTCTTTTTCTGTAATATGTTTTTGAAACCCTAATATGTAACACACGTCAAATATATACGACTCTTCTCCACCTCCTTCAATATCTAAATCTAATATGTATTTGACACAAAACTCTGGAGTTAATTTTTGTGTTGCCAAAAGTATTTTTTCATCAAGATGATTTTCCACAATATTCTGTTCTAGAATATCAATAGAATATTTATATCTATTCTTGAGTAAATCCGTATTTGTTACTTTCATTGTTATATTACACATGTGATAATTAAAAATGGAACAAACTATTTAAGTCATTTCAATCTTTTATACCAACCCTATACCAACCCTATACCAACCCTATACCAACCCTATATTGTTGGTATAAAAGCCCAATTTAATTCATTACATATTTGTTTCCAAATCTCATCCTGTTCAATCCGTTTTTCCCTATCTTTTAGCATTGGAAAATATGGTAAAAATTGTTTTTGATCCAATAATTCACATAATTTATATATTGTATAATAGTAATTGAGAAAATTAACACGATCGTCAGGACAGTACTTTGCATAAGGTTCCTGAATTTCAGTAAATAAGTTACATAGGGTTTCTTCTAACTCGGGGCTCATATTAGGAGGTTTTATTCCGATCATATCTTTAATGAATGGTATATGTTCATAATATTTATTATATCCAAGCTTTTTTAGAATCTCTTTCGTCTTACCATTTGTTAATTGAGATAATTGTATTCTCTCTTTTTTAATTTGATATTGTAGATCCTCAATGACCTTGGGAGGAATTTGTGTTGTTTCTTTTGCTTGGAATTGAGCTAATATTTCTCTGAAATGGTTTATTCGCTTATAAGCATAAAAACATATTTCTTTAGGAGGTTCTTTAAAAGAAGGTTTATCATTATCAATCAACAATATTTCGCAGTTATGACATTCATTGCATATCATGAGTCCATCGGTTTCAGAATATATAAGTTCGCCTATATTACATATAGTGCAACAGGAATCCTTACTTTTTTCAAAGACTAAATATTTGTGATCTATATTGGACAAATATTTGTTAACATTATTATTAGAAATTTCCTTCGCTTTTGGAGAACCTTTATCTTCGACTTTAAAAAATAAATTTAACTTTTTACTTTTAACATTGTTGTCTACGCAAATATTTTTTTTGTCTTCAAAATAATCAAAAATTATGTTGGAATTATTAAGCAAATACTCCTTTTCTTTTCTTTCAAATCCTTTTATTTCTTGTTTATACTCCGTAATTTTATCACCGATTTCTAATTTTTGTTCAATATTTTTAGTATGTTTAATTTGTTCTTTTAGCGCCTTTATCTTATCCTTTAGGGAAGGTACTTTGGAAGTTTTATTGTTGTGAAACATTTCTAAATGTTGTTGATGTTTATCATCTAATGTTACTGGCGCAGTATTAAACTTTAGCTTTTTATCACATTTCGGTTTAAATGAGGGCATAGATTATTTAGTTATATATATTTAAATAACATATAGTTTATTTAATATATTTATTTTATGGATTTAATCTAATGGATAAAAATGCTAGCGAAAAATTTATGAAATGTAAAAAAGAGTTTCTATATAACGCAATAGAAGATGGATGGACAGTAAAAAAAATGAGTAATTATTACATCTTTAGAAAAAAACATGAAGGAAAGAAAGAGGTATTTCAGGAATCATATTTATCACACTTTATAGAAAAACACTTACATATTAAGTGAGATATAGGTACAATAATATAGGTACAATAATATTGAAATCCTATTTCACAATGTGATAATTAAATGGTATAATACGACTTTATAGGATATAATACGACTTTCAAACAAAATGTCCAACATACGTTTTTAATTTTAATTACAATTAAATTAAAACTAAAAAAATTTTTATCTTTAGCAATATTATAAAATGGGTGGCGGATTAATGCAACTCGTAGCTTATGGCGCACAAGACGTTTACCTTACCGGTAATCCTCAAATTACTTTCTGGAAGGTTACTTACCGCAGATACACTAACTTTTCCATGGAATCCATTGAACAAACCTTCAACGGTCAAGCCGATTTCGGCCGCCGTGTTACCTGCACAGTGAGCCGCAACGGTGATCTTGCCAGCAAAACTTACCTTCAAGTAACTCTCCCTGAGATCGCTGGCGGTGCTGCCAAATACGCCCGTTGGTTAGATTTCCCCGGCCATCAACTTATCTCCCAAGTTGAGGTAGAAATTGGTGGTCAACGCATTGACCGTCAATACGGTGACTGGATGCACATCTGGACCCAACTTACTCTTCCTGAGAACCAGAAAACCGGTTACTACAAGATGATTGGTAACACCGTAGGATTAACTTACATCACTGATCCTGAATTCGCTGATATTGCCACCCCCTGTGGTAACGAGGCCCCCGTGAATGTTTGCGCTCCCCGCAAATCTCTTCCTGAAACCACCCTTTACATTCCCCTTCAATTCTGGTTTTGCCGCAACCCTGGACTCGCGCTCCCCCTTATCGCTCTTCAATACCACGAAGTCAAAATCAACCTTGACCTTCGCCCCCTTGATGAGTGCTTATGGGCTGTCACTGCGTTAGCCGCGGCCTCAGGTGATGTTAAAGACACAGCCGTCTATAACTCTTCCCTCGTAGCTGCCTCTCTTTACGTTGATTATATCTTCCTTGATACCGATGAACGTCGTAGAATGGCCCAAAACCCCCACGAGTACCTTATCGAGCAACTCCAATTCACTGGTGATGAATCTGTCGGTTCCTCATCCAACAAAATCAAACTTAACTTCAACCACCCCTGTAAAGAACTTGTATGGGTTGTCCAACCTGATACTAACGTAGACTACTGTGCCTCCTTCACCGGTGGACAAATGCTCAACTCTACCCTTGGTGCCCAACCTTTCAATTACACTGATGCGGTTGATGCTCTTCCCAACTCTTACCGCACTTTCGGTTCTGCTGCCGCTCTTGCCTCCGTCGTATCCGGTGGCCTTTTCGAGACTGCGGATGCTGGCGCTGGTCCCGGAACTGGAACCGCGCTTGACTCCGCCGTCTCTGATGCCGGTACATTCGTTCTTGCCGAGACTGCCCTTGACATGCATTGCTGGGGCTCTAACCCCGTCGTTGTAGCTAAATTACAGCTCAACGGCCAAGACCGCTTCTCTGAACGTGAGGGCTCTTACTTTGATGTTGTCCAACCTTTCCAACACCACACACGCAGCCCCGATACCGGCATCAATGTGTACTCCTTCGCTCTTCGCCCCGAGGAACACCAACCTTCCGGTAGCTGCAATTTCTCCCGCATTGATAACGCCACTCTTCAACTTGTGCTCTCCAATGCCACTGTTGCCCAGACGGCCACCGCTAAGGTGCGTGTGTATGCCACCAACTACAATGTCCTTCGTGTCATGAGTGGCATGGGTGGCCTTGCCTACTCCAATTAAGTTATTTGCTAGCTATTAAGTTTGACATTTAACAAAAACATTAGAAAATGAATAAAATACTTTATTTAATTTATTTTCTTGATAAATAACATGGAAGAGCTATATAGGAAAATGTTAGCATATGACGACGCATGGTGTAATTTAATGGGATTTTTTAATCCATATACAGATTCTTTTGAAAGTTCATTCACAACAAGACTACCCATGTTTGATAAACGGGCTTTTAATTTATACCCAAAATATAATTTTGTATATGACAAATTATGGGTTATGCAATCCCAAAATATAACGTGCGGAAAATTAGAATCAATAACGAAAGATTCAAATATTACATATCCTATATTTATTAAACCGCGATGGGGTCATAAAAGCGCGAGCAGTAAAAATTGCTTCAAAATATCATCATTTAGTCAACTTCAAAAATATCAACATATTAAGGAAATGATGTGGTCTGAATTTATAGAGGGAACGGAAAATATGACAGATTACGTTCTTTTGAATGGTAACATTATATATGAAATCACATATTTATATTCGGATGAGCAAAATGGTTATACTGAACAATATAAGTTTATTTCTCCTAATAACAAAGCTCCTGCCAACATTAAAGATTGGGTAAACGAATATTTAATTGGATACAGCGGTGTAGTGAATGTTCAGTATAGAAACAATATTATTATTGAGGCTGGATTGAGACTTGCACGAGGAGGCGCATATATTCAAAGTACAGATAATACGAATATAATAGATCTTATTAATACTGTCTACGATAGCAACAGAGCCGACCATATAGAGAGAAAAACTTTGAATTTTACTCCTTATTATTCGTTTAAATGTTTCACGCGATTTCCAATAGTATACCTGTATCCTCAATACATAGTTGATGGATTGATGTATATATTTAATGCGAAACCTTTCTATGAATATTATTTTGAACCCAATGGGAACGACGGAAATGTAATTTTTCAATTCTTACATGAAGATAAAGAGATTGGTAAGAGATGTAGTACAATTTTTACACTATTATTCATATTAGTACAGTTAATAGTTATCGTTATGGTATTCTATATGAGTTATCTATTCTATAAAGCCAAATATAAAACAACACCTTATTTAAGGTATATTTTATACGCATTCATTCTTTTTTATATTACTCAATATCTAAATCCTATAAGCGTTCACTATAACCTATACAAAGCAAAAAAACAGAAAACGTTATGGTAAAAATAATATGGTTAATAAATAATATAGTTATTTTTATTATGTATTAATAAATATATTATGTATAATAACACTATAAATGATTGGGGACAATTTGTAGATATTAATGGTGACGCGACTATTTGGTATGATAAAATAAATGATTGGGGACAATTTGTAGATATTAATTGTGATACGGCAGAGGAACAATATAGTGAACAATATAATGAACAATATAATGAACAATATAATGAACAATTTGATGAGACAAATGATATAAAGTATTTACAACCACCATGCATAAATTACACAGAATTAATGTATAAACATCCTACACGTTTTGTACTAATTGGAGGATTACATGTAGCATATTCTATATTGAACATATTTAATTAAACTGTCAAATATAATTATTCTCCGCATGTGAATAGTTTATTCATATTGTATACCTCTATTTTATTTTCTTCTTTCACTAGTATCTTATTCACTAGATCATCGTTTCGCAAACGAATGGAATAAGTTTGCTGTAACTTATTTCTACCTACTCTTCCCATTGCTTGGATTATTTTTTCCTGTGTTATATTTGATAAATCGCGACCAATAAAGGCATGGCAGAACTGATAATTTGTTCCATATATATAATCACCATTCGCAATTATAAGATAAAGCTTTTGATTATCCGCAAACTCTTTTACAATTTCAGTATATTCAATTGGTTTATCTTTTGAAAATAAACCAATACCCATCAATAACAATAATTTCCAAATATCTTCAATGTTAGGCAATTCCATAATTCGTTGTACATCAATGTTGGTTATATTTGAAGAAAATCCATTTTTGATGGATTCGTCACACCATTTATGTAAATGTGAAAGACTATTCGGTACGTATATTTTATCGATGGATATTTCCTTGTATATTTTATTTAATTCGTTTAATTTATTACGCAGTTGTTTTGTCTCAGGAGAATCTTTTTGTAACTTTTTCTCGTTACCAGCATCTATGTCTTTTTGAATTATATCTTCTAATGTTTTAGTTATTTTAATGATTTCGTGATTAATCTTATTATTAAATTGTATGTCATTGTTAATTTTGGAAATTTCATGCTGGGGAATCTTAGATTGCTGAATACAGTACTTTGCAATCTTTTCTACATTATCTGCTATAAATATGGTTGGACCATCAGTCAATGTAAACGCATCACATGTGGTAATGTTCATTCCATTACTAATGTCCTTGTAATATTTATTTTTTTCAATGGCAATATGGTTCATTGTTTTGAATTTTGTGTAAATATAGTCCCAACTGTCCACGGGTATGCTTTGAAGCAATTTGAAATAGTAGTCCTTGATGCTCTCCATATCAATATCATAAATAGATTCAAAATAATCGCGAATTTGTAATTCAGGAATAATCGTGTATTTATCGTCTTCATTTAACAAAACGATAAAGATACAAATATAATGTAGATCTAGATATCTGAAAATTGTACGATTATGTATACAATGATGTATACATTTCTGTAAATCATCATACTTTTTATACACCAGATGAGGGAGAATTACTTCTCCTGATGTATTTGTCAATTGTATACTTTTTTTGCATTCCGAACTGCTAATTTTATGTATAATAGAATTTTCGAAGTTCATCTTAAACCCAGAAATAGTATCTCCAATTTCTATTTCATCAGGAAGGGTTGCCGACGACAATACAATATTAGGTATCTCATTTTCCTGCCAGTTTTTTGATATATATTCATGACATTCATGAGATTCGTAATCTAATGTGATTGTAGGTTCGTCCCAAAACATAATCATATCATTATTCGTTTGATTTAATTCATCATTAAATGACATCATATATCGCATAGCACATAAGTAAGATTTGATATCACATATCATAATTTCAACATTTATACCGTCGCTATTATCAACTTTGAAAATTCCACCAGTTCTTCTATGTTTTTCATATGTTTTTGCGGCATAATAATGTAATCGTATATCATCTGCCGTGTCACAACCAAACGCAAACGCAATTTTTTTACCTACTGAAATTGCGGATTTTGCTAAAGCTACGCCTACGTGTCTTGCGGCACAAACAAATATTATACGATGGTTTTCTGATAACGCAATAGGCGTTAATGTTTTTCCTGTGGCTGTTGGAGCCATATACAGTACGAGGTTAGAACTACGTCTGACTTCGGTCTTCCGAAATATAGTAAATATATCTTTTTGATGAGTATATAACTTATTTGGAGCATATTTCAAGAGGTTTTCATTACATTCAATAAATTCTTTACCCTTTGCTATAATAGCTGTTATCTCCACTTCATTCATGTATAGATCCAAAATATATTTAATGAAATGTATACATTGTTTATTTACATTATATATATCATATTTAATCAACCTACATAGTGTATAGAAATATACACACCATTTATAGTTTGACGAATGTTTATATTTGAGTAATTTACTAACAAAGTCTAATAGTTTGAATTCGTAGATATCATCCGTTTCCTTTTTTAATATATCCTTACTATTATTATCTATTCTCATGATATTGATTTTATTTATTTTTTTTCTATCAATCGATACACGATTATTGTAGTCGATCTCATATTTTTTATTTATTTTTTTTATTTTGTCTTCTAGATATACACTGTATATATAGTTTTCATTTACTTCAGAATACTCAATTTTCAAATATCCCATAAGTGACAATGTTTCATTAAAAGTATAATTTAAATCATGATATCCTTGAACTATCATATTAATTACATTCTTTTCCTGTAATGATACTGGAATTTCCACAGAATTCCATTCCGATTTATTCAATTTGCGTTGAGATAAATTCATATTATTGTTAATAATATCAATATATATATTTTTAGATTCAATTTTAATGGAAAACATTCTTAGGTCTATACTTTAGCATGTTTAATTCTATTTTAGTTGTTTTAAAATTATTGTTCGTGTATACATCTTGGAGCAACAACCATTCAAATATACCTCCAGGGTATACATATACCTTTTTAAAACCGAGTTCAACTAATTGTTTATATTTTATTGCTATATTATCGTCGCATGCGTTGTAACCATATATAATTAATGGTTTTTGAAATTCTCCATTAGTATACAACGTGTTGATTTTTTTTTCTTCATGTTGAAATGATAACGTACCTTGTATTAAACACGACTCAGTATCATTAATTACAGAAATGATAACTTCGTTATTTCTAACACAATATAACATGTCTTGAAATGATATTTTATTTATAGACTGAATGCCTCCCATAGTATTTTATGATAAAATAGTATGTATCAATTGTACGAAATATAATTTATGAAAAACTCATTGTTATTTCTACATCTTCACGTTTAATTGATTTTGATGCAAGTAGTGATAATTCTTCTCTCTTCTTTCTAGTTTTATTGTCAGATATAGATCTTTCATTCTTCTTTGAATTACTATTTCTACAATTCATATCATTTTCAATTGTTTCATAGTTTTTCTCAATGTAATCTAACACTCCATTTTCAATAGCCCATTTAAAAAAGTTTAATTGTCCTATAGTAGTCTGTATAGAATTCCCGTCTTTATATGGTATACATATGCGATCCCATCTACAGAAAGGATCAAAACGTTTCTTAGAATATGCTTTTAATTTCAGTTTATAGTCATTATAGACTTTAAATCTGGCTGTACTATTATCGGTATCATATACGGTGTAATGTTTTTTCGCATAATTGGTTGCAAACCAATCAACTATTCTAAGAGATATCTTAGACTCTCCATTAATTATATTTAACATGTAATCCAAATATGTAACTTTATCATTATAAAACTGTAGCAGATTATTTAACAGCAGACTATTTTGTGTTGAGTAGGACATAATATATAGGTTAATGTTTTGCTTAATATTTAAGTATATTTATAGACAAATTCTATTGTTCTCTAGGATAATTTATCTATTTTCATATTTTTTGAGAACAAAAACTGTTCGTGATTCCTATCGCGTTTTTGAATATTGCATTCCAAGCATGATATTACTAAATTATTAGTGTTATGTCCAATGCTGTTATCGATTCTATCAAGTGTCCATTGCTTTTTATCGCGCTTATTTTTATACATTATCAATATCGCATCACCACAGTAACTACATTTACCATCTAAGTTTCGTATATATTCTAACACTTCTGACAGAGTTACAAATAATTCTTTATTGAATCTATTCTTAAGCTTATCCTGTTGTTGATATGAAGATAGTTTAATCTTTATAATATCATGCAATTGTTTTTGAATTATTGGATCAATATTATTTAATAAGTCTATCTGAGACTCTACACAAAAGAGTTCACTATCAATACATATATTGCTTTTTTTTAGAATACATTCATCGGTTTGTTTATCTGTTTTTTTAATCAAGTACCGATTATGTGTTCCGCTTATATTTATTTCCTTTTTTGTCATATTTATTATAATGTTATATTAATATATATATATGAACTTTATGCCCATGATATTATGTTTTGTTTTACTAATTGCTACTTTAGTTTTATATACTCATTACAAAAAACGATTGAATATCTATAGCATCACTATATCAATATTATTTGCTGTTATTTTTATGGTAGTTGTTATATTAAATAAAAAAACAATAGAAAAATTTCATGAAAATAAAAAGGTATGTGATATGTTGTATTTAAAAAATAAAAATAAAAAATATACTGTCATAAAAAACATGATATCAGAGTCACTTTGTAAATCTATTATCCAGGAATCAGAAGACTATGCAAAAATACACGGATGGACAACTACAAGACATGACAATTATCCTACTACCGATAACAAAATAACAAACCATTGGAACACGTATAACTATATTAGCAATTATGTTCATCGCCATGTGTTTACAGAAATAGAGAGATTATATAATGTAAACTCATATGAGCTGGGTATTAATGAATTATTTGTTGCAAAATATCAAAACAAAAAATCAAAACAGTATAAACTTGATGAGCATGTTGATGGTAGCGAATTTAGCTTTGTCATTGCGTTGAATGATTCATTCGAAGGAGGAGGTACTTACTTTCCTGAGTTAGATAAGGTAATAAAGCTTAAAACTGGTGATTGTCTCGTATTTTCCGGTCAGAATAAACATGCTGGTGTCAAAACAGTATCCGGTACTAGGTACATACTTACAGGATTTATACATTTTAAATCAGACGATTATTGTGATGAATACAATTAAGACAATGTATTGTAATCTAATACTTATATTAAAAAAGGAGTTAAGTCTATTACACCATACTATATTAAATGCTACAGAATATTATAAATACCGAATCATCCGATACTACACCAGATAATACATCATCTACTACACCAGATACTACACCAGATACGCCAGCAAAGCCATCTACAAATATTGGCTATGTACATTCTAATAATCCAACTACAACATTTAATACACATACAATGACTGAAATAGAGACAATATTGAACGAGGAAATACATACCAATAATAAGTCAACCTGGAATAAATTAGATAAAAGTAATAAGTTATCTAAAATACTATTTTTTTGTGATAATTATGAATGTTCTTCTTCTGATAAACCATTATTAAAAGATGCTCTAACAACAGCATTGGAATATAATAAACTACAGAAAATTAAAGACGTAATATATGATATTGAAAATCAGGTAATTGTTTCCATCCCTTCATTGCTATATGTAAATAATTAGTTTTTAGTCAGAAATGATAAAAGAACTTCTACTAGCAGAAGCTTACCTAAAAACAAATCTCATAATACTAAAAAGAAAAAGATTAAAATTGATAATAAAGATTAATACACATTATATATAATACCGATATGGAAATTAATGACCACACACATATTGACACCCAAATACATCACGATGATATCAATAATTTTGATGATCATCATGATAATAAATTAACGCTATCTATTGAAAAATATGAGAAAATGGTTAATGTAGAATATGAGATTAAACGCGATAACCATAATATACTAAATTATATATACGACATGGCTACTGAATACATAGAAGACAATATACTTCATATGTCTTCTGAAAATTTCGAAGAAGTGTTTCATGAAAATTTACATAATCTCTTATTTTCAACAATAGAGAATTCCTACAACGTGGATGAAGAATTGTATGAATATCTAATGATGCCTGAAATCATTATCAATCGCGCAATCAACCTTATTTATAACAAGTATATTCCTAAGCGACATTATAACACCACATTTATTAGGAATAATACTGAACACAATATTGAAAGACTCACTGATAAAATCAATTTTGTCCAAACATGTATTCAACCTGACCAAAGAACCAAAGAATGGTATGAATTTAGACATGGTATTATCACAGCAAGTAGTGCCTGGAAAGCATTTGATACACAGAGTTTATATAATAGTCTGGTATACGAGAAATGTTGTCCATGTAAGTCTCCAGATGCTTCACAAACCGTGTATATAAATACTGAAACTACATTACATTGGGGTCAAAAATATGAACCATTATCTACAATGTTGTATGAACATATTTACAATACGCAGATTGGTGAATTTGGGTGTATTAGACATAATAAATATTCTTTTATTGGTGCCTCGCCAGATGGAATAAATATAAAGCTGGGTAATCCGAGATATGGTAGGATGTTGGAAATTAAAAATATCGTAAATCGCGAAATAAAACAAAATCCAAAGAAAGAGTATTGGATTCAAATGCAATTACAAATGGAAGTATGCAATTTAAATGAATGTGACTTTCTTGAGACCAGATTTAAAGAATATGATTCTCTAGAAGAATATATAAATGATGGAAACGGCGAATATACTTCAAACGGAAATTATAAAGGTAAAATGTTATTATTTTATAATAATAACAAACCTGTTTATGAATACTATTGTAAGGAAATCCATAATGATTATAATGAGTGGGAATCTGATCAATTCAACAAACATCAGGATCTGTTATTTATGAAAACTATTTATTGGAAGGTTGACGAAATTAGTTGTATATTAGTACTTAGAAATAAACAATGGTTCTCTTCAGCACTACATATACTTGAGAACATGTGGACAATTATCAAAGATGAAAGAGTAAATGGGTATGAACATAGAGCTCCTAAGAGACGTGCCAAAAAAAATAGCATTTCTACAGAAAATAAATGTCATATTACATTATCAGATTCCGCTAAAAATAATATTACTAATGATGGTAATTAATTTTAGATAACATTACAGGCATATTCCTTTTACAATTCGTGATATTATTTTTTTATCTTCTCTAGGGTCTTTTAATACTTCGGACATTGTTTTTACTATCGTATCTGGATCTTCTGTAATGCATGGGATAGCATACATACTTTTCTTAACAATTTCATCTAGCGCGTGCTTTAATTTTGGTTTTTGTCCAGTATCCTCAGACCATTTATCCTGATCTTTTATATATATAGTCTCCTTTTTTATATCACTACAATGTATTGGTCGTTTAAAGATATCCAAACTATTCAATTTATCAATTAATATATTAGACATGCCTTTAGTCTGTCCTAGTTCTCCTATATTTGTGAGGTCCTCTACACTTAGTTGAATAGATTCTATGAATTCTGTCATATTTAATGCATCTTTACATTGTTCATTCAGGAAAATATTTATATTAAAATTATTATTAGTAGTATTGTTAGTAGTTGTTTTGGATTTATTTATATTAGGTACCATGGTTTGAATTGTTTTATGTTGTTCTATCATTATATTGGTAATTTCACTGTTTTTTTTCATCAACTCTAAAAACATTTCTTTATAACTAATATCTTCATTCTCTACAATACTATTCATACATTTTGATTTATCGGTAGAATCAATAGTAGAATCAATAGTAGAATTCATAGTAGAATTAATAGAAATATTATTTTCATCATATTTACATTTTTTTCGATGATTACATAACGAAGAAGCATGTTTATAAGTCTTTCCACAGATGCAGTCATATTTTTTGACGCGTTTTGACGCGTTTTTGTTAGTATTTGTTAGTATTTTATGTTTACGTGTAGATACATGTCTATACCAGTCATAACTCTTGCTACATACATAATCACAATATTCGCATGAATACGATTCTGCGCGTTTTGGCGCGTTTTCGTTAGTCATCTGTTAGTATATAATACTAACAAAAAAAGCGTCTAAATAGTTTTAAATAAAATCTATAAAAAAGTTATGGTAACAATATATTTTTTTAGAAATGGATTTTACATCATAATGGTAAGAAGCCACTTTTTTGCAAAAAAAATGATATTTTCGGGTGAAAAATAAAATCGAAAGTACAAGCTTACCTATTATTTTCAAGAATAAATTCATGTTTTTTGCAAAAAAGTTATATTACATTTGTGTAATTTCTCCCGTTTTTAAATTAGTGACTATTCTTTTAGTTGTCACCTGATTATTAGTACGTTCTGTTATAATCTCTATTTTTTTATCACCTTCAAATATTGTTCTAATTTGCGTGGTTTTCATTCCATGAGCATTTGATTGTGCACGTTGTTGCGTACCACCAAACTGCGATACATTAACATTTGTGGGAAACGCATTAAATCCCTGGAATGCTCCATTTGAAAATAGTGCCGCAAATAAATCATTAGGATTATGAAACACATTATGTTGACCAGTAAATTGGCTCATATTTGGTTGCATAGGTTGTTTTTTTGTTAACATATCGTAAGCTTCTGAAATTTCTTTAAACTTATCCTGTGACTCTTTACTATCATTATTTTTATCAGGATGCCATTTAAGAGCCATTTTTTTATATGCCTTTTTTATATCAGTCGCACACGCGTTCGGTGAAAGTCCAAGGATATCATAATATTTTTTCATATGCTTATATAATACGGAAGTACTTATATATTATTTCACCTATAAAAACAATATAAAATTAATCCACATAATATAAATAATGGAAAGTAATGAAATGAAAGTAACCAAACGTAGTGGAGTAAAAGAAGAAGTATCATTTGATAAAATTTTACATAGAGTAAAGAAAATTGGTGCTGAAGCCAATATTTCAATCAATTATTCAATGCTTGTCATGAAAATTATAGATCAATTGTATGATAATATTGACACGAGAAAAATAGATGAATTGACTGCTGAACACTGTGCATCACAAAGTACACATCATATTGATTATGCTTCTCTAGCGAGTAGAATTATTATTTCAAATCATCATAAGAATACAACAGATTCATTCAGAACAGCAACTGAGAAATTATTAAATTTATGTGATATTCATGGTAAAAAAATCCCTCTTGTTAGCGAAACCTATTACCAAAATGTTATGTATAACATATCAGATATTGAAAATATAATAGATCATAATCGTGACTATTTAATCGACTATTTTGGTTTTAAAACATTAGAACGTGCGTACTTACATAGAATTCGCGGCGAATTAGTGGAGAGACCACAGTATATGTGGATGCGTGTTGCTATTGCGATTCATGGAAGAGATTTTGAAAAAATCAAGAAAACATACAATTTAATGTCCTGTAAGTATTTTACTCATGCCACGCCAACATTGTTTAATGCTGGATCAACACGAAATCAAATGAGCTCATGTTTTTTAATGGGAATGGAATCAGATAGTATTGAGGGAATTTACAACACATTAAAAGATTGCGCCAACATTTCAAAATATGCGGGAGGCATTGGTTTACATATTCATGACGTTCGTGCTAAAGGTTCGCACATCAGAGGGACCAATGGAACATCAAATGGAATTGTTCCTATGTTACGTGTATTTAATAATACAGCCAGATATGTTGATCAAGGAGGTGGAAAGAGAAACGGTAGCTTCGCTATATATATTGAACCATGGCATGGCGACATTTCAGAGTTTTTAGAGCTCAGGAAAAATCAGGGAGATGAAGAGTTGAAGGCGCGGGATTTATTTTATGCAATATGGATTCCAGATTTATTTATGAGACGTGTTAAAAATAACGAAGATTGGACTTTATTATGTCCTGATGAATGTCCTGGTTTATCGGATGTTTATGGCGAGGAATTTGACGCATTATATATGAAATATGAAGTTGAAAATAGAGGAAAGAAAACAGTGAAAGCGCGCGATTTATGGTTGAAAATATTAGATAGTCAGATGGAAACAGGTACACCGTATTTGTTATATAAAGATGCCGCAAACAAGAAGTCTAACCAGAAAAACCTAGGCACTATCAAAAGTTCAAATTTATGTACAGAGATTATGGAATATTCAGATGGTAAAGAAACTGCCGTATGTAATTTGGCAAGTATAGCACTATCCTCTTTTGTAAATAAAGATGGTACATTCGATTATGAACAATTACATACCGTTTCTAAAATCGTAACTGAGAATCTAAATAAAATCATTGATACCAATTTCTATCCAACTGAAAAAACAAAGCTAAGTAATCTTAAACATCGACCTATCGGTATTGGTGTACAGGGGTTAGCAGATACATTTGCCCTAATGGATCTTCCATTTGATTGTGAACAATCTCGGGAAATAAATAAATGTATATTTGAAACAATATATCACGGTGCATTAGAAATGTCTAATGAGTTGGCAATTTCTAGACAACCTATTATGAGTTCAATTCATGATTTATATTCACAACGCATGAACATAGAAAATGAAGGCATAGTTCCGTACGAAATAGCGGATAACAATATTTTATCCGAGGAAGAATGGAACAGATTAATGCCGTTGAGCGAAGAGTTGAATAATCTTTCCTCTGATTATTTAGGTAGTTACTCCAGTTTCAGTGACTCGCCTACGAGTAAAGGAATATTGCAATTTGATTTATGGGGTATTATACCTTCTAATAGATATGATTGGAATAAGCTAAAAGAGTCGGTCAAATTACACGGCGTGCGTAATTCTCTATTACTCGCACCCATGCCAACAGCATCCACCTCCCAAATTCTAGGAAACAATGAATGTTTTGAACCGTTTACTAGTAATATATATAGTAGACGTACACTTGCTGGTGAATTTATGATTGTAAATAAACATCTACAGCGCGAATTAATAACCCTAGGAATTTGGAATGATACCATTAAAAATAAGATTATTGCCAATAAAGGGAGTGTTGCTGGTATTGATGAAATTCCTGATAAAATTAAAGAAAAATATAAGATTGTATGGGAAATTCCTATGAAATGTGTTATTGATATGTCTGCTGATAGAGGTGCATATATTTGTCAAAGCCAAAGTTTAAATTTATGGATGGAAACACCTACGTATAAAGCACTCACATCTATGCATTTTTATGCGTGGGAAAAAGGTCTAAAGACGGGAATGTATTACCTGCGAAGAAAAGCAAAACATCAAGCACAGCAGTTTACAATTGATCCTGATGCCACTACTATAGATAACGCAGATGATGAGGTATGTGATGTATGTTCATCCTAATTTGTTGATAAATTACAATTTGTTTATATATGGTGCATTATTTACTTGAAAACATTTGAAAACATTTAAATGACATTAAATAACATAGAAAATTATATTATATATATAATATAATGAGGAGTGTAAATCAATTAGAACCTATCAGGAAATCAGTTGAAAAATTGTCCAAATTTCATCAAATAGAAGTTCTTAAAATACTTATGGATCATAATATTGAATTGAATGAGAATAATTACGGAACTTTTATTAATATGAGCGAGTTAGATGGAGGTATCATTGACAAAATTATTAATTACATGGAATATGTTGATGAACAAGAATTACAATTAAAAAACGTAGAGCGCGAAAAAGGCGATTTGAAAAACAAATTTTTTAAAGCTAATAGTTACCATAATGAAGAGGAATTAATATCCATGGAAACTTAAATTTAAACCTATAAATATACAATATCATGTAAATTGTATATTTATTATCACCGATATCTTTTTTTAATTTACATGAATTAACGTTTGGTTTTTTTATACGTTTTACTTCTTTTTCGTTTATTCGAAACAGTATGTTTTTTTACCTTTTTTCCTCCACGAATTTCAGAGTTAAAATTATCGAAGGTAAGTGAGGGCATCCCGTTAAATTTGTTTTTTGGTATTTTATATAGTTCTTCGTATAAACTATCTACACCATCATAGCGTATACTATTTTTATCTATGTCCAATATTTGAATAAGTTTTTTTAAATCTTCTTCTGATTCACAATCTACTTCTATAAACTCTGGAATTCCAGGCCATGTATCAAACACAATCTCTTTGGCTAAAGGATGTACCCACTTTTCTCTGGCTGTTTCCTGAAACGACTTTAATTTTAGTCCAGACTTCTTTAGAAATTCTAAACCACTTTCATAATCTCCATCCAACTTTACTTCATATTCCAAAGGAAATTTTGATTGATTAAATATTTTACATGTAAGGGTTACATTGTTCTCCCCTTCGTTCCGCAGTCTAATGAATCCATCCACTGTTGGGTCTGGATGATGAAATACATGTCTGTGCATATATTGTTTTGAATGCTTCAAAGACGCATTATTTTCCTTCAATGTTTTTTTGAATAGTTCTATATCGGGATTGACTATTTTCAATTCAAACTCTTTACCCATTATATAATACGGATATAAATTATATATTAAGAATAGTATAATAATACCATTATATATATATAATGTTAAAAAATATAGTACTATTGCCATCATCGTGTGGTCAATTAAAAAAAGGGGTTAAGAATTTTCCAGGGTTTATATCTAGTTTTATTAAACCAACTTATATCATTAATAAACCATTAATGAAATATTGTACGGATAACATTTATGTAAAACTCTTGGACCTGTATAATGTTATACATCCGCATAGAAAATCTATAAACATTGGAGGCGATCATTCGATTGCTATACCTTCTGGCGCTGCCTCATTAAATAAATATAAAGATGTGAAATTCATATGGATTGATGCACATGCGGATATTAATACTTATGAATCATCAAAAACGAAAAATTATCATGGTATGCCGTTAGCTTTTTTAACCGGCATGGATACAAATCCGTTATTTCCGTATATTTGGAATCATTTACCATTTAAAAATCTATATTATGTTGGAATCAGAGACTTAGACCAGTTTGAAACAGAAACCATTGAAAAACATAATATTAAATATACATTATCGAAAGATGTAAATAAAAATCCAAAAGCTGTTTATGACCAATTATCATTATTTATTAATAAATCGCCTGTACATATTTCATTTGACGTTGATGCTATTGATCCAAAATATATATCTACTACAGGAACGCCGGTACCCAATGGTTTAGAAATTGAAGCAGCAAAGGAGTTATTAGATTTGATAATGAAAAATGAATTTGTAGTCGCATTAGATATTGTTGAGATGAATATTGAAGTTGATCCAGACAATAAAGACAAATCATTAATGAATTTCAAATATCTATTTTCGGATATATTTGATTAGATCATCATTAGGGCATCATTAGGGTCATCATTAGGGGCATCATTAGGGCATCATTAGGGCATCATTAGGGGGCATCATTAGAAACTAATATTTTTAAAAACAATATAGACATAAAATTCCAATATCTAATATATGTCAGAATATACATTAGATAATTTAAAACCATACATGCTAACGTGTAAAAATATATCTAAGTTTACACGTTATATAGATGATGTAAAAGTGGTGCCTAAAGTAAAAGAATATAAATCTGAAACTGTAGCAAAGTCAGTATTTATTCCATACCAGGACGATAAATTGTTTTGGATTTTTTATTACATTAACAGTGGTTATGTTGAATATAACATGGTTGGTTCCAATTCATATTCTGTAGAGATAGCCGAAAAAATAAAATTAGTGGATGTAATGAAAAGCAAAAAATCCATTTTCAAGGAATTTAAACTTCGTAAAATTAATGACAATATTAATGAATTGCTTTCTAATGCGTTTATTTCATTCAAGACATTTGAGCTGTTATGTATTATTTATAACATCAGCTTCGTGATTATAAAAAACAATATGTTTCATAAAATTATTTCAGATGATGCTAGTGAAGTGTATATCATTCATATAATTAATGGACTATATGGATGTGAAAAAATAAATACGGACGAGTTAAAAAATTATGAAATGAATAGATTTGAAATTGCCAATTACGACAAACCAATATTATCAGTAGGTTCATTTAAAGTTGATGAGTTAATAGATATAGCAAAAATGCTGGATGTACCATTTGACGATATTCATGGAAAAAAACTAAACAAGAGGGATTTATATTTATCCATAGCAAGTAAAATAAATAACTTTTTTGAATCATAATTGCCTGTTTATTATTTTTAATATAAAATTGATTATATATTAAAAATAAATGTTGTATAATATATAATGTCTCAAGATAGACACACGCCATCAACAATAGATAATTTAGTTAGCGAATATATAAATTATAATGTTTCTGATAAAAATACATTGAAAGAGTGTGAAGTAAAATTTGCTACAAAAAGCTCTGTTCAAATTTCTAAACACAATTTTGAAAATGTAATCTCAAAATTGCGAGGATGTGGATTTATGACAGCTGATCCCAATGGATCAAATATGCTAAGAATAAATGTTGATAAATCTGATAAGAAACTAGAAAATATGAGAATTGAATTACTTGGAGAGCATGTTATACAAAACTATTGTAGAAATGAAAATATTTTAAATTTAATTGAAAAGTCTCCTGAATATGTTAATATAACTAAAAAGTATTATCCAAAGAAAAATGGTCAAAATTACAAAACGGTTGACAATCACGATTTTGCGTTTCGTGTTTCATTTCAATTGGAGGAAGATATAGCAAAGGATGATGTAACAATTAAAAGTAATCTTACTGACAATTACAATAACATATCAAAATTTTACCGGTATATAAACAGAATAGAATATACGCATCCTGACTTTCCATTCAAATGTCATATGAGCATAGTTCGTTCTAGTAAGAAATTAGGCTATAATATGAAGCGATCTGGAGTTATAACGAATAAGTTACAATATGAAATAGAAATAGAAATAGACAACGACAAAGTAACTAATCTAGAAATCACTCAGATTACATCAAAATTAAGAGTCCTTATCAAATATATACTTTGTGGATTACAAGATTCAAAATATCCTATATCGTATAAAGAAATAAATAGCGTCAAAAAGAGTTATTTAGAATTATTTGGTATCGACAATACATTTGATAATGTTAAACCAAAAGATTTTATCGGTTATTCATCTGTGACACTGCAACTAGCAAATTTACAAGAAACCGCATTCGGAAATGACATAAATATACGAAATAATTATACAGTGACTGAAAAAGCAGATGGAACTAGAAAGCTTCTTTTCATTGACTCTAAAGGTACCATATATATGATCGATACCCAGATAAATGTACAGTATACAGGAATGCATACAAAAGTGAAAGATATTTTCAATAGTATTTTAGATGGCGAACATATTAAGTATGATAAACAGGGGAAATTCATTAATTTATTTGCTGCTTTTGATATTTATATGCTCAGTAATATCGACAAGCGTAGTGAAGTGTTTGTAACCACAAAAGAAGGAAAAAAAGTAGGCAGACTGCCATTATTGGAAAAAGTGACAAAGTCCATTAAAATGAGTCCTGGTAATAATATCAATCCGAACGCATTTAGACTGGAATGTAAACGATTTTATACAGACGAAGGAAAGGATATATTTCAAAATTGTGATTTTATACTTCAAAAAGATAAGAATGAATTATTTGAATACACTATTGACGGACTTATATTCACGCCATCTGATAAGACAATACCTAAGGCAAATAAAAGAATAACATGGGATAAATCATTCAAGTGGAAACCGCCTGCGTATAACACAATTGATTTCCTCATTAAAATCAAAAAAGAAAACGGAAAAGATACCGTACAAAATATAGTAAATGGACCATCTACGACTCCATACAAAACTCTTCATTTATATTGCGGATTTTCAGGAGGGTATACTGATCCGTTAAACGATGTGTTAAATTATAATAGAAAGATGTATCAAAATATATCTGAAAGAAAGAAAAAGGAACAGGAGGTAACTACATATAAGGCTGTGCCTTTTATACCAACAAATCCATATGACGATAAAGCGTATATATGTAATTTGGAATTATCATACGACAGTAATGGTCAATTACAACTATTGACTGAGGAAAATGAACTTATTAATGACAACACTATTGTTGAATTCAGCTATAGATTAGACGATAAGCGCGAACATTTTCAATGGAAGCCGTTACGCGTGAGATATGATAAAACGCAACAATATCGTGAGGGACATAATAATTTCGGAAACGATTATGTTACAGCTAACAATAATTGGAATACTATTCATAATCCTACAACAGAACAAATGATAACGTCTGGACTAAATATTCCTGAATGTGCTGATGATGATGTCTACTATAATAGAAAGTCTACTAGTACATCTACACGATCATTGCGTGATTTTCATAATCTCGTTGTTAAAAATCTGTTGATTAATTCTATTTCTCACAAAGACGATACGCTAATGGATTTTGCTGTTGGTAAAGGCGGAGATATGCCAAAATGGATTCAATCTGAATTGGGGTTTGTTTACGGCATAGATATCTCACGCGATAATATAGAAAATAAAAAAGACGGAGCATGCGCACGCTTCTTAAATTATGCTATGCGTAATGATAAAATACCTGAAATGATATTCTCGTGTGGAGATAGTAGTAAGAATATCCGATCGGGAGACGCGTTAATAGATGATAAATATAGAGTCATTAATGATGCGGTATTTGGGAAAGGTTCGCAGGATAAGATGAAAATGGGTTATAATCTATTTAAAAATTATGGTGTAGGTAAAGATGGGTTTCAAATAACGTCATGTCAATTTGCACTACATTACTTCTTTGAAAATAAATATACACTAGAAAACTTTATATCAAATGTAATTGAGTGCACCAAATTGGGAGGGTATTTTATAGGTACGTCATATGACGGTAAACTATTATTTGACATTTTACAGGATTACAAGAAAGGCGACGGTAAAATTCTGAGGGACGATAAGGGTAAAATTATGTGGGAAGTAAATAAACAATATGATCGCGATGAGTTCAATAATGACGGTAGTTGTTTGGGTTATCCAATTGATGTCTACCAGGAGTCCATAAATAAGACGTTTAGAGAATATCTTGTTAATTACGATTACTTTAACGATCTAATGAATACATACGGATTTGTTTTAGTTCCCGACGATGAAATAAAGACCATGGGATTAGTATCAAGTAATGGATTATTTTCAGAATTATACAAACATATTTCACAAATTCATATAACGGATAAAACATACAATAAATCAAAAATAGGCACCACGCTTGATATGACAAATAATGAAAAAGAGATATCGTTTTTAAATAGATATTTCATATATAAGAAAATACGAAAATATACAGGAGACGTCAATATAATGACATTTTCGCAAGAACCTGATGAATCATCCATAATTGAATCATCCGATAAATAATAACAGCCACAAATAATAACAACACGATATATGAAATGAATTTTATTGTATATTTTTTAATATATAATAAACTTATGTTAATAGCTCATAGAGGATACTCTGATAAGTATGTTGATAATTCCGAAGAAAGCTTCCGCGAAGCGATTCGTTCAGGATTTGATATGATTGAACTGGATATAAATATTTGTAAATCCGGCGAATTAGTTATTTTTCATGATACATTAATAGATGGGATTAATGTTAACGATTATGATCTACATACACTGTACAATAAATATGGAATAATTACATTAGATTTCTATTTTAAAAATATTAATACAAATATTATCAAAACATATATTGATATAAAAGGGAATGATGATACAGTAGATTACTTATGTAATTATTTTTTGAATATTAATAAAGAAATCAATATGGAATTAATATTCTTTGCCAGTTTTAACATGAACCATTTGGATATTATTCAGAATAAATTACCTGCTATTAATGTAGGATTAATAACGTCAAATAAATTTAATGTATATGAACTAGAATTCCTTTTAAATAAATATACTTTTTTTGCTTTTCATTGGGAATGCTTTGATAATAAACTATATACTTTTTTACATAATCGTAATAAATTAGTTTTCTTATACACATGTCATAATCATGATGAATACACCTACATTACAAATAAATTTAAATTTGATGGACTTGTTAGTAACATATGCGTCAAATAAAACATAAATATAATATGTCATAATATTCTAACATGACATATTATACATTACCAAAATTATTCAAATATAATAATACCAATATAATTGATTTAATGAATTTGACATCACTACATAAAACAATGATCCATGATGATTCTTTCCTCGAACAAATGTTGAATACATTCATTAGCAAAACAAATACATCATTGTATGATGAAATAAAAACGATGCATTCATTTACAGACCTTTTAAATATTAAAATACCAGATGAAATATATCATCCGAAAACATATTTCGCATTTATTGAAATTAACAAAATTAGCAAAATATTTGAGAAACAACACATAGTATCATTACATATGTCAAATACTCACGATTATTTAGATGCTCTATTTCAACTACGAAAAGGAAAAGATAGATATATATATATGTCAGAAAAAAATGACATATCTAACAGCACTATACCGAGTTACATTGGTTATGAACAATTGAATAGTAGTAATACTTCCAGTATAAATAGAGTTATATCAAAATATAACAATACAATTGATCTAATTTGTATTAATTACGACGATATAAAAGATATTATTAAAAATTTGCTATTGGCAATTGTGTTTCAAAAAGAATCAGGCAACTTAATTATAAAAATTAAACGATTGAATAATTATATAACCAAAGAAATCATATATATTTTAATGTCTTTGTATGATAATGTATTAATTATTAAACCTAAAATCGTAAACTCCGTGAATGAATATAAATATATTGTTGCTGAGAAAAAAAAAACAAATAATTTGAATCTAAATATTATTCGAAAACTTATATATCAATTAAGCAAATTGCCTAATGATACATATCCAGTACGAATACTTCAAATTGAATTGCCTCAGATATTGGTTAATAAAATAGATGAATGCGAGTTAATAATGAGTGAAAATACACTAAGTACACATATGAAAATATTGAATTCTATTCACTTAAATAACGTAAATTTAAGAGGCATTGATAATAAAAACGAAAAAGAGTCGAGAATCTGGTTAAAAGAAAATATCATCTAAATATTATCTAAATATCATCTACATTTTATTCCATTTATTCTCATTAAATGGACTCACTATAAGTTCTGATAATCGTGACTCCCAATAATTAGTTCTTGCTGTTTCTACTTTTGCTTCAGGATTTTCATAAAATCCAGTAGAGGTCATCATACACTTCTCTTTTTTAGATATGTCAGGTTTTACACCGTAACAATTAACTCCAAATCTTACGTTTGGATTTTCTATATATCCGCCATTAACGCCTGGTCTACCACATGTATTTACCACTTTGCTGTTGCCTTTCTGCATGTCATTCCATGTTTTCTTCTGAGTTGGAAATAATGCTAATTGATCATCTGACCATCCATATTCGCAAAATTCAGCACCGTTATTGTAGGCATTTTCAACTTGGTCATATGTTGCTAATTTAGCACCATATGCTTTACATACTGGTGTAGCATCCTTATATTGAAAATTATTTCCTTTAATATGAAATACTTCATTTTTATCTGAAAATTTAACTTTCTTTTCTTTTCTAACTAATGAATCATTTTTTATGTCACTTTCTTTTAATATATCAATTTCAATTAGAGGATTATTAGTCAAGATATCTGAAATGGTTGTTACGATTTCAATTCCAAACAAATACTTTACGGAATTAGATATGATAATAAATGCTAGAAAAGTGTACAAAATTGTTTCGCCTAAGGTTTGATTAAAGCTTTTAAAGTCACTACTTCCTAAATACATCTTAGAAATAAATGCTATTACTACTGCGATTATAATAGCAAATATTTCAGGATTAGACAGAAGTGATTTTATACTGTTATTGAGTGTTGATAAGATTTCTGAATTTACTGAAACCTCCATATAATATATATATATACAAAGTTAATTTTTATTTCTATAAAATAAACAATAAGCCTTACTTGTAATTATTGTTTCTGATATATTTTTTCTTTGAACTAAAGTAACACTTGTATCATTAAATAAATACCAATCATTGGTATATGTTTTAACATATGATGTATAATGTCCGCCATCAGCGACTCCCGAATGGTTACATATACCATATAATTCATACATATTATTGGTTTTGTATCCAGATACATATTTCTGAATATCTAATTTATCAATCGGAAAATTAATCATTTTATTATTTTTCCTCCCGTCATATGTAAATCGTTTGAAACATATAATTAGAATAGGTGGCGCATTCCATAATGATGTTTTCTGAACAACATCATGTTGTATATTTGTTTTTTCGTCTCTAATTCCATTTTCTTTTAACAGCGAGGTATCTTGAAAATGTAAATTTAAACAATCGTATATATTGATATTGTGTTTATTCGGAATTGGTAAATCTAGCATAAAATTTGACTGAAATGATTGTGATATTAAACGACCATCTGATATACATATATTATTGGTCACTGACATATAATAGAACAGTTTTACTATTAACGAATAATTTTCTTTATGATACAAGACAAATTGTTCATAACATTTTATGGCAATTTCATCGAGCTTATTTAAAGCTGATCCTTTTATTTTCATATCTACATTTAATTTACATGTTTCGTGAAATATATCCATTATAAAAATCAGAAACTCTGAGGCATCATTCTGATTGTAACCAACAAAATTATTGTTTGTTTTTCTGGCTATCGTCTGTAGCTCATTATGAAAAGATGTTGGTGTTATAGTAGTATTGGATTTCCATAGTTGATTATTTAATTTTATCCATTCAATGAATAATGAATTTGTATTTCTAATATTTGTTAATTTTCTTACTTCGTCATGCATCTCGTATGTATGAGCAAGAATTTGAAGACATGAATTCATATAACATGTATTTCCTATATTTTTTATTCCCGATAAACCATTTGTAGCATATACATATTTCTCCATATACATAGTATAATTTTATTTCTAAACTTATTATCAAATAATTAAAGTTTAAATGTCTTAAATATCATATATATATATGTATATGTCCGATAATAGCAATAATTACAACAATAATTACAACAATAATTACAACAATTACAACAATAATAATAATTCTAATAATCTTAATGCTAATCTTAATGCTAATCGTAATAACCACTTTACTAACGGTTCTACTAACGATTCCAATAGAAGTAACGATTTTAACAATGTAACTACAATGTTAAATATATATAATTCATTAATAGTAAATAATAATAATGTATTGTTGCGCATCGTTAACGAAATCAGTACAAGAAACAACGCCATAGAAAATTCTTTTGTAGGTTTAATTGACAGCGAACTTACACGTATACAAACAAATAGATTCCCTACTACTACTATCCCTACTACTATCCCTACTACAAATCGTACTAATAATATAGATAGATCACGTAATACACCAATACGCAGTACTGAATATAGACCACAGCCCATAAATTTAAATTCATCAGGAGTTCAAACACGTAATGAATTAAGAAATGAAATAAGAAATGAAATTAATTCAGGACCCATTAGAGAACATAACAATATTAGTAACAATAGTAGTAACAATACTAATAATGTTAATGACGGGAGCTACCTTTTACATGGATCTGCTGGAAATAGGCGAACAAATTCAGTAATACGTAGACCAAATCATACAATACATGATAACTTACATACATATGCGCGTGCACCACTACTAAATTATCTAACACCGTCTGGCATGAACACCTCGGCAAATATGATACCTACTTTAAATCAACGTTCAAATATACATATTAATACAAATAATCCAGTAGATGTCACGTCAGATGTCGCGTCAGATAATAATCAAATGGACTCATTAATGGATGGATTTGATAACATTATAACTGATTCTATAAATGCGCTATTTGAACCAGTTGTAATAGCTCCAAGCGAACATCAGGTTCAAACCGCCACGAGATGTGTAAGATACGGGGATATTATTCGTCCAGTAAATACTATTTGTCCTATTACTTTATCAGAATTTAACGAAACGTCGCACGTTATTATGATTTTACATTGTGGGCATATTTTCACAGAACCTGATTTAAGACGATGGTTTTGTAATAATGTAAGATGTCCGATGTGTAGATATGATATACGAAATTACTCTACTCCTAGATTCAGTTTTAGATACACATCGTCAAATACAACTGAAAGGCCTGTAGAAAATGAAATAAACAATATTGTACCTTCTGCACATCCGACGGTATCATATGATGAAGACGTAGATAATGAAGACGTAGATAATGAAGACGTAGATGATGATGACGTAGATAATGAAGACGTAGATGATGATGACGTAGATAATGAAGACGTAGATGATGATGATGATGTAGATGATGATGAAGATGACGTAGATGATGATAACTATGACGAAGAAAGTGAAAGTGAAAATGAAAATGATGAGTTGCTATTGAATGATTTGTATAATGACATAATATCCAGAAAATAGTCGTTTTGAAGTATTTTAATTACATATAGTGGTAAGAAATCATTTATATTTAACGACTATTTGATTTATAGAATCCAGTTTCCACTAACTCGCTTGTATACGAATTTCCACCCCAATTGCTGTCCATAGGATTAGCACTTACGTCATTGTTTAATTCAGTGTCATGTAATAAATCTAATGGTGTTTTCATGCCAATATATAAATTAGTTGGATCAAATCCAGGATACTGATTTGTATTATATCCATCTCCTGATATATTCGCGTCCATCAATTTATCAATGTCTTCGTCATCGTAATTTTGCTCTACAACAGCAGGTGTTAAGTTTGAATTATTCGAATTCAAAGATAATACAGGACAACCCATATTCTTTTCTTTTTGAAAATCAATCAAATTTATATATTCGTCCAAATTATAATAATAATTTGGGGGTTTTTTATTGTTTTTATAAGAAAGTTTAAACAGTCCGTCGTTAGTTTGTTCTAAAGATGTTGGACAATCATATTTTACCTTCATTCCTTCAATTCGGATATTATATATGTAGATAACTGAAACAACTAATGTAACAATCACAGTTCCTAATAATACCACTCTTCTACTACATAGATTACTCATGTTTATATATATATATATGTATAAAATAATATATTATTCATATATATAATAATGACACCTACGTTTGATATTCATACAATTTCGGATCCAGCTATTGTACAACTTAATCGTGAATTGAATGACGATACAAGCATGATATTATATGTGGTTCATAGTCCTTCATGCGGTGCGTGTAGTCAATTTGCTCCTGTATGGGAAGAATTTAAGAACAAAAATAAACATAAATCATTAAGTAATCTTATTTTAGCAAAAATAGATGTGAGTACATTGAGCAATGTGGATTTGAAAGATAAAGATGATATAATGGGTGTACCGTACATAGCTTTAAAAAATGGAAATGTTGTGAGTAATTATGATAGTATACGGTCAGCCGACGGTATTGAACAATGGGTGTTGAAACATATAGGTATGAATGGCGGATTTGTAAAAAAAGCTTTAAAACGACAGAAAACACGACAGAAAACACGACAGAAAACCCGACAGAAAAAGTCGCGCAAAAGTAAACTCAAAAGTAAACTCAAAAGTAAACTCAAAAGTAAAAAAATTACGCGCACTAAAAAGAGAACGAAACATTAGTCATAACTAATATATAAATTATACCAACGATGAATATTTACCATCTATATAATAAACCTTTTTGTATCCTAATTTCGCTATGATCTCACTAGCGTATCTAGCTCTTTGACCAGTATTGCAGTAAACTAGAATTCCATCATTGAAGAAAATATTATTATTTTGTAGTGTTTTAAGTGAAATTGTAGTAACAGGTATATGAGCAGCTAATGAATAGTGTCCAATTTTCCATTCAAGGTCAGATCTGACATCAATAATCTGTGTAATTATGCCTCTTTTTATTTTTTCTTTAGCTGATTCCGATGAAATTAATCTGATTCCGCTTAAGCTATAATATCTTGATGCTGCGTATAAGGAATATAAAATTCCTGAAAATCCAGTATACATGTAAAATGTAGTATCGTTCATAAAGACTACTAATATTTTTTTTAACATTTAAAAAAAATATTATATGATATTTAACTTATCATATTTTCGTATAATTGTATTAATTTAAAAAGAAGAAAAATTATTTAACATAGGTAAAGGTTCTGATGTGATTGAATTATCTCCAAGGTACTTTCCAATCTTATTTTGAGATCCCGGTTTAGCTGATACAGTATTTCCTTGCATATTTCTAACAGCTACATTTCCGCTGTTGTCTTTTAATATAAGTTCGTCTCTTTTGGCCATATTGTTTTTTTCGTTATCGGATGTAGTAGAATCATTTGATTTTGACTCTTTATCTGACTCCTTATTACACGTTGAATCAACATGTTCGCATGAATCGATTGATTGACATGTTGGGGATGAAATCATGGGAAACATTTCCGTCTTACGTACATAATCATTCAATGGGTTTTTGCTAATATTAATATTATTTTTGCTATTACCGTTGGCAATATTTAATTGACCGTCAGGAGTTCTGATTATATCAACCCTTACACCATTTGGACCATAAAACGTATTTATACTCGTTTCGTCATGATTATACTTTACATTATAATTATCAATAGTCATGCTTCCGTCAATTGATGTTGTTACTATGACAGACCCGTTCCTGCCGTAATAAGTTAGAGTTGTATCATTAATTGGCGATTCTTTGTTATGTAACGAATCGTCATTAACAATGAGATATACTTCATCCTCTCCTTTATGAATTGTTATTGATTCACCATTCTCGCCATATAAAGAAAATGTAGTATTATCTGGTACTTGTTCATTTTTCTTTACGGATACAATAATCTTATCTCCGGTTGATGCTGTTTTCACACCAACCGCTCCAAATGATCCATAGAATATTGTAATATCGTTGTCATCCATCGCCTTTTCGATAGAACACATACCTTCACTTTTTTTGAAACAATAAACCACTAAGAAAAATGTTAGTAAAATGATTAATAGTAATAATCCTGATTTAGTTGTCATTGGCATTATATATTATTGATATAAAAAAAGTATCACTTATATAAAAAATAGTTTTTATATAATAAAAACTAAATCATAAATATTACTAATGACCACTCTGAATAAATATTACTCCAGTGATGAAAATCTATTGGAAATAGGAATTGATGAGGTTGGTAGAGGCCCGTTATTCGGTAGAGTATATTCAGCGGCAGTAATACTGCCTAAAGACAATTTTGATTTTTCGTTGATTAAAGATAGTAAAAAATTTCATTCAAAGAAGAAAATAGCAAAGGTTGCGGAATACATTAAAGAAAAATCATTGTTTTGGAGTGTAATGTTTGAAGATGAAGAGACCATTGATAGAATAAACATTTTAAAAGCGACACAATGGAGTATGCATAAAAATATAAATAACATTTTAGAGGAATGTTATAAAGACGACTCAAATATTTTATTATTAGTCGATGGCAATTATTTTATGCCGTATTCAAAAATATTGAAAAATAAAATCGTAAAAATTAATCATGTTTGTATTGAAAATGGTGATAATATGTATGCGTCTATTGCCGCAGCTTCAATCATAGCTAAAGTGGAAAGAGATCGGTATATCGAAGAACTATGTGATTTAAATCCAGAATTAAAAGAAAAATATAGTATACATACAAATAAGGGTTATGGAGCTCAAAAGCATATAAATGGAATTAAGCAATATGGAATTAGTAAATGGCATCGTAAAACATTTGGCATATGTAAATCGTTCAGTATTTAATGAAAGTTATAAAGTTCGCCAATAACTGATACAAACACGTCATTCAATTCATAACGAACTCCAACTATTTTTACATTAATCGTATTTTTTTCACGTAAGTTATTAAAATAATTGTTGTTATTATTGTGATCACGTGCTATAAATATTATAATTGGCGACTTATTAAAATTAACCAATTCCGCACGTATTCCGGCTTTTGTAATGTTAACAATATTTGCCTCTACAATCATTCCTTCAACTGGATTACACGCAAGTCCTTGGTATGTAACGTAAAACTCTGCTACATTACCTTTAACAGATGCGGATGATATATTAATAATTTGAATACTGTCTTCTTTAATTAAACCGTGACGATTGCACTTTGATTCTAATTTGCTTTTTAAAGTATTATGAATAAGTGTTTGTACATTCCTATCAACCTTATTAATCATAATTATCACCTTTTCTGTGTCTATCACAGGATTAAATATATTTTTTTGCTTATTAATTTTTTTCTTTGCGACATCAACATACGTTTGTTTTAAGATATCTAATTGTTTTTTCTTATTATTCAATTCTTCTTCCTCAGGTAGTATTTCATTAGCATTTGGTGGTGAAAAGTCTGGAGTTCCTGGATTGAATATAGTAGGCAATGCCTGTTCATCAATTGGGGAAGGAGGTGAAAAATCGGGCGTTCCTGGATTGAATATAGCGTCCGGTGTATGTGTAACATCTTCCAATGATGATGTTAATGAACTTCCAATATTTGTTTCCTGAATGGTTTTAGTATTGTTCGCCGATACATTTTCATTAACATTCCCGTCGTTTTTTTCTTCACTAAGCATTATATATATAGTTATATAATGTTTATTACTTTATTCAATTTTATTATAAATGTTCGTTTAGTTAATTTTACTTACTTTAAAAATTCCAGCATATTTAATTTTTGCGGTTTCTAGTGAATTCAAAAACCATATTTTATCAGATTTATTTACCTGAGTCAGATATATCAACATAAATTGAATAAAGTCGCATATCTCTGCTATCTTTTTTTTGACCAATCTATCTATGTCGCCACTTCCATCGAATATATCACCTAATACATCTTTAATATATGATTTTTTAAGTTGATTACATCTCGCTCCACTATTATGAATACTATGGTTGGTATTATCCTTTATTTTAAATATAACTTTTTCGTTATAATATATATTTAATCCTATGTATTTGTAAAAGATACTTGTATTCTGGTATTTTTCCGCTTTTGTACGTATATTTGATGTAAATAAGGCTAAATAGGCGGTACTTCCATCGATCCAATCTTCCTGTTGTTTGACAATGAAAATAATACGATTATCATCGTATCCTAAGATAAATGCCATCATATCAAACTCATTTTCCATAATATTCGCTTTTATGAAGTTGTTAAATTCGGTAATAATTTCTGTTGATTTATAGTCGTCGTCTTCTTCCTTTTCATCATACTTTATAGATTTATTATCATATAATTCAATTATAAGTTTCTTTTTATTAGGGATAGATAGATTATCAAATATCATTTCAATCGAAGAAGATATATATTGTTTTTTCGTAATATTATATTTATCACTAAATTTACCTCCTTTTTGTGACGATTCTTCGGCAAAATCATCATTATTATCACCGGCATTATCATCTACGACCCTATTTAATATATTCCCTTCTTTTTTTCGTTTCAATTCCAATTTCTTTTTATGTATATTGTTGTCGAGATGTAATTTATTCTCAGCAGCCTTGGTTGCCTTTTCAGCCGCCTTATTCGCCTTGACCTGAGCCTTCTCGGCAGCATTGATCGCCTTCTCAGCAGCCTTGACTGCCTTGGCACGATCCTTCTCATCAGCATTGTCCGCCTTGGCGCGAGCCTTCTCAGCATCCTTGACGGCCTTGGCGCGAGCCTTCTCAGCATCCTTGACGGCCTTGGCGCGAGCCTTCTCAGCATCCTTGTCCGCCTTAGCAGCAGGATCCATGTTAGCCTTAGCAACAGCCTTGGTGGCCTTATTAGTGGCATTACCAACATTCTCATCAGCATTGGTATCTATTTTACCATGAATTCCGTCTATAATGTCTTTCATATTTCTAATATTTTTAATGACACCCTTAATAAATTTAATAGGAATATCATTAGAACTGTCCTCTTTGACCGCGTCTTTAACAATATTCGCTGAATTATTAAATTTGATTAATATATCATCATTTTTGAAACCGATAGGTCTCATACGATCTTCCAAGGGTATGAATTTATTATTAATTTCAGAAGGTTGGAATAAATATAGATCGTTTATGTGTATTATTGTCCCTTTTCTATTATACCGATCGAATGCGACGATTAAATTATTATCTACTATTTCTTTTAATGCGTAATCAATAACATTTATAGAATACTGTTTGTTGATACATACATGATTAATAATGTCAAATTTCGTATAATAATATCGTTCTTTAAATAAATCCTTAATTCTGATAATAATGTCATTTACATTTAATGATAAATGATTACTGTTATATGTTGATAAGTCATTCGATCCGTGTAATTCTATTTTTTTATATGATTTGTCATATAACATACAACTATAGCTACATGTTTCTAGGTAATCACATGCGCTAGAAAATGACTTTTTATTAATATCAAATGTAATATTTTTATTATTCGATAATTTTTGCGGTAAACTGCTTACATCGGTTTCAAAAAAACGAATATTTTCATTTTTTGTTAACATACAGTCCACAGACGTTTCCTTTAATACTCGTGATATTTTACCGATCTTCATAGATTTATCCTCAGCTAATCTATATATATATAGATCAATACTCTCCTGCTTATTCTTCAAAACAGATCCATATAAATGGATACAACAGTTCCTTTTTTCAATAGGAAGCATCATATGACTTCTATTGCGAATACCACGCCCAATTACCTGCTCGCTTCTATTCATATTATACCATGGTTCCAATATGTGAATATTTCGCATATATTTTAAATCTATTCCTTCTGAACCCGCGCGAGAAATGATTATAACTTTGATATTTTCTCCATTGATATTATTTTTATTAACACATGCTTCTATTTCTAATTTGTTGTTTGGTGAATATATAGAATTACCGGTGATCATAGCATATTTTAGTTTCGATTTCTTTTTGTTACCTAGTAAATTATTTCCATTATATCTCGTAAATCCCATTTCTTCAAGAGCAATAGCGGTTGGTAAAACCCCAGAGTAAATCTTTTCGGAATAAATTAATGATATTCCTTCAGACGCATCAACCAATTCACAAATTTCATGAATTTTAGCGCTATAATTTCTCAACTTATTCATCGTGAAAATCTTCCCATATGTATTTTCAAATTCTTTATCATATTGAAATGGGAAACTAGTTAAATCACCAAATATTGATTTTAACCCCCCTTTTCCAACATTTTCTACAAACGATGTTTTATTAAAATTAGTATCTGGATTATTCTGTATATCATCATACATACTGTTTGGATAACAGATATTCAATATATTTAAAGGTATCTGAAATGTTTGATATCCTAAATTTTCTATATTTGTTGTTTGTGATAGGTTAATATTTTTCAAAATAAAATTGTATACATTTTCCTGATAATCATTTAATTCTATGGTATATACATCAATATGTTTCAATGGAATTGATATTGTTAAACCATTAAATTGAATTGTTGGATAACGTTGTTTCAATATTGATCGTTCATTATTAAAATCAGTTGGGAAAATTCTGAATGGAAAATTTACAGGATCTTCGCCTTGTACGTATGATACATACCCGGTGATTTTGCGCACAAACTTATGAAGTCCTACTTCTTCGCCAGTTTCTTTATCAATACGAAAATTTCCACTAGAGTCAAATATTTCTTGTATTGAGGTAATTGGTCTTCTATCGTTCATGTTCATCAAATTGGTTAACCATATAATTTCTTTGTAATTGTTAAACATTGGTGTTGCTGATAGAAGAAGTAACTGTACTTTGCATCGTTTTACTAAAGAGACTAAGCTATCTGCTATACGCTTATTCTTAGCATCATCACTTACACGAATATTATGAATTTCATCTATAATTATTAATGATTCTTCAAATGTATCAATTAATATATTATTTGATATAGAATCATTTATAATATTAGATAATTTAGTATATCCCATGAATTCAAACCATTCGTTTGTAAAAAGTTTTAGCTTTGAAAGTAATTTTGTGGAATCTAAATTTTCATTTGTAGGATTAACCAATGATAATAACTCACTACCGACACATGTAAGAAGACGCCATTCACCATGCGTATTCACCAGTTTTTCTTCAGAGTATAATTCTTTTTTAAAATTATCTTGTACATTAGGATTAGCAACTATATACACCTTTTTTTTGGTATTGGTCTGAATCATATATTTTATTTTTTCCAACGCAACAGTTATTGATGTACATGTTTTTCCAGTACCTAATCCATGATAGAGCAATAGATTATTATATGGTGTATTTAATGATAAAAAATTTCTTACAAATAGTTGTTGAGAGTTTAAGGTAAAACTATTAGTATTTATATTTTCCATTTGATTTAATTCGGCCAATGATAATTTATTTTCATTATATATCTCGCTGAATTCTTTCTTATTTAATATTTTAAGATTGAATTCAGGATCAGAATATAAAGGATATATTGTGGTTGAATCGGGTATTTTTTGTTCGATTTCTTCATTTATATCTAAATATATATGTGGTTGATCCTCCATATATATTATGAGATATAAGTTTTATATTTTAATTAACTCATAATTTGCAATGGTTTTATGTACATTTTTAATCATATTTCGTTTTTCACTATTATATGACCTAATCGTAGATAAACATTCATCGTAAGAAAACCAATTTATTTTAGATACTTCCGATTTTTGATATTTATCTAATATATCATCATTATTTGATGTGTAGGCTAAGTAGTATTTTTGCTTATACGATTTTAAATTCGATCCTATGAAAAGCTCTTCATATGGATTTATATTATCAACTAGTTGAATTTGGGAAATCTTATATCCAGTTTCTTCTTCGAATTCACGTAACCCACAGTCTAAATCCTTTTCTCCAGAGTTACGACGCCCTTTCGGAAACCCCCATTCAGGTTCATTCCATACAGTCTTACTATTACTAACGAGATGTTTTGTAACCTCATCATCGCCATATTTTTGTAAAATGTGATTTTTTTCATCTACCGTCATTTCATCAATTATATTCATCAAAAATGTTTCACTTATATTTTTAGTTTTATTTTTCATGAAATCACAATAACCAAATGTCTCTTTACGACGAATAAGCAAATATTGTACCTGATTATCTTTAATCCTATACAATATTACACCAATACTAATAATGGGTAGTATACACTCATGTTGAGTGTGACCTATTTTTCCGCAATTATTACAATATTTATTGTGATTCGATGAATTATTCGATGAATTATTTGATGGATTATTTGATGGATTATTTGATGGATTATTTATTTGATTATTCTTCTTCATTAATATGTTAAACCACGAAACTTTTAATATTCTTAATAGTATAATGTTAAAGGCTCGTGTTTGGGGACCTTCGTATTGGTTTGTTCTAATGACTATAGCTGTTTCGTATCCTATAAAACCAAATACTATTACAAAAAAAAAGTATTATGAATTTATTCATAACCTACCATTGTTTATACCAGATGAACATATAGGGAATAAATTTTCTAAACTACTAGACAAGTATCCTATTACACCATATTTAGATTCACGCGAAATGTTCACACGATGGGTCCATTTTATACATAATCGGATCAATGTTATTTTAGGAAAACCTGAAGTTACCTTAGGAGAAGCAATGAGTAATTATCATGAAAAATATAAAGAGGAGATAGAAGTAGTTAATCATTTCACAAAATGGAAAAAAGTGTATCTGTACGCTGTAACTTTACTCTTTTTAATAATGCTATGTTATATATTATATTGATATATATATAATGGTAAAAGGCGGTAAAGCAATCGCATCCGGAGGATATGGATGCGTTTTTTACCCAGCACTTAAATGTAAAACTAAAAAAAAAAGATCATCAGGAGTTAGCAAATTACTAACCAAAAAAGCAGCGCAGGATGAGTTTAATGAGGCAAAAGAGATTAGATCTGTAATGGACAAAATACCAGGTATCGAAAAATATATACTTCTTCCAGAATCGATGTGTAAGCCAGACGAACTAACTACCGAAGACTTAGAAGGTTATAATGTAACATGCAAGAAACATATAGGAGCACGACAAGGACTGAACAGATATACAATTCTTAATATGCCTTTAGGTGGAGTAGATATTTCGGAGTATATAAGTAAAAATACCTTTGACCAGAAGCGACTTTTGGCCGGGACGAACGCTAGCACATTCATCACTGTTAATAATAAAATCATCGAATTACTACTTAACGCAGTTTCAAAATTAAATGAGGAAAAACTTTTACACGCGGATCTTAAAGCTGAAAACATTCTAATCGATAATGATTTAAATTGTAGAATAATTGATTGGGGACTATCATTTTCCACACAAGATAAACCATCAGACCATTTTTTTACTGAAATGGAATGGAGACCAATACAATTTAATATACCTTGTTCAAATATATTATTTTCAAATTTTTATATGATGGAAATTAACGGGATGTTAGATGAAATGGATTTTAATGGTAAGGGTATTTCTCCTTCAAAAATAGAAGGATATCTAAAAAAGGAGTTTCCTAACTATTTAGAAGAATACGGTAGAGGACATTACGATTATGTTACAGATAATTTTAAAATATTAATTGATAATTTGTCTCTTAACTTAAAACCAAAAGATATGATATTTAAGTATATAAGTAATTGTGTGTATAAATTTATAAGACATAATCGTGAGCTATCTTTTGATATTAATGGATACATAAATGAAGTTTTCATATATAATTGTGATATTTGGGGACTATTGAGTTGTTACTTTGATTTTTTAAAATCAACGTATGATAACTCTGTACAAGCGATAGCGTTTAGAAAACAACTTTCATCAGTATTGTATAAATATATGATAGATTGTGACGATTCTAGAATCAATATTCAGGAACTCGCGCACGATCTTAATGAGTTAAATAAATTTATGATAATGGATACGCGTCAACCTACACCTGGTGATTTAACCAAATCCATACAAAAATCCATACAAAAATCCACCTACAAATCTCCTCCAAAGACAACTATTCAACCAATAATCTTACCAGATGATTTAACCAAATCCATACAAAAATCCACCTATAAATCTCCTCCAAAGTCAACTATTCAACAAATAATCTTACCAGATGATTTAACCAAATCCACACAAAAATCCACATACAAATCCACACAAAAATCCACATACAAATCCACATACAAATCGCCACCAAAGACAACTATTGCACCCCCGTCATCAAAAATATTGGCGACTAGATTATCAAGTATCAAATCACATTTGTTAATACATCAACCAAAAACAACAGATACTGAACAATCATTCATGAAAAAATACGATAACCCAAAAAACGTCCGCAATAAAAGATGCCCTAATGGGACAAGAAGACATAAAAAGACGGGTGTATGCGAGACACTACGTCGTCCTGGAACATTGGAACAAAGCAAACAGAATTTATCTAAATTATCCACAATGAGAAGGAGTGATAAGGTTAAATATATTAACAGCCTTTCTAATAACATAATTGAAACAAGAAAAAGGAAACCTCGGTGCCCTAATGGGACTAGAAGAAATAAGAATGGAGATTGTGTAAAAAAAATATAGGCATTATTATATATGAGGTTAGAGTTATGGATTCTATTATTCACCGGCTTCTTTATTGCCAACTCTTACTATGATAATTACTATTTAAACATATTTAAAATGCATAAAAAATATATTCAAATGGCCGCATATGGCTTTATTGGAATTACAATATATATACTTTTTAAAAGAAATCCACAACAATCACGAGAACTAGTATCACAGGCATCTACATTTCTTAAATATTTACCTATTGATAAAACAGCTATTAATTTAGTAAGTCCTATTCTTTCATCATGTGATAATAATGATATTAGCAGAACCACAAAAATTATATCTTCGGGAAAATCTACATGTAAAAGGTCTGTAAGTGAAACTAAAAAAAAATGGGTAGCATCTGAACAAAATTGGAAATGTGGAGAATGTAGAGAACAATTACCAGCATGGTTTGAGGTAGATCATATTGTACGATTGGCAGATGGGGGTAGCAATGAAGTTGATAATTTAGTGGCGTATTGCAGAACATGTCATGGAAAAAAAACAATGATGGAAAATCTTTGAATTTGGCTTTGAATTTGGTTTTGAATTTGAATTATAATTAAAAACGTAAATAAATATAATAATGACATTTGTTAAATATTATATTTTTCATTATTATTTATGAAATAAAAAATAAAATTACTATATATTAAATGGACATAAATTTGATTCTAATTTTTATTTTAGTAGTTGTCATTCTATACGTTATATTGAAAGTTGTCACACGTCCAGACGGAGTAACTGGAATATTAGATGCAAAGATACCTGTTATTGTTTCGAATAATGATATGTCTATTTACGAGAATGATGAAGATATATATAATCATTCATATTCTATTTGGACTTACATTAAAGACTGGACGTATAACTATGGAGCGAAAAAAATGATATTTGAGAAGGAAGGTTTAGAAGTTTTTTTTACACCTACTCAAAATGATTTATCTGTAAAAGTATCTACATACGATCAATCAGATGCAGAGATGACAACTATCCCATTTGAATGTGGTATAAGCAACATTCCTGTTCAAAAATGGATAAATATTATTGTCAGTTTAAATAACAAAAATATGGATATCTATATTAACGGTAAATTAGCTAAAACATGCGTGATGTCAAATGTTCGCCAGTCATTTACCAGCAATGGTATTACACTTACCAATAATAATGGTTTTTCTGGATACACTTCAAAGTTTAATTATTTGAAACAACCCATTGATCCACAAACCGCATGGAATATATACAAAAAAGGATGGGATGAAAGTAATATATTAAGCCTCAACTTTGGATACGATGTAGATGTTGTCGTTACAAAGAATGGTGAATCAGTATTTTAGAGATCATAAAATTTAATAATTGTGCTCTGTTATATTTAAATTTAGTATTTTTCTCTCCATATCATATATAATGGAGGCCCAAAACATATATGGAATTGATAGAAGTGGAAGTTTAAGCGATAGAGGGATTGAATTCATGAAATCGAATGATTACATGAGTAACATTATATTCATTTTGTCACTTATGGTTATATTTATTATAATATTTAATATGGTTGTTGGATATTTCACTTATTTATTATCACCACATAATTCCCCACATTTAATAGATGGTATGATAGACGCAAAAGATTCTGAAATGAGAATAACACAGGACCCAAATAATTCAAATTCGAAAACAATTCTACCATCATCCAATCAGGACGAGGGTATTGAATTCACGTGGTCATTTTGGGTATATTTAGATAATCTCGATTATAGACGCGGAGAGCTTAAAAACATATTTGTGAAGGGTGATAATATGTATACACAGAACAATAATTCTGAAGATTTAGAATTATATGGAGAGATTAATAATGTTATTAACGGACCTGGAGTATATTTGACTCCACATGATAATAAATTAATGTTCGTATTTAACACGTTTGAAAATGTTATTGAAAAATTCGAAGTGGATAATATTCCTATGAACAAATGGTTGAATGTAATGATAAGATGTAAAGGGAAAACAATTGATATATTCTTTAATTCAGTTCTTACAAAACGTTTTAAATTACAGAGTTTACCAAAACAGAATCATAATGATGTATATATTGGAAAAGACGGTGGATTTGCGGGATACTTATCAAACTTATGGTACTATAATTATGCACTTGGTACGCGCGAAATAGCAAATGTATATAACAAAGGTGCTAATACAAATCTACTTAACGATAAAGCGAAATTAGCAACGAATAGCAAAGAGAGTAGTTCTATATTAAATGAACATAGCCAAAATTATTTATCATTCAGATGGGCGATTGGTTAATATCAAAAATAAATATATGATATAATTTACTATTATTTATATCATATCATCTTTTTTCTATTGATAATACATATGACTATCAAAATTAAAAATACCAAGAACAAAACATTAAAGCGAAAATTAACAAATTCCTCAAGATCAACTATTGTAAAGACATTTCTTGAAATGTTGAACACCATCAAATTATATCACTGGAGTACATATTCATACAGTCAACACATTGCTACTGACGAGTTATACCATAGCTTACATAAACATATAGATATGTTTGTTGAAATTATGTTAGGAAAAACAAAGGATCGATTAAAAAATATAGTCTTCTCCACGCGTAGCGCAAATAGTAAAAAAACATTTATTAAAGAAATAGTTTTATTTAAAGAATATTTAATTAGCTTAAATAGTGTAATGGATCCTGTAACAGATAGCGATTTATATAATGTACGCGACGAGATATTAGGAACGCTGGACAAGTTATTATATTTATTTGAATTAAATTAAAATATATATGTAAAATAAATGAGCTTTGCTAGTCAAATTATATCGTCAATTAATAAGGATGATTCTAGTGATGATACTATAGATACAACAAAAGATACAACCATAGATACAACCATAGATACAACAAAAGATATAGGATTTAATACTGATATAGATACACAAATAAAAAACTCAAATACATATAATCCAGTATCATCTTCTAAAATTTCTTCTGAAAAAGGATCAAATAAATCACGTATATCAAACTCATACACTGATTCTATTGTCGCGCAGAACATACCATATAGTTTTTTTGGAATATCTGCACAAGCAATGATATTGGTTATAAGTATTGGTTTAATTACATTACGACATAACAATATTGAGGTGTTTAGTAGTTTAGGTGATGTAATAGATACTGTTATAAATTTTACATATGAACAGTTTATCGTGCCTTTAATGTATATATTTTACACTATATTTGAACCATTTATAGTAATACTTAAAGCTTCCTTATGGAGTTCAAGTAAAACTGTAGCTGTAGGAGCTCGCGATCTAGCAGAAAAAAATGTAGTTATTACAGATACAATTACCGCACCAGTATTAGATAAAAAAACGAAGATAAATAAAAGTTTGCAAAATGAAATCAATAATAAACAAAAATCCAAGAAAAACAATATAGAAAATGATGACATTGATAGCAGTATTCAGAAAAAAAGCGATTGGTGTTATATAGGTGAAGATCAAGGAGTGAGAAAATGTGTACATACTGGAGATAATAAATGTATGTCAGATATGATGTTTACATCGTATGATAACTGTGTAAATAATATATAATACATATATGAGCCAAATTAATTGTGTGTTCGAAAGCACCTATGGATATAGCTCACTTGTAAGAAGTGGAAAGATATATAAAATACAGAAGAGTCACTATATTTTCATGTTAACATCAAATATAGACTTACTTGACTATAGAATACGCATGAAACGATTCATTCATATATGCAAAAATAAAATGAAAGATAAATTGTTGCTGTTTTTTTTAACAATCAATGATCTAACAAATCGTGAAAGGGGTATGACCTCAATTCCTAGACTAAGAGATAAATATTACCGAACTTATTTCAAATAAATATCATTTAAAACATTGAATCGTGTTTTATATGATAACATTATATTTATTATTTTTGCATTATTTTTGCGTTATTATTGACATTATGTTTGCATTATTGCTGACATTATGTTTGACATTATATTTGACATTATATTTGATATTATACTAAGATATTTTAACATTAACGAGCACTCTTTGACTTACTGTAACCGCATTTAATCCAGATGCTGTTTTTTGACTAGCATTTGATTTTATTGTAAACACTAACTGAAGTATATCACCTTCCAAGAAAGGAACTGAATTTATTTCATTTACAGGCAACGTGTAAAATCGTCCAGGCGACTGATTCGCTAAGGATAAAACAACATGTAAAGCAACCATACCTGTCATTTTTTGTTCATCTGTTAGAGATCCTCCACTTGAGTCAATTACAGTTCCAATATCTGTAGATGGATCAGTAGTATATGTTACTGAAGATGACGGATAATTATTAATAGTTTCTGAAGCAGTTATGAATGAAGTCTTATATGATGTAATTAATGCGACTTCATTGGAAAATAAATTATATGCGCTACTAGAACCGAATATCTGTAAAGCTAACATTTGTAAAAATTGTATATTTGCTTTTGGTTCGCTGATTTCATCATAATCTGTTTCATAATTGGTTGGAAGTAAATTAGCACTATTATCGTATATACCAGTATAATCTTCAATTACTTCATAATTTCCATTACTTATTTTGTATTTGAATATACTTTTTGCTGTAGCAATAGGCAATAGACATTCTACTGTAGCATCTATATCTGAAGGACCAACAGTTGGCATTCCTATAAATTTACCTACACGATTAATTGTTTCTGTGACATCGAACTGCGGGACATATATTGTTGCTGGTGGTTCTGGTTCAGGTTCAGGTTCTGGCTCTGGTTCTGGTTCAGGTGATGGTTCTTCAGATTCTGGTTCTGGTTCTGGTTCAGGTTCTGGCTCTGGCTGTGGTTCTGGTTCCGGTTCTGGTTCTGGTTCTGGTTCAGGTTCTGGCTCTGGCTGTGGTTCTGGTTCCGGTTCTGGTTCTGGTTCAGGTTCAGGTTCAGGTTCTGGTTCCGGTTGTGGCTCTGGTTGTGACTCTGGCTCTGGTTCAGGCTCAGGCTGTGACTCAGGTTCAGGTTCCGGCTGTGACTCAGGTTCAGGTTCCGGTTGTGGCTCTGGTTCAGGCTCAGGCTGTGACTCAGGTTCAGGTTCTGGTTCCGGTTGTGACTCTGGCTCTGGTTCAGGCTCAGGCTGTGATTCAGGTTCAGGTTCCGGCTGTGACTCAGGTTCAGGTTCCGGTTGTGGCTCTGGTTCAGGCTCAGGCTGTGACTCAGGTTCAGGCTCAGGTTGTGGTTCTGGTTCAGGTTCAGGCTGTGACTCTGGTTCAGGTTCAGGTTCTGGTTCTGGTTCTTTTATTGGACAGGTATCAGAATACTTTAATCTATTATATCCCCCCATATATCCATGCCAGTAACAATGATAACTGATTGTACCAAAATCGCCTTTTACCTCAAATTCAACATCCCCTGTATAATGGTTTACGCTTATGTCATCTGAGCCATCCCATATCTCCGTCGTTCCATATAGATTTCCTGAAATTATTTCAAATAATGAATTGTTATTAATTACAAAACCGATCGGATGAGATGATGTAATCCCAGTTAATTTATAAATTCCATTGTTTACGCCTATATAACCGAAATTATTATATGGTACATTGTTAAACAAATACGGGTTAACCATTGAAACCTGATTATTTATGGTTTGATCTAAACATTGTACAGGAACACTCTCTGGTTCTGGTTCAGGTTGTGGTTCAGGTTCTGGTTCTGGCTCAGGCTCTGGTTCAGGCTCTGGTTCAGGCTGTGGTTCAGGTTCAGGTTCAGGCTGTGGCTCTGGTTCAGGTTCAGGCTGTGGTTCAGGTTCAGGTTCTGGTTCAGGCTGTGGTTCAGGCTGTGGTTCAGGCTGTGGTTCAGGCTCTGGCTCTGGTTCAGGTTCAGGTTCAGGTTGTGGTTCTGGTTCAGGTTCAGGTTCAGGTTGTGGTTGTGGTTCTGGTTCAGGTTGTGGTTCTGGTTCTGGTTCAGGCTGTGGTTCAGGTTCTGGCTCTGGTTCAGGTTCAGGTTGTGGTTCTGGTTCTGGTTCACTAGGTTGTTGTATTTCAATATTCTCAATAGTAACAGATTCCGCATTCTTATTGGATACATCACTTATAGATGCTATACTGTTATTACTACTGGTTACATAGAATAATCCTGCGGTATCAACCGATGATATTGCTTGTGCCGTGGTTCCATATAGGAATATGGAATTTTCTTCAGAATTTTCTACGGCTGTCCATGGATACGATCCAAATGCGTTGATGATGGCATTGTTTTGATATTGCACAAACGCGTTGTGTGTATTTGGATTATTGAAGGTAATTTTAATGGCTGTTAACTCAAAGGAACCAGTAGTTTGAATGTAGACTTTATTATCATCCGCATTCATCCAAATATACAGATTTGGTTCAGGCTCAGGCTCAGGCTCTGGTTCTGGTTCTGGTTCTGGTTCTGGTGCCTCTGGTTCAGGTTCCGGTTGGGGTTCAGGTTCCGGTTGGGGTTCAGGTTCCGGTTCAGGTTGAGGCTCTGGTTCCGGCTGAGGCTCTGGTTCCGGCTGAGGCTCTGGTTCAGGTTCCGGTTCAGGTTCCGGCTCTGGTTCGGGTGCCTCAGGTTCAGGTTCTGGTTGAGGCTCTGGTTCCGGTTCTGGTTCGGGTGCTTCCGGTTCCGGCTCAGGTTCTGGTTCCGGTTCCGATTGAGGCTCAGGTTCAGGTTGAGGCTCAGGCTCAGGTTCTGGCTGAGGTTCAGGTTCTGGCTGAGGTTCAGGTTCTGGCTCTGGTTCGGGTGCCTCGGGTTCAGGTTCCGGCTCAGGTTCTGGCTGAGGTTCAGGTTCAGGTTCTGGTTCCGGTTCACTAGGTTGTTGTATTTCAATATTATCAATAGAGACAGATTCAGCATCCTTATTTGATACATCACTTATAGATGCTATACTGTTATTACTACTGGTTACATAGAATAATCCGACGGCATCAACAGATGTTATTGCTTGTGCCGTGGTTCCATATAGGAATATGGAATTTTCTTCAGAATTTTCTACGGCTGTCCATGGATACGATCCAAATGCGTTGATGATGGTATTGTTTTGATATTGCGCAAACGCGTTGTGTGTATTTGGATTATTGAAGGTAATTTTAATGGCTGTTAACTCAAATGAACCAGTAGTTTGAATGTAGACTTTATTGTCATCAGTATTCATCCAAATGTAAAGAAAGGGAGATGATAGAGATGAAAACATAAATCTACTCATTCGTGAGAATATCAGTGATCCAAATATGGATCCTTCTACAGTGTATCCAGATATTCCTGCAACGGATGAGGCCATATATACTACATCAGCCCCATTAACTGAACTATCTTCATTAACATCGCCTTTTTGAGCAAAGTTTGGATCCTCTTCTGATTTGGATACCTGAGCAGGAATATTAGCAACCCATGATGCTAAAAATACGACGTCAGCGCCAGTAAATGATCCGTCATTATTTAAATCACCAAGTTTGTTGGTATATAGCTCATTTTCAGATTCGGGTTCAGGTTCCGACTCAGGCTCTGGTTCAGGCTCTGGTTCAGGCTCTGGTTCTGGCTCAGACTCAGGTTCAGGTTCTGGCTCAGACTCAGGTTCAGGTTCTGGCTCAGACTCAGGTTCAGGTTCTGGCTCAGACTCAGGTTCAGGTTCTGGCTCAGACTCAGGCTCTGGTTCAGGTTGTGGCTCGGGTTCAGGCTCGGGTTCAGGCTCGGGTTCAGGCTCAGACTCAGGTTCAGGTTCTGGCTCAGACTCAGGCTCTGGTTCAGGTTGTGGCTCGGGTTCAGGCTCGGGTTCTGGTTCAGGTTCAGACTCAGGTTCAGGTTCAGGTTCTGGTTCAGGTTCTATCATTGGATATATCATAAATCCTGGCTCAAAAGAATCATTGTCTATAGGCACTCCTGGCGTAAGATTAACTCCTGGTTCTAGTTCCATTACAGGGTATGTACCAGAATCCATATCTAAATCAAATCCGGGCTGCAATCCAGGCTCATCTAAATCATTATCTAATACATAGAAGAGTCCTGGCTCTAAACCGGGCTCTAAAACACCAGGTTCAAGCATATACGGATATATTTTGGTTTCTTCGGGCTCCGGTTCAGGTTCAGGTTCAGGTTCAGGTTCAGGTTGTGGCTCGGGTTCAGGCTCAGGCTCAGGCTCTGGTTCCGACTCAGGTTCTGGTTGTGGCTCGGGTTGTGGCTCAGGTTCAGGTTCAGGTTCAGGTTCAGGTTCAGGTTCAGGTTCAGGTTCTATCATTGGATATATCATAAATCCTGGCTCAAAAGAATCATTGTCTATAGGCACTCCTGGCGTAAGATTAACTCCTGGTTCTAGTTCCATTACAGGGTATGTACCAGAACCCATATCTAAATCAAATCCGGGCTGCAATCCAGGCTCATCTAAATCATTATCTAATACATAGAAGAGTCCTGGTTCTAAACCGGGCTCTAAAACACCAGGTTCAAGCATATACGGATATATTTTGGTTTCTTCGGGTTCAGGTTCAGGTTCAGGTTGTGGCTCGGGTTCAGGCTCAGGCTCAGGCTCTGGTTCGGGTTCAGGTTCCGGTTCAGGTTGTGGTTCAGGCTCAGGTTGTGGCTCAGGTTCAGGTTCAGGTTCTATCATTGGATATATCATAAATCCTGGCTCAAAAGAATCATTGTCTATAGCCACTCCTGGCGTAAGATTAACTCCTGGTTCTAGTTCCATTACAGGGTATGTACCAGGACCCATATCTAAATCAAATCCGGGCTGCAATCCAGGCTCATCTAAATCATTATCTAATACATAGAAGAGACCTGGCTCTAAACCGGGTTCCAACACACCTGGCTCAAGCATGTCAGGATAGATATTACTCATATAAATTACGCAGATATTTTTTTTTGTTTATATTGTGCCAAATAATATATATATTAAAAAATTGATATAAAGAAATACAATTGCCATTGTCATAATATATAACATGAAAATTACTGTAATTGATACTGAAACAACTGGAGTTATTCCACGGGACTTTCAAAATTTAAACGAATGTCCCTATATGCTACAATTGGGGAGTATTACTTATGATACTGATAGTAATGAAATTATAAATAGTATTAATAATATTATTAAGATACCCGAACACGTTCAAATATCAAAGGAAGTGACTGAAATTAATTCTATTACAAAAGAAATGTCTAATAACGGACATGATATTAAAACTATCCTACAAACATTCAATGAACATATTTTAGAAAGTGATCTTGTTGTAGCGCATAATTTAGAATTTGATATAAACATTTTGAACTATGAATATATGCGTAATAACATTGATTTCAACTATATTAACCATATAGGTAAGGATAAAAGTTATTGTACAATGAGTAATGGTACAACACTTTGTAAAATCAAGAAAGAAAACTCACGAGGAAGTTATTATAAATGGCCAAAACTGGAAGAATTACATCATCATTTATTTGGAAAAAACCTAAAAAATTTACATGACGCGTATAATGATTTAGTTGTCTGTCTCAGATGCTATATGTATATGAACTTCAAGATTGACGTTAGTGATAACAATCCTGAATTGAAAACTATTATTAATGGTTTATTGGACGATAAATAATAAATAATAAATAATAAATAATATTTCTTAAATTAAATACAATACTTAGAATACTTAGATAACTTATATGATTTACATATTTTTATTGCAAAATAAAAATGTATATATATAATCTATAATTTATGATTATGACTATGGGAAGTAATAACGCGCGAAGAGCAAATAAGATTTTGGAAAAAAATAAGCATATTTCTCATGAAAGTACAACGACTACAAGGACTACAACGACTACAACGACTAAAAATATCGTTCAAAAAAGAAACGCATGTACTACATCTAATATACCATCAATGTCAAGAAGTTTTATGTTGTCAAAATCGGGTAATTGACCAGGAAATAGAAGATAATATAATTTAAACATTATCTAAATATTATCTAAATATTATCTAAATATCATATAAATATGATTAACTTCAACATTAAAAGGTAATAACTTTTAGGAATGACGATTTATTAATCATGAATCTGAATAAAATGTTGGCTTTAATTGTACATTTTCCAAAATCCGCATCTTTTCAATACTTTTCTCTTTGCTTGTTTTCATATTAGCATTCAAATAATTTTCTTTTGGTATAATTTCATTTTTTTTTATTTCTTTATAAATGATATTAGTATTATCCTTAACACTATTCAATAAATCCATATTTGATACCAATGGCGTTTGATAATTAACTCGTTCGGTTAATAAAGAAACAATAAAATACATGATATATTTTCTCTTCTTTGGAATACCTTTACTATATTTTAAACAAAAAATATTTAGAAGTGCATCTATAATTTTGTTATCTATATGAGTGTTTGAAATATCTAGAAAAATATCCCAGATTGACCATATTATACTAAGCTGATCGTCGTTATTTACAGGTACATAAGAACGACGCTCCGAGGTAATCTTTTTTTTTCCTTTTCTCATTAATATATCAAATTCAACAATCCATTCAATCCAATAACATGCCATAACACTATCACGTGCGTCAGATATATTATAATATAGTTCATTTAATGCAATATATATTTCCTTATTATCTCCCTCCTTAAACACATTTTTTATATATTTTACATGAGGTGCTTTAAGTTTATTTCCGATATTTGATACATCAAAATCACATGGAGATACTTTATTATCAGCAAATGAATGTTTACGGTTAGACACAACTAATGTTGTTGAAATTTCAGAAAAGAGTTTCCTAATGTGTATGTTATTACGCAGATTTAATTCATTATCAATATTTCCTTCCTTAATAATATTTTTAAAGTTATTGATAGATGAACTAATATAAATTGGTAGTTTTGGATTTCCTATATGAATACTTTTACTCATGTATAATATAATGCATTCCCATAACTCAATAAAATGCCCCCCACATACTAATTCGGCAGTCCAATAACATGCTGCTTCGTAATTTGAGTTTTTGAATGATTTTATTAGCTCTTTAGTAACATCTGCTTTTTTAAAATTTGAGAATGACAGTTTCGAAAAATCCTTCTTATCTCTGATATCATTTATCTCATTATTCATAAAAATAATATATATATATATATTTTATTTATAACGGAGACATATGGAAATAAACCAATTATTTAACTAACGGGTGTATTTTCCTACACGTTTAAAAGAGTCAACTAGATAAATGATAAAAATACCAAAGAACGAGTATAGAATGATTTCTTCAACAACATTTTCTGTTTTATAATCTTGCTGATCGTTTAATAATTTAAGTATGGTGTTTAATTTTTCATCAATATTGTCATTGGGTGCTAATTTTGAAATTTGTTCGTTGCCTGTATGATAATTGTTATTATCTGTTTGAGGAATTTGATACATTTGATATATTCCAGAATCATTATTGTAAACCTCTGTATATTCTGGTACCTGTTTAGAAGCAAATCCTTCCTTCTCTACTGTTTTTTGTACACCAGACGATGTTGGGTGTGGTGGAGGCGCGAAATCAACTAAATTATTACCTTCATCCTCTACAGACCCGTGAATTTTATTCAATAAATTTGTTACACGTTTACTATTAACCTTTGAGGTAATTTTTGATTTATTATTATCTTCGTTAAACGGAGCAGCATATATTGCTAAAGACATTCTCTATTATAAATTGATTAGAAAAAGAATATTTTTATTTGAAAAAAATTGATTTAATAAATAACCAAAATAGCCGTTTATATAATTATGAACGGTATGAATATTATGAAAAATATCAGTAAAAAAAATACACGGATTTTGTCATATGTTACATCACCTACCATCAAATATTCACCTAGTATACATCATTTTGATGTTACCTTAAGAGATGGATTACAAAGTTTAAATCGTTGTTATACATTTCATGAAAAACGAACTATACTGAATGAAATTGTTAAAGAGAAATCTCCTAAATCAATAGAAGTTGGGTCTATTGTTTCGCCTAAAATATTACCACAGATGAATGATTCTATTCAATTATATAATTATGCTACCAAACACTTCACTTCTCCTACATTTTATATGCTTGTTCCAAATAAAAGGTCAATGAATGTTGCCATCGACAATAATATTCGTAATATTTCTCTGATTACATCAGTATCCGATAAATTCCAGTTAAAAAATACAAATATTTCCCTAGAAGAAAATAAAAAACAACTATCCGATATGATATCACTAAACCATTTTGATAAGATAAAATTATATATATCGTGTATAAATGAATGCCCTATAGATGGACTTATTTGTCCAGATAAAATTATTAAAGATATTATATTTTATTCGCAATTTGATAACATAAATGAATTATGTATTTCAGATACATGCGGGACCCTACAGTTTGACACATTTAAATATATAATAGATAATGTTATCAAACATGTTGATTATAATCGTATTTCTATACATTTACACGAGTCCGATAGTAATAAATACAATATACATAATATTATTAATTATGCGTATATTGAATGTGGAATATACCGTTATGACGTATCGTACTTCAAAGACATGGGCGGTTGTAGTGTGACAATTAATAATCATAAGCTAAATGGTAATTTAACATATGAAACATTAACGCAATCAATTATACTATAAGTATACTATAAATACGCATATTCATAATCTTCGATAGATCGTTTACATATAATACATACCGTGAAATCAGTTTTACCAGAACATGTATCGCATATTACTAAATGATTACATGGCCGAAACAACACGTTTCTTTGATTTTCAAAACATAATATACAGTTAGTCATATCGTCTTTAACTTCACACGATTTCAATTTGTGTGTTAATTTACCTATTGTTATTTTTAAATTTTCTATCGTTTTATTTGCGGTATTTAATTCTTTTGATAATAGTTCACCTATATGACTGGCTGTTAGATTTATATCATGAATGCTTTTTTCAGACTCCCGTATTTTGTCTTTCATTAATACAAGATACTTTAATATATTTGAATCGTTCATATATATACTTAATTGACAAATAAATAATCGCTACAATATAGTAATCAATGTAGTAATAAATAACATTTATAGTTGTTTATAGTTATTTATAGTTGTTTATAGTTATTTATAGTTGTTTATAGTTGTTCATTATTACGATATTTTATCCATAATATAAAAATTACTGCATTACAAAATGCCGGCATTGACAGCGAATAAGATAATAAATAATCACCTTCTAAAACACCGTATATTATGAATAAAACATCACTTAAACTATGTAAAATAAAAAAGTATGGATTTAAATCTCGCACCTGTTTTGTTTTTACTATTTGATGTAGTTGGGGTATTGACGTAATAAATCCTATGATTCCAGCAGTATACGCAATATACGATGACACTATCAACATGTATATGTATATATATATATATACCATGAAATTTTTATATTTGTTGAAATCATATTATTTTAACTCTCATAATACATTTCAACATCCAATAAGAACATCCAATAAGAACATCCAATAAGAAGATCCAATAAGTGAGTTAATATCACCATATTTTAATAATAATAACATATAACAATGAAAATTCTCAGTATAGATGTCGGTATAAAAAACTTAGCAGTATGTTGTATAGAAATAGATCTTGAAACACGCCAACATAAAATATTAAAATGGATTGTACACGATTTATCTAACAATAAAATAAATTATTGTAGTGCTTTGAATAAAGGCGGGAAGATTTGTAACAAAACCGCAAAATATATAAAAAATGACATGTATTGCTGTAAGACTCATGCCAAATGTAGTGATTTTTGTATTCCTACATCAGAAATGACGTTACCAAAACTTAAAAAGAAACGAGTATCAGAGTTATATACTTTGGCAAATGAATGTGATATAGAATATCCTCACAAGGTGACTAAGAGTAAATTATTAGAAATATTTGAGGATCATATAAGAGAAAAATATTTTGAAGTAATTAAACCAATTAAAATAGATGACTTACATATGATTACAATTGGAAGAAATATTACAAATCAATTCAATGAAACTTACAACGATATAGAATTGGATGTGGTTATTATTGAGAATCAAATTAGTCCTATAGCAAATAAAATGAAAACAATTCAAGGCATGCTTGCTCAGTATTTTATTATGTCATCTATATCTGAAATATTCTTTGTTTCTTCAATAAACAAGTTGAAATTATATGAAGGATGTAAAAATTTAACATACAAAGAGAGAAAGAAAAAATCAATCGAAATATGCGAAATGGAGATCAAAAATAACTCAGTAGGAAGTGAAAATCTATTACTATTTGATAAAAGTAATAAAAAGGACGATCTAGCGGATAGTTATTTACAGGGCCTTTGGTACATTAAAGAAAAAGTGTTTGCCTAAAACATATATGCTTTACAATATATATATTATATTGCGTATAACTTAAAATTATATGATATAATTAAAACATAATAATGGATTCGGAAATCATTGACATTAGCGATTTTGGATCAAATGGGCTGGGTTTATCTAAAGAAAATAGTGACCTTAAATCTACAAATTTTGGACCAGGAATAGAATTGTTGATGAGTGGGAAGAAAATGAAAAGCTCCACAATGCATGATTCTGATAATGAAATTTTTAATTTAGAAAAGGAATTAAATGAATTAACAGATAGTACAGATGATATTTTTAAACCATCTGTTGATTTTAAAATGCCTATATCAGAATTAGAAACCGTGAAAATAGGGGAAGATACTCTAAATAATAACAATGATGAAAAAACATGGGACGGGTTTTCTAAATTCAATAATATACCTATCAATCCAGACAAACAAATTACTTCTCAACCTAATATGTCGAAAGAAGAAACATTAAGAGAAAAATTCAGCTATTTACGAAAATTGGAACAATTAGAGAAAAAAGGTGTTGAGTTAACCAAAAAATATACGATTGAATCTAATCTTATGGAAATGATGGGCGAATATGAAATGGTTTTAGCGGAAAAGGAGAAGACAAACTCCGTGAAATTTCAAGGAAATATGTTATCCGCACTCCTCAATGGTGTTGAATTTTTAAATGGTAAATTTGATCCTTTCGATTTTAAGTTAGACGGATGGGGCGAACAGTTCAGCGAAAATATTACTGATTATGATGAAATATTTGCGGAACTTCACGACAAATATAAATCCTCTGCTAAAATGGCACCTGAAATTAAATTAGTGTTTCAACTAGCTGCGTCAGGAATGATGGTACATATGAGCAATACCATGTTTAAGAGCGCTGTCCCTGGAATGGATGATATAATGCGCCAAAATCCTGATTTGATGCAACAATTCAATAAAGCCGCGGTCAGTAGCATGGGAAATACGAATCCTGGCTTTTCGGGATTTATGAATAATGTTATGAATCCTGAACCTGAAATTCCTAATGTTGGAATTCCTCCAGCACCTATTGAAACGCAGGAACGAAAATTACAATCACGCAGAAGAACCGAAGAAACTGAATTCATTAACAGACGACCTGATCTAAGTGCTAGTCGCGCCGGTATAGATTTAAATAATAATTCAGACAGTGCTGATATTACTAATAGAACAAAATCAGTCAATGTTCGTAGAGAAATGAAGGGACCTAGCGATGTTTCTGACCTGCTAGCTGGACTAAAACCTAAATCAGTAAATGATACACAGATTCCTAGTATACCAATTGTACAAGAAATTGCCGAAGATAGTGGTAGTACAATAAGCATAAGTGAATTGAAGGAACTTCAAAGTGAAGGCACGGTTCCAACAAAAACAAAAAGAAAAGTTAGATCAAATAAAAATACGATTAGCTTAGATATTTAAAAATCTAAAAAATCTAAAAATTATATACTAAATAATAGTTTATTATATAATTTAAATTTCAATGGATTGCTCATTAGATTCAACCTTTGTACATTTTGATTTTGTGATATGGTTTTCCAACTTACTATAACTGCTCAATGATACAGAGAACAACCAAAATTTACCGACCTCATTCACAATAGGAATAATTTTATAATCAGTAATATTATATTCAATAGCGAATGATTTCATTTCAGTTTCAATAATAGGATTAGATAGAATTTCGTCATTACAATTCCTCTTATTACCAATAGCGACACACCTTCTATCATCTATGATATCCCATCCATTCTCAGAAACGAGTTTATTTAACATCGCATATTCGCAATTAGTCGTTGATGACATCGTATATTTGTATAATGAAATATGTTTATATTAATTTTACAATCAATTTTTAATTTAATATATTACAATTCTTATCAATCTCTAATGACAAACATTTTGTATCATGTGGTACTATTTTGATAATACCTTTACTTTTAAATTTATGTAAAGGAATTGTACACCCTTTATGCTTTCTCGTTTTTTGTACCGATTGTGGGGTTTTTATACATCTTGCTCTAAAATGTTCATACCTCTCGCGAACATCTTCATAACTTAATCCGGATTTTTTATTCAATAGTTTATTTATCGTCTCATGTAAATTGTATATATACATAGAGAAATTTTCCCTACTTTTCATTACATTAGCATTCAATGGAAATTTACGCAGATTCGTTTTTAGATTATCCCTACAATATTTACATGGAAGGGTATACTTTAATGATTCGATAAAGCGTTTATGATATTTTTTTTGAGTAACTGTTGGCTTAATTGGATAGTTAAAACTTATAGTATGTAAAGAATGCCATAAACTAGGTCCCCACACACTGGTTAACATTCCTTCGTTACTTTTAAAATTATTAAATACATATTTCATTTTTTTGGTTTTCATTGTTATATATAACATGAGAAAAAACATTTTTCAAATATTATATTTAGACATTTACTGAGTCAATATATTTAAATTAACTTCATTAGTTTTTCTTCGGCAGCGTAAGTATTAGAATTAGATGGTTTTCTATCGTTGAATATTTTACATTTCATAATGTGTGTATAATATTTTTTATCATCTATGAAATCCAATCTATTTACCTTTACCAACTTTCCATATTTATTATATATCAACATTCTATACTATATATTGTTGACATATCTTTAAATATATGAAGTTTATGAATTATTTATCGTAATTTAATATATTTGCTAATAATATATGAATCTCGTAAATTTTACGACTAAATATAAGTTTACAATTTTACTTACGCTAATTGCATTGCTGGTATTTTGTTTGGGAATTTTCGTTATTAAAAAATATATATATCCTAGAACAAGAAACATGGAAGGATATTCTAACGATGATAGTGAATTAAAATTAATAATGTTTCACGTAAATTGGTGCCCTCATTGTAAAACAGCAAAACCTGTATGGGATAAAATTACGCAAAATTACAATAATGTTACTGTAAACAATACCAAATTACAGGTTATTTCCCTCGATTGTACAGATGAAAATAGCACATCTAGTGACTTCAATAACAATACAGTAGAAGAAATATTGAGTAGATTTACACTAAATGGTAAACCCTTTGCGGTTGAAGGATATCCTACAATTGTTATGGCTAATAAAAGTAACGCTATTATTGGCGAATTTAACAAAGCCACAACATACAAAAATGTGGAAGATTTTATTAACGATCATCTCTCCTAATTTTTTTATTATACTGCAAAAATAAATCCGCTGTACTCGTGCCAGTATTTACCATTTGCTTTCTTTTATCTTTGTCAAATAGAGCATCCATAATAATTTCAAAAGATATTCCTTCCGTATACAATTGAATTTCATTTGTAAGATCATTTGTAAGATCATTAACATGTTCATTTTTCATTTGCGACAACACTTTTAATGTTCGCTTCAATATTACATGGAAATAGTCTGTTATATTACTGTCACTATTTATTTGTTTTAATATATTATTATTGAAATTTTTAACACCCAATACATTCACTTCATTACATCCTTCATTTTCTAAACATTCACTCAATGGATAATTGACCTGAATACCGCCATCAATATAGCACTTACCGTCACAGCATATTGGTTTAATTAATAGAGGTATTGAACATGACATTCGTAAAGCATCTAATAGTTTTAAATCTGGATGAGTCTTGTGAGAGATATCTACTTTTATAAAATCATTTATTTCAAATGTAAATACATGAAGGTTTATATTTGAGTATTCATAAAATTCTTTCATTGTAACATCAATGGTTAGATTTTTTCCACACAAAAGGGATTTAAATATACATATAAATAAGTCATCATCATATAAGCCGTTATATTCGAATATCTTTAGTGCCTTATTGATACCTACCTTCAGTTTATTTTCCCACGGACATCTTATTATGTAATCAACAATGTCATCCCATTCATATTTTAGGCACAAAAAAGCGCCAATTATGGCACCTGACGATGTACCATATATAGATTTAATACTATTGATATCTATATATTCTGATTTAAATAATGTTTGAAATATGCCTATATAATTAAACAATGTTTGTCCTCCTCCCGATAAAACCAAATAATTTATTATACTCATTATAATGAATTATTATAACTTTTTTTTTTTCCAAACACATACTAAATGGCGAACGTATTCAATATAAACAATAACGATGATGATGATGATGATTATATGAATACCAAATTAAATATGGATGATTTGTATGAAAGCAAACAAAAAAAGGATATTTCAAAATTAACAATATATAAAAAAATGCTACAAAGAATTCATATTAAAATTAAAACCACATGTAGAACGTCTAAAGACCAATTATGCTGGTTTGTAGTACCAGAATTTATTTTAGGCGTTCCGCATTATGATCAACCATCATGTATACAATACGTTATTTCACAACTTGAAGAAAATGGGTTTAAATTAAGATACAATCATCCTAATGTATTATTCATATCATGGGGTCATTGGATACCAAGCTATGTAAGAACAGAAATTAAGAAAAAAACAGGTGTTGAAGTTGATGGATATGGAAACGTGGTAGAGAAAAAAAAGAAAGAATCCGATATTAATAATTTAGCAAATAAAAAACACACTTATGGCGATAAGAAGGACTATAAAGATATTTCTACATACAAACCGTCTGGTAAATTTATATATGATGATATTTTCAAATAAAGTATATATATAATATAAATGGGAACCACATATGTGTATTCAATAATAATTCTCTCTATAGTAATATTATATTTGATATCATCCTTCTCCTTTAAAGATGGATTACCAACATGTAACAATTTTCTTATTAACACATATCTATATTTAGCATTTAGCATATGCTATTTAGGACTACTAATTCATTTTATTCATACATATATATTTAATCGTGAAAATGACCGTGACAAATTAATGGCGAAATTTATGCCATATTTCATCCTTTTATTTATTTCGTCACTTGTATTGATATATTTCATCGCAACACAACCTACATTTGAAAAAGATGGAACACATGTAATTAAGAATCATTTATTGTGGATAATGTTTATTTCAATGATGGCCGCAATAATTACTCCACGTGTGTCTTTGGCTATGGAAAAACATATCAATGAGACGATATACATAGTTTCGTCTATTTTTATTGTAATGTCGTCCATCGTATACATGTTTCCAAAGTTTTTTACAGATACATACAATTACATGCAATCCGCACTTTTGATATCATTAATAGTTATCATATTATTAGAGATTATAAATGCATTTGTATCGGACAATGTAAAGCATTTTATTGGAAACCGACGTATACTTTCTTATATAGTTATCATACTATTTTCGGTATACATTTCATATGATACTAAAAAAATAATACATTTATCTAATATTTGTATAGACTATCCTAATTATCCAAAAACCAGTGTTAACTTTTTCCTCGATATAATAAATTTGTTTTCACGAATTCTATTTTTAAAATCGGGAAAGTAGGTGTAGAAAATAAGTGTAGAAATTATAGTATACCGTATATAGTATATAGTATAATGGAAAATAGTGCGTTTTATTTTGATCCTAATCATGGAGGATGTTTGAGAATTATAACAAAGTTAGAGAAAGACAAATATCTTATAGAAGGAGCGTATGGTTCGGATGAAGGAGGGAAAGGACAATGGGTCGCAGAAATGACGAAAACAAAAAAATTCAAATATAAAGGTGAAGATTATAATCTCATCGTGGATTTTGGAAAGAAACAAATAAAGACACATAAAAATATTTATTACGCCTATATGGGAAAAAGAACGATAAAATGGCAGGATGGAAATAAATGGATACAAATGTACGTTTAAATATAATAACTCTAATTAGTTTTTACTGGAATCTTAGGTTTATTTACATAAGATATTGACATACTATAAGCTATCTTAGATTTGTTTACTTTTGACCCACCTGAGCTTTTCAGTATACGCTTAAAGAAATTATTTAAGTATCTAGGTTTCATAATATGTTATTCATATTATAAAGCATAATATTATTCTATTTTCAATTTTTTAAAAAAGTATTACAAATTGTTCAAATAGATTTCTTTTACTAGCTTCGAAATTATTTTTTTATCTTCGCGTGGATCTTTTAAAACTTCACTCACTGTTTTTAAATAATCATCAGGCGATTGTTGTACGTCTGGGAGATTTTGAATACTTTTTTTTGTTATGGTATCCAACGCATTTTTAATTCTAGGTTTACACGTTTTCTCTTCCTGCCATATATCTTCATCTTTAACATATATTATTTCTTTCTTTACATCACTGCAATGCATGGGACGTTTAAAAACATCTAAATCATTTAATTTACTAATAAGAATATTAGATATTCCTTTGGTTTGTCCTTGTTCACCAATAGTTGCTATATCTTCCAAAGTCAATTGAATAGACTCAATAAATTCTGTCATATTCATGGCGTCTTTACATTGTTCATTTAAAAACATATTTATGTTAAAAATATTAGTAGTAGAATTATTATTTGTTTGATGATTCGGAAGTTTATTACATATTTCAGTTACCATATTTTTCATTTCTTGGTTTTCCTTCAACAAATACTCCATCAAATTGCTATCATTATTCGTTTCTATTTTACAATCCTTTTTATGACGGAAATAACCAGAATCATATTTATATGTTTTTCCACATTCGCATAAAAATGGAGTGGAACTTTTTTGGAACTTTTTTACTACCATTTTACTACCATTTGCCTTATTTTGGTGTTTAGGTGTAGATATATGCCTAGTGTATTGGCTTTTGCGACATGATGAATAGTCACATAGTTCACAAAAGAATATTTTGGAACTTTTTGGAACTTTTTTACTATCATTTACTACCATTAAATGGTAGTGAGAAAAAGTTCCTAAATAAATTATATGATAATTAATATTTTTTTTCAGTCACAAAAAAAAAAAAAAAA
>Ga0209302_10000018_pt1 | contig 116615 bp, 113 predicted proteins | sample ArcOceMetagenome_2_FD_187445 | JGI IMG/M metagenome (GOLD analysis project Ga0209302, IMG submission 187445) | Marine eukaryotic phytoplankton communities from Arctic Ocean - Arctic Ocean ARC135M Metagenome (SPAdes) (version 2) | ecosystem: Environmental > Aquatic > Marine > Oceanic | place...
AGGCGGCTTTGGATATGGCCAAGGGCTGTCCGTTTCTTGAGATTGGGGGGTCGTTGGAGGTCTCTGAGTTAATGCAGATGTCTGTCTAGCAGTAGCCGTCTAGCCCCTGTCTAGTACAACCTGTCTAGTAGGAACCTGTAGCAGGGCCCTGGGGGGATGTTATGCTCCTTCCTGTGGCCCTTTGCCGCCAAGAGCAGCCTAGCTAGCCCCTTTTGTGCTTTACAATCTTGCCCCTGCTTGGCAGACTCGGTCTCAGCTTGTTACCCCACCTACTATAATTATTATAAGAGACACTACTCATGGATATTATGTATCCCATTTTTACCCTCGTGATGTTTACCTTTGTTATGGCGTTTGCGGTGGGTTCGTCGCGCTTTATTAGTGTGCGCCGCAGGCAGGTCAACCCCAAATACTTTGTGCTTATGACCGGCGATGCTCCCCCGGAGTATGTGCAAAAGCTCAGTCGTAACTTTGCGAATCTTTTAGAAGTACCCATGCTGTTTTATGTGTTGGGTGCTTTTGTGATGGCGCTAGATATTAACAATAGCGCGTTAGTGCAGCACGCTTGGCTGTTTGTTGGCTTGCGGGTTGTACATTCAATTATTCATGTTACTTACAACCATGTGATTCACCGTTTTACGGTATTTGTGTTATCGACGTTGGCGCTTTTGGCAATGTGGATTCAATTAATTTCTCTGGTGGGGTAGGTTATGACAATTGACACGATGGCGGCTTGGCACCAAGTGGCTAAAGATAGAGATATAGAAGCGCTTTACAATTTGCTGCACGACGACGCGGTGTTTCATTCGCCGGTGGTGCATAAGCCGCAGGTTGGCAAGGCGATTACGGGCAAATACCTGAGTGCGGCACTGCATGTGTTTTTCAATGACAGCTTTGAATATGTGCGCGAGGTCCATGGCGAGGGCAATGCTATTTTAGAATTTGAAGTCGAGATTCAGGGTATTGCGGTGAATGGCGTGGACATGATCAAGTGGGATGAGTCTGGTTTGATTACTGAATTTAAGGTCATGGTTAGGCCACTTAAGGCGGTGAATATTATTCACCAAAATATGGGCGCTATGCTGCAAACTCAATAATGACCTATCTTGAGACGCTGTGAGGTTTTCACCGATGTATATAAAAGTGTTGGCGATAGTGGCTAGTGTGTTGTTCAGTGTTGCGGCTATGCCTGGCTTTGCATCTGGAGCATCTGGGCCGTCTGGGGTATCTGGGGCTTCTGGACCTACTGCAACGGCCACTCAGTCTAAAAAGCCTACTGGTGCCTACCTTTATGTATTGGGCGTGGCCCAGGATGCGGGCTACCCCCAGGCGGGTTGTTACCAGCCCCATTGCATGCCTGGTTGGCAAGACCCATTGCTGCGTCGCGGCGCTACGTCTATTGCATTGGTTGACCCGGCGGCTAAGGCCAAGTATCTGTTCGAGGCGACACCTAATCTACCGGCACAGCTCTACGATCTTGAGGTGCAGGCACCGTCTGCAGAAACTCCCTTGGCGGGGATCTTTTTGACTCATGCTCATATGGGCCATTATAGCGGGCTGATGTTTTTGGGCCACGAGGCTATGGGTGCGCGCAGCATGCCTGTTTATGCCATGCCGCGTATGCAAGATTACCTTATTACCAACGGCCCCTGGAGCCAGCTGGTTGCTTATAACAATATTGTTTTGCGGCCGCTACAGCATAATGTCGCGGTGTCGCTGTCTAGAAACATAGCACCTAGAAAAATAGCACCTAACAATATTACGTCTAACGATAATAAATCAAAAGTAACTGTAACTCCCTTTCTGGTACCACACCGCGACGAGTTTTCGGAGACTGTGGGCTATTTGATTGCGGGGGCCAACAAGTCGGCGTTGTTTATTCCAGATATTAATAAGTGGTCGATTTGGGAAACCGATATTGCCGAGATTATTCAAACAGTGGACTACGCGCTGCTTGATGCGACGTTCTTTGGTGACGGCGAATTGCCGGGCCGGGACATGTCTAAGGTGCCACACCCGCTGGTGACTGAAACCATGGAAGCATTGGCAGGCCTATCGGCGGAGCATCGCAATAAGCTGTGGTTTATTCATATGAATCATACTAACCCTCTGCTTGACGCTAGCAGCGAAGAGGCTGCTCTGGTGCGTGCGGCTGGGTTTAATGTTGCTGTCGAAGGCACTCGTCTGCCGCTGTAATATTGGTTGGCCAGTGCTGTCGGCTAGTGGCTTTTTTTACATGCGCATTATTTACGAGCAACCATCATGCATATTCCCGTTAAACCTCTAAAGCAATACCCGTTTTGGCTGCGGCCTTTTTATTGGAACCAGCGCCGTAAATACGGTGCGGTACTCGACCCTGGTTTGCTGTGGGGGCGGGTGCCTAAGTTGTTTGCGGCGGTAGCGATTCTTTATGGTGTACTCGACCGTCGTAGTTCGCCTTTAACACCGGTGCTGCGTTCTCTGGTCACGGTGCGGGTATCGCAGATTAATTGGTGCGAGTTTTGTGTGGATATTAATTCGGCGACTCTGGCCACTCGCGCTGGGTCTATGGATAAGGTGTTGCAGCTTGAGCACTGGCGTGACTGTGACCTATTTGATGAGCACGAGTTGGCGGCGCTCGAGTATGCCGAAGCAATGACCTATTCGGATCAGCAGGTGAGCCCGGCGTTAATAGGCCGTTTAAAAACTCTGTTTGGTGATGACGGGGTAGTGGAGCTTACGGGTTTGATTGCCTTTCAAAATTTGTCTAGCAAGTTTAACGCGGCGCTGGATGTGCCTGCCCAAGGCTTCTGCCAGATTCCATAAAATGGCGAGCAGACTCAGCTAAAAGGACCCTATGGCAGTCTAGAAATAGTCTATGTTTATCAAAAGCCTTTCCTTTCGGCTTAACTAGTTAAGAGGATTCATCATGGAAGATGACAAGCCAGACGCTCAAACTCCAACACCTAAAAGATGGTGGCAGTGGATGCTGGTGTACCCCACGTTTATTATCGCCCTCATTGGTGCTGTGCCTACCTTTACCGAACTCTACGAATCCCAGTCTAAAGATGTGGAGTTTGGCGACTCAAAAATCGCCGAGATGCGCAACGAAATGTGGCGTAAAAACATGACCTGCGGCATGGCACCGCTAGACCCGTTGATTAACGAGTTTAATGTGGCTGTTGATGCCACTATCTGTAAGTCTGGCGATGTATTAGTTCGTGTGATTACCCCAAACCAAAAACAGTTTTTTGAATGGGTGTCTGTGGACGCCATGTTTCCCGACAGGCTAGCGGGTATTAATCTGTTTAGTAGTGCGGTTGCCTCGGAAGTGGCACATACCTCTGTAGATCAGCCTAACAATTCCCTTGATGGTGAAATATTTGCCCAACATTATGGGCCTGTGGTGCTGTGCCAAAACTGGATCAACAATGTGATGCTTGTGCGTCGGGTGTCTTACCCTAACCAGGGTTGTTTTGATGAGACTATTAATACGTTCACGGGTCAGGTTGTGAATGTTACGCCTGCACCCTGTTACTGCTAATGGAGAAACCTATGCTGTTATCTAAACTACGTTTACTGACTACTTTAATTCTTTGCACCCTTTTTGCGGTATCGGGCTCTGTATTGGCTAAGGGCTCTATTTTGGCTAAGGGCTCTGTCTCGGCTAAGGGCTCTGTAAATGAGTCGGCTCAAGACTCGGAAGCCAAAAAGTCTGGGCTGTTAGTGCCGCTGGTACCTGTGCTAGACAACCAGCCAAATGGTGTAATGCCTGCCGTTAGTAATCGACCTACTGCTAAACCAAGCAATCAGCCAGGTTTTAAATCAAAGTCCAAACCAATTTCAAAGCCGGCCGCCAAACCAGAGTTTAAAAAGGCTAAAAAGGAAAAGCAGAGCCGTTAGGCTAAGTGTTCGCTAACTATTTGCTAACCATTCGCTAAGTGCTGGCTGAGTCTTGGTTCGTCTGTTAATCGGGATAAATTCACTAATAAATAATTCACGATAAAAGCCTTTCAGGTTATGCTGTCGCCCTCATATTTGGCTTCAGCTTTTCCGGTAAGGTTTTATTATGTCTACGCTCTCTATCAAATCCGAAATTTCTAATGTATCCGTCAGCCTCAAGGCAAATGTCTACTTTGACGGTGGTGTTACTAGCCGTGCTATTACCCTTGCCGATGGCTCGGTTAAAACTCTGGGCCTGATGCTGCCGGGGGAATACGAGTTTGGTACCGAGGTCCATGAGCTGATGGAAATCTCTACGGGTAACCTTGAGGCATTGTTACCCCAGGCAACTAGCTGGGTCACCATTACCGACAATATGTCGTTTGAAGTGCCTGCTGGCGAGACATTCAAGGTCAAGGTTCATCAGGTCACCAACTACTGCTGTTCATACGGCGCTAAATAAGCCGCACCCTGTGACCATTGAATACCAAAATGTCATCGACCCAAGTATCAGCTGCTTCAGCTGCCAGGCCTGCTGCTGCAAGCTAGAGGTCATATTGATCACTGACACGGGCGTTCCCGAGGAATATATCAAGATCGACGAATGGGGTGCCGAGACGATGGCGCGCCTAGACGACGGTTGGTGCGCTGCCCTAGATCGAGAGACCAAGATGTGCACCATCTATGAGCTTCGGCCCTGGGTGTGCCGTGAGTTCGAAATGGGCTCTGGGGAATGCCAAACAGAGCGCCTAGAGGGCCTGTCAGCGCGGCCCTGAGATTGGGGCGCAATGCGACTTTAGCGCGTATAATGCGCTGCATTGATCTTCTGTATACAGGCGACTGTTATGTCCGACCCGCAACCTAACAACCCATTACATGGTATTAAACTTGAGCAAGTGGTGACTCAGTTGCAGGCTCATTATGGCTGGGACGCTCTGGCAGAGCGGGTCAATATCAACTGTTTTAAAAGTGACCCCTCGGTTAAGTCGAGCCTAAAGTTTTTGCGCAGAACCCTCTGGGCACGGGAGAAGGTTGAGGCTTTGTTTGTGGATACGTTTGGTGAGGCTATTAACTTAAGGGCGGCTGAGGCTCTTCATTTAGAGGCCGCTGAGGCTCCTAATCCAAAACCCGCTGAGGCTCTTAGTTCAAAATCCGCTGAGGCTCTTCATCTAGATGCGGCTGAAGCTCCTAATTTAAAGGCGACTGAGGCTCTTAATCTAGAATCCGCTGAGGCTCCTAAATCCAAACCCGCCCAAGCTCCTAGTTTAAGAAACGCTGAAGCTCTTGACCCGAAACCGGCTCAAGCTCCTAAGTCAAAAGCAGCTCCTAAGCCAAAAGCAGCACCCAAACCGAAATCAGCAAAACCCCGCACTGGTAAGTTCGACCCCTGGGCAAATAGCCGCATAAAAAAGACCTAAGGCGACAGCCACTTAAAATCTGGTCTATGTTTATATCAATCCCCAATTAATGGCTACAGAGATCGTTCTCTACGTTGTGGCCCAGGTTCCCTAATTATTTATGCTTTAAGCTCCGCGGTTTAGCTCTGACGTGGGGCTTTTTGTACCTCGTTGGAGCCAAAAAGGACTTTAATTATGCAACCTAAGAATCTTATCGCTCTGCTTTTTTCGACGCTGTTAAGTTTTTCTGCCTGGGCAGGCAGCGACACCATTCCGATTCCCTCTTCCTGGGCTAATACCGAGGGGTCAACTTTAACTCTGTCGAGTACCGACAGTGCCGGCAAAATCACTGGCACCTATGTCAACAATGCCGCCGGTTATAACTGCCAAAACATTGCTTACCCGGTAACTGGGTGGGTTTATGGCACGGCGATTACGTTCGATACTAAATGGGAGAGCGCTTCGGAGTCTTGCAATTCTATTACGTCTTGGGCTGGCTATTATTATCAGGGCCAGATCACCACGTTTTGGAATCTTGTTCAAAATGGCTCTATAACGTCGTCGCAAATCGTCCAAGGCAAAGACACTTTTACGCCAGTGACCAAGGTAGTTAATAAAAAATTAATGCACAAAAAATAATTCATCCTATACAAAAATAAGAGATAAGAGATAAGAGATAAGAGATAAGAGATAAGAAACAAGAGAGACGAAACAAGAGAGAAGATAAAAGCGAGCAGCGCAGCGAGAGGATGGGGGTGCTCTCGGTTGCGCTACACAGTTTATAAAGTGCACTACATAAAAGGAGCAATACAAAATGGACTTACTCGATTCAAAAAATGTAAATAACCGCATTAGAAAACGTACCATTGCCCTAGCGATTTTTGTACACCTGTATTTGAGTCTAATGACTTTTGGTTTTTGGCTTATTCCCCTAACTATTTTTGGGGTAATAACTTCGGCGCTACTACGTAATGATATTGATGAAGCAGTGTCCTCAGCTAACAGCTTTAATAAGGCGTTGCCGTTTAAATATTTTGGCGTTGTGTATACCCATATTCAGCACGTCTTTTATCACCCAATCAAAATCGAAAACGATATTTTTGACACCATTGAAGCTGAACTAAAAATCAGAACGCCTATCGCCAGCCTTGAGCCCATTGCGATTACCGATAAAGATAAAGATCTGCGCGCCTATGAAAAGCGCGATTTTTTAAAGGGCGAAGCTAAGTCTACCCAGTGCGGTACCACCTTAACTCTGCTGTTAAATCAGAGTAGCTTTGGTGCGGTCCGATCCTTTGAATGGCGAGTTATTGTCGGCGGCTATGTCGACAAAGATGCCAAATTTAAATTAATCGCCTACTCACCGTTTACATTCTTGTTTTGGATTGGGGCCTACCTTAAGCGCGAAACTAATTTATTGGGCCGTGTAAGAACGGTTTACTCCAGTGCCTATAACAATGTTGACGTGTCTACTCAGGTGCGCTGCATCAGTGAGACAGTGTTCGATGCCATGGTGGTGGCTCTAGACAAAAATGGCATAGACACCAGTGACCTAAAAGCGCAGAAGTTGCAGAGCATGAATATCAATATTTCTGGCGGTAAGGTCAACATGGGCAATGTGGTACAGGGCGCCATGAATAAAATTGGCGCTGCGGTAAGTGGTGCTAAGGCATGAGTGACGTAGGTGTGAGTAAGCCGGGTATTAGTATTAATGTATCCGGTGGTTCGGCAGTGCTCGGCAATGTTAGCCAGGGGGATAACAATCGGCTAGATACAAAGCAGACCAATCGTCTGCAGGCCGCTGATCTAGATCTGTTTTATCAGTCGATTAAATTACTGGCTCACGAGCGCTCTGTGTCCAAGGAAAACTATCTAGCCCTTAAGGTAGGTGTGGAGGCTCTGGCAAAAGAGCCTTCCCGGGTGACTGCCATAGACTCCCTAAAAAGGCTTTATAACCAATATGCTTGGGCGGCCACTCCAATAAAAGCCTTGCTAGGAGCATTGATGGCTTTATAAGATGGGGTGGCAGTTAAAAACCCTATCGGAGAAGCACCATGCCTAGATTAGCCACTACAGATATCGACATAGCTCGCTGTTTTGATGTGCTTGCCGAACTGCGCCCGCATCTGTGTCGTGAAACATTTGTACAGACCATTCGTGAGATGCAGGCCGATGGTTTTAATCTGGTGTATTTAACCGATGGCAATGATGTAGTTGCTGCCGCAGGTTACCGCATATATACCAATCTCTACATGGGCAAGCATTGCTATGTGGATGATCTGGTTACTGCTACAGTGCAGCGCTCTAAAGGCTACGGTGAGCAGCTGATTAAATGGCTGCGTGATCAGGCTCGTGAAGCGGGTTGCGCACATTTTCATTTGGACTCTGGTACTCATCGAGGCCAGGCTCATAAGTTCTATTTTGCTCAGGGCTTTACCATTGCCAGCTACCATTTTTCTGAGGAGTTAAAATAGTGCCCACGGCTTACGCTTTAGTGATTATTAATATTCTCTGCATTATGGTCTGTTATCAGGTCGCCAAAGGTCGGCGGGCCGATGTGCGTTTTTGGGGCTGGATGGGGGTGTTTTTAGGGCCGCTCGCGGTGCCTTTTGTTTTTTTCTCTAGGCCAAAAGCTAACAAAAATTCTAGTTTAAAACCCCAATCCCAGGACAAATAACATGGCCGGCGAAACCGATTTAAAAGCGATTCTAAAAAGCCTGTCGCCGCTATTACTTGAACCGACCTACGTGTTTTGCACTGTCCCTAACGCTAGGTATGGTGACTATGCCGAGACAGCCCCAATAGCGAGCTTTCTAGAGAATGAAGGGCTGACATTGGTGCTAACCCAAGCCAGCGCAGACAGCCATGGTTTGGCCTATGAAGGTCTGTTTAGCTGCATTAGTTTGCAGGTGCACTCGAGCCTTGAGTCGGTGGGGTTAACCGCGATGGTGTCGGGACAGTTAGCGGCACATAACATCAGTGCCAATATGATTGCCGGTTATTATCATGACCATCTGTTTGTGCAAACAGTTCAGGCACAAGAAGCGTTGGCTTTGTTGAGTAATTTGCATAACGCCTGATAACGACCTTTCTTATTAAAGACCCAATAAAAAGCCCGACTGATTTTGCAATCGTCGGGCTTTTTAATTTGTGCTGTTTACAAGAGTTAATCGGCAAGCTAGCCAAATACGCCCTTAAAGAAAAAGAAGAACAGAATAGACAGTGCTGCACCGGCGGGCAATGTGACAACCCATGACAGGAAGATAGAGCCAACCATGCGTAGGTTGATCGCGCCAATACCCCGCGCCATACCAACACCTAATACCGCCCCCACTAATGTGTGGGTGGTAGAAATAGGCAGTCCAGTACCGGACGCTAATACTACGGTGGCTGCAGCACCTAGCTCGGCGGCAAAGCCACGGCTTGGTGTGAGTTCGGTAATCTTGCGACCAATGGTTCCCATGACTTTAAAGCCATAGGTTGCCAGGCCCACCACGATACCCGCGCCACCCAGTAATAGTATCCAGCTGGGCATGGCACTCTTGGCGGCAATATCGCCACCGGCATTTACCACATTCACTACGGCAGCTAATGGGCCTACTGCGTTGGCTACGTCATTAGAACCGTGGGCAAAGGCCATGCTACAGGCGGTAAAGATCATGAGTACGGCAAAGACTCTTTCGACATTATAAAATCGGTTGTCTTCTTCTTTGCTAATGTCGCGCTCTACCTTACTCAGTAAATAGGTGCCGATTATGGCCACGAAAATACCAAAGCCGATAGCGACCACAGCATTTTCACCAAAGCTAAGTTTGATACCAAAGTCTTTAAAGACGTGCTTTAAACCTTTTAGTAATGTCACCATGGCCATTAGGAAACCTACGGCAAACATGTACATGGGGGCATATTGCTTGGCGCGGTCAAAAGGGTTGTCGCGAATAAGAATCAGGCGTTGAACACTTCTAAAGATGGCAAAAGAGATGGTGCCGGCCATGATGGGTGATACCACCCAGCTGGCGACAATGGTGCTGACCTTGTCCCAGTTAACCGCGTCGTTAGAAACACCAACGGCGGCGAAGCCAACGATGGCGCCAACAATACTGTGGGTGGTAGATACTGGCCAACCCCTAAAGCTGGCGATGGCTAGCCAGGTGCCAGCGGCCAATAGGGCCGACAACATACCAAATACAAGTAAGTCGGGTTTGTCGGTAAACACATCGGTGTCGACAATGCCCTTGCGAATGGTGGAGGTTACTTCACCACCGGCTAAATAGGCGCCGGCAAATTCAAAGACCATGGCGATTAATATCGCCTGCTTGATGGTTAATGCTTTGGAGCCGACCGAGGTACCCATGGCGTTGGCAACATCATTTGCCCCTACACCCCAGGCCATAAAAAAGCCGAACGCACCGGCCATAATAATAAGTATGGTGCCGTATTCAGTAAATAATTCCATCGCGACAGATCCGTAAAGAGGTTATTTAGCGAGTAGGAGCTCGAGGCTGTTGCCTACGCGCTCAGCAGTATCTGCAATGGCACCAATGTTATCGATGGTGCTGTACAGAAACATAACATCTACTGGAGGCATGTCTGCTTCCAGCTTGAACAGGCGGTGACGCAACTTGCGTTCTTTTTTGTCGACCTTCTGTTCTTGCGCATCCAATTCGCGAATTAACTTTTGTACAAACTTTACTTCTTGGCCGGTAAAACCCGTTTCGAGAAGTTCATCTAACTCGTTAATGGCTTTGTGGGCTTTTTCACAGGTTTCGATGGCGCTTTTTACAAACGCAATCATGTCAGCCTGTAGGGCAGTGGGAATATCCATCTCACGACCCAAGACAATACCGCAAACGTCTTTAGACATATTAGCGATTTCATCTTGCTGGGCGAGAATGTTAAGTAGATCCCCGCGCGAAACAGGCATAAACAGGCTTTTGGGCATGTTTAGGCGAAAAACTTTTTTGAGGTCGTCGGCTTTATTTTCGCTCTCTACAATTTCGTCAAAGACCTTACTGGCTTTGGCCCATTTGTTGGTAATGACCGCGTCAAAGAATGGCTCGAGCTGTGAGGCACAGCTAACCACGAGCTTCATATGCTCTTGTAGTGGTTTGATTGGCGATTTGCCAAACAGATTTGAAATGGGGTTGCTAAAAGCCATACTGCCATCCTCTTGAGTAGTTTGCAGTATAGGGCGTTGTCATAAAATTGAAACAATTTACAACGGTTTTATAGGCTTTTTTATTGATCAGGCTTGGGCATATTGTTCGCTATGTCCCAGCCATCGAGTGATCAGCGGGTCTACGTTCTGCGGATAATTTAGCAGCAGTGTTTGTGCCAGATGCTTAACCTGAGGCAGCATGTGGGCGTCGCGCTGCAAGTCGGCAATATGGAGTTGCATATCGCCGGTTTGGCGGGTGCCTAGCACTTCGCCGGGGCCCCTGAGCTCTAGGTCTTTTTCGGCGATTTTAAAGCCATCGGTGGTTTCACGCATAATCTTTAACCGCGCACTACCGTTGCCGGAAATAGGTGGGCTATAAAGCAGCACGCAGTGACTGTTTTGCGAGCCACGGCCGACTCTGCCACGCAGCTGGTGTAGCTGGGATAGGCCAAGGCGCTCGGCATTTTCAATAATCATTAGGCTGGCGTTGGGCACGTCGACACCCACTTCAATAACAGTGGTGGCTACTAGCAAGTTGATGTCGCCAGACTTAAAGGCAGCCATCATTTCTAGCTTTTCTCGGGGCTTGAGCCGGCCATGAATAAGGCCAATATTAAGTTCGGGCAATATGAGCTGTAGCTCGCTAGCGGTGACTTCGGCAGCCTGAGCTTCGAGAACATCGGACTCCTCGATCAAAGTACAGACCCAATAAGCCTGACGGCCTTCGGTACAGGCTAGGCGCACCCGCTCGATAATATCGCCGCGTCTTAGGTTGGCCAGAACCACGGTTTCTACTGGCGTGCGACCTGGGGGTAGCTCATCAATTACCGAGCAATCGAGGTCGGCATAGGCGCTCATGGCCAATGTTCTGGGTATGGGTGTGGCGGTCATAATAAGCTGATGGGGAGCTGGGCCATTAAGCTGTGGGCCTTCTGCGCTAAAGCCTTTGTTGCGCAGCGCGAGGCGCTGGTGCACGCCAAAGCGGTGTTGCTCGTCAATAATACTCAGCCCCAGATCGTTAAATTCAACGGTATCTTGAAATAATGCATGGGTGCCTATGACCATCTGGGCTGTGCCATCAGCTATGGCTAGTAGCTGCATTTCTCGGGCCTTGCCCTTGACCTTGCCGGTCAAGAAAGCCACGCGAATACCCAAAGGGCGCAGCCATTGCTCAAAGTTGACGCGATGCTGATCGGCTAAAATTTCGGTGGGGGCCATGAGTGCGGCCTGCTTGCCGTTGGCAATGGCCTGCACGGCGGCGAGGGCTGCTACCACGGTTTTGCCTGAGCCCACATCGCCCTGAACCAGACGTAGCATGGGTATTGCGGTGCTGATGTCGGCATCTATTTCGGCGGCGACCTTTTGCTGGGCGCCAGTAAGGTCAAAGGGTAACTGGGCAAGAAAACTGTCGCGAGCGGTTTTATCTTCGGTGAGCAGGGGCGCCTGTTGCTGTTGCACTTTTTGGCGTAGCCGCAGCAAACTAAGGTTGTGGGCAATTAATTCTTCTGCCGCCAATCGCTGTTGGGCTGGGTGTTCACCTTCGGCTAACAGATGCAGTGCTGTGCCTGGGGGCGGGTTGTGTAAAAGCCGCAGTGCATCGACTAGGGAGTAGGACAGCTGGCGCTCTAAACCCGTTTGTAGGTCGGCGGGCAGTAGCTCGGCAATCTGCATATGGTTGAGCTTCTCTAGGGCCTTGCCACAGAGGTCGCGTATACGGCTTTGGGTAATGCCTTCGGTGGCGGGATAAATGGGCGTTAATGTCTCTTCCAGCTCTGCGGGGTTGGTGCTGTCCAGATACTGATATTCCGGGTGATACATCTCGAGGCCAGACTTGCCGCGACGCACCTCACCAAAACAGCGCAGCTTGGTGCCGGGCTTAAGGCGCTCTTGCTGGGCTCGATTAAAGTGAAAAAACCGCAATGTGATAACGCCGCTATGATCTTGGATGCGACACACCAGACTGCGGCGACGCCCAAACACAACATCGCTGGCCCGTACCTCTCCCTCAATCACAACCTCGGTCATGGGCTGAATACCGCCGATGGGGGTAATCTGGGTGCGGTCTATATAGCGCAGGGGCAGGTGAAACAGTAAGTCTTGCAGGTTGTAGAGCCCGAGCTTCTGAAGCTTGGTTGCGAGAGCTGGCCCTACACCACTAAGTGTCACGACACTTAGCTGGTCTAATTTATCTTGCGAATTTAGAGAGCTGCCGGGCATTAGAGATTTCTCAAACCGGAGCTTTTTACCATATCGGGCCCGGGTAGATTGCGCTCATTAATAGCGTTGCGCAGGGCATCGATAGCTTTATGGCGAGGAAAACTCGCTCGCCAAGCCATCGCCGTGGTTCGAGATGGTGCTGTGCCAGCGAAAGGGCGGGTTACTAGAGCGTCGCTGCGATAGGTGGCGCCCATGGTCGCCGACTGGGGCAAAATGGTGATGCCCAACCCAGATGCCACCATGTAGCAGAGTGTTTCGAGGGAGCTGCCTTCAGTCATGGTGCGGATAGGGGCTGTCTCGCTAGGGTGTTGGTTAATGTTGGGCAGGGCTTCAATAACCTGGTCTCGAAAACAGTGCCCCTCGCCCATCATTAAAACATTTTCGCCGTCGAGGTCGCTGTGTTCGATTGCTTTTTTGGCGGCAAGTGCGTGTGTTTTGGGAATCAGTACGACAAAGGGCTCTTCGTAGAGAGGCTGCACCACCACATCGGGCTCGGTAAAAGGTAGGGCGACAATAATTACATCGACGTCGCCACTGCGCAGTCGCTTGCGTAAGCTGCTGGTGTAACCCTCTTCAATAACTAGGGGCATTTGTGGCGCCTGCTGCTGGAGGGGCGGAATAAAATGCGGGAACAGATAGGGGCCAATGGTAAAAATAGCACCCACTTGCAGCGGGCTATTGAGCTGGTCTTTACCGGCGGTGGCCATGTCTTTAATGGCTGCGGCTTCTTCGAGCACGCGCTGAGCCTGAGCGACAATCTGATTGCCGATAGGGGTTGGACGCACGCTGCTTTTTGAGCGCTCAAAAAGATCAACGCCCAACTCACCCTCTAGTTTTTTAACCGCTATACTCAGTGTCGGCTGGCTGACATTGCAGCGCTCGGCGGCGCGGCCAAAATGCTGAGCCTGGGCGAGAGTGGTGATGTAGCGCAGTTCTGTCAGTGTCATCTGGAGGGTGCTTCCTAATAAAAAGGGATTACTAAAACGGGTAATGTACTCTTGAGCCCATAATTTCAATAATAGCTAATATTAATCAAACATGAAAGATCAATTAAAAATATTATTCTGCGGCTTTGGTGATATTGCCCAGCGTGCCGCTGCCCGCACTCAGCACCAGAGCTTTGGTCTGAGACGCAACTCTGAAGCAATCCAGGGAAGGCCTGACAGCATTGTGCCAATTGCTGCTGATATGACCGATGCTGATGCTTTGGCGGCCGCCTTGCAGCAGGGTTTTGATGTGGTGGTAGTCACGCTGACTCCCGGTACCTTTACCGAACAGGCTTACCGGGATTCTTATCTTGCTGGGGCTCATGCGCTCTCTCAGGCGCTGTCTCAGACAAACCCTATCATCGAGCATAAGCCCAAGCTGGTGATCTGGGTATCGAGCACTAGCGTCTACGGCCATAACAGTGGCGACTGGGTAGATGAAGACACTGCCACGAACCCCCAATCATTTTCTGGCAAGCTGTTATTGGAAGCCGAGCAGGTTATTGCGGCACTGCCATGCCAGCACAGCATTGTTCGCTTTTCCGGGATCTACGGACCGGGCCGCACTAGAATGCTAGGCCAAGTAAGAGCAGGAAAAGGCCGACCGGCCGAACCCCAGCAATGGAGCAATCGTATTCACAGCGATGATTGTGGTGGCGTATTGGTGCATCTTATTAGCCGTTTTGCCGCTGGTGAATCGGTTGAAAGCCTCTATGTGGCCACCGATTCTGCACCGGTGACTCAGCATGACCTGCGCACTTGGATGGCTGGGGAAATGCAGGTGGCACTGACAGACGAGATTGTTGAGCAAAAGTCTGTGAGACGCTGCAGTAATCAGCGCCTTTTAGACAGTGGTTATGACTTTATTTACCCTACATATAAAGAGGGCTATTTGGCGTTGATGGCGGACTAGATTACTAAAATGCCGTCCATCTCTACCTGAGAGCCTTTGGGTAATTCGCTAACGCCAATCGCGGCGCGTGCGGGGTAGGGTTCTTGAAAGTGCTGACCCATTATTTCATTGACCACGGGGAAGTGGCTGAGGTCGGTGAGAAAAATATTCAATTTAACGATATTGCTCAGGTCGCCACCAGACGCTTCACAGACCGCTAGTAGGTTTTTGAAGACCTGATTAATCTGTGCGCTGATATCGCCATCGACCAATGTCATGGTCTCTGGGTCTAGGGGAATCTGGCCTGACAAATAGACGGTGTTGTTAACCTTGACGGCCTGCACATAGGTTCCTATGGCGGCGGGTGCATTGTCTGTGTGGATGATAGCTTTGTTGGTCATTGGGTTGTCCTTTTGCGGTAATGCTTACTTGTTTTTCACGCGATAGACGCGGCGAACGGGCTTCAGGCTGCGAACGCGGCGCAAGATATCGGCGAGGTGAATTCGGTCTCTGACGATAAGTACTATGTCGACGATACTGGTAAAGGCGTCTTTTTCGGTGACGCTGATATGCTCAATGGTGGCATCTTCCTCGGTCATTCTTGAGGCTAGGGCGGCAATAAAGCCACGCTCTGGTGTCAGCTCTACTTTTATCTCTACGGGGAATTCCCCTTTCACAGCCGGTGACCAGCTTAGGGACATACACTTTTCTGGGCTGTTGCGTATTTCTTTGAGGTTGCGACAGGACTCGAGGTGAATCACTAGCCCTTTACCTGGTGTTAAATGGCCCAAGATTGGGTCGCCCGGAATAGGGTGACAGCAGCGCGCATATTGCAGCAGTAACCCTTCCGAGGCGTCTATCACCACGGGCAATGTGGAGTTTCTTTTACCGTCGGCTATTTTACGTTTCGCCGGCGGTACTAAAAGATTAGCGACGGCAAAGGGCACGCTATTGCCGAGGCCGATCTGTTGCAAGCTGTGCTCAAAGGTCGGAGCGCCTGTTTCTTTAAGTAGGCTTTTAATCTGCGACTTTTTGAGCTCTTTGTATCTAGTACCCAAATTAGACAGGGCCTGGTCGAGCATGCGCTTACCTAGGTCAACGGATTCGTCATGTTGCTGATTTTTCAAAAAGTGACGAATGGCGCTACGCGCTTTGGCCGTGACCACAAAGTTGAGCCAGTTGGGATTAGGCTGCCCACCAGCGGTACTAATAATTTCAATTTTTTGGCCGCTCTCTAGTTGCTCGGACAGGGGCATGAGCTGGCCATTAATGCGGCAGGCAATACAGCGATCGCCTAGGCCTGTGTGTACCGAGTAGGCAAAATCAATTGGCGTCGCGCCAGAGGGCAATTCGACAATCGTACCCTTGGGGGTGAACACATAAACTTCGTCGGGAAACAGATCGGCTTTTACATGCTCGAGAAACTCTAATGAGTCTCCCGCCTGCTTTTGCATTTCGAGCAAGCCCTGAACCCAGCGAGTTGCTCGGCGCTGCTGGCCATTAATAGCCTGGTTACCTGACTTGTATTCCCAGTGGGCGGCAATGCCGTAGTTGGCCATGCGCTCCATTTCTTTAGTGCGAATCTGTACTTCGATCACCACGCCGTGCATGCCCACTAAGGCAGTGTGCAGTGATTGGTAACCATTAGCCTTGGGTATGGCGATATAGTCTTTGAATTCACCGGGCACAGGTTTAAAAATATTGTGCATGATGCCGAGGGTGCGATAGCACTCGTCAACATCGTCGACCACTAGCCGAAAGGCAAATACGTCCATGATGTCGCGAAAGGATTTTTTCTTTTCGCGCATCTTGCGGTAAATGCTCCAAAGATGCTTTTCGCGACCTTTGACGATGGCAGAGAATGATTCGTTCTCTAAGCGCAGCTCAATGGACTGATGAATTTCGGTGACGATCTCGTTGCGGTTTTTGCGCGCGGCTTTCATGGCTTCGCGCAGGCGCCGGTGACGCAGGGGGTACATAGCGGCAAAGCCGAGGTCTTCGAATTCCACACGAATATCATTAATGCCCAGGCGCTGGGCAATCGGGGCATAAATATCGAGAGTCTCGCGGGCGATGCGGCGACGTTTTTCGGGCGCCAAGCCTGCGAGGGTTCGCATGTTATGCAGGCGGTCGGCTAGTTTGACTAGCACTACGCGAATGTCCCGGGACATGGCCAGGGTCATTTTTTGAAAACTTTCTGCTTGCTGCTGGGCTTTGGATTCAAATTCAATTTCGGTGAGCTTGCTGACCCCGTCGACTAGGTCGGCAACGGTGCGCCCAAAGCGTCGACTAATCTGGCCTTTGGTGACGCCAGTATCTTCAATAACATCGTGGAGCAATGCTGCAATAAGACTCTCGTGGTCCATGTGCATGTCGGCCAGTATATTGGCGACGGCGAGGGGGTGCGTAATGTAGGCATCGCCGGTTTGGCGCATCTGGCCTGAATGGCATTGCTCGGAGAATTTGTAGGCACGCTCGACCTTTTTAACTTCTTTGGCGTCGAGATAAGAGGAGAGCTTGTCGGTGAGTACTGTGAGCACTTTAGCGCCGCCCTCCTCTTTGGTATGACCTCGTTATGACGAGGGTTTTTTAGATGGCGGGTGCTTCTGGTGCCGCAGGTGCGTCATCAGCAACAACGTCTTCAGCATCGACAATTTCGTAGTCCTGCACAACTTCAGTCAGAATGTCTGCTGTGACAAGACCAGCTGCAATCTCACGCAGTGCAATAACTGTTGGCTTATCATTTTCTTCGTCAACCAATGCTGGCTTGCCGCCGGTTGCTATTTGACGAGCGCGTTTAGAGCCAACCATGACTAGTTCAAAACGGTTATCTACGTTTTCTAAACAATCTTCTACAGTAATGCGAGCCATCTTTTTTCCGCCAAGCGTAGTAATTTAATGAAATTTCATTAGGTTGTGCACCCTTGAGGGGCACGGGTCGGCCAGTTTACCTGTTGCGGGGGGTTACGACAATAAATCTAACAGTAATTTTTCATGGTGCTGCACGGGTATTTTGCAGCGCTGGGCGGCAATAATCGCTTTTAATTCTTGCTGGGCGACAGCAAAGTCATCATTGACCACTAAATAGTCGGCCTCAACATAATGGCTCATCTCTTCTGTGGCAGCTGAAATGCGCTGTTCGATCACGGTTGCGTCGTCTTGGCCGCGCCCAATTAGGCGTTGGCGAAGGGCCTGTTTGCTGGGGGGCAAGATAAAAATACTCTGGCTGCCAACAAATTTATTGCGCACCTGTTTGGCACCCTGCCAATCGATTTCCAAAATAACATCGATGCCCTGGCTTAAAGTAGATTGCACCCATTCTTCTGAGGTGCCGTAGAAATTGCCAAAGACTTCTGCATGTTCAAGAAAGGCAGCATCATTAACCATATTGATGAACTGCTCTTGACTGACAAAGTGGTAATTAACACCGTCCTCTTCGCCGGGGCGAGACAGTCTGGTGGTGTGCGAGATTGAGGCTTGAATATTGTCCATCTGCGCCAATATTTCGGCCACTAGGCTGGTTTTGCCTGCGCCAGACGGAGCGGAAACTATAAATAATGTGCCTTTGCCCATAATGCTCGTTTACCTATGTGTTTTTGGACTGCTAAATCAGGCGTAATTATTCCAGATTATGCAGGCGCTGTAATAAAAACTTTCGCTGCTGTCTCTACTATCTCTCTATCGTCACTTTTTTAGCGACGTTTTTAGCGACTTTTTTTGCGGGTCAAAAATATCGTTTAAGCAGCCGGCGAGACGAACACCTGCCATAAGCAGCCGTTGCTCAATCACTGGCTTATTGCGTTGTACATATGCGTTATTAATGGGTAAGCGCTTGTTTGGGGTCTTGGTCCCCAGATCATATACTTGGCTGCGCAGCGCTTTAGATTCTTGGGCCCAGGCCCAGAAGTCACAGTGCTGCCATTGGTTTAGTTGTGTTTGGTTCTCACCGTTTAGGCTCAGGCTGCTTGGGCTTAAGCTGTTTGGACTCAGGCTGTCCAAGCTCCGACTATATTGCGCGGGGCTTTTATTTTCAGTGTCAGTCATCAACCGGTCCCAGACTTGATGCAAGTTGGCGGACTTTGAGCTATCCAGCCATTTGACGGAGATATTGTTACCGCCACGATCATCCCGTCGTCCCACATGGAGTGGCTGATGAATATCGCCGACAAAGTGGCTAAAAAAGGCCAGGGCCTCTCGACGTTGTTTGCTATTAAGTTGTGGGTTTTGTAGCTCGGTATAAAAGTGCTCGAGAGCAGAGATGACGTCGCCGTCTTCGTCCCGAGGGAAGTTGGAGAGCTGTTCGTTGTCGTCAATATTAATGTAGTGCCAGTATTTAGATTGCTTCCAACCGGACAGGTGGCGAATACGGTCTGGCCATAGGGATATTTTGCCCAAATCTTCGCTGGCGGTTATCTCGTCGACAGCCTGAGCGGTTTTGTCGCTCAGGTGATTTTCGGCGATCTTGGCGATAATGCGGTGCCCGTCTGCCCCAAAGGGCAGTGCGGCACTGCTAAACATGACTAGGCAGGCGATGATTGGGCCAAACAGCGAAGGGCGCGTCATTCGATATTCTGAATCTGCTCGCGCATCTGCTCTATTAATACTTTTAACTCTACAGAGGCTTGGGTGGTCACCCCGGCGATGGACTTTGACCCCAGGGTATTAGCTTCGCGATTCAGTTCCTGCATTAAAAAGTCGAGGCGGCGACCAATGGCGTCATTGCTTTTGAGGGCCAGACGAATTTCGCTGATATGGGCTTCTAGGCGATCGAGCTCTTCGTCGACATCGGCACGGTTAGAGATAATAACCATCTCTTGCTCTAGTCGGTCTTCGTCGAGCTGGGACTTTATGTCGGCCATTTTGTCATGAAGCCGCTGTCGCTGATGCTCGAGAATACTTGGGAGTTCGCCGCGCACTAGCACGAGCTGTGACTCTATGCCAGTGAGCCGCTGTTCGATCATAACGCCCAGTTTGTCCCCTTCACGGTGACGACTTTCAAGAAGTTGCTCTACGGTTTCTTTGAAGGTCTTTATGGCTGCTTTATGCAGGTCTTCGGCATCGATCTGCTGATCTTTAAGAACGCCCGGCCAGCGCAAAATTTCTAGGGGCGAGATGGGCGCCGGGTTTTGCAGTTGGGCGGCGACTTTCTCGGCGAGATCTATATAACGCTTGGCCAGCTCTAGGTCGGCACTCACTGCGTCATCTCCACTGCTATCACCGCTGTTAAAGTTAACCTGCACTGAGCAGTCGACTTTGCCGCGGGTCAGTTTTTTGCGCGCTATTTCCCGCAGGGGCATTTCTATTTCCCGCATGGTTTCTGGCAGGCGAAAACCGGTTTCTAAAAAGCGATGGTTGACCGAGCGAAGTTCACAGGTCAATGACCCCCAGCTAAAATCGATGGTGTGTCTGGCAAACGCCGTCATGCTGCGGGGCATATTTTCTCCAATTGAATAATTTATGGCGCCCATGGTAACAAAGGCGGTCAATGGGGTGGTAGATTTGCTACAATTCCGGCAAATTTTTAAAGTGCTCTTTAACCACATTCTCCATTTTTAGGAACCGATTATGAACAGACCCAGTGGCCGACGCCCAGAACAACTTCGCCAGGTAAAAATCACCCGAGAATTTACCTGTCATGCCGAGGGCTCTGTGCTCATTGAGTTTGGCAATACTAAGGTCATCTGTACGGCCAGCGTTGAAAGCGGCGTGCCGAGATTTTTGCGTGGCACAGGGCAGGGTTGGGTAACGGCTGAATACGGCATGCTGCCCCGTTCGACTAATAGCCGCATGGGCCGTGAAGCTGCCCGCGGCAAGCAGAGTGGCCGCACCCAAGAAATTCAACGCTTGATTGGCCGCTCACTGCGTGCCGCGGTTGATCTTAAGCAGCTAGGTGAGTTCACCATCAATATTGACTGCGATGTTATTCAGGCTGACGGCGGCACAAGAACTGCCTCTATTACGGGTGCCATGGTGGCGCTGGTTGACGCGATTCGTCACCTACAACGTAAGAAGTCTATTACTGGTGACCCACTGGTGAGCATGATTGCTTCGGTTTCTGTGGGTGTTTACAAAGGTGTACCTGTGCTGGATTTGGATTACGCAGAAGACTCTAATGCTGAGACCGATATGAATGTTGTGATGAATAGCGATGGCGGGTTTATCGAAGTTCAGGGGACTGCTGAAGCGGCGCCCTTTAGCGCAGAAGAACTAACGGCTATGTTAGATTTGGCTAAGCAGGGTATTACTGACTTGGTGCGTGTTCAGCAAATGGCGTTGGCTCAATAATAAACAATAGAAGATAGCTTTAAATAACAGAAGATAACTATGAATAACTATAAAACACAGTTTATCGATAATGCCCTTGATAGCGGCGCCCTAAAGTTTGGTCAGTTTAGGCTTAAGTCTGGTCGTCTCTCCCCCCATTTCTTTAATGCCGGTGAGTTTTATCAGGGTAAGGCGTTGGCGGCGCTGGGCAAATGCTACGCGGCGGCTATTGTTGACTCCGGCGTTGAGTTTGATGTGTTGTTTGGCCCGGCCTACAAAGGGATTACGCTGGCCGCGGCAACGTCGATTGCTCTGGCCGAGCATCATGATCTTGATGTGCCATACTGTTTTAATAGAAAAGAGGCAAAGTCTCATGGCGAGGGCGGCACTATGGTCGGCGCGCCACTTGAGGGCAGAGTGCTGATTATTGACGATGTAATTACTGCAGGCACGGCGATTCGAGAAGTCATGGCTATGGTAAATGAGGCTGGCGCTAAAGCCGCTGGTGTTGTGATTGGCGTTGACCGGAAAGAACGAGGTAATGGCAAGTCTTCAGCGATACAAGAAGTCGAGGAGCAGTTTAAGATTCCGGTGGTCAGCATTATTGATATTGATGATATTTTGACCTACCTTGAAACTAAGCCAGATATGGCCTCATTAGTTGAGGAAATTAAAGAGTATCGGGACGAGTACGGCGTATGATTAAAACGGTATTGCTTGGAATTTTACTGCTGGCCAATGGGGCAGCAGCGAAGGAGCTTTACCGTTATCACGACAGTGCTGGCACTCTTGTTACCGCTGATACCATCTCGCCACTGGCTGCCGCCGATGGCTACCAAATCGTCAATGAGCAGGGCCTGGTCCTTCGGGTGATCAGGGCGCAGCAACCCATTAATAAAGATTCAGACCAGAGTAAGCGAGACCAATATTTGTTGGCCAGTTTTAGTGGTGTCGACGAAATAACCCAACGTAAAGTTCGCAAGCTCGCTCTGCTAACCAGAGATATCCAAAACTTACAAAATAATTTAAATGGTCTGGTGGCTCGGGAAACGGCACTGACTAATCAGGCCGCCAATAGTGAAATGGCCGGTGAGCCTGTTTCTTTGACGCTTGTTCAGCAGATTGATAAGGCCCAGATAGACCGGGCCGAGATGCAACAGGTACTGGCGGATCGCCAGCATGATCAAGGCGCTATTGCAGCACTTTACAGTAATTATGAGCTGCGCTTTCGGCAGCTCAAACTAGTTAAAGCACCTTAATCAAGCACCTTAATCAAACATCTGTGCGGTAATTAAAGGCCAATGTTCTGACCAATGTTCGGTGGGCAACTTGGTAAAGCCACTGCGCACATACTGACTGATCTTACCCTCTGCACTAACCAGCATTAGATTGGCGGCAACGCTGACCGGCACACTTAATTTTAAGCCATCTCTTATCTCAGCTTCCCGCAGGGTTTGCTTTAGCTGGGACTCTAGACGATCAAAAAGCTGGGCTACTCGATCGTGGAGTCTTTCAGTTTCGCCAGTGAGCGCATCGCCGTTTAGTATTCTGGTGATGCCGGGGTTCTTTTCACTAAAGGCCAAAACTAGGCTGAGAATTCGGTAGCACTGGGTCACGGCGTCCGGCTCGTCACTCACAATGGTGCGGACCCGAGCAAAGATGGTCTCTTCGATAAAATCGATCAGCCCCTCGTACATTCGGGTTTTACTGGGGAAATGACGATACAGCGCGGCTTCTGATACGCCGATTTCTGCGGCGAGAGCTGCAGTTGTTATGCGCCCACCTCGTGATACTTCCAGCATGCGCGCTAGGGCTTGCAGTATTTCCTGTGCCCTTTGACCTTTTTTGCCCGCCATTACAGTGCTCCGTTATCGTCTTGGTTGGTGATCTCTTGACTGGTAATCTCTTGATTAGTGATCAAGGTACCGACGCCTTCGTCGGTAAATATCTCTAGCATAACAGCGTGCTCGACCCGGCCATCAATAATGTGAGCGCAGGGTACACCAGACTTTACGGCGTCTAGAGCACAGCCAATTTTTGGCAACATGCCACCATAAATGGTGCCGTCTTTTATAAGCTCATCAACTCGCTCAACACTGAGGCCGGTCAATATTTTGCCCTGCTTGTCTTCAAGACCAGCCACGTTAGTGAGCAGAATAAGTTTCTCTGCTTGCAGTACTTCGGCGACTTTGCCTGCGACAAGGTCGGCGTTAATGTTATAAGAGGCGCCGTCGGCACCCACGCCAATAGGGGCAATCACGGGAATAAAACCGCCTTGCACCAGCATGTCGATAACAGATTTATTAATGGACTCAACTTCGCCGACTTGGCCAATATCGATAATCTCTGGCACTGACATCTCAGGGGTTTTGTGGGACACCCGCAGTTTTTTGGCGCGGATAAGTTGCCCGTCTTTGCCGGTGACACCAAAAGATCTGCCGCCTGCACTATTGATTAGGTTGACGATTTCTTTGTTGATGGTGGCGCCTAGTACCATTTCAACGACGTCCATGGTTTTGCTGTCGGTCACTCGCATGCCATCGACAAATTTAGATTCGATGGATAGTTTCTCGAGCAGGTTGCCAATTTGTGGGCCACCACCATGGACAACCACTGGGTTAATACCCACGGCTTTCATGAGCACGATATCCCGAGCAAAGCTTTCTTTTAAGCGGTCGTCGACCATGGCATTACCACCATATTTAACCACGACAGTTTTACCGGCAAAGCGCTGGATATAGGGTAGGGCGCGGGAGATAACCTCCGCTGTATTTTCGGCTTCTTTACGACTCAGTGACATAGCTAAAAGTAGTCTTCCATATTATTAATAAAAGGCGATAGTTCTTGGCGGAACCGCTGTTTAATATCTTCAAGTGCCTGGTCATCGTCTGCTTCAAAGCGCAGGGTCAAACTGGCCGAGGTGTTGGATGCTCGTATTAGTCCCCAGCCATGGGCGTATTCTACCCTTAAGCCGTCGAGAGTAATAATTTCTGCGCCGTTAAATTGGCAGCCAGCAGCGACTGTGGCCATGAGGCTAAATTTGTCGGCCTCGTCGATGGGAATTAATATTTCTGGTGTGTAGCTGCTTTTGTCTAACTCGGCGATCATGGCGTCGAGGGTTTTGTTATCTGGATCTGCACAGAGTATTTCTAAGAGTCGAACAGCGGCGTAGGGGCCGTCGTCAAAACCCTTCCAGCGATCGTTAAAGAAAATATGGCCGCTAAATTCGCCACCTAAAGGTGCGCTATTTTGCTGTACTGCTTTGCGCACATGGGAGTGGCCGGTTTTACACATGACCGGGCGCCCGGAATATTGGCGTATCACTTCGGCGAGTCGTTTGCTGCTTTTAACATCAAAGACAATATCTGCGCCCGGGTTGCGGGAAAGAATATCGCGAGCAAAGATCATCATCAGCTGGTCGGGCCAAATAATGTCGCCGTTGCCAGAAATCACAACCAGACGATCGCCGTCACCATCAAAGGCAAACCCAAGGTCGGCATTCACTTCTTTAACTTTGGCGATAAGACCCTGCAGATTTTTCTCGTCCGCCGGATTTGGGTCATGATTGGGAAAAGAACCATCGACCTCGCAGTATATGGGAAATGCCAAACAGCCTAGGCTGTCGAAAAGCTGCAAAGCAACGGGGCCTGCCACTGCATTGCCAGCGTCGATAACAATTCGAAATGAACGGTCGATAGAAGTTTGCGCGACAATCTCACGAATATAGTGGGGAACAATATTGTGGCCAACCACTTGCCCCTGGTCGCTGGCCATAAATTGACGGGCCTGAAGCATTGGCTTTAATAGCTGCAAGGTTTGGCCTGCAATGACCTGCCCCTGAATAATAATTTTGAAGCCATTGTAGTGAGCGGGGTTATGGCTGGCGGTGATCATAATACCGCAGGTCGACTGGCCGTCATGATGCACTGCAAAGTTAAGCACGGGGGTGGTGACCTCGCCGAGGTCGATCACCTTGCACCCGGTGGACTTTAAACCAGCCCTCAGGGCGACCCCTAGCTGGCGCGAACTTAGTCTGCCGTCGCGGCCTACATAAATAGCTTTGTGGCCATTTTTGATAATAATACTGCCCAGTGTTTTGCCCAGTCTGGTTGCAAATTCGGGGGTTATTTCTGTGTCGGCAATACCGCGGATATCGTAGTCGCGGAAAACCACATCTGGTGCCACAAACGGAATACTGTGATCTTGTGATGGGGCTGCAGGCTGGATACTAGGGGTTGCTGCAATAGGCGCTGGATGTTCCTGTACATCCTTTATACCTTTTACGTTACTTGAATATTGAGACTCATCCGATTGAAGAGGCTGATCGGCAACGGTATCTAAAACAGGCTGTGCTAAAGCAGATTCATTAGCAGGTTCTATTTCTGGGGCAAATAGTGCGTCTTCGGCGCTGTCTTTTTCTACAAAAATAGCGGTTTGTTTGGCGTTGAATTTGCTACGAATGTTCACTAGGCCCAATAGCGATGACACAACAGCTATTACGGCGAGAGTAAAAAACAACCAGAAAGGGGGTAGCTCTCTATTGATGGTTTGAAGCAGAGTCTGGGATGGCGTGAATGCTATTTTCCATCGAGGGTTATTGGTGTCGAATATTTGCGGGCCTGAATTGGCGTCTTGATCGCCTAGGGGTGCGGAGCTTTCTCCAATGGATATGAGAGCAACAGCATTTCGGTTGGGCACCAGCTGTTGAAATTCCAGCGTGCCATTGGTGGTGTCGGCGTTGTTAAGAACGTCGGTGAGGCCCTCTATTGAGAGGCGTAAAAGAATCACCCCAGTGACACCGTCCGCGGATGGCTGGCTCGGCACAGCTTGGCTTATTAATAGCTGCCATTGCTGGTCTATTTTTACTGCTCTAGGCGAAGCTGTCGGTGCTGCTCTCGGTGCTGCTCTCGGTAGTAAGCTACTACCGTTTAAGGACTGGCGCACCATTTGTTTTGCAGCGTAACCTAGGCTCTCTATATGGCGCTGTTGCTGCCTATCAATAAAGTAAATGGACTCAGCGTTTTCGATGTCTTGGGCTGCGGTTATTTCTAGCTGATCGAGGCCCTGCTGGTCGTCGGCCACAAAAAGCTCTGCTATTTGCGGCTGGCTAGCGATGCTATTCAGGGTCTGAGAAAGATCATCAATATAGCCATTTACGCGCTCTACCGTGACTTTAACGCTGAGGCCGTAATGAACGTTGGCTGCGTGAAGGCGGGGCTCCACGACGAGCTGTTGCCACATAACACCAGCGGCAATTGCGAGACTGATAACCCCAAGAGAAAATCCACCGATAATGACCGGGTCTGCACGTAGGGTGGAGAGGGTGTGTTTGATACTCACTGTAATGTCTAGCTCAGTGCTAGGGGTCAATATTAAAGCTTATGTTGGCTCACCATATGCTCAATAATATCCCTCGCTAACTGTGCTTTGCTCCTTTTGCTAAATACTTTGGACGAGTCAGCGTCTATCCAACTGACTTCGTTTTCGTCTGCATTAAAGCCTACGTCACTCCGTGAAACGTCGTTGGCAATAATGGCGCTCAACTTTTTGCGTACCAGTTTGTCTCTGGCATAGGTCTCAATGTCTTGTGTTTCCGCGGCAAAGCCCACCACAAAAAGTGCCGGGTTGGCAGCGGCCACTGTGGCGACAATGTCAGGATTCTTTTCCAGGCTGACCGTCATCTGGTCACCCTGTTTTTTGATTTTTTGCGGTTCGATGGTGCTGGCTCTGTAGTCTGCAACGGCAGCGGCGGCAATAAACACATCGGCTCCGGCAGCGGCCTCTAGCGAGGCGCTCAACATATCTTCTGCCGATACTACTCTGGTGAGCTGGCAGCGTTCTGGTGCTGCTATATCGACTGGCCCAGAGATAAGTCTGACCTTGGCGCCGGCTTCAATGGCTGCCTGGGCAAGGGCATAGCCCATTTTTCCTGAACTGTGATTGCTGATGTAGCGAACGGGATCCAATGCTTCGCGAGTGGGGCCGGCAGTAATAACCACTGTTTTACCGGCTAGCTGGCCATTTTTAAAGAGTTTGCCAACAGCTTCTACGATGCTATCAGGTTGCTGCATTCTGCCTGGGCCCACATCACCGCAGGCTTGAATGCCTGCGTCTGGACCAATAATGTGCACGCCGCGTTCCTGCAATGTGGCGGTGTTGGCGAGGCTAGCTGGATGTGCCCACATGGCCTGATTCATGGCTGGCGCAACGGCAACTATGGCTGGTGTAGCTAAATGTATTGCACTTAATAGGCTGTCGGCTCGCCCATGCACCATATTGGCCATAAAGTCTGCACTGGCAGGGGCGATAAGTAGAAGGTCTGCCCAGCGAGCTAATTCGATATGGCCCATACCTGCTTCGGCGTCTGAATCTAGAAGCTCTGTATGAACTGGATTGCCAGAGAGAGCCTGCATGGTTAGGGGGCGAATAAACTCTCCCGCCGCAGGAGTCATGACAACTCGCACTTCGGCACCCTGATCTTGCAGGCGACGAACAACCTCGGCACTTTTATAGGCGGCGATGCCACCGGTGACACCAAGAATTATTCTTTTGTTTGACAGGCTGCTCATTAATCGTCCAGACAGGCCATAGTAAGGGCGTTAAGATAACATTTTGTTATCCAACTCTGTAGCAATAAATGAGGACTCACTATGGCTATAAGCCACTGGCCGCTGGAAGAGCGACCCAGGGAGAAGCTTTTAGCGAAAGGGGCAGCTGTTCTGTCCGATGCTGAATTACTGGCTATATTTTTACGCACTGGGCTGCCTGGTGTTACCGCCATCGATTTGGCCCGAGATTTACTCAAGCATTTTGGCGGCCTAGGGCCCTTGCTCAGTGCCGAGCAGCGGGCGTTCTGCAGTGCCAAAGGGCTGGGGCCGGCAAAATTTTGTCAGGTTCAGGCCACTCTGGAGCTGACCACCAGATATCTGCGGGAGCAGTTACACAACAATCCCATCTTTACCAAGCCTACTCATGTAAGAGATTACTTGGCGGTGCAGATGCGTGACTATCAGCGCGAGGTTTTTGTGGTTTTGCTGCTGGATACCCGCCACCAGCTAATCGAATATCGAGAGCTGTTTCAGGGCACCATTGATGCGGCTAACGTGCACCCCAGAGAGGTTGTGAAGCTGGCGTTGCAAAAAAATGCGGCAGCGGTCATTGTGGCCCATAATCATCCGTCGGGTAATGCGGAGCCGAGTAAGTCAGATATTATTATCACGCGACGGTTAAAGGCTGCTCTGGATTTGATGGAGATAAGGTTACTGGACCATTTTATTGTGGGGAGGGGTCAGGTGACCTCATTGGCCGACCGAGGGCAGTTATAGGGCTAATCTAGGTCAATTTGTAGCTATTCTGTGGTTTTCGTTTGATTCAACATTGGCTTTCTGGTATAAAACGCGCCTCCTTGCGGGACGGTCCCGTTATTGGATTGATAAATCATAGAATCGTTTTGTTTTTTAGGACTTTCCTGAAGGCAAAAACCGGAATCAGAGGCAGCATCGATGTCCAGAGTATGTCAGGTCACAGGCAAACGCCCAATGGCTGGAAATAATGTATCTCACGCGAAGAACAGAACACGTCGTCGCTTTGAGCCAAATCTCCACACTCACCGTTTTTGGGTTGAGGGAGAGAAGCGTTTTGTGAAGTTGCGAGTATCTACTAAAGGTATGCGCATCATCGACAAAAATGGTATTGAAACAGTCTTGTCAGGCCTACGTGCCAATGGCCAGAGAGTCTAAGGAGAATAACGATGGCTAAGTCAGCGAGAGAAAAAATTCGTTTAGTGTCTAGTGCAGGTACAGGACATTTTTATACGACTGATAAGAATAAGCGCAACATGCCCGAAAAAATGGAGATCAAGAAGTATGATCCCACTATTCGTCAGCATGTGATCTACAAAGAAGCCAAGATTAAGTAATCTAGCTTCTCTTAGATACTTACTGTTAGTAAGTGCTGCTAGAAAGTACGGCTAGAAGGTACTGCTAGTAAGCACCACTAATAAGTAGCGTGAAAGAATCCTGCCTAACGGCGGGATTTTTTTCGCCTGCTAAAAACCGAAGCTAGAAAGCTGGCATAAGAACAGTTGAGAGAAAGCGCATATAGACGGATAGTGAGTAAGCGCACACAAAAAGCCAGACAAAAAAAACCCCGACAATTCCTTATCGGGGTCTTCTAATAATTTTAGTACTGCTATCTAGTGACAGCGACAGAAATTATTCAGCGACTACAGCTTCAGCTTGATCGCCTTTAGCGCCAGCAGTAACTTCCATAGTTACTTTTTGGCCTTCTTTCAAAGACTTAAAGCCATCAGCTTGGATTGCGCTGTGGTGAACAAATACGTCACCGCCGCCTTCCTGCTCAATAAAACCAAAACCTTTGCTGTCGTTGAACCACTTTACAGTGCCAGAAACTCTCTCCGACATAACTAACCTCACTTATAAATATTGTATACCGTTTAAGGCGTTTAAAATATCCAGCCTCGAAACGGGGCTAGCTAATTGCCCCTAAGTCAAAAAACAAGATGTTAACTAAGGGCATCGCTACCACTAAAAACATTAAAAAATAAAGTTTGCTAGCGTTAGCACAGGGGAGTGTATTAGTTTTTTACCAATTAAGCTAATTTTGGGCTACTTTAAATCAAAATAAACCCCTTTCAGCCCGTTTTAGGCTGTTTTCAGCTAGTTTAGAATAGAACTCGACAGCGAATTGTGCCCTCAATTGCCTTTAATGCAGCTATAGCGTCGTCGCCATATTCGGCTTCAATGTCCACTACAACGTAACCAACTTTGTCGTTTGTCTGCAAATATTGCGCGGCCACATTGATGTTGTATTGGGAGAATATCTGGTTGATTGCGGTCATCATGCCTGGAATGTTGCGATGCACATGGAGCAGTCTGTGGGTGTCGGCGTGGGAGGGTAATGCCACCTGAGGGAAGTTGACCGCACTGGTGCTGGTGCCATTGTCGCTGTACATGACAATTTTCTCGGCGACTTCTATACCAATGTTTTCTTGGGCTTCCTGAGTTGATCCGCCGATATGGGGCGTCAGAATGACGTTATCAAACTCCCGCAGCGGTGAAATAAACTCTTCTTGATTCGATTTTGGCTCCACCGGGAATACATCTATCGCTGCGCCGCCAATATGCTTACTGGCCAGATGTTCGCAGAGGCTGTCGATGTCGACAATTTGGCCTCGAGCGGCATTGATCAACATAGCGCCGGGTTTCATTGCCGCCAATTCTTTTGGCCCCATTAGTCCGCGAGTAGTCGCATTGTCTGGTACGTGCAGAGATATGACGTCGCTCTGCCCCAGCAGGTCATGAAGTTTGCGCACCTGCGCGGCATTGCCGAGAGGTAATTTGGTTGAGGTGTCATAGAAGCGCACTTTCATGCCCATGGATTCGGCCATGACGCTGATTTGGCTGCCAATATTTCCGTAACCCACAATACCCAATGTTTTGCCACGCACCTCATAGGAATTGCTGGCAGATTTTAGCCATTCACCACGATGGGCTTTTGCGCTTTTGTCTGGGATTCCGCGCATTAACATAATGGCTTCAGCGATGACCAGTTCGGCGACACTGCGCGTATTAGAGTAGGGCGCGTTGAATACAATCACGCCGTGCTCGGTAGCTGCCTGCAAATCGACTTGGTTGGTGCCGATGCAAAAGCAACCAACGCTCATTAATTTTTTGGCCGCCGCAAACACTTTGGCGTTTAGCTGAGTACGCGAGCGAATACCAACAAAGTGCGCGCCGGCAATTTTTTCGAGCAGCTGCTCTTCTGGCAAAGCGGCGGGCTGATAGTCGATATTTTCATAACCGGCGGCCTTAAATACTTCGACAGCAGAGGGATGAACTCCCTCGAGAAGAAGAATTTTTATTTTTTGTTTGCCGAGAGAGAAATTTAGCATTGAATAAGTACGCCTGTTGAGCAACCAATTTTAGGCCTGTATGGTAACATGAAAGGGTTCTTAACCACCCTATACTCCACCCGTATGACGAGGATTTCCGAATGTTATCGGAACAGATAATTGAGCGATTAAGTAATATTGTTGGCGCTGAAAGATTGCTACTAGACAGCGACGATCTTCAGCGCTTTGGCGTTGATCGCACCACCATTTGGCAGCCTAATCCCTGCGCGGTGGTTTTGCCCGGTTCTATTGAAGAGGTGCAGGGCGTTGTGCGCCTAGCCAATGAATTCAACCTCGCGATTGTCCCCTCCGGTGGCAGAACTGGCCTCAGTGGGGGTGCGGTGGCGAAAAACGGCGAGATCGTAGTTGCTATGGACCGCCTGAACCAGGTGCTAGATTTTAATCCGCTTGATCGCACCGTGACGCTGGGTGCTGGTGTGATTACGGCTAATCTACAGAATTTTGCTGCGGAGCAGGGTCTTTTTTACCCGGTGGATTTTGCCTCTACGGGCTCTAGCCAAATCGGTGGCAACATTGCTACCAATGCGGGCGGCATAAATGTGATTCGCTACGGCATGACCCGCAACTGGGTGATGGGTTTAAAGGTGGTAAATGGTGCTGGTGATATTCTTGACCTGAACAAAGGTCTAGTTAAAAACAATACAGGCTATGATTTTCGCCACCTATTTATTGGTTCCGAGGGTACCCTTGGTTTGATCTGTGAAGCGACGATTCAGCTAACTCGTCCGCCGGTCGACCCCACAGTACTGGTACTGGGGGTGAACGACTTTCCCGCTATTCTCGATGTGCTGCGCACTTTTAGTACGCAGATCGATCTCAATGCCTTTGAATTTTTTAGTCAGGCCGCGCTAGATAAGGTGACCCATCATATGGGCCACGCTAAACCCTTTGCGACCGAGACGCCGTTTTATGCACTATTAGAGTTTGAGAGCAGCACCGATGCTGTGATGGATAAAGCCATGGCACTGTTTGAAGAGACGGTTGAGCAGGGTTGGGTGATGGACGGTGTGTTGAGCCAAAGCCTGTCTCAAGCCGAGTCCCTGTGGAAATTACGAGAAGATATCTCTGAGACATTGTGGCAATGGCAGCCCTACAAAAACGATATCTCTGTGCGTGTTTCACGCATGCCCGACTTCTTAGGTGAGGTCGACGACTTAGTGGCGACTCGCTACCCAGACTTTGAGGTGGTGTGGTATGGCCATATTGGCGACGGTAATTTACACCTCAATATTCTTAAGCCAGAAGGTATGTCTGGGGAGGACTTTGTGGCTCGCTGTGTTCCGGTAAGTAGTGAAATCGGTCAGCTGCTGGCCAAATATGAAGGCAGTGTGAGCGCAGAGCATGGCGTGGGGTTGCTGAAAAAAGACTATTTGCATTACAGCAGATCGCCGCTCGAATTAGATCTGATGAGACAAGTTAAGAAGGCCTTCGATCCTAATGCTATCCTTAACCCAGGGAAACTGTTTGACTAGTTGGGTATCCAATAGAGAAATGATGGGTAGGAAACTGTTATGAGTGGAAATATTGCTGAGGGTAATGGGTCGTCGATTAACGATGCAGATGCCCAACATAGAAATTTGGCCCTGTTAGTTTATGTACTGCAGGGTTTTGGCGTTTTTACAGGTGGCCTGACTTGGATCGCCGCAATGGTGGTCAACTATCTAAAAAGATCTGAGGTACGTGATACCTGGGTGGAAAGCCATTTCCGCTGGCAGCTCAATACTTTCTGGTATGGCTTGCTGTGGTTAATAGTTGGCACCCTCTTTTGGATTGTCTTTCTTGGCTGGTTTATGTGGGGGCTGGTGACAATCTGGGTTGTCTATCGAATCATTAAGGGTCTGCTATATCTAAATGATAGAAAGCCGATTATTTTTTAACGTCTCGGCATTTTAGATCTTTGCTTATTTAAAAGTAACAGAGCAAAAACGACAGCTGCAGTGTAAGGAGTGGGAGTATTGAATTACCGTCATATTATTGATGGCACTGAGGCTAACCTGCCGATCGGTAAGGTAGTCTGTGTGGGCAGAAACTATGCCGCCCATGCAAAGGAGCTGAATAATCCTGTTCCCAGCGAGCCAGTACTCTTTATCAAACCTAATACTTCATTGGCCAGTCTTGCAGAGTCGGTATTGATTCCAGCTCATCTAGGCGAATGCCATTTTGAAGCTGAGATGAGTATTTTGATAGGCACCGAACTTAGTGCAAACTGCAATGAAGAGCAGGCTCAGGCCGCTATTGCGGGGGTCGGCATCGCGCTGGACCTTACGCTGCGAGATTTGCAGCAACAGCTAAAAGACAAAAGCCTACCCTGGGAAAAGGCCAAAGCATTTGATGGTGCCTGCCCTGTCTCGGGGTTTGTTGCAGTCGCCAAGATTAGTGATTTACAGGATCAGCAGATTCAGCTTTACCAAAATGACCTATTGCGTCAGGACGGTAATAGCGCCGACATGCTGACACCGGTTTTAACGCTGCTTGTTTACATAAGCCAATTTTTTACATTATTGCCCGGTGATATTGTGTTGACTGGAACCCCTGCGGGCGTGGGGCCACTTGCAGTTGGCGATAACTTAACAGTATCTCTGTCTGACCTTGTTAGTTGTCAGGCACAGATTATTCGCAGGGATTAAGGAGAGAGCATGAGTCTCGAAAATGGAATTTATAAACATTACAAAGGTAATTTGTACGAGGTGCTTGGGGTTGCTCGGCACAGTGAGACCGAGGAGAGTCATGTGGTTTACAAGACCCTCTACGGTGATTACAGCATGTGGGTTCGGCCCCTCAGTATGTTTACCGAAACTGTCGAAGTGAATGGCGAGCAGATTCTAAGGTTTGAGTTTGTTGAGTCCGTTGGGTCGGGTGCCTAATGCTTTTTATTACCAGCAATATTTCGATTGCTGATACTGAGATAGATTTTACCGCCGTGCGCTCTCAAGGTCCGGGGGGGCAGAATGTTAATAAGGTGTCGTCGGCGATTCATTTGCGCTTTGATGTTCGCGCCTCTTCAATGCCAGAGATTTACCAAGAGCGGCTGCTGAAGTTGAGTGACCACCGTATTACCAAAGAGGGCGTGGTGGTTATTAAGGCCCAGCGTTATCGCAGCCAGGATAAAAATCGAGCGGAGGCGTTGCAGCGCTTACAGGATTTACTGCAGTCGGTAACGCACAACCCAAAGGTGCGCAGAGCGACCAAGCCCACGCGCGGATCACAGTTGCGGCGTATGGATAAAAAAACCCAGCATGGTAAAAAGAAAACCATGCGCTCTACGCCTAATCTTGATTAGGTGTTTTAACAGGCCACCTAATGACTGAAACCAGCAATCACCCTTTTGAAATATTAACCCCAGATCTACTAATAGACGCAGTAGAGGCTCAGGGTTTTGTTTCTGATGGCAGGTTTATTGTTTTAAATAGCTACGAGAATCGGGTCTATCAAATCGGCATCGAAGAAGAGACGCCGATGATTGCTAAATTTTATCGTCCGGATCGCTGGACTGATGAGCAGATTCAAGAAGAGCATGATTTTTGTTTTGACCTACAGGAACAAGAGCTTCCGGTGGTCTGCCCCTGGGCAAACCCCGAGGGTAAGACAATCAATCATTATGCTAATTTTAGCTTTGCGCTCTACCCGCGCAAAGGTGGCCATGCCCCAGAGTTAGACAATCTCGATAACCTTTTTATTCTTGGCCGCCTGCTGGGGCGCTTTCATGCCATTGGCGCCACCAGGCCTTTTAAATATCGCCCGGTTCTGGATGTAGAATCCTTTGGCCGCCGCTCCTATGAGCTTATTAGCACTAAGTTTATGCCTAGCGCACTCAGCCCAGCCTATGACTCGCTGGCGCTGGATATCTTAAAAAGAATTGATGAGATTTTGCAGGACTATGGCCCCATCAATCATATCCGCGTCCATGGAGACTGCCACTCAGGCAATATTTTGTGGCGCGACGACTACCCGCATTTTGTTGATTTTGATGACGCGCGTATGGCACCGGCGATGCAGGACCTTTGGATGTTGCTGTCGGGGGACCGCCAGGAGCAGACAGCACAGATGGCTGAGCTGATCGAAGGCTACAACGAGTTTTATGATTTTGACTACCGCGAACTGCAGTTAATTGAGGTGATGCGCACATTGCGAATTATGCATCACAGCGCATGGATTGCTCGGCGCTGGTCGGACCCAGCATTTCCTCGGGCCTTTTCTTGGTTTGACTCGCCCCGTTACTGGAGCGAGCATATTCTTACCTTGCGCGAGCAGTTGGCGGCTCTCAATGAACCGCCGCTGCAAGTGCGACCCTAGGGGCTTACCAGCTGTAGCTCACACCTATTGTGAGCTGACTGTCGCTGGGGTCTGTGCCTGGAACGGGCTGGTTGTCGTAAATCCATTCCAGCTTAAGCTCGGTGAAAATGTTTTTTACCAGCGGAGCTTTTAACCCTAGGTCTGCGCGAATTTCTGAGTCGGCAAAATCGGACAATGACACCCTCAAGCTGTGGGTGTGGAATAACTCGAGACTTGAGTTAATCATCTGTCGATAGTCCGCCGCCCAACTCCAGGTCAGGCGATCATCTGCGGTGCCGTCTTCGTAATCTTCACTGATCCATAGCAAACCGGTTTCGGCGGACAGGGCACCTTTTTCGGTCTCCCAGAACTGTCGACCTATGGCGCTACCCACCGCATAGTATTGGTCGATTGCCCGGTTGTCATTGGCGCCCCAGGCTATGCCGTTATTCCAAAACCATTGTTCCTGAAAGAACCAGTCTACACCGTAGTCTAGGTGGTACTCCTCATTGGCTGGGCTGCCGTCCAGGCTGTGGCTTTCGTAATTGATGCCGCTGTGATGACGAAAGTCGTCTTCGCGCCATTCTACTGAGCCCTCAATATCCCAGTCCTCTCGTTCCTCGTTGCCGCTGGCATAGGCCCCAGTGGCGCTTACGGTGCCTTTATATGTAGAGCTAAACACGGGGGTGGGCTCTGGCTCTGATGCTGATGCCAGAGCCGTGCCGTTGACTGTGGCTACTTTTTCTACAGCGATACTCAGCTGACCGAAGTTTTCTGAGGCCCAGATTATGTGCCCTGCACTCTGGCCAGCACTCTCCCCCGCACTCTGCCCGCCTTTCTGCCCACCTTCTTTCAGCTGAATAAGACTGCCTTGGATAATATCGCCATTGGTTAATACCAGCTCATCGGCCGATAGGCCTGTCGTTGGCAAGGTAAGGGAAAGGGCTAGAAAAAGTGTTGGGAAAAAATTTCGAAAAATGGTCGCGTATGATCCGTATCGCATAATGTCCTCAAAAGATAAATGGCTGGAAGGTAGAGGCGGTATTTTACAGATTTGAAACGATTGTTCATTAGTTGGTGAAAATTACTTTATCTTTTGATCTATTCCTCAGTAGAATGACGGCGACAGATTATGAGCTACTTTGTAGTAGGATTACGCGTAGCATTTAACAGAGAGAGTTAAGGAGAAATTTATGAGCGAACTTCCAACTGAATTGAAGTATGCCAGCAGTCATGAGTGGGCAAGACTCGACAGTGACGGCACTATAGTTGTGGGTATTACAGACCATGCTCAAGAAGCTCTGGGTGATGTTGTCTATGTGGAGCTTCCCGAAGTAGGCACAGGGGTAGATGCTGGTGCTGAAGTAGCAGTTGTAGAGTCGGTCAAAGCGGCCTCAGATATTTATTCGCCGGTAACTGGCGAAGTGGTTGAGATCAACCCTGCGCTAGAAGATGAGCCAGAGACAGTAAACAGCAGCCCCTACGCGGACGGTTGGTTGTTTCGGGTTAAGGTGTCGGGCACTGAAGAGCTAGAAGATATGATGGATGCGGATGTTTACCAGGCGTCAGTCGACGAGTCCTGAGTTATTTAAGCGATATCTCGCATAACATTATTTCTTACAAGATAAAGCCTCGGTTATTGCCGGGGCTTTTTTGATTCTCTCTTTATTACCTAAGAGAAATAATATCCCAGCCGCGAGTTAGAGCTTCGTTACGCAGCGGCTCATCTGGGTCTACGGCAATAGGATGGGTCACCTGCAAAAGTAGCGGCAGATCGTTAATAGAGTCTGAGTAAAAATAGCTGCCGTCAGACTGTTCATTATTCTCTGCTAGCCAATCATTAAATCGCTCGACCTTACCCTCTTGGTACGTGGGGGTGCCGACAATGTTGCCTGTGTAGCGGCCGTCGATTATCTCTGGATCTGTCGCCAATAACTCTGTAATCCCCAAAGAGTGGCAAATAGGCTCGACGATAAAACGGTTGGTTGAGATGCATACTAGTAGGCGATCACCAGCCTCTCGATGGCGCTGAATTAAATCTCTGGCCTTGGGTAGGTTCATGGGGGCAATTACTGTCTGCATAAATTCTTGGTGTAGCTGCGCCAGTTCGGTGGGGGGAATACTGGCCAAGGGCGCGAGCGAAAAGGCCAAGTAGGCATGTATATCGAGGCAGCCCGCTTCATAGTCTGCATAAAAGCGGTCGTTCATGGCGCGGTAGTGCTCGACATCAACTCTATTTTTGGCGACCAAAAATTCACCCCAGCCATGGTCGCTATCGCCAGCAATCAATGTGTTGTCTAAATCAAAGATAGCCAGTGCCATAGGGAGGTCTCGTCGGTCGGAAAGGTTAATTAAACGCAGGTGCAGGATAGCGATGATGTAAGATGGTCTCAAGAGAAAATTGCTGGCCCTACCAGACTATGGAACAATGGGCCGCTGAAAGTAGATCGAATAAGGAAAATGTAACGTGGTTGATAAGGACGGTTTTCGCGCAAACGTCGCCATGGTCATCAGCGATGGTTGTGGCAAGGTATTTTGGGCCAAAAGGCTGGGCCAGCAAGCTTGGCAATTCCCTCAAGGCGGTGTTAATGACGGGGAATCTGCAGAGCAGGCCCTGTATCGAGAACTGTATGAAGAAGTCGGCCTTGAATCAACTGATGTAAAAATCATCCAGCGCACCAAAAAATGGCTGCGCTACCAAATTCCAGTGCAGATGCAGCGCAAAAACTCAATTCCTCTGTGCATTGGGCAAAAGCAGAAATGGTTTTATCTAGAGCTCACCGGAGATGCTGCTAAGGTCAAGTTCAATGCCACCGGCACCCCAGAGTTTGACGCATGGGAATGGGTTAATTACTGGTACCCCATCGACTCTGTCGTCTCGTTTAAGCGCAATGTCTATCGCAATGCTCTCATGGAGTTTGCCCCTGCCAACGCACGCTTCGAAAAGCAAAGCGCAGCAGCTGACGGCTAATGGATATGCTTAGCTCCCTTAGAACCATAGTCCAAGAGGTTAATAGCGCTCGCAATTTGCCGCAGGTGCTGTCGATTATTGTTAAAGAGGTGCGTGCGGCTATGCAGGCTGGAGTTTGTTCGGTTTATCTATTTGACCAAACAGATGAGCGTTATGTACTCATGGCGACCGAAGGGTTGCGTGAGGAGTCGATTGGTAAAGTACGCCTGTCGATGCGTGAAGGTTTGGTAGGTCTAGTGGCCGCCAAAGAAGAGCCACTCAATCTTGAAGATGCCGATAAGCATCCCAACTTTGCCTATTTTGAAGAGACCGGTGAAGCACCTTTTCACTCATTTCTCGGCGTGCCGATTATCCACCACCGCAAGGTATTAGGTGTACTGGTGTTGCAGCAGCAGACCCAGCGGCGTTTTGCTTCCGAAGAAGAAGCCTTTGTTGTGACTGTGTGTGCACAGCTGTCTGGTGCTATTGCCCATGCAGAGGCCACTGGCGCTCTACGCAAGCTGGCATCGGCGGGGCGCGGCAAAAGTCGCGAGGCGGTTTTCCGTGGCATTCCAAGTGCGCCAGGGGTCGGTATTGGCCGCGTGGTACTAGTGGGCAACAATACCGAATTGGCCTCGGTACCTGAACGATTTACCAAAACTCCCGCCGCTGAGGTAGAGATATTTCGCCTCGCCCTAACAGCCGCGAAAAAAGATATGCGTGATCTGGGCGATGGCTTGATCGGCAAGTTGAGCTCAGAAGAGCTTGCGCTGTTTGATGTTTATATTCGCATGCTCGATGACAGCTCCCTGGGCGGCGAAGTGATCGCTACCATCACGGCTGGGCAGACAGCCCAGAGTGCCTGGAGCTCGGTTATTCTCAAGCATGTACGCACATTTAGGCAGATGGACGACCCCTATCTGCGCGAGCGCGCGGCGGATGTTAATGATCTGGGTAAGCGTGTGCTGGGCTACTTACAAACGAGTCATAAAAAAGCACTACCCATGCCCCGTCGGGTGGTACTAGTGGGTGAAGACCTTTCTGCAACGGCGCTGGCCGATATTCCGGTCAACCGATTGGTCGGTATTATTTCTCTTAAGGGATCCAGTAATTCACATATGGCCATTGTGGGCCGGGCTCTTGGTATTCCCACCGTGATGGGTGCCATAGATCTGCCTTGGGCAGAATTAGAGGGCCAGGAATTAATCGTCGATGGTTTTAGCGGCGATGTGGTGAGCAGTGCCACCCGCACCATGCGACGTACCTATTTGCAGCGTCAGCGCGAAGAAAAGATACTCACCAAAGATCTGGAAAAGCTGCGAGATATCCCCTGTATTACCCCAGATGGCTTCCGTTTTTCCCTCTGGGTGAACACGGGTTTGCGTCAAGACACCATGATGTCTCTCAAGAGCGGTGCCGAGGCTGTAGGTCTGTTTCGTACAGAGATACCTTTTTTAATGCGCTCTAGCTTTCCCACTGAGGACGAGCAGGTTGCGATTTATCGTGAGCAGTTGGTGGCATTTTCACCAAGGCCGGTAACCATGAGAACTCTGGATATTGGCGGTGATAAGGATCTGCCTTATTTTCCGATCGAAGAGGAAAATCCCTTTTTGGGTTGGCGCGGAATTCGCATTTCGCTCGATCACCCGGAGATATTCTTGGTGCAAATTCGCGCTCTGTTGCGCGCCAGCCAGGGCACTAACAATCTACGTATTATGTTGCCTATGATCAGCAATGTGCCGGAGTTAGATCGTGCTCTAGAGCTGATTGATCGGGCCTACCGAGAGCTTACCCAAGAAGAGGGTTATCAAATCGAGCGGCCGCCTATTGGCGCTATGATTGAGGTGCCAGCGGCAGTTTATCAGGTTAAGGAAATCGGTCGGCGAGTCGACTTTTTGTCTGTGGGTACCAATGACTTAACCCAGTATTTGTTGGCTGTAGACCGCAACAACCCAAGAGTGGCTGACCTCTACCATACCTTGCACCCGGCGGTTCTGCGGGCGCTTAAGAGTATTTATGAACAGGCGTCGTCGGTTAACTGCCAGCTGAGTGTCTGTGGCGAGATGGCCGGCGATCCAATGAGTGCTGTGGTTCTATTGGGGCTGGGTTACGAAAATTTTTCAATGAGCGCGAGTACCTTGCTGCGGGTTAAATCTATGCTGCTCAATGTCACTCGTAAAGAGGCTCGGGAAATGGTTAAGCGAGCATTGCGTCTATCCGACGCCGCTTCTGTTTCGCAGTTTATTACCGATTCATTGCAGCAGCCAGAAGTGGCTAAATTGATCCGCCCCACCAAGCCCGCTCAGCGCTCAGAAGCGATAAAGCGAAAAGTCTGAGAGCCGAGAGTTTCGCCCGCCTCATAGGTTTGTTCTGCCACCGAGATATCCCCCGATGCGGAGAGCACAATCGCGGTGGACGCTCTGGTGCCGTAACCGTCGGCGACAATAAAGGGCGATGACAGCAGGGTTTCCCATACTGCAGGCACGCCAGTGTTGGGCAGTAGCTCTGGGGCATAGGTTTTCTGCAGCGACAGAGTTGCCATAAGCGCATCTAAATAGTTGTCGTCAATCGCGCTGTTGTTACCAATAGCGCCATTAATGTCAATAACACTATTATTCAAGTTCACAAGCTCTTCAAGCTGCTCACGGGCATGGTCGACTTTCGGCCAGGGGCTATCCAAGCAGTTATTGCTTAGGGCATAGACACCAGGCTGCAATCGCTGGGGAGGCTTGGCCTCATAGTTGTTTAAATAAACTAATTCGTCGCCGTCATAGAGCAGCAAGTTAAACCCACCATACTCGGCTGCTGTGGGGCCTATATTTTTGGCCCAGTCTTCGGCGCTCAGCTCTGAGCATAAAAAGTCGCTCACTAAATTACCTCGCGACAGTGGCTTTGATTCCATGACCCCCTGTTCATTCACGTAGCGATAATTGGTGACCGCGGCAAAGCGACCATTGCGCGATAGACCCAGCCAGGTGCCGCCAGCATCAAGGTCTTTGCCGGCCAAAATAGGTGCGTCCGGCCACCAGTGCATAGCTAAAGTGGGGCGCGGATAAAATTCGTCACGGTTAGAGGTGACAATCAGCGGCGCGCTGGATTGGGTTTTAAATGCAAAGGCGAGTAGACACATGCGGCGCAGTGTAACTATTTATCTCTCGCAACGACATCCCGCTTGGCGGATATGCTTAGAAACAGCTATGATCTGCGCTTCAATAGTCAGGGGTAGCAACGGCCATGCTCAATCATCCAGCCATAGATCCAGTCGCAATTTCTTTGGGTCCAGTTCAGATTCACTGGTACGGAATAATGTACTTGCTGGCTTTTGCCACAGCTTGGTTTCTTGCGGGGCGCAATAGCGAGCGGCCCTGGTCGCCGGTGGCCAAGACTCAGGTTGAAGACCTTATTGTCTATGGCGCATGGGGTGTGATTCTGGGCGGACGCCTAGGTTATATGTTCTTTTATAATGCTGACAAATGGCTCGCCGACCCGGCAATGTTGCTGCGAATCTGGGAGGGCGGCATGTCTTTTCACGGCGGCCTAATAGGGGTTGCGATCGCTATCTTTATTTATACCCGCAAGCACCGACTCTCGTTTCTTAGCCTGGCAGACTTTGTGGTACCCCTGGTTCCTGCGGGGCTGTTTTTTGGGCGCATTGGTAATTTTATTGGCCAGGAGCTCTATGGCCGTGCCACGGATATGCCTTGGGGAATGCTATTTCCGGCAGACCCAACCCAGCTTGCTCGCCACCCCTCTCAGCTCTATGAAGCTTTTCTTGAGGGCTTGGTACTCTTTGTTGTTGTCAATTGGTTTGCACGCAAGCCGCGCTTGGCCGGTGAGGTCACTGGTGTATTTTTGGTGCTCTACGGCTGCTTCCGCTTTGTCGTCGAGTTTGTTCGCGAGCCGGATGCTCAGTTCGCTGGCCAGACGGGCATGATAGAGTCATTGAGTTGGATGACCCGCGGCCAAACCCTCTGCGTGCCCATGGTTCTGCTGGGGCTGTGGTTTATGCGTAAAACGCTGCAGCGGCTGTCTGAACGCCCTGCAACAAATTGAAATTGGAAGCCCAGTCATGAAGCAGTACTTAGAGTTAGTTCGTCACATCCGCGATCAGGGTGTTAAAAAAGAAGACCGCACAGGCACAGGCACCTTGAGTGTTTTTGGCTATCAGATGCGCTTTAATCTCGCCGAGGGTTTCCCCTTGGTGACCAGTAAAAAGGTGCATCTAAAGTCGATTCTCCATGAGTTGCTGTGGTTTATCCGCGGCGATACCAATATCCGCTATCTAGTTGAAAACGGCGTGGGTATTTGGAATGACTGGCCTTTTCAGAGCTGGCTGCGAGAGACGGGTCAGGACAGTGAATATGTTATGCATTCGCCAGAGTGGAAGGCGAAGATGAAAGACTTTATCGAGCGAGTCAAAACGGATACTGACTTTGCTGAGCAGTACGGTGACCTAGGCCCAGTTTACGGGCGCCAGTGGCGTAATTTTGAAGGTGTTGACCAGCTTGCTCAGCTGGTTGAGGATATAAAAACTAATCCGGACTCAAGGCGTTTAATCGTCTCGGCCTGGAATCCCAAAGATATTCCAGTGATGGTCAAATCAGGGCTGCCGCCCTGTCACAGCCTGTTCCAGTTTTATGTAATTGACGGGCGCCTGTCTTGCCAGCTTTACCAGCGCAGTGCCGACGTATTTTTGGGGGTGCCTTTTAATATTGCCTCCTACGCCATATTGACCATGATGATTGCGCAGGTGACGGGCCTCAAGCTCGGGGACTTTGTGCATACCTTTGGCGATGCTCACCTTTATACCAATCATATGGACCAGGTTGAAGAGCTGTTGTCGCGGTCAACATTTGACCTGCCGACCTTGGCGCTCAATCCCGATGTCGATAATCTGTTTGATTTTGTTTTCGAGGACTTCGAGTTGCTTAACTACCAATCCCACGGGCCGATTTCTGCGCCAGTGGCGGTGTAATGATGAAGCTTTCTTTAATAGTCGCCGTCAGCCGCAATGGGGTTATTGGTGTTGATAACAAGCTGCCTTGGCACCTACCCGAAGACCTCAAGTATTTTAAGTCCGTGACCATGGGCAAGCCCCTGGTGATGGGGCGCAAAACCTACGATAGTATTGGCCGCCCACTACCGGGTCGAACTAATATAGTGGTCACTAGAGATCCCAAGTGGCAGGCGGTGGGTGTCGAGGTTGCGGAATCTCTAGAGGCCGCGCTGGAGCTGGGCCGCAACGCCTGCGTTAAGGCTGGTGCTGATGAAATTATGGTGATTGGGGGAGAGCAGATCTACCGCATGACCCTGCCTGCTGCAGACCGCCTGTACCTTACTCAGGTAGATGCCGACGTTGAAGGGGATGCGTTCTTTCCCGACGTCGACTTTAGCGAGTGGAAGCAGGTCGCTGAGCAGTTGCCACAGGTTACCGATACGCACCCTTATCGGTTTCTCCAGTTCGATCGGCTCTAGTTAGCAGAAATTTTAAATCTATGGCGCAAATGTTACGTTAAGTAACAGTAGTCAAAGTTCTCACTTTTATAGGCTAAATTCCTCGCGGCCAAATTGATTCTTGAACTATAGACTGTTACAAAGGTGCCCCGAAACAAAGCATGTTCGAAGTTGATAGTGACATTTTTCGATTTTGGACAGTGAAAGATAATTAAACCGGTAGACCCAAATTGAGGGAACTATGAATAAGCAACCACTAAAAGCATTGGCCTTTGTAGCCGTTCTTGCCAGTGGTCTGACTGTAGGTGCAGTTCAGGCTTCAGAAGTAAGTGACGTACTCAAAGCTGGAGCCAGCAAGGTTCAGGCCGCCAAATCCGCGCAGACTAAAGTTGATCGTATTGCTGATCAAACCGATGGTCTTTTGCAAGAATTTAAACAGGTCAATAAGCAGATCGAATCGCTACGAGTGTATAACTCGCAGTTGGAGCGCCAGATCGACAGCCAGAAGCAAATGATGTCTGAGCTTAAAGAGTCTATCGAAAATGCCACTATCATTGAGCGCGGTATCTCGCCATTGATGTTGAGCATGCTGAAAGGCATCGAAGACTTTATCGCCCTCGACACGCCGTTCAAGAAAGAGCAGCGTCAAGGTGCTATCGATGACCTCTATGTCAATATGGACAGCGCCAAGTTCTCTGCCGCGGAAAAATTCCGTCAGATTCTTGAAGTTTACGATATTGAATCTGAATACAGCTTATCTCTAGAGTCTTACCGCGATATGGTTGATATCAACGCTGACGGTTCTGAAGTTGAAGTAGAAATGCTTCGCGTCGGCCGTGTTGCTTTGATGTATCAGACTAAAGACAAGTCTCAGACTGGCGCTTGGAACAAAGAAGCCGGTGCATGGGAAACCTTGGGTTCTGAGTACCGTCGACCTGTTGACCAGGGCATCCGCATAGCTAAGAAGCTATCGCCTCAGGATGTTATGGAAATGCCAATTACAGCACCGGAGACAGCACAATGAATAATTTTGTTAAAGTTTGTGCCGCTTTTGTAGCCGCTGCTGCTTTTAGCATGCCAGCGCTGGCACAGGATGCAAAGACTCTCGACGAGCTTCTGCAGATGATTGAGAGCGCGACGATTTCTGAGTCTGCTGAATACCGCAAACGTGAAGCGTCGTTCAAGAAAGACCAGCGCAAGCAGGCGCAGCTCCTCAAGCAAGCCCAGAACACTAAGACAGCTGAAGAGCGTCGCTCTGACCGTCTCGAGCAAAACATTCGTGATAACGATGTTGTGCTTGCCGGACTACGTGAGCAGCGTGACAAGCGTTTAGGTTCTCTTAAAGAGCTATTTGGTCACCTGACTGGTGCTGCTGGTGATATTCGCGCCAACTTGAATCAGTCAATCGTTAGTGCCCAGATCCCTGGTCGTACAGAATTCCTCGACGAGCTGATTGCTAAGATGAGCAGTGACACTCGCCTGCCTTCAATTGAAGACATCGAGAAGCTTTGGTACGAGCAGCAGCGCGAAATGATTGAGAGTTCTCGCATTGTTAAGTTCAACCGTTCAGTACTGAGAGCCAATGGCGAACAGGCTGAGATGGAAGTTATCCGTGTTGGTACTTACAACTTAATGGCCGACGGAATGTACCTAGAGTACAGTCCAGAGAATGGCCTGGTGTCTGAACTGGCTCGTCAGCCTTCGGCTCACCAAGGTAGTGCAGAAGATCTTCAAGAAGCGACTTCAGGCTTCACCAAAGTAGGCCTAGATCCAACAGGCCCACTGGGTGGCGGACTGCTGCGCGCACTGATCAACACGCCGACTCTAGTTGAGCGTTGGCACTACGGTGGTATCGTAGGCTATGTGATCACAGCTGTATTTGCTGTTGCGATCATGCTTGCTATCTGGCGCTTCGTTGTTCTCAACGGCATGTCAGGCAAAGTAACTAGCCAGCTTAAGTCTGGTGTTGCTACTGGTGACAATCCTCTTGGTCGCGTACTTAAAGTGGCTGCGGACAATCCAGGCCTCGATCCAGAGTCATTAGAATTGAAGCTACACGAAGCTGTGCTCAAAGAGCGTCCGGAAATCGAATCAGGTCTCGACCTGCTGAAGATTATCGCGATGGTTGCACCACTGCTGGGTCTTCTGGGTACCGTAACCGGTATGATTATTACCTTCCAGATGATTACTCTGTTCGGTGCTGGCGATCCTAAGGCAATGGCTGGTGGTATTTCTCAGGCACTGATCACGACCGTACTTGGTCTTGTGGTTGCTATCCCTACTGTACTGATGCACACATTAGTAAATGGTAAGGCACAGCGTATCCTCCACGTTCTAGAAGAGCAGAGCGCAGGCATCGTGGCTGGTTCCATCGAGGGCAAATAAGATGTTTTTCGTTGATACGATGGCGGAAGTTGGGAAGTTTATGGATTCAGGTGGCACGGTCCTTTGGGCTATTGTCATCCTGCTATTCGTTATGTGGACTCTCATCTTCGAACGCATGTGGTATCTCCGATCCAGTGTCAGCATCGATGTTCAAGGCGCACTTGATGTTTGGGAAAATCGCAAAGAGCGAAAATCCAAGCACGCTCACCAAATTCGGGAGAAGTTAATTTCCGAGGTGAGCATCAAGATCGACGAGAACCTTATGATGATCAAAACTCTGGTTGCTCTGGCACCGCTATTTGGTTTGCTAGGTACCGTGACTGGAATGATCGTTGTATTTGACGTGATGGCATTTACTGGTGGTGGTGATGCTAAGGCAATGGCCGGTGGTGTTTCTCAGGCAACTGTTCCGACAATGTCAGGAATGGTTGCAGCTCTCTCAGGCGTATTCGGCATGACCTATGTCGAGCGTTCAGCAGAGCGAGAGAAGCATCTTTTGGAAGACCATTTGACCATGGATCACTAAATGGAGCCTGCCTGTAATAGGCAGGCATCCTACGAGAGAGAACTATGCGCAACAGAACAAATAGAGCAAAACCGCAGGGTGAGACAATCGATCTGACCCCTATGCTTGACGTGGTTTTCATTATGCTGATCTTCTTCATTGTGACAGCATCTTTTATCAAGCTACCTGGTGTTGAGGTCAACAAAGTTGACGCGAACACGCCAACGTCCTACAAAAAAGTAGGTATTTTGGTCGCCATTAGCGAGAACAATGAATATTGGATCGATAAAAAGCGTGTTGAAACTACCTCGCTAAAAATCAATCTAACAAGATTGTTCAATGAAAACCCAAAGGGCGGCATGGTTATCCAGGCCGATAATGAATCCAACATTGAAACAGTTGCTAAGGTAGCTGATATCGCTCGCGATATTGGTATTAACCCGGTAGCTATTTCTGTAGAAAACGACTGAGTTAATAGTATGCCTGCAATCAGAGTTGGTGTTTCTGCCTTACTTGGACTCTTTGTTACCTTTGCGTTGATCATCTTGATGTACAAGCTGATCGACTCAGGCAATAAAGATCTGGATGAAAAAGAAGCCTTTAAAATTCCAGACTTTCTCCATGTCGATAGACAATTAACCGAGAACGCGAAGACATCTGAAGTTGAAAAACCAGAAGATCCTGAGACGCCTCCACCAGAAATTCCAGAAGAGAACTTGGAATTTGAAGTGCCAGAAAATGCAGTAAGCATGGCTGCGCCTTCAGCAGGTGGTAATCTTAGTATTGGTAATTCTGGCTTTGCACGAGATTCGGATTATATTCCGGTCTATGTACCACAGCCTCAGTATCCCCGTCGTGCGCAAACTCGCGGCAAAGAGGGTTACGCAGTTGTTGAAGTAATTATTACAACGACTGGTGGTGTTCGTGATCCGGTAATGATTGAAGAATGGCCCGAGGGTTGGGGTTTTGGTCGCGCAGCGATCAAGGCAGCGAATAAGCTAAAATATAACCCAAGAGTGATTGATGGGCAGCCTCAAGAAGTGAAGGGCGTGCTGTATAAATTCACCTTCCAAATGGCCAAATAGGGGAATCAGATGTATAAAAGCACAAAATTCTTAGCCGTATTTGGCGCCGCTTTTTTGCTGCCTCTTTTGGTGGCAGTGGCAAATCCGCAGTCGGTACTCAGTACTAGCGCGGTTGCAGCCGAAGAAAAGAAAGAGCCAAAATACAAAGACGTTAAAACTCGTCAACGGCAGTCTGTAGGCGGAAAATGCGCCAAGGCACTAGAGAAGGTTCAGGTTGTTCTTGAAGAAGAGCTATGGGCAGAATCTTTAAATATGCTGATCAATATTGAAGGCAGCGCTAAGACCTGTAAAACGGACTATGAGCAGACTCAAATTTGGAAGTTTAAAGGTTACATCTATTATTCATTAGATGACTTTAATGGAGCGATCCGCTCATATAAGCAAGTGATCAACGGAGTGGGAACACCTCCTGAGTTGCGTTTGGACACTCGCTACACATTGGCTCAGCTATACACCGTAGAAGAGCAGTATGCTAAGGCGGCAAAAGAGCTTGAGACTTGGATGAGTGAGGCAACCATTGTTGGTGCTGACGCTCGCGTTTTACTGGCACAGATTTACTACCAGCTTGAACGTAAGACTGAGTCACTAAAAATGCTTAATGCGGCTATTACCGATGTGGAATCTAAAGGTATCTTACCGAAAGAAGGCTGGTGGGGTTTGCAGCGCGTTCTCTACTACGAAAAGAATGACTACAGACGTGTCGTTACTATTCTTGAAAAGCTAGTCACTCATTACCCGAAGTGGACGTACTGGAAGCAGATTGGCGGTATGTACGGCGAGCTAGAGCGTGAAACTGACCGTTTAGTTGCCACCGAGATCGTCTATTTGAACGATCAGCTGGATAAAGAGAGCCAGGTCATGAGCATGGCTTATATGTATCTGGGTGCTGAAGTACCGTACCGTGCAGCTAGAGTGATTGAGAAAGGTCTTAATGACAAGATCATTGAAACCACTGCCAAGAATCTTGAGGTTTTGGGTACAGCTTGGTATCAATCAAAAGACTTGAAGCGCGCACTTAAGGCGTTAGAAAGTGCCTCTAAGTACTCTGATACAGGTAACCTGCAGTCTCGTTTGGCTGGTATCTATCTCGATCTAGGTCGTGATAAAGAGGCTTACCGTGCGTCAAAGCGTGCAGCTAAGAAAGGCGGCGTTAAGCGTCCAGATGCAAATTACCTAGTAATGGGTAATGCGCTGATCAATCTTCACTGCTACAAAGATGCGGTTAAGGCTTTCCAGAAGTCACTAAAAGAAGCCAAAGACAAGAAGAGCAAGAAGTATCCTCAGCAATGGATTCGCTATGCGGATACCGAGGGCACTCGATTAGGTAAGCTGCGTGATGTAGGTGCTAAGGTACCTGGATGTAGTAAGGCTTAAGCTAGTAGATTAGTAAGTACATAAAAAAACCCAGTATCTAGATACTGGGTTTTTTTATGGGTGGTAACAATCTATAACCTAAACCTAAAGCAGGTTAACGTCCCTAACAGCACCTTTGTCGGCGCTGGTCGTAAGCTTGGCATAGGCTCTTAGACTGTCGGTAATCTTCCTTGGTCGCTCTTCTACAGGTTTCCAGCCTAGCTTATCCTGTTCTTTGCGACGCTTTTCTAACTCAGCATCAGACACCAACACATCAATAGTGCGATTGGGGATATCGATACGAATGGTGTCCCCTTGACGCACTAGACCAATGTTGCCACCGGCACCGGCTTCGGGCGAAACATGGCCAATGGAAAGCCCAGAGGTGCCGCCAGAGAATCTACCGTCGGTAATCAGTGCACAAGCCTTGCCCAGATCTTTGGATTTAATATAGCTAGTGGGGTAAAGCATTTCTTGCATACCGGGGCCGCCTCTTGGGCCCTCGTAACGCACAATAACCACGTCACCGGCTTTAACCTTATCCTCAAGAATACTGGCCACCGCTTCGTCCTGACTTTCAGTGATAAACGCCGGCCCTTCAAAGACATGGATAGACTCGTCTACGCCGGAGGTTTTTACCACACAGCCGTCTGGTGCAAGATTACCGGTCAAGATGGCCAGGCCACCCTCAAGGCTAAAGGCGTTTTCGAGATTGCGAATACAGCCCTGTTCGCGATCGGCGTCCAGAGAAGGCCAACGAGTGCTCTGGCTAAACGCGGTCTGAGTTGGAATACCAGCAGGGCCCGCTTTATAAAATGTTTTCACTTCTTCACTAACATGGCCGCTAACAATGTCCCACTTATCTAGAGCCTCTTGCAAGGTCTTGGAATGCACCGTCGGCAATTCCCCGTGAATCAGGCCCGCACGGTTTAGTTCAGCCAAGATACCCATAATACCGCCAGCGCGGTGAACATCTTCAACATGGTATTCCGGGGTGCTTGGTGCGACTTTACATAGCTGAGGTACAACTCGACTTAGGCGATCAATATCCGCCAGATCAAAATCAATCCCCGCTTCCTGCACAGCAGCCAGCAGGTGCAAAATAGTATTGGTTGAACCACCCATGCAAATATCTAATGTCATGGCATTTTCGAAGGCTTTAAAGTTGGCGATCGAACGCGGCAGTACACTGTAGTCATCCTGCTCATAATGCTGACGCGCCAGTTTGACGATAGTGCGTCCGGCTTCTTGAAATAGCTCGCGACGGTCAGAATGAGTGGCTAGGACTGTGCCATTACCTGGCAGAGAGAGACCCAGGGCCTCGGTTAAACAGTTCATGGAATTCGCGGTAAACATGCCAGAGCAAGAACCGCAGGTCGGGCACGCAGAGCGCTCATATTCCAAAACTTTCTCGTCACTGGCGCTGTCGTCCACAGCGATAACCATGGCATCAACCAGATCGAGCTTATGTTCTGACAGCTTAGTTTTGCCGGCTTCCATAGGCCCACCGGATACAAAAATCACTGGGATATTGAGGCGCATAGCAGCCATGAGCATTCCCGGCGTAATCTTGTCGCAGTTGGAAATACACACTAGCGCATCGGCACAGTGGGCATTGACCATATATTCCACAGAGTCAGCAATAATGTCTCGCGAGGGCAGGGAATAGAGCATTCCGTCATGACCCATAGCAATACCGTCATCCACCGCGATGGTGTGAAACTCACGGGCAATACCACCCACCTTGGCAATTTCAGCGGCGACTAGGTCACCCATATCTTTGAGGTGCACATGGCCGGGAACGAACTGGGTGTAAGAATTGGCGATGGCAATCATCGGCTTATCGAAGTCGTCATCTTTCATGCCCGTGGCGCGCCAGAGTGCGCGAGCGCCAGCCATATTACGGCCTTGAGTGGTGGTGTGAGAGCGATACTTGGGCATGGGTTTTCTCTTATTAATATGTGGTTGTTGACGATAGTCTTAGGGAAAGCGGCTCTAGTTAAAGAATTCTGCTAAATATTCTAGAATTACGCTGATAATTATACAGAGACTGTTTTTGCGCAGGAAGCTCTGAAAGTTCGGCCTCAACAAAGCCTTTTTCCAAAAACCAGTGGGCAGTCTGTGTAGTCAGTACAAATAATTGCTTAATGCCATTTTGCTTAGCGTCCTGCACCACAGCATCAAATAGCCTAGAGGCGATTCCCTGGCCATGGAACTCTGGATGCGTGGCGACACAGGCGAGCTCGCCCACGCTGCTGTCTGCGGTTGGATACAGTGCTGCACAGCCAAGCAGGTCTCCCTCCGGATGTACCACCAGCATAAATCGAGAGATCTCATTTTCGAGCAACTCTCGAGACCGTTTGACTAGTACTTGTTGATCTTCCAATGGGCCAATTAGTTTGATAATGCCCGCCACATCTTCAATAGTCGCCGCTCTGATTACTTCAGAATGGTCTTTCATTACCAATGTGCCGCTGCCGTCGCGAGTAAACAGTTCCGTGAGCAGTCCGCCGTCTTCTACGCAGCCGACCAGATGCACGCGATCCACACCATTGCGGCAGGCTTGATAAGCCGCCGAGAGACGCTGTTGCTCATCGCTATCCGTTGATTTTGCCAAAAGAGCATTCACCGTTGGCAGTGATAGCGCGCGTACTAGATGGCCATCGTCGAGAACCTCTGGGCTCTCGGAAATTAAAATAAGTTTTTCTGCATCTAGGGCTATGGCTACCTGAGCGGCTACGTCTTGATAATTAAGATTAAAAGACTCCCCTGTAGGTGAAAAGCCGACAGGAGACATCAACACTAGGGCGCCATTAACAAGCTGATCCTGGATTGCTCTGGCATCAATACGGCGAACCTCACCGGTGCGCTGAAAATCGATACCATCTCGCACACCCACAGGTTTGGCCGTAATAAAATTACCGCCAATAACGCGTATTCCTGCGCCATGCATGGGTGAATTAGGCAGCCCCATCGAGAGCTCTGCCTCGATCTGCAATCTGGTCGCGCCAACCGCCTCTTTGATACAGAGCATGGCGTCGCCATCGGTAATACGCAGGCCGTTGTTAAAATCGGCTTTCAAGTCTGACAGCGCAATGCGTTTGTCAGTTTGTGGACGCGCCCCATGCACCAATACCACTCTGATGCCGAGGCTTTGTAGCAACGCAATGTCGTACAGCGTGCTGTGAAAGTTGGCGTGCAAAACCGCATCACCGCCCAGGGCGACAACAAAGGTTTTGCCCCTATGGGCATGTATGTAAGGCGAGGTCTGGCGAAAGAACTCGACGTAACCAGTTTTAGACATGCATAAATTATAGCATGAGCATTACTGCAAAAAAGCCTCAGCGATAAGGTTGCAGGGCGCATAGTGCAGATTCATACTAATGTTAAGGGATAGCAATACAACAGGAGTTGAACAATGCATAAGGTCAAAGCCCGCGGCAGCACATTAAATCTTGGCTGGCTGCTCAAGGAACTCGTTAGTGATGGCTCACTAACCCAGACAGATGCCAACAGCATCGCGGCCAAACAGCGCAGTCGAGACGAGGCGCTGTTGCACCCACTGCGCATTATTGCCAGTCGCCAGTGCTGCCATGCTAAAACCCATAAACCCCTCACTCTAGAGACGCTGTGCCAGTGGCTGGCTGATCGGGCAAAGTTAGACTTCGCGTCTATCGACCCTTTAAAAATAAATGTTCCAGCGGTCACAGCGCAGATGTCCTTTGCCTATGCCAAGCGCTACGGCATTCTTTGTTTAGAGGTCAGCCCCGAGGAGCTGGTGGTAGCGACTGCTGAGCCCTTTGATTTGGGCTGGATCGAGAGTTTAGAGCAAACGTCAAAAAGAACAGTGCGCCCCGTGGTAGCAAACCCAGTGGATATTGAAAAATATCTCGTGGAATTTTATTCCCTGGCCAAATCAGTGTTCGGTGCTGGAGCTGGGGCTGGATCAGCCGCTGAAAATGCTGGAATCGCTAATTTTGAGCAGCTATTGGAGGTGGGTAAGCTAAAAGATCCGGACGCCCAGGATCAACATATCGTCAATATCGTTGACTGGTTGCTGCAGTATGCTTTTGAACAGCGGGCCAGTGATATTCACTTAGAGCCCCGCCGCGACAAGAGCAAGGTACGTTTTCGTATTGATGGCATTTTACATCTTGTCTACGAACTCCCCGGCAATGTAATGACTGCCATGGTTAGTCGCCTAAAGATTCTCGGGCGCATGGACGTTGCCGAGAAGCGTCGGCCCCAAGATGGCCGCATCAAAACCGTGACCCCCAATGGCAACGAGGTTGAGCTGCGGCTGTCTACCATGCCCACCGCCTTTGGTGAGAAACTGGTCATGAGAATATTTGACCCAGATGTGTTGTTGCGTAATTTTACTCAGCTCGGCCTAGTCGACCAAGACTACATTCACTGGCGAGCCATGACCCTGCGCTCCCACGGAATTGTATTGGTGACGGGCCCCACAGGCTCGGGCAAGACAACCACTCTGTATTCCACATTAAAAAGTCTGGCTGAAGAGTCGGTCAATGTTAGTACTATCGAAGACCCCATTGAAATGGTCGTGGATGCCTTTAATCAGAGCCAAATTCAGCCGGCTATAGATTTCGATTTTGCCGCTGGTATTCGCACTTTGATGCGACAGGACCCGGATATTATTATGGTCGGCGAAATACGTGATCGGGAAACAGCCGAAATGGCGGTGCAGGCAGCATTGACCGGCCATCTAGTGATCTCGACGCTACATACCAACGATGCCCCCACTGCCATTAGTCGCCTGCTCGATCTAGGTATGCCCGTCCATTTACTCAAGGCAACCCTCAACGGCATTATGGCCCAGCGTCTGATGCGGACTCTGTGCATGAACTGCCGAGTACAGGTGGCTACGGACGCACATGCATGGCAGGAATTAGTGCAACCCTTTAAACTGGCCGCCCCAAAGCAAGTTTATCAGCCTGGAGGTTGTTTAGAATGCCGCAACACCGGCTATGCAGGTCGCCAAGGTGTCTACGAAATAATGCCCCTGACCAAGCAACTAATGAGTAATATTAGTGCCACCGGCGATATTCAGACCCTGCGCGAGACTGCTGTTAAGATGGGCATGAAACCGCTGCGCTTGGCGGGCGCCGAAAAAGTGATTATGGGTGTTACTTCAATAGAGGAGGTAATGCGCGTAACGCCAGAATGGGAGCGCTAAATCAATAACGATATTGAGATGATGACGACAGAAACCCCAGAATTATTAAAAAAGTCCTATCAGCGTCATCTTGAAAACTTTTCTAGAGCCGATTCTGATTTGCCTTGGTTACAGAACCAGCTCGAGAACCCAGATTTTGCCGCTCAGCTCGAGCTAGTCTGGAGTTGCAGTGACTATGTTGCCGAGCAAGCTGCCGCAGACCCTCAGGGTTTTCACCAGCTAGTCGACAGCGGTGATCTCGGGCGGCTCTACAGAGATACAGACTATTTAGAGGCTCTACGAACAAGGTTGAAAGCACATTCCACAGACATCTCTGAGGAACAGCTGAGCGCAGAGCTACGACTGTTTAGACGCCGAGAGATGATGCGCATTATTTGGCGCGATTTCACCCGTCAGGCCGAGATGCTAGACACCACAAGGGACGCCACGCTGCTGGCCGAAGCCTGTATTAACGTGGCGATAGAGTATTTGCACGGTATCACCGTGGCAGAGCTGGGTAGCCCCATAGGCCATGCCAGTGGTGAAGAGCAACATTTGCTGGTTATCGCCATGGGTAAAATGGGCGCTTATGAGCTTAATATTTCTTCAGACATAGATCTTATTTTCGCCTATCCCGAATCCGGAGAGACTCAGGGTCGCCCCCGCAAGGTATCCAACCAAGAATTTTTTGCCCGTCTGGGCCAGAAATTAATTGCTTCCCTAGATCGGCAGACCGCCGACGGTTTTGTATTTCGTGTCGATATGCGGCTGCGGCCCTACGGTCAGAGCGGCGCTCTGGTACTCAACTTCGCAGCTCTGGAAGAATATTATTTGACTCAGGGCCGAGACTGGGAACGCTATGCCATGATCAAAGCCCGGGTTGTTACTGGTGCTAGTGACGCTGCTGAAGCATTGCAGCAAATGTTGCACCCGTTTATCTACCGCAAATACCTAGATTACGGCGCCATCGAGTCCCTGCGTGATACCAAGCGCGCTATTAACCGCGAAGTTAGCCGCAGAGGGATGCAAGACAATATCAAGCTCGGCTCTGGGGGTATTCGCGAAGTAGAATTTATCGCCCAGACATTCCAGCTGATTCGTGGAGGCCGAGACAGCCGCCTGCAAACTCAGTCTCTGCATAAGGTTTTGGGACAGTTGGCTGAAGACAATGTATTGGATAAAGCAGAGCGCCAGAGCCTGTGGTCGGCCTATGTCTTCTTGCGCAATACAGAGCATGCGCTGCAGGGCATGGCGGATAAGCAGACCCAGCAGCTACCCAATGATGAGCTTGGACAGCAACGTGTTGCACGACTAATGGGCCAGTCCAGCTGGGGGCAGTTTTATAGTTTGTTGCAGACCCACCGTGATCAGGTAAGCAGCAGTTTTAGTGCCATTATCTCGGATTCTGAGAGTGGAAATGCCAGCACTGGGAATGAGAGCACTGGAAATACGAACACAGGGAGTAAGGCTCTAGACTCAATGCCCGAGCCGTCTTGGTCAATTGACTTAAGGGCGTCCGAGATACTTCCTCAATTACAGCAACTCGGCTATGAGCAGCCCGAGGAGCTGGCTGGATTGTTAGATGGTTTTTATCAGAGCCGTGGAGTGCAGATGCTAGAGAGCCTGCCCAGAACTCGGCTAGAAACTCTAATGCCGAGACTCCTGCAGACCTGTGCTAGCTGCGAGAACAATCAGCAAACATTCCTAAGAGTGCTGGGCCTAGTTCAGGTGATATTGCGTCGCAGTGCCTACCTAGCGCTGCTGGTCGAAAACGCCCAAGCCCTAAAGCAGCTTTGCATACTCTGCGAGCGCAGCAGCTGGATTGCCGATGAACTGGCAGCCTATCCCGCGCTACTTGATGAGTTGCTCGACCCCCGCACCCTCTACACCGCTCCCGAGAAACAACTGCTGCGAGACCAACTGCGCCAGCAGACATTACGTATTGCCAGCGACGATCTTGAGCAGCAGATGGAGGTCATTCGCTACTTCTGTCGATCCTACACATTGCGCGTTGCCGCCTGCGAGGTAACCGATATGTGGCCGCTAATGCAGGTGAGCGATTATCTCACCTGGATTGCCGAGGTAGTGGTAGAGCATGTGGTGAATGTTGCCTGGGACCAGCTAGTCGCAACCTATGGCCAGCCCGCGCTCGCCGAATCAGGTTCTCGCAAAAATAATAGTCACACCCCAGGCTTTATTGTTGTCGCCTACGGCAAAATGGGCGGTATAGAGCTGGGTTATAAGTCTGATCTGGATCTTGTTTTTTTGCACAGCGGCGATTCAAAGCGGCAGACCGATGGTCCGCGCAGTATTGATAGCAGCACCTTTTTTATGCGTCTGGGACAGCGAATTATCCATATGCTGGGGACGCAAACCCCCTCGGGCATTGCCTACGAAATTGATATGCGCCTGCGGCCCTCCGGGAACTCTGGGCTGCTGGTATCCAGCCTTAGTGCCTTTGAGAAGTATCAGCAGCAAAGTGCCTGGACCTGGGAGCATCAGGCTTTGGTTCGTTCCCGCGTGATTGCCGGTGATGCCGATCTCCGCGAAGACTTTAATTTGGTCCGTGAAAACACCTTGCGACAAAAAAGAGACTCGCAATCTCTGGCCACTCAGGTGCAGGAAATGCGTGAAAAAATGCGCCAGCACCTAGGTAAGCATACAAAAGATGGCAAATTCTCCCTTAAGCAAGGCAGTGGAGGTATCGTCGATATTGAATTTATGGTTCAATTTGCAGTCTTGGCTTGGTCCCACGACCATCCCCAGCTTGTTCGCTGGAGTGATACCATCCGCATACTAGAGTCTCTGGCTCAATGTGGATTACTCGCAGAAGAAAGCGCACTCCAGTTAATAGACGCCTACAAGACATTCCGTTCCGCAGGGCACCGCTTAGAACTGCAAAATCAGCAGGCTAAAATAGCGCGGTCAGAATTTGTCCAGGAACGTGAGGCGGTGGTGGAGCAGTGGCAGGCATTATTGCAGTTTTAATTTTTAACAGAGGGTTAGGTCGATGTCGTTTTCAGACCGCGATGGTTTTATTTGGATGGATGGTGGAATGGTTGATTGGCGAGATGCGCAAACGCATTTTTTGACCTCTTCGCTGCATTATGGCAACGCTGTTTTTGAGGGTATTCGAGCCTACGATACCGTCAACTCAGGAACCTGTATCTTTCGTCTGGAAGACCATATTAAACGCCTGTTTAATTCTGCAAAGATTCTGCACATGCAGATTCCGTTTACCCAAGAAGAAATTTGTACCGCGCACCGCGAAGTGGTTCGAGCCAATAATTTAGACGCCGCCTATATTCGACCCCTAGTATTCTTGGGTTCTGAAGGCATGGGTTTGCGCGCTGAAGGCCTCAAAGTGCATGTGGGCATTGCCGGTTGGGACTGGCCATCTTATATGTCCCCAGAGACTCTGGAGACTGGCCTTAAAGTTCGCACTTCGTCTTATACACGGCACCATGTGAACATCACCATGGTAAAAGCCAAGGCCAGCGGAAACTATATCAATTCTATGTTGGCACTCAGAGAAGCTCTTGATTCTGGCTGCGATGAGGCCATCATGCTCGACCCAGAAGGCTATGTGGCTGAGGGCAGTGCCGAGAATTTCTTTATGGTGCGTGATGGCGTGATCTACACTCCAGACCTGACCTCCTGTCTCGATGGCTTGACCAGAGATACAGTATTTAAGCTGGCGGCAGACCATGGCATAGAAGTTCGCGAAAAGCGCATTTCACGGGACGAAGTCTATATCGCTGACGAAGCTTTTTTCACGGGTACAGCGGCAGAAGTAGTGCCTATCCGCGAATACGACAGCCGCATTATAGGCACCGGCAAGCGCGGCCCTGTGGCCACATTATTGCAGGCAGCCTATTTTGATTTGGTGCGCGGCAAGAACGATAAGTATCAGCACTGGTTAGCGCCGGTTGCTGAGTAGTATTTACTATTCCTGGAATAAACAAGATGGCAGCAGTAAAAGAAGTCGTTAATGTTCTGTGCATGAAATGGGGCACTAAGTATGCGGCCGACTATGTGAATACGCTGTATTCCATGGTTGCTCGCAATATGACCAGAGATTTTCGTTTTGTGTGCCTCACCGAAGATGGTGTTGGGCTCCATGAGAAAGTCGAAGTGTTTCCTCTACCTGAACTGTCTGTGGATCTAGGTGGCCCAGAGCGAGGCTGGAACAAACTAGCTGTTTTTGCCGAAACCCTCTATGACCTCAAAGGCAAGGTGCTCTGCCTGGATCTGGATTTAATCATTACTGGCAGCCTGGATGATCTTTTCGATTACCCCGGCGAAGTGATGATTATTAAAGACTGGATCAAAAAAGACGGCACCGGTAACTCTTCGGTATACCGCTTTGAAGTGGGCGCCCATGCCGAAGTACTAGCCGAATTTGAAAAATCCTTTGACGAGATTAAAAAGAAGCATCGCAACGAGCAGGAATATCTGTCCGCGGCGATGATGGCCAAAAACGCTTTGGTTTACTGGCCCGACCACTGGTGTCGAAGCTTTAAGCGTCATTGTATTAAGCCTTATTCATTTTTTGTGGCGCGGGAAACCGAAATGCCAAAAGACACTCGCGTTCTAGTTTTTCATGGCAAGCCAGACCCCCATGAAGCGATCGCTGGGGTCAGCGGCAAATGGTATCGCCGCTTTAAGCCGGCCACTTGGGTGACTGATCATTGGCACTGATGGTTAGCACTGTTCATTAGTACCGTTCATTAGAGCCGTGCTGCTCTAAGTTTTGTTAAAGCTAAAGCTAAAGTTAAAAAGCCTCGGTAGTGTTAACAACCCCGCTAAGCCAAATTAAGTCTAGGAGACTGTGGTGACAAGTTCAGCAAAACAATTTATTTGTATTAACTGGGGCACCAAATACGGCGCCGACTATGTCAATCGTCTGTATGGTATGGTCGCCCGCAACACGACGCCCCCATTTACCTTCACCTGTTTTACCGACAACAGTGATAATTTTCGCCCTGAGGTAGATGCAGTACCTTTGCCCGAACTGAGCTTTGAATTACCTCAAACCAAAAAAGGCATCTGGCCAAAGTGCCGGCTGTGGAACGAAAAACTCGCCCATCTTTCTGGGCCGGTCCTGTTCTTGGATTTGGACCTGGTGGTTACTAGTAACCTAGATAGTTTTTTTGACTACGGCGATCCGGAAGACGTGATTCTCGCCCGCAATCCCAGCAACCCCCTAGAGAAACTAGGTCAGACCTCGGTCTATCGCTTCCCAGTAGGTAAATTGCTGCCTTTGCTAGAGAGATTTGCCCAGTCACCCCTAGAGATCGCAGAAAAATATAAGTACGAACAACGCTATGTCACCCGAAATGCGCCAGGTGGCGTGAAGTTTTGGCCAAAGCCTTGGGTGTTGCACTTCCGTCAGCAATGTCGCCGTACATTTCCCTTCAATTATTTCAAAGTATCAAAGTTACCGGAGAGCGCTAAGTTAGTTATCTTTCCCGGTGATTTGAATCCGCTGGATGCCATTGATGGTCGCTACCATTCTGGCGACGAAGTTGTCACGGCGGCGGAGCATCTAAAGGCAGGGTTTAAGGGGCAGCGTAATCGCTCGTTATTCGCCCATTTAAGGCATTTTATTTTACCGACGCCCTGGGTAGAACAGCGCTGGAAAGAGTAGCTCCTAATAAGAATAGCTCCTAATAAGAATACTTAGGCTAAGCGCATCTCATAGCCATAGCTATCGAAGTCCTGCTTATAAATACTATTAATAATTTCTAGGGACTTGGGGCTAATAGAGGGCGGTGGCTTTATTTTTCCGGTGCTATTGGCGCGCTGGGAGAAGTCAAAGCCGGTGCCCAGTGCGAAGGCTTCCATATCCTCGGCTCTATCCATCTTGAAGATCGACAGGCGCTTTGGCGCAATACCTAAATCTTTCAATAACAAGTAATTGGGGTGATTGAGAATCCAATGCTGGGGGTGGACATGTTCGTCCAACCAGTAACATTTCGCCAGAAGTTGCACGAAGTCATCAAAGGAGGTGTTTAGCAGAGCCTGCTGAATTTCCTCATTACTGTTACTCTTTATGGACAGGCCCATTAGAGGGAAAAACACCCGCTGCGGTTTTTCCCATTTGAAACCTTTGCTGAAATCGGCGTTCTGGGGGATCTTCTGAAACTTATCTTTGTAGAATGAGATAGCTTTTTGATAGGGGTCGCGAACCGTAAAATATACTTGCGGGTCAGAGTGGTTTATCACTAACTTTGCTTTGTAGCGTTTCACTTTATTAAAATTAGCGGTTTTCTTAAATGATGAAAACATCACCTTAAAATTGGTGACCACCAGTTTATTGCTGTCAGCGACAGTAAAATACGGCATGGAGATGCTCTTGTTATTATAAATACTAATGCCAGATAGTATCTTAAATTGGCTGTAGGTAAGTAGATAATAATCTGTTAATCCCTCGGCGACTTTGCTAACTTACTGCAGCATTGGTTAGGTGATTATCTTTAACGCGACTATTTATCTTAAACGCGACTATTTATCTGTAACGCGACTATTTATTTTTAAGCGACTATATATCCCTAACGGTATTCTTTTATCTTAATGGCGATGTGAATGACATTTAGTAGGTTTCTCTACACAGTAATTTTTTATCTGCTGAGCCCGGTGATTGTATTGCGGCTGCTTTACCGCGCCCTAAAGGCACCGGCCTATGCCCGGCGCTGGTCTGAGCGGTTTGGTTTTGTTGATGTACCATCATCCCAAGACATTATCTGGCTGCATGCCGTTTCTGTGGGCGAAACCCTCGCCGCCATTCCCTTGGTAAAGTCGCTGCAGCACAGTTATCCCAATTCCAGTCCCAGTCCCAGTTATAGTTTGATGGTTACCTGCATGACCCCAACCGGCTCTGAGCGTATCAAAGCCGCCTTTGGCGATAGCGTTGACCATAGTTACGCCCCCTATGATATGCCCGATGCGGTGGCGAGATTTTTAAATCGTGTTAAACCCAAGGTGCTCATTATTATGGAGACAGAGCTGTGGCCCAATACTATCGCCGCCTGCTCTGCCCGCAATATTCCAGTGATCTTGGCCAATGGGCGACTGTCGGCAAAGTCTGCTCGCGCCTATGGCAAAATCCCATCGCTAATTGGCCCCATGCTGCAATCTATGTCTGCTGTTGTGGCTCAGCATGGCGATGACGGCGCTCGATTTACTGATCTTGGGCTACCTGCGAGCGCGCTCAGTGTTAGTGGCAATATCAAATTTGATTTGCACCTGGACTCAGAGGTACAGGGCAAAGCGGGATTGCTGGGTAGCGAGTGGCGGGGTGACAGCCAAAGGTTGGTGTGGCTGGCAGCCAGTACCCATAGAGGGGAAGACGAACTTATTTTGCAGGCCTTTGGGCAGATTACAAAGCATTTATCTGGAGCCGCGCCGCTATTGGTTTTGGTGCCCAGACATCCAGAACGCTTTAACACTGTGGCCCAGCTCTGTGAGAATGCCGGTTTTAAGGTCGCTAGACGCAGCGCCGGCGATGCAACAGCTAATGTTGATATTTTGCTGGGCGATACCATGGGCGAGCTTATGGCTTTCTATGGGGCCTGCGATATTGCTTTTGTGGGAGGCAGTCTGGTGCCTTCTGGCGGGCACAATATGATTGAGCCCGCCGCTTGGGGAGTTCCTATTCTGATGGGCCCCCACCTGTTTAATTTTACAGAGGCGTCGCGGTTATTGATCGAGGGTGATGCAATGGTTGTCTGCGATAGTGCAGAGAGCCTTGCTGGGCAATGTACTGCGCTGTTTGATGATCAACAAAGAAGGTCAGAGATGGGAAAGGCAGCGCGCCTTATCGCCGAAGCCAATCGTGGCGCGCTGGATCGTTTACTGGCGGTGATTAAACACCGCCTCTAACGGATACTGGTGTTGCTCAGAATTGCTTGGAGTTGCTAAGCGTTACTTAAAATAGCTATCAGTTACACAGCTTTACTTAGCAATAACCAGCTGCGGGTCCAGCCAAGCATTTAGAGCGTAGACATCGTCTGGCGATAGTTGCCCCGCGACTTCCTTAAGACTCATCATCGACAAAATATAATCGTATCGCGCATTGGCATAGTTGCGGCGAGCGCGGAACAATGTGCGCTGGGCAACCAAGACATCGACGATATTTCTGGTACCAACTTCATAGCCGGCCTGAGTAGCGGCCAGGGCGCTATTGGCAGATGTAATTGCCTGTTTGCGTGCTTTGACTCGGGCAGCATTGGTGAGTACTAACTGGTGTCTAGATCTAGCTGACTGCACAGTGTTGCGCTTCGCAGCGGTATAACCTTCTCCTGCTTGAATAGCTCTCTGCTTGGCCTGACGACGCTGGGCATCAACACCGCCCCCCATGATTGGCATACTGACCGAGATGACAAATTGGTGGCCGTCTTGCAGTGATTCAAAGGGCGTACCATAGTTAAAGCCATCGGAATCGGAATCGTAGTAAGTTGCGCGACCAGTGATCTTAGGCAGGCGCGCAGCGGCGGCCGCTTTTGCCTCATTGTAAGAGGCGTCCTTACCCAGTTCGGCAACTTTTAGCTGGAAATTATTACCTAATGCCAAATCAACCCAGGCTTCACTGATTTCTGGGTTGGGGGCAGTTGCTTCAAACTTACCCATAAGACCCGCCAAAACCGTATGGCTCTGGCCGGTGAGAACTTCTAGTGCTTCAAAGGCTATGTTCACAGCACCTCGAGCTTCGAGGCTATTAACCGCGGCATCATCAAAAACTGCCTGAGCTTCATGAACATCGGTAATAGGCAGTAGGCCAACTTCGAAGCGCTCTCGAGTCTGCTCTAGCTGGCGCTGAATAGCGCGCTCTTCGGCTTCGCGAGTCTCCATGTTGTCATGGGCGCGCAGGGCATTAAAGTAAGCTTGGCTAACACGTATAATCAGTGACTGCTGGTCGGCAGAGAACTGCGCTCTGGCGCTCTGGCTCAGGGCTTTACCCCCGCGGAATCTATACCAAGACGGCATATCAAAAATCGCTTGGTTTAGTGTTGCGCTGTAGCGTGTCTGCTCGCTGTCGGTCAAACCGTTGCGAGTAGAGATAAAAGACTCATCTTCAATGACAATCACCGACTGGGCATTTTCATTGTTTTCGGACTGGGTGTAGTCCCCAGAGATAGAGATTTGTGGCAGCAGCGCGGCGCGGCTAATATTCTTTATTTCACGATCTGCATTAAAACTCGCGCGGGCAGCACGAAGCACGGGATCGTTCTGTAGAGCACTGTCGTATATATCTTTTAGGGAATCAGCCGAGCTGAGCGGTGCGACCAGTAAAGTCGCGCTAAAGGCAAGTAGCCCAAGTTTGATCAAACGCATAAAATCTCCGTAAGAATTCTTATTATTACTTCATTGTTACTGAGGCTCAGAGGCGAGCCTCAATTTGTATTAACCGTTTCCAATTTGGGGCATATTCTAGCAGACTTGCCTGATTGAGATACCAAAACTGCGATAGCCAGCCAATAATCTTTGTGAGAGGAAACTGGCCCTATTTGATTAGGTTATTTATTATCGCATTGAGATACTAATACGGATAATATCTATTAAATGATTAATAAACACCGCTTTGGCGACCAGGATTACCGTATAGAGTCCAGAGAAACAGTCTTTCAGGGATTTTTCCGGATTACCAAACTGGTCGTGAGTCATCGTTTATTTGGTGGGGGCTGGAGTCGGCTCCTAGGCCGCGAGCTTTTTCAGCGAGGGGACGCCGTGGGTGTGCTGCTCTATGACCCTGAACATCATAGAATTGGCTTAGTTGAGCAGTTTCGGGTTGGCGCGCTCAATGATCATCACGGTCCCTGGCAGTATGAAGTTGTTGCGGGCATGATTGAGCCGGGTAGAACCCCAGAGCAGGTCGCGGAGCAAGAGCTACAGGAAGAAGCCGGCATTAGGGTACAAAAACTGCTGCCCATCACCAACTATTTAGTGAGCGCTGGGGGTACAGACGAAAAAATGCACATGTTTTGCGGCCTCTGTAATCTGCAAGATCGCGAGGGCATATTTGGCGCGGACCATGAAGGTGAAGATATTATGTTTCAGGTGTGGCCCTACGACGACGTCATGAAGGCACAGGCTGAGGGGTTATTGAATAGCGCAGCTCTGACTATCGGTCTATTTTGGTTACAGCTGAACATTGAAAATTTACGCAACAACGAGCCAGTGAAAGTCTAAAATAAAAACTAGCGATGTGGGATTGCTCGCAAAATAAAAGAAGGAAATACATACTTTGGCAGTGTTTGAAACCCGACGACAGCAGCACGACTTAGCGGGCTTACATGAAGAATGTGAGCTCAACTATCGGCGTCTGCATCGGATTATGCCGGACAGTTTGAGTCTGGGAGCTTCCCTTGCTTTGGGTTACGGCTCCAGTAATGAAGACACCTCCGGCGATCAAAATAGTCGCCGATCCGGCATTCAGCTGCAGGTCATAGAAGTGACCAAGTACACCAGCACATTGCTGGTAACGGCGGAACGAGCTGGACCTCTCTGGTTGCCAGAGATTGAAGTCAAGGTGCGGGTCTATCGCGACGCGCAAATGGCAGAGGTCATTGAATGGTGCACAGATCGCACGATTCCTTGGGCTCTAACGGAAACTAAGGGTATGCAGGCAAGAGATGAAAAGTGGCAGTGGAATCTGTTCCTCAGCGAACTTTTGTCCCACGGTCTGCGGCATGGAATGACTGTATTGGAGGCCTAGTCGTCAATGGATATTATTCGTCTTACTCAGATTACTGACCTGCACCTAGGTGTTGATGAAGAGGCAACTCTTGGCGGTGTTCCCACCTTAGCCAGTTTTGAGGCCGTATTGCAGGCCGTGACCGATCAGGGCCGTGACAACGACCGGTTGCTGCTCACTGGCGATCTGGCCGCCGATTGCCAGCCCGGTGCCTACCAATTACTGAATAAAGTATTAAGCGCCCATGGCAAAGAGGCCCTTTGGTTGCCAGGTAACCATGATGATGCTCAGCTTATGGCAGATAATCTGGTAGATTTTCCCGCCCAGGCGACATTGGATTTGGGTCTGTGGGGCGTACTGACTTTAGATACCTCCCAGCCCAACCAGTCCGGCGGTCATATTAGCAATGAGCAATTGCAGGCTGTCGAGCAGGGCCTGGCAAAACTCGCTAACAAATTTGTACTGGTGGCTATGCACCATACTCCAGTGCCGGTTAACTGCGCTTGGCTGGACCAGCAGCAGATCGATAATCAGCAGCGGCTTTATAACCTGCTGCAGGCCCATGGCAATGTCCGGGGTGTGATTACTGGCCATGTACACCAGCAATTCGATGGCCACTGGGGTGAATTACCCCTTTATTCTGCTCCGTCTAGCTGTGTTCAGTTTAAGCAGCACAGTGATGACTTTGCGCTTTCCGACCAGCCTCCAGGTTATCGGTGGTTAGATTTGCACGGTGATGGAAGCCTTGAGACTGGCGTTGAATTTGTGTCTAATTTTAGCCTGCTGCCCAATCTCGATTGCGCCAGCTACTAACGAGCTATCTACCAAGCCCCTTTAATAAGTGCCTATACAAGTATTTATACAGGTATCTATTCAAGTACCTGGCAAGCACCGACCAGCTATAAAGTCTAAATCAGTCACTGACAACCTACTGGCTTTGGCTATAATGGAGCTTGATTTACAGGTTAGTTCAATATGCCAATGCTGCTCTATCTCCACGGGTTTAACAGTTCACCCGAGTCTAAAAAGGCTTTGCAGACTCAGCGTTGGTATGCCGATAATGCAGCGGACATAAACTTTGTCTGCCCGGCCTTGCCGCCGTTTGCCGACCGCGCTATGGGTATGTTGAGGTCGCTGGTAGAGGCACAGATAGAAGGACAGTTAGAAGGACAGCCACCCGAGCCGGTCTACTTAATAGGCAGCTCCATGGGCGGCTTTTTTGCTACCTGTTTAGCAGAACAGTACGGACTGCGTGCGGTGCTCATTAACCCGGCGGTGAGCCCGGGTCGAGGCCTAGATAAGTGGCTAGGAGAAAACCGCAACTATACAACCGATGAAAAATGGGTTTTTGAGCCTCAGCATATAGCTGAATATATAGCTCTGGACCCAGGCGACATAAAAGATAAAAGTCATTACAAAGTACTCTTGCAAACCGGTGATGAAGTATTGGACTACCGAGATGCCCAGAGACGTTATCAGGGATGTGACATGGTCATCGAAGAGCAGGGTGACCACAGTTTTACAACTTACCATCAGCATCTGGCCGCTATTCACCAGTTTCTGGTTTCCGCCCCTAGCAGTTAACTACTAAATCGATCCTAAGAGCAGATGAGCAACTACAACGCAAAAGATATTGAAGTCCTGACTGGACTAGACCCGGTACGCAAGCGCCCGGGCATGTACACAGACACCAGCCGTCCCAATCATTTGGCCCAAGAGGTCATTGATAACAGTGTGGACGAGGCGCTGGCGGGTCACGCCAACCGCATTGATGTCACATTGCACAAGGACGGGTCGGTCTCTGTCGGTGATGATGGCCGCGGTATGCCAGTGGATATTCACCCAGAACAGGGCCTGCCAGGCGTGGAAGTTATTCTCTCGACACTCCATGCGGGGGGCAAGTTCTCCAATGACAACTATCAGTTCTCTGGTGGTTTGCATGGTGTGGGTGTGTCCGTGGTCAATGCTCTGTCCACCAAGCTGGACTTGATCGTCAAGCGCGAGGGTAAGGTCCATCAGATTTTATTTGCCGATGGTTACAAAACCTCCGATCTGGAAGTAATTGATACCTGCGGCCAGCGCAATACTGGCACGATTTTACGCTTCTGGCCCGACGCCTCCTATTTCGACTCAGCAAAGTTTAGTGTCTCAAGACTGCGCCATGTACTGCGAGCAAAAGCAGTGCTCTGTGGCGGTTTGACCATGAGTTTTCACGACGAAAATAGCGGTGATAGTGAAGAGTGGTTTTACGAAGACGGCCTTAAAGATTATCTTGCCGGCGCTCTCCATGGCTGGGAGGTTATTCCCGCAGAGCCCTTTATCGGTGCGTTTTCCTCCGAGAATGAGGCGGCCGACTGGGCCGTGCAATGGATGCCAGAGGGCGGTGAGCTGGTACAGGAAAGTTACGTTAATTTGATACCGACGCCCCAGGGCGGCACCCACGTTAACGGCATGCGTAGCGGCTTACTGGACGCCATGCGCGAGTTCTGTGAATTTAGAAACTTGCTACCCCGCGGTCTCAAGTTGGCACCAGACGATATCTGGGATCGCTGTAGTTTTGTTCTATCGTCAAAGCTGGCCGACCCGCAGTTTTCTGGTCAGACCAAAGATCGTTTGTCATCTCGGGAAGTGGCTGCCTTTGTTTCGGGGGTGGTTAAAGACTCCTTCAGCCTATGGCTAAACCAGCATACCGAAGAGGCAGAAAAGCTCGCCGAGCTATGTATTTTCAGCGCCCAGCGACGCATGCGTGCCAGCAAAAAAGTGGTGCGCAAAAAGATTACTCAGGGCCCAGCCCTACCCGGAAAATTAGCCGATTGTTCCAGCGGTGAACCAGAGCGCTGCGAAATATTTCTCGTTGAGGGTGACTCAGCCGGTGGTTCTGCCAAGCAGGCTCGCAACCGTGAGAACCAAGCCATTATGCCCCTGCGCGGTAAGATTCTGAATACTTGGGAAGTAGACTCTCAGGAAATTTTGGGTTCTCAGGAAGTCCATGATATCTCGGTGGCTCTGGGGGTTGACCCCGCAGTAGAGTCTGTCGAGTCACTGCGCTACCACAAGGTATGTATTCTCGCCGACGCCGACTCCGATGGACTGCATATTGCTACCCTGCTCTGTGCTTTGTTTGTGCGGCACTTCCGCCCCTTGGTCAGTGCGGGCCATGTATATGTGGCCATGCCTCCGCTGTTTAGAATCGACGTGGGTAAAGATGTTTATTACGCCCTAGACGACGCCGAGAGACAGGGTATTCTCGATCGAATTCAGGCCGAAAACAAACGTGGCAAGGTCAACGTACAGCGCTTTAAAGGGCTGGGTGAAATGAACCCGTTACAGCTCCGCGAGACCACCATGGACCCAGATACGCGACGCTTAGTTCAGCTGACACTTGAGCCCGGTGACGAGACTAATAATATGCTCGATATGTTGTTGGCCAAAAAGCGCGCTTCAGATCGTCGCCAATGGTTAGAAACCAAAGGCAATCTGGCAGACGCGGCCAACCTTTAAGGCCTGGCTCACTTTGGGATGCCTTAGTTGAGGCGGCCTTAGTTTCCGTGGTCTTAGTTTATTTAAATTTAATTTACGTTAGAAAATAGGAACAGCGATGAACGATATCGTCACCTTTAATGATCAGGGGCTGGAGAGCCGGCCCCTAAGCCAGTACGCCGAACAGGCCTACCTAGACTATTCCATGTACGTGATCCTCGATCGGGCGATTCCCCATATTGGCGACGGGCTCAAGCCAGTGCAGCGGCGTATTGTCTTTGCCATGAGCGAGCTGGGCCTTAAGGCTAATGCAAAGTACAAAAAATCGGCCAGAACGGTCGGTGATGTGATCGGTAAGTATCACCCCCATGGCGACAGTGCTGCCTACGAGGCAATGGTCCTCATGGCGCAGCCCTTTTCCTACCGTTACCCCCTTGTTGATGGCCAGGGTAACTGGGGTTCTCCCGATGATCCCAAATCCTTTGCGGCGATGCGTTACACAGAGTCCAAACTGTCGAAATATGCCGATGTGCTGCTGTCAGAATTAGGTCAGGGTACCGCTAACTGGCGCCCTAACTTTGATGCCACTATGGATGAGCCGGAGATACTGCCGGCCCGTGTACCCAATGTGTTACTTAATGGCACCACCGGTATTGCCGTGGGCATGGCCACAGATATTCCGCCCCATAATCTTAACGAAGTGGTCGATGCCTGCTTGCATCTTCTCGACAACCCAAAGGCCACTGTGCCGGACCTGATGAGCTATATCAAAGCCCCAGACTTCCCCACAGATGCTGAAATCATTACCCCTCAGAGCGATATTCTCAACACCTACGAGACCGGTCGTGGCTCTGTAAAAATGCGCGCCATTTGGAATAAAGAAGACGGCGATATCATTGTTACCGCGCTGCCATTCCAAGCCTCGGGCTCTAAAATCCTTGAGCAGATTGCTGCCCAGATGCGCAACAAAAAATTGCCTATGGTTGAAGATCTGCGCGATGAGTCAGATCATGAAAACCCGACTAGGCTGGTGATTATTCCCCGTTCCAACCGCATCGATGTTAATGCGCTGATGGACCACCTGTTTGCCACTACAGATCTCGAGCGCAGCTATCGCATCAATATGAATATCATTGGTATTGATGGTCGACCTGCCGTGATGAACCTGCACCGAATTCTAAAAGAATGGCTCAGCTTTCGCATCGATGTGACTCGTCGTCGTCTGGATTACCGTCTGCAAAAAGTTGAAAAGCGCCTGCACCTATTAGATGGTTTGCTGACGGCGTTTTTGAATATTGATGAAGTGATTCATATTATTCGCACCGAAGATGAGCCAAAGCCGGCATTGATAGCGCGCTTTGACCTGTCTGACACCCAGGCCGAATATATCCTGGATACCAAATTGCGTCAGTTAGCGCGGTTAGAGGAAGTTAAAATTCGTGCCGAGCAGGACGAGCTGGCCGAAGAAAAAGCGGCGCTTGAATTACTGCTGGGCTCTGATGTTCGCTTAAAAACATTGGTCAAAAAAGAACTTCGAGCCACGGCTGAAGAATACGGTGATGACCGTCGTTCACCACTAACAGAACGGGGCGAAGCTCAGGCATTTAGTGAGAAAGACCTGATGACCGCAGAGCCGATTACCGCAGTGCTGTCTGACAAGGGTTGGCTGCGAGCCGCTAAGGGCCATGAAATTGACCCGACCAGTTTAAGTTACAAATCCGGCGATAAATTTTTGTCGGCAGCCAAAGGTAAGAGCAACCAAAATGTGTTTTTGCAGGATACAACAGGGCGCTACTACGCTTTGCCCGGCCACACCTTGGCATCAGCGCGAGGGCAGGGTGAACCTGCCACAGGACGTCTTAAAATGCCCCCCGGCGCACTATTTACCGATGTAGTGATGGGCCACGACGAGCAAAAGATATTATTGAGCACAGATGCTGGCTACGGTTTTATTGCCAACATCAGCGATCTGGTGACCAAGAATAAAGCCGGTAAAGCTGTGGTCTCGATTTCCAAAGGTGCGCGCATACTGGCGCCTAAAATACTCGACACTGGCAATGCGCTTATTGCGGCAGTGAGTAATGAAGGGCGCATGTTGGTATTCCCGATCACCGAGTTGCCGGAGTTGGCTCGCGGCAAGGGCAATAAAATTATTAATATTCCAAGCTCTAGGCTGCAATCAAGGGAAGAATACGTGATTGATTACGGCATTATCCCTGCGGGAGGCGCCCTGGTGGTGCATTCTGGCAAGCGCTACCTAGTGATGAAAGAGAAGGATCTAGAACACTACCGCGGAGAGCGCGGCCGTCGCGGGCACAAATTGCCCCGCGGGTTCCAGAATGTCGATAGGCTAGAAATCCAAACTAGTTAAATACTGGCTGATGGGACAAACTGGTTTAGAAAAAATGCTTTTAATCAACTACGCTTAAGGGGAATGCCTAATCCTTCTGATTGGGCTTACTGGTAGAGATTAAAAGGATTTTGATATGGGTGAGACGATTGAATTAATACAAGAGCTGGCACTGCTCTATGGGGTAAAAGTGCTTACCGCACTGGCGATTTTTATTGTTGGTAAATGGGTCGCCAATAAAATCTCTAAGATTGTGCAAAAAGTGTTAGCTAAAAATAATGCCGACCCAGCGATTGAACATTTTGTTGGCAGCCTGGTGTCCTGGGCATTATTAATCTTTGTGGTCATTGCCGCCCTTGGGCAGCTGGGTATTCAGACCGCGTCATTTGTCGCTATTGTGGGTGCTGCAGGTCTAGCCATCGGCTTAGCGCTGCAGGGTTCACTGGCCAACTTCGCCGCCGGTGTACTGATTCTTATATTCCGTCCGTTTAAAGTGGGTGACTTCATTGAAGTGGCCGGGGTCTCCGGCGTGGTGCAAAAGATTCAGATATTTACCACAGAGCTAAATTCCCCAGATAATAAAAAAATCATCGTGCCCAATGGCGGTGTTATCAGCGGCAATATCACTAACTATTCGGCCAACGATACTAGGCGTGTGGATCTGGTGTTTGGTATTGGCTATGGCGATGATATTGATGGTGCTAAAGCGGTACTGCAGGCTGTTGTGGCGGCCGAGGCCAAAGTACTTAAGGACCCAGCGCCTACTGTTGCTGTGGTAGAGCTTGCGGACAGTTCGGTCAATCTAGTCTGTCGCCCTTGGGTAAGCAGCGCGGATTACTGGGATGTCTATTTCAATGTTACCGAGGCTGCCAAGAAGGCCCTGGACGCCAAAGGTATTTCTATTCCCTTTCCACAGAGAGACCTGCATATACATAATGTTGGACTCTCTAATGAGTCAGCAGAGGCCCAGTCAGCAGGAGCCGAGTCAGCTTCGACTGAGTCGTCGATAGCTTAACTTTCGATGGGCTTAATTTTAGAGGGGTTTGTTCTTAGAGGTACTAATTCCATAACGACTAATCGACACAAGGATAACTAGCATGGGTATTTTTTCATGGATTTTGTTAGGACTATTGGCAGGCATATTAGCGAAAGTTATTATGCCGGGCGACGACAAAGGCGGGTTTGTAATGACGACTTTGTTGGGTGTTGCCGGTGCTTTTATTGGCGGCTGGCTAGGTTCGCTGGTGGGCTTGGGCACTGTTGGAGAGTTTAGTCTAGGCAGCTTGCTGACCGCCATAGTGGGCGCGCTAGTGCTGTTGTTTGTCTATCGGCTTTGGTCTAAGTAGATATTCCATCTAAGTAGTCATTGTTGTAATACAAATGTTGTATACAAAAAAACGCCGCGTCTGCGGCGTTTTTTTTGTTGGTCTTAGCACTCTAGTCGCTCTGGCGACTACCAAGCAGATAAAAACCCTTAAGTAAGTTAAGCGCTTCGTAGAGTTGATTGTCTGCGCTCAGGTCTTCTTTTTCATCCTTATCATCTGCCTTGTCTTTATCTTCCCCTTCGCCAGTTTCTAAATGGCCTTCAAGGTCGGCTTCACGGACGGTTTTGCGAATGTTGTAAGGGCGAATTTCAGCGCGCTCGACAATAATGTCAGGGACAATACCCTCGGCCTGAATTGAGCGACCGCTGGGAGTGAAGTAGCGGGCGGTGGTTAATTTTATTGCCCGGCCATCCCCAAGGGGCAATACAGTCTGCACAGACCCTTTACCAAAACTTTGGGTACCTAAAATCGCGGCACGGCCATGATCCTGTAATGCGCCCGCTACAATCTCTGAGGCAGAGGCACTGCCACCATTGACTAAAACAACGACTGGTAAGCCCTCGAGTATATCCCCGGCTGTGGCTTCGAAGCTTTGGTTAGCACTGGGCAGACGGCCCTCGGTATAGACAACAGTGCCGGAGTCGATAAGCGCACCGGCAATCTCTACCGATGCGGGAACTAGACCGCCTGGGTTGTTGCGCAGGTCAATCACGACACCTTTAAGAGGCTCGTCTTTTGGTCGGTCATTTTTAAGCTCTTTTAATGTTGCGACAAAGTCGCTACCTGAATTGCGCTGGAACTGAGCCACTCGAACATAGCCATAACCTGGTTCAAGCAGGCGGCTGCGTACAGCACTGACCTTAATAATATCCCTCACTACATCGATATCAATGGTGTCGTCTTGGCCTTCGCGAAAAATGGTTAATTTAATAGGAGTCCCTTTTTTACCGCGCATTTTTTCAATGGCCTTTTGTAGGCTCATGCCGCGCACCGGGTTATCGTTCATCTTTACAATTAAATCTCCGGCTTGCACGCCGGCTTCAGCAGCGGGGCTGTCGTCGATTGGAGATACCACGCGAATCACACCGTCTTGGGTGCTGACCTCTAGCCCTAGACCACCGTATTCACCGGAAGAGCTTTCTTCGAGGTCACCGTAGCTCTCTTCATTGAGGTATACCGAATGGGGGTCTAGTTCAGTGAGAAGCCCAGCGATGGCATTCTCTAAAAGCTGGGTGTCGCTAACCTCTTCTACATAACCTTGACGAATCTGCTCAAATACTTGGGTAAATAAACGCAGCTCGCGGAGCGGTAGCCGTTGTTCAGGGGACTCCTTATTACTATCTTCAATAGACGCCTCAAGAGCTTTTTGGGGCTGTATTACACCTTCGGGTTCGGCTGTTTGGGCAGAGGCAGATACACAAATAAACCCCAGGTATAGGCTTAAAATGATTCTTAACATAGGTGATTTCCTTAAATTGACCTAGTTTGGAGTCTAAAAGACCAGCTTGGTTGCACTGGATTCGCTCTTTACTTAAATAGCCACTCAGGGCTCTTTATACGTGGCTGAGGGCTCTCTATAAGTCGCTGAGGGCTTTTTAATATTGGCATACAGGTAATTGTAGACGCTAGCGCTTGCCAAGCCATGATTTTGGATCAGCGGGAACGCCCTGTTTACGTATTTCAAAGTACAGGGCAGGCTTGCTCAATCCGCCGGTATCCCCAGCTCGCGATAGTATCTCATTGCTCTGCACCAGATCTCCGGTGTCTTTGAGTAGCTCCTGGTTATGGGCATAGAGGGTCATGTAGCCGCCGCTATGATCGACAATCACCAGTAGCCCAAAGCCCCGCAGGTAATTAGAAAATACCACGCGGCCATGGTGTACGGCTTTTACGGCATCTCCTGCCTTGGCATTAATCAACCAGCCTTCCCAGCGCAACTCACCGGAACGACTGCTGCCAAAGCTGTGGGCCACGCGCCCCTTTAAGGGCCAGCTGAGTTTTCCTTTGCGAGATATAAAAGACTCGTAGTTAGAGGGCAGGGCCAGATCGGCTGAGGCCTGTTTTACGGCTGCAAGCAGCTCTTCTAACTTGCCTCTTTCTTTTTGTAGTTTGCTGAGTTTCTTTTTGTCACTGCGCAGCGAGACCTTTACGGTATCTAATGTCTGTTTACGCTTTTTAACCTGACTGGCCAGTTTGGTTTTATCGGCTTGCAGTTCTTTTCGCGACTGGCTGAGGCGCAGAGATTCACTTTTAATACTGCGAATTACCCCAGCTAGTTCATCTACATCGGCTTTGTAGCGCTGAATTTTATCGGCCCGTGCCTGCAAAAAATAATCGTAATATCTAAACACTCGGGAAATTTGTTGCGGGTCTTCTTGATTGAGCAGCAGCTTGATAGGTTCTTGATTGCCTAGCTTATAGGCGGCGGCAATCTGCTCGACAATAGCCGCACTCTGGCCGTCAATACCTTGCTGCAGATCGTTTTGTTGTTTATTGAGTTTTTTCAACTTGGCTTCTAAATTGTTAATTTTGTTGCGCAGCCGCCGCACATTGCTATTGATCTTACTAGCTTTGAGCTCGATCTTTTTTAGCCCAGTCTGCAGGTTGTCGCGCTCTTTGTCGCGATCTTCAAGTTTTTTTTCTAGACTGGAAATGGAACGCTTAAGGTTATCTAACTGCTTTTCCTGTTTGCCGTCGGCGGCAGCGAGGGAACTAAAGCCCAACAGCAGAGAGCAGGTTACCAAGGTGCTTAGCAGCAGCCTTGGTAATCTATGTCTCGCTGCTGAGTTATTCATCAGATTATGAGAGAGCGGCCGGTCATTTCGGCAGGTTGGTCGAGCCCCATTAGTGCAAGCATGGTGGGGGCTATATCCGCGAGTGAGCCGTCTGCTGCGAGGCCCAGTTGGCGATGTCCTGCATAGACCAGCGGCACGGGCAACGTGGTGTGCTGTGTATGAGGCTGATTATTAGATTCATCAAACATCTGCTCTACGTTGCCGTGGTCGGCGGTAATTAAGCATTCACCACCAGCAGCGGTAATGGCAGTAATAATCTGACCAAGACAGTGATCGACCGCTTCAACGGCCTTAACAGAGGCGTCAAAGTCACCGGTGTGACCAACCTGGTCGCAGTTGGCATAGTTACAAATAATGGTATCGAACTGCCCGCTGCCAATAGCTTCTACAAGCTTTTCGGTCACTTGGGGGGCACTCATCTCCGGCATTTCATCGTAGGTGCTGACGTCTGGAGAAGGGATTAATATTCGCTCTTCACCTGGGTATAGTGACTCGCGGCCGCCGCTAAAAAAGAACGTTACATGGGCGTATTTTTCAGTCTCTGCTATGCGTAATTGCTGCTTGTTCTGACTGGCCAGATACTCGCCGAGGGAATTGACTAATGGCTGTGGAGGATAGGCGCAGGGCACGTCGATATTAGCTTCGTATTCTGTGGTCATCACAAAGGTCGATAGGGAGGGTACTGTAGCGCGAGTGAAACCATCAAAGCCGCTTTCGCCATTATCGTCGACGAAGGCATGGGTTATTTCTCGTGCGCGGTCCGGCCTAAAGTTCATGTAGATAACCGCATCGCCATCGACAATCGATACTGTGGACTCACCTGGGCCAGCAATACTGGTGGCTTTTACGAACTCATCGTTCTCGTCCCGGGCATAGGCTGCCTCGAGCCCACTGATAGGGTCAGTTGCTCTATGGCTACCAACACCTTCGGTCATTAGACGATAGGCCTGTTCTACCCGATCCCAGCGATTATCCCGATCCATGGAATAGAAACGGCCGATAATAGAGGCAATGCGGCCTACGCCTAACTGTTCGCAAAGGGCCTGAGTCTTTTCTAGAGAAGGCTTGGCGCTGCGCGGGGGGCAGTCGCGGCCATCGAGAGAGGCATGAATATAAACTTTTTGTGCACCGCGCTGAACAGCTAACTCCAGCATGGCATTGATATGGTTTTCGTGGCTGTGGACACCGCCGGGGGACAGCAAGCCCATAATATGTACGGCATTGTCGGTGGCTATGGCTTTATCGATGGCATCGCAAAACACCGGGTTAGTAAAGAAGTCGCCATCGGCAATCGCTTTATTGATACGGGTAAAGTTTTGATACACCACACGCCCAGCGCCCAGCGTCATATGGCCCACTTCAGAGTTACCCATTTGGCCTTCGGGCAATCCCACTTCTAGACCCGAGGTGTGAATAAGTGTTTTGGGGTTGTTGGCCCATAATTTTTCCCATACAGGTGCATTGGCACCGGCAACGGCATTGTATTTCGCGTCGCTGCTGTAGCCGAAGCCGTCAAGAATCAAGAGTACTAGGGGGGATTTCTCTGTAGTCATAGATTTTTGTATACATCCTGTTGGGTACTTATTAAGTACTCTGATTCTAAAGCTAACGCAGCAAATTCGCTACGCTGGTTTCGTTATTAAATAACCTGCTAAAACAAGGACTGCTAAGAAAAGCACTACTAAAACCAGCACTATTAAAGCGCCCTCTAAAAACGGCCCGCCTAAAAAGCTCCCTACTGGTTTTCCAGAATCTCCCAGCGCTCGTAACAATGGCTGAGTTGCTTCTGGCAGTCCGCCAGCTGGGTTTCGGTCGCCTGAGTTTCAGATCGCTCACCTTTATAAAAGTCTGGCTGGCTAATGAGCTCAGAAATCTGTGCAATTTGCGTTTCCAGCTCTTCAATTTGTTTAGGTAGGCTATCGAGCTCCCGCTGATCTTTATACACCAGCTTCTTGCCTGCGGTTTTATTCTTGGCCTGAATCTTTGCAGGCTCTTGGGCCGGGGCAGGCTGTTCCGCCTTGCGCTGACGCAACCAGTCGTCATAGCCACCGATATATTGATTGATACTGCCATCGCCCTCAAAGACCAGAGTGCTGGTGACTACGTTATTGAGAAAAGCACGATCGTGACTCACAAGAATAATAGTGCCCTTGTAGTCTATTAACAGTTCCTCGAGCAGATCTAAGGTGTCGATATCCAGGTCGTTGGTCGGTTCATCCAAGACTAATATATTGGATGGCTGGGTAAACAGCTTAGCCAGCAAGAGCCGATTGCGCTCTCCACCAGATAGAGCCTTGACCGGTTGGCGACAGCGCTCAGGGGCAAACAAAAAATCTTGCAGATAGCTGATTACATGGCGGGGTTTGCCGCCGATTTCCAGCATGTCTTTACCTCCAGAGACATTATCTTGAACAGTTTTTTCTTCGTCCAATGCTGATCTGTACTGGTCAAAATAGGCCACGTTTAAGTTGGTGCCTGTTTTGATTGTGCCCTGCTGCGGGCTTAGTTCGCCGAGTAGTAGTTTAATTAATGTTGTTTTACCCACACCATTGCGGCCGATAAAGCCGACTTTGTCACCGCGCTGAATCAGGGTCGAGAAATCCCGTACCACGGGCTCGTTGGAGTCCCCGCCTTCAAAGGTGAAGCTGATATTTTGCGCTTCGGCGACGATCTTGCCGGATTTGTCCGCCTGCTGAATATCCATGCGCGCTGTGCCCAACTGTTTGCGACGATCGGCGTACTCTGAACGCATTGATTCCAATGCGCGGACTCGGCCTTCGTTACGGGTGCGGCGCGCTTTAATACCCTGACGAATCCAGACTTCCTCTTGGGAGAGTCGTTTGTCGAACAAGGCATTTTGCCGCTCTTCAACTTCGAGAATATCTTCTTTACGCTGCAGGTAAGTCGCATAGTTGCAGTTAAATTCTGCCAGCTGGCCGCGATCGATTTCAATAAAGCGGGTGGCCAGATTATCCATAAAGCGGCGATCGTGGCTAATAAATAACAGTGAGCCCTCCCACTTGAGTAGGAACTGCTCAACCCATTGAATCGCGTCGATATCTAAATGGTTAGTCGGCTCGTCTAGTAACAGCAGGTCTGGGTCGCAGACCAGCGCTCGGGCCAGAAGCACTCGACGTTTATAACCGCCGGAGAGGCTGGAGATATCGACGTCTGCGTTGAGATCCATCTTGGTAATAATCGCTTCGACACGCTGGTTAATATCCCAGCCATTGACCCGGTCGAGCTCGCTTTGGCAGTCTTCGAGGTCGCGCATGGTTTGATCACTGGGATCATTGCCGAGCTCTAGAATCAGATGGTGGTAACGCTTGGCCAGTTCGCCCTCGGCACCCAGCCCTTGAGTAATAACGTCAAAAACACTGCCCTCTGCATCCTTAGGCACCGACTGTTCTAGCTGAGCTATTTTTACCCCAGAGGCGCGCTTTAAAACGCCCTCATCAGCAATCACCTGGCCGGTGAGAATCTTCATCAGAGTCGACTTGCCAGCGCCGTTGCGGCCGATCAAGCAGACTCGCTCACCGCGCTCAATCACCAAATTAATATGGTCGATTAGGGGCGGTTGGCCATAGCTAAGATAAATATCTTGCAGTGTTACTAGGGGCATAGATTACTGTCCTGGTTTTACGATTGAGTCAGGAACAGTTGCTTCCCCGAATGGTTGTGTCATTAAAATTAACTTTGGCAGCAAAGTCATAGAGCCGAGCAGCGCTGCTGTCATGGCTAGACCTGTGAGCAAACCAAAGTAAATCGATGGGATAAAGTTAGAGAGGGCCAGAATCGAGAAACCCACAATAATCGTAATCGCTGTGTAAAACAGTGCCTGGCCAATACTGGCATGGGCGCTGTGCATGGATGCTAGATAATTACTCTGCACCGCAAATTCACGGCGGAATCTGGTGATGTAATGAATCGAGTGGTCCACGCCAATACCTACAGTAATCGCGGCAATGGTAATGGTCATCATATCCAGTGGAATGGCGAAAATACCCATGCCCCCAAGTACAACACCAGCGGCGAGAAAGTTGGGCAGCATGGCGATGAGGGAAATCTTCAGCGAGCGAAACAGCACCAAAAACATCAGCATAATGCCGATAAATACTGCACCCAAGGTGAGTATCTGCGACTTGTAAAGGCTCTGGAGCATATTGTTGTACAGCACTAGCAGGCCAGTGAAGCGAATATCGGTTTGCTTTATGCCCACTTCATTGACCGCAAAGTCGTTTATTTTCTTAAGCAGATCAGCGCGTCTTAGGCCCGCGGTTTCCATGGCACGCAATTGAATGCGGGCCTCGTCAATATCTTCAAGAAGGTACGGCGCTACCATCTGCTGATAGATTTCATCGCCGAGGCTCTGGCGCATAAAGGCGAGTTCAAAATCATTGAGTTTATGGCCGCTGAGATCGGTGGCCACTTGGTAGATCTGTACCAAGGAGCTAACTTTGCCAATTTCTGGCTGAGCTTCGAGAAAGTCTTGGAGTTTGCTGAGGTCGGCAAGCCCCGTAGAAGAAAACCAGTAGCTTTCTTTTAGGCTGCTAGAGCCATTAGAGGTGTCGCCTAAATCTGAATCGCTGTCAGCGTACTCATCTTCGCCCTCTTCGCCATAGCCATCATAATCAGATTCAGCATATTCGTCTTGCTGATACTCGTCCTGCTGATACTCGTCCTCTTGATATTCATCATACTCACCACTGTCCGAAGCCTCAGGCTCAAGGATTACTGGCAGGGCAGCAAAGGTGGGCGCCTGCAAAATAATATCTAGGGGCGTGGTGCCTCCTAAGGCAGTGTCGATAATTTCCATGCCCTGATAGATTTCTGTATCGGCGCGGAAATAATCAATAAAGCGATTTTCGACTTCTAGGCGCGAGATACCATAGGCAGACAGCGCCATCAGCACAGCAGCGACCAACAGTACTACAGAGCCATAGTGCTCGGTAAACCAAGCAAACTTAGTGGTAAAGGCCGCACTGTTATCGCTGGCACTTACTGTTTTGCCGCGGCCAAATAGCATCATGCCGGCGGGAATCACCACAAACGCCATCACTAGAGCGAGGCTAATACCTATGGTCATCATCCAGCCAAAGTCGATGACCGGCCGAATATTACTGACCACCAGAGAGGTAAAGGCAACAATAGTAGTCATTACCGTGTACAGGCAGGGTTTGGCCATTGATGTCACCGTGTCGCTAACCAGTTGTCGTTGGTCCGCCTCTGGGCTGGCAGCGTGAAGCTCGCGGTAGCGAACAATCAAGTGAATACACAGGGCTAGAGTAATAATCAGCAGTAGGGAGACAAAGTTAGATGAGATAACCGTTAGCCGCCAGTCTATCCAGCTAAGAAAGCCAAGTATGGTGATCAGGCAAAAGGTGCAGGTGGCCAGAGGCAACACGACCCAGCGCAGCTGACGAAAGATGAGCGCCAAGGTGGCGATAATAAACAGCAGAATCCCAGTGCCAAAAGTAGTTAGGTCGCTTTTGATAAAATCGACCATATCCGCGGTGATCATATCCGGGCCACCCAGAAAAATAGTCGCCCGATCACGGTAGGTATCCATCAATGCTCTTACCTGGGCAACACGTAGATGATCAGCGGCTGCTTTTTCGGTGCGGTAATCGAGAAATTGCTGGCTGACATTGGCCAGTGCAATTTCTTGGTCCAAGGACAGCCCGTCGGTGTCGCGAATAAGGCGCAGGGCATCCCGCTGAGTGACCAACTCTAGATAGACGCTATCCAAAGCCAAGGTTGCCAATATTCCCGTGGTTTGGCCGTTAGCACTCAGCAAAACATCCTTGTAGATAGGGCTATTAAGAAACTCTTGTTTTGCCTCCTGCCTGTCGACACCCTCAGATAGCAATGTATTGAGCGGTTTTGCTAAATCTGCGATGCCTATTTTAGGGCTGTAAAGCAGCGGCACATCGAGCATCGACAACATGCCTTCGACGCCGTCAATCTTACTCAGGTCGGTGCGCAGGGCTGCCAAGGTATCTAGATTATGCTCATCAAACAGATCACCCTCTATGGGTGAAAAAGTCACGATCAAAAAATTGTCGCTGCCGTAGCGCTGTACAACTTCACGGAAGAAGTTTAGATCATCGTCATGTTCAAGAGTCAGCGAGTCCGCAGAAGCGTCCAGCTTAAAATTAGGCAGGCCCATAGCCATAGCAACGGTGAGCGCAACAATAACTAAAATTGCTTTTAGGGGGTTGTCGAGAATGGCTTTCTGGTAAAAATTCAATAGCGATGAAGACATGAAAATAGGCGTCCCTGAAGATAATCAAATCAAGGCGCCATTATGCGGTTTTGAACGCCAAGATCATAGGGAAAGGGCGCTTTGAATGAAGCTCTAAGCTACTTGCCCCATGCACAATACTAGGCAAGTCTCCAGAGGCAAGCCGGCTTAAGGGCTCCCTAGGTTTAGACGCCCACTCAATTACAATTAGCTAACCCTCTTGACCCTTGAGCTATGTGATTTACACTCCTGCACTCAATAACACAGATAGCGGAAAATCTATGCGCGGCGTAATTCTCGATTGTGACAGCTTAGGCCCTGAAGACCTCGATTTCAGCGCCCTTTATGACCTGCCCATAGAATGGACTGTCTATGCCAACTGCCCCGCATCTCAGGTGGCTGAACGCATTGCCGATGCCGACATAATCATGACCAACAAAACAGTGCTCAATGCCGATGCATTGTCCCAGGCGCCTAAGTTAAAGCTGATTACGCTAACGGCCACCGGCACCAATGTTGTAGATCTAGCGGCCGCCAGAGAACAGGGTATAACCGTTTGTAACGCCGTTAACTACGGCACCGCGTCAGTAGTGCAGCACGTTTGGTCCCTACTTTTGGCACTGACCACCAAGCTTCAGTCCTATAGCAGTTCTGCTATGGAGGGGGGTTGGGCCAAGAGTGAATTTTTCTGTCTGGTGGAATACCCCGTGCGTGAGCTCGCGGGCAAAACTCTGGGTATTGTCGGCGCTGGAGATCTGGGCATGGGCGTTGCTAAAATTGCAGAAGCCTTTGGTATGCAGGTCCTTTTTGCTGCACTGCCAGGGCGTACTTACAACGAAGATCTGTCGCGAGTGCCCTTTAGTGAACTGCTGCCCATGGTTGATGTACTGAGTTTACACTGCCCCTTAACACCCCAAACCGAGGGACTTATGTCGACAGCTGAGCTGGCGCTTATGAAAGAATCGGCGATACTAATCAACACAGCTCGGGGTGGGCTTATTGATGAACCTGCGCTAGTGAACGCATTGGTCGCGGGACAAATTGGAGGTGCGGGCTTGGATGTGCTGTCGGTGGAGCCGCCAGTCAATGGCAATGTGCTGCTCGACTCAAACATCGACAATCTAATTGTTACACCCCACAGCGCCTGGATAGCAAGAGAGTCGCGTCAGCGCCTAATGGGGCAAATGGTAGAAAATATCAGCGCCTTCCTCGAAGGAAAAGCGCTGCGGCGGGTAAATTAAAAAGCGCTGCGGCGGGTTAACTAAAAAGCGCTGCGGCGAGTAAATTAAAAGGCTCTGCGGCCAGAAAATTAGAAAGCCAACGCGGCGGGTTAACTAAAAAGCTAGCCTAGCTAAAATCGCTATCCAGCTTCTTCGCCGCCATGATCTTTTTCAGTTTCGGATAATGGGGGATGCCGTTTTTATAAGGGGGGTAATCCTCGCCAATAATTAATGGCTGCAAATAGTCCCGCGCTTTTTGGGTAATGCCAAAACCATCCTTAGTAATAAACGATCTGGGCATTTTCTTTTCCACATTGGCGACTTTCGCCAAGGGTGCCTCACCTAGGCTCCAAGAGAACTTTTTACCCTGGCCACGTTCAATGGTCACCATAATGGCATTTTTGCCTTCCACCGCTTTTTCTACCGCCGCACGACCCACCGCATAGGCCTGCTCCACATCAGTCTTTGATGCGATATGGCGCGCAGAGCGCTGTAAGTAGTCAGCCAATGCATAGTGATATTTATAACCCAGAGAATGTTTAACCATACTCGCCAGAGTTGGAGCCACGCCGCCGAGCTGCTGATGGCCAAAGGCATCTTTATTTACCGAGCCCGAGATCAATGCTCCGTCTGCATAGCTAGCACCCTCAGAGGCGACCACCACACAGTAGCCTTTTTCTTTGACGGTCTCTTCAACCTTGGCGATAAATTGTTCGCGCACAAAGGGAATTTCCGGAAACACAATAATATGCGGCGCATCGCCCACTTCGTCTGCGGCCAAACCACCGGATGCGGCGATCCAACCTGCATGTCGACCCATCACTTCAAGAATAAAAATCTTGGTTGATGAAGCGGCCATAGAGGCGATATCTAAGCTAGCTTCTTTGGTTGAAACCGCGACATATTTCGCCACAGAACCAAAGCCCGGCGAACAGTCGGTAAACGGTAGGTCGTTGTCGATAGTTTTGGGGATGTGAATGGCCTGAATGGGGTAGCCCATCTTGGCTGAGATCTGTGACACTTTTAGACAGGTATCCGCAGAGTCACCGCCGCCGTTATAAAAGAAGTAGCCAATGTTATGGGCTTTAAAGACCTCGATAAGACGTTCGTATTCGGCGCTACTGTCCTTGATGTCTTTCATTTTATAGCGGCAGGAACCAAAGGCGCCGCCGGGGGTGTGCTTGAGTGCAGAGACGGCTCCGGGAGATTCCTTACTGGTGTCGATGAGGTTTTCGTGCAGAGCACCGAGGATGCCATTCTGACCGGCGTAAAGAGTACCAATTTTATCTTTATGCTCACGACAGGCTTCGATAACGCCACATGCCGAGGCGTTGATAACCGCCGTTACGCCGCCCGATTGTGCGTAGAACGCATTCTTCTTAGTCATAGACCCTGCTTTGCCACTAATCCGTTTATGGGCCGCCATTTTACTTGTTTGCTGGCTGCGGTAAAAGGGCAAACCCCTAATCAGTCGCGATGGTGAACATTAACTTCACGACAACCTGACTAGGGTTCAGTGCGCTATGGTTTGGTTGACGAATATATTGCGTGGTGGCAGAAAACCAAGCCTGCTTGTGGGCGATCTGTTTAGGCAGGTGATAGCTAAGTTCCAGTTGCTGTTCCCGGCCCTGAGGTTGCAGGCTGATAGGTATGTTTTCATAGACCACCTGTCGCTCCGGGGTTCTGCCGGTGGCTAATTTGATGGTGCCCTGGCCAGACTCTACTCGCAGAGGCTGGGTTATATAGAGGCTAAATTGGTCATTGGCGCGCCACACCGACTGGCCCTGCAAGCCGATTGCCCATGAACGGCTGCTTAGGCCAGGGTCGATAGCCAGGGTTTGACTGTTTAGGGAGCCGGTATCTGTAGTGCCTTGATACACCGCGCCCACGCCTTGCCAGCCGCGGCCCATTTGGATGTGGCCATTAAGACCGACGAAAACGGTTTCGCTGTGCCCGAGGTTGCCCAGAGCAGAGCCGACACTAGTGCCAAGAAAACTGTCCAGTTCCCGCACAAAGCCGGTTTGAATGCTTAATCCATATCTACTTGATAAAGGGCTACTTGATAAAGGGCTATTAGATAACGGGCTACTAGAGAGATTGCTACTAGATTTTTGGCGATTAGCTATCTGGCTGGACAGCAAGCTGTACTCTATTAATGCACCATCCGCCTCTAGGTCACTCTGTGGTTGATAACGATCCCAGCTGGCCCGGCCGTTAAATAAACCGACTCGCACTTTGTGATTGGCGCTCAAAGGCACCGCTCCACCGCTGCTCCAACCCTGACGGGCATAGCGCAACCAGGGTGCGGCAAAGCTACTATCGTCATCAGTAGAGGCTGGGGACAGCACAGAATCACCGTAAAGGCCAAAAAACCATCCAGGGTTGGCGTTCATGCCAGCAAAGCGTTCACCACCTTGCTCATCTTGAAACTGCATCGCAATATAATCTGGTTGTACCTGGTCATTGGGGTTGCCGACCAATCGAATATCTTGCCGCCAAGGGTTTTGAGCCACCCCAAGCAGAAGCTTTCTACCATTGCTATTAATTTGGTGCCCATGTTTAAGAGTACTGGCGGTAGCAATGGATTTTGGTGTGGTACTGACCATAGAACTGACCATAGTACTGGCAGATTGATAAAACGGAAAACCAAGTTCGTCAAACAGAGCAATGTCATGATGCTTCAGACTTGCCTCAATTGAATCACCCAGAGCTTCCCCCATGATATTGAGCATGTTGTTGGTTGGATTAATCATACCCAACTCTAAGTTAGCGCCGGTTGGGCTGCTTAGTTCGCCAACTGGCCTTGTGGCCGAATCAAGGTCTAATAACCCCTGACCATAAACGCTGCTATCAGCATAGATACCAACTTTGTTGGCGGTAACCAGCAAGCGATTGACCAGCTCATGATTGCCCACTGTGGGAAATAGTTGTTTTAACAGTGCTAGGGACCCGCTAACCAGGGGTGCCGCAAAAGAGGTGCCAACAGACCCGCCGTAGTACTGGCTACCTAGGTCGGCATCTGAGGGCGGTGAATTGGCGGACCAGATCACCTCGCCATTACCCAAGCTACCGTCACCATTGGTGTCACCGCCTCCGGGAGCCGCCAGACAAAAACTGGCAGCGACGCCGCAATGATTAGAGTAAGACGCTATAGAGCCACTGCTATCGACAGCCGCTACCGCCAACATATGGGACTGTAATTCAGGAAATAGATAAGGCAAACCCGGGAGTAGTTCCGGTGAAGTGGCATTAATCTCGTTGCCGAACTCATCTAGGTCACCAAATGCATTGCCCGCTGCGATAACAAAAATACTGCGATTGCCCAAGGATTTGTTGTTTTGGCGAAGGGCTTCAATGGTATTGCCTAGGTTCTGCTCTATTGTCTCCGCAGAATAGCCTGTCACCAATCCTGGGAAGCCAAAGCTCATATTGATGATATCGACTTCATCGGTCATGGCGGTAAAGCGGCTGGCAAAATAATTATCGGTGCCAAAGTCCAAATCGGACTCTTCCACGGGCTCGTAGGGCCCATCACCAGACTGTAGAGGAATTTCATAGGCAAGAATGCGGGCGTTGAAGGCAACCCCATGCATATTGAAGTTGGTCTGGCTGTGGTTATCTCGATTGGCCGCGATAATCCCCGTCACTAATTTGCCGTGACTGATGCTGTCGTTAGTTCTTGGGCTGGCAGCAGTGTAATCGGAGCCGATGATGCTCACTTTATTGTCTAGGCCTAGGCCAAACTCGCCGTGTTGATCATAAACCCCCGAATCTATAACACCCACTGTGACGCCAGCGCCATTGGCTCCGCGAGCGTAGGCGCTAGATGCATTGATTATGGATAGGCCTTGCATGCCAGCGTATTCATCGGTTTCAAAACTAGCGACTAGGCTATCAAAGTCATCGCTATCTTCCGGCTGCTCAGAAAAACTGCCGTAGGGGGGGCCAACATTAAGGTTGTTGGCTTCAATATGGTCAGTGATAGGGTCAACCACCGGTCGTTGGGTGGATGGCAATGTACCGCCGCCACCTCCGCCACAGGCATTGAGTAATACTGAGGTTATAACAAGCAGAGTGATTCTTTGGAACAAACAAATTAATTGCGACATCATCCATGACCTACTTTACTATTGAGTTCTTTAACAGGCCGCTGCTTTGGCTATAGCTGTATAAGCTATATGAGCGGCCACTCGATTCCATGCTTAAAAGGAAAACGGCAAATATGCATATTCACATCCTTGGTATCTGCGGCACCTTTATGGGCAGCTTGGCTCAGTTGGCCAAGGGTTTGGGGCATCAGGTATCGGGCTGCGACAGTAATGTCTATCCACCCATGAGCACACAGCTTGAACAGGCAGGTATTACCCTGACTGAAGGCTTTAATCCCGAGCAACTACACATTGCCCCAGATTTAATTGTAGTAGGTAATGCGATGTCTCGCGGAAATCCTTGTGTCGAGTATATGCTCGACCATGGACTGCCCTATATTTCTGGGCCCCAGTGGTTGGGCGAAAATATACTGCGTGACAAGCATGTACTGTCAATTGCCGGAACCCACGGCAAAACATCTACCAGCAGCATGCTGGCCAAAATTCTCGATAGCGCCGGCCTAAACCCTGGGTTTTTAATTGGTGGCGTGCCCCAAGACTTTGGTGTGTCTGCGCGTCTGACCGACAGCGACTATTTTGTCGTAGAAGCCGACGAGTACGACAGCGCCTTCTTTGATAAGCGTTCAAAGTTTGTGCATTACTTTACCGATACCTTGGTGATCAATAATCTCGAATTTGACCATGCAGATATCTTTGATGACCTGGCCGCTATTCAGAAACAGTTTCACCATTGCGTGCGCACGGTGCCCAGTACAGGAACTGTGATTTACCCCGGAGATGATAAAAATGTGTTGGCGGCGATTAATCAGGGTTGTTGGAGTAAGCAACAAAGCTTTGGAATAGAAGGCACCGAATCAGCTGACTGGGGTTACTCATTGTTAGCCGAAGATGGCTCTCGATTTGAAGTGGCTATTGCTGCTACTGCTACTGCGGCTGGTGAGCGAGCTGAGGTTAGCTGGAATCAAAGTGGAACCCATAATGTTTGCAATGGTGTTGCAGCAATTATTGCTGCTCATCAGGTTGGCGTAAGTCTTCAACAGGCCTGTGCAGCACTGTCTGATTTTGTCGGCGTTAAGCGACGCATGGAAGTGATTTACCAGACCGACTCTGTGACTGTCTATGATGATTTTGCCCACCACCCAACGGCCATAAAAACCACCATTGAAGGCCTGCGTGCCAAGGTGGGTGCTAGCCAGATTATTGCCGTGATTGAACCTCGTTCAGCGACCATGAGACTGGGCATTCACAAGGACACATTGAGTGCGGCGGTAGGGGGTGCAGATCAGGTTTTCTGGTACCAAAACCCACGCATTGATTGGGATATTAATGCAGTGGCTGAAGCCTGCGATGTGCCCGCAGTAGCGACAGCCGATATTGATAGTTTGTTAGCGCTTACTATCAGCAAAATATTTTCAAATACTCACATTGTGATTATGAGCAATGGGGGCTTCGAGGGCTTTCATACTAGGTTAATTGATGCTTTGGGTACTTCTTAATATGGCTGTTAAATCAGGTTTTTAATTATCACTTAAATTAGCTTTCTAAATTAAAAGTCACCGGCCCATCGTTGCACAGGGACACCTGCATATCAGCACCAAAAATACCGTTGCTAACGCCGCCATATAACCCATTGGCCTGAGCCAAAAAGTAGTCGTAAAGTGCCTCAGCCTGTTCTGGGGGTGCGGCTGAAGAGAAGCTCGGCCGCAGGCCTTTTTTGGTATCTGCAGCTAGGGTGAATTGAGAAATAATAAGTAACTCGCCACCAATATCTTGCAGGGATAAATTCATTTTTCCCTCGGCATCAGAAAAAATTCTGTAGTTGATAACCTTCTGCAATAACTTGTCTGCGCTCTCCCGAGTATCGGTTTTCTGTACGCCTAGTAGCAGTAAAATACCCTGGTTGATCTGGCCATAAACCTGCTGATCAATGGTAACTGAGGCGCTGGAGACGCGCTGAATTAAACCCTGCATAAGCTACTCGGCATAAACTATTCTTCCTCAGAATTGAGCTGATGAGCTAGGCTCTCAGTTGCCGCAATTAATGCGTCAGTGATACCGGGTTCACTAGAGGAATGTCCCGCGTCAGCAATTATCTTTAGGCGTGCTTCGGGCCAGGCTTCGCTGAGAGCAAAAGCCTGATTAACAGGACACACCATATCGTAGCGGCCGTGGACAATAGTCCCGGGAATGTCTTTTAGCTTGTAGGCATTGTCTGTCAGCTGATTGGGCTTTAAAAAAGCTTTGTTAATAAAAAAGTGTGCCTCAATACGGGCCATTGCCATAGCCATATGGGGATTAGCAAAGTGGTCGACCAATGTATCGTTGGCGCGCAGGGTGGCGCAGCGACCTTCCCAAACAGACCAGGCTTTGGCTGCTGCCATACGTTCAATTTCGTTTTCACCGGTGAGGCGAGCGTAATAGGCCGACAACATATCGCCTCGCTCAGCTTCGGGTATCACTTGCAGATACTGTGACCAGTAATCGGGAAATACATGGCTGGCGCCCTGCTGGTAAAACCACTGAATGTCTTCATCTCGGCACAGGAATATACCGCGTAAAATAAGCCCTCTTACTAGCTCTGGATATTGCTCTGCATAGGCCAAGCCGAGGGTTGAACCCCAGGAGCCACCAAAGACAACCCAGCGATCGATTTCTAGGGTATTGCGGATTGTTTCTATGTCACTGATAAGGGCATCGGTATTGTTGTCCTCAAGGCGGGCATGGGGCGTTGATTGCCCGGCACCACGCTGATCAAACAGAATAATGCGGTATTTATCGGGATCAAAAAAACAACGGTCAGAGGCTCTAGTGCCACCGCCAGGGCCGCCGTGTACAAACAACACAGGAATGCCTTCAGGGTTGCCCGACTCCTCCACATGCAATACATGGGGTGTCGTGACCTTTAAGCTGTGAGTTTGGTAGGGACGAATGGCTGGAAACGCTTTTCTCATTAACCGGTGTTCCTTTCTGTGATGGTTTACCGCTGTTATGTTTAATCAGCGCCTGATCAAGTTAATATAGACAACATCATCGCGCTAAACTAGTGTTTGAAGACATAAACTAGTATTTGAAAATATTAGCGTAATCACCACCGAGGACTCACCATGGCTAACGCCGCTCGCTGTACCTGGTGCGGAGATGATCCGCTCTACCGAAAGTACCATGATACAGAATGGGGCTTGCCCTGCCGAGACGATAAAAAACTATTTGAGTTTGTACTACTGGAAGGAGCTCAGGCAGGTCTGTCGTGGATTACCATCTTGCGCAAACGGGAAAATTACCGCAAAGCTTTTGCCGACTTTGATGTAGCCAAAGTGGCTGTATTTACTGAGGCGGATGTGGAGCGCTGCGTGCTGGATGCAGGCATTGTACGCAACCGTTTAAAAATAAATAGCGCCATCTCTAATGCCCGCTGCTTTATGGAAGTGCAGGCTGAGTTTGGTAGCTTTAGCAATTATTTTTGGGGTTATGTAGAGGGAAAGCCAATCGTCAATCACTGGGCGAGCCATGGTGATATACCGGCATCAACACCACTGTCAGATACCATTAGCAAAGATATGAAAAAACGCGGTTTTAAGTTTTTTGGCACCACCATCTGCTATGCCCATATGCAGGCCATGGGGTTGATCAACGACCACACTACTGACTGTTACCGACACAGTGAATGCGAAGAGGGCTGAGGTTATAAAGGGCTGAGGTTATAAAGTGCGCTGGGTCTAAGCCATTACTGCGAGCCACTATTAAGAGCAGCTAGCCAACCACCACCATATCGCGACCCATATGCTTGGCCTGATAGAGACCGTTTTCTGCCGTAGACATAAGGTCATCGACCCCAGTGCACTTGTCGATTGAAGCAACCCCGACACTGAGAGAAATGCGCAGCTTATCTCCCTGAGCCTGCATCTGTATTTCAGTAGCCTTGGTGCGAAGCCGTTCAGCAATATTCACTGCAGCTTCAGAGTTGGCGGTAGGCAGCAACACCATAAATTCATTGCCGCCCCAGCGCGCGACCACATCTTCGTCACGCAGGGGTTCGAGTAGCATTTGCCCTATGGCATAGAGGACCTCATCACCCACATCGTGTCCGTAGCGATCATTAATAAACTTAAAATTATCCAGATCCGCCAGCAGTATTGAGAAGGGCTGATTGCCTAACCGATACTGCTGATACTTTGCCGCCAGGCGACCTTCCATATTGTGGCGATTGGGCAGCTGGGTCAGTACATCTTGATGGGCTATCTCATCGACTCGCGAGGAGAGATCCTTGAACTTGGTCAGGCTGTCGAAGCGAGAGTTGTCCATGGCCACGGCGAAGGCGGCCAAAATGGCATAAGACGAGAGAAATCGCACTACCACAATATCGCTGTAGTCGGGCACTGCAAAAGGCATAGCGCCGCCACACATGATCCAGGTGGCCGCGGCAAACAATGCCACTAGCATGGCCAGGCTCTGGCGATGATCAAAGGCACCCACGAGCACCGGCACAATGGTCAGGCACCACATCAGTGACGTTGCGTCAGAGGCGCCGAGAAGTAAAAACAGGAAGCCGAGAAATAATGTGCTGGCCAGTAGTAATCTGGCGAGACGGTGTTGATCAAAAATATAAAAGACGCCGAGAGCGACAATTAAGATGCCAGCAATGGCGAGATAGAATGTAGCTAGCCCCATTTCACCCTGTCGATAAGAGTAAAAGGCAAACATTACAACGATGATTTCTTGGGCCATCAATGAAAATGATAGGAACCCACCGGTGGCTAAATCCTTGCTATCCTTTTTGGACATACTTCAACTTCCATGTGTTATTCACTAAATAATAGATCATAGACACACAGAAATCGAAGTTTGCTTAGAGATTATCCGGTTCTTATTTTGGTGCGCGTTTACGCAGGTTCTCAGTGAGCAACTTTTTACGCAGACGGATGCTCATTGGTGTTACTTCAACCAACTCATCATCTTCGATAAATTCAAGTGCCTGCTCGAGAGTGTGCTTAATTGGCGGTACCAAGGTGAGTGCTTCGTCGGTACCAGAGGCACGAACGTTAGTCAGCTGCTTGCCCTTAATGGGGTTTACCACCAAGTCATTGCTACGAGAGTGAATGCCGACAATCTGGCCTTCATATACGTCGATGGCATGGCCCAAGAATAAGCGACCACGAGCCTGAATGTTAAACAGCGCAAATGCAGCAGTCTTGCCTTTTACCATGCTCACTAGCGCGCCATTTTGACGGCTGTGGGGCTCGCCCTCTTTTACCGGGCCATACTTGTCAAAGATGCTGGTCATGATGCCTGAGCCAGACGTCAGCGTCAGGAAGGTACCACGGAAGCCGATCAGCCCGCGAGACGGCATAGAAAACTCTAGACGCACGCGACCCTTACCGTCGGGTTCCATATTTTTTAGCTCAGCTTTACGTTGGCCTAGCTCTTCCATAACAGACCCTTGATGCTGGTCTTCAACATCAATAACAACCTGCTCGTAGGGCTCCTGAATCTTTCCGTCAACCATCTTGGTAACAACTTCAGGGCGCGACACGCCCATTTCGAAGCCTTCGCGACGCATGGTTTCGATTAGTACCGACAGGTGAAGCTCACCACGACCGGAAACAATAAACTTATCCGGTGAGTCGCCTGGCTTAACGCGCAGAGCAACGTTGTGAATCAGTTCTTGGTCCAGACGATCTTTAATATTTCGAGTAGTAACGTACTTGCCTTCTAGTCCAGCGAAAGGCGAGTTGTTAACGATAAAGGTCATGCTAACCGTTGGCTCGTCGACGCTTAGGGCTGGCAGAGCTTCAACATGGTCCGGGTCACAGAGAGTGTCTGAGATACCCAAACCATCGATACCGTTAATGCAGACAATGTCGCCTGCTTCGGCTAGTGGGGTCTCAACTTGCTCCAGACCTAAATAGCCTTTTACATTGAGTACTTTGCCTTTTCGCTCTGCGTCATCAGAAGATTTAATGACGACCTGCTGTCCTGGCTTAAGTGTGCCGCGAGTAATACGGCCAACACCGATAACACCAACATAGCTGTCATAGGCCAGAGCAGAAATCTGCATTTGGAACGGGCCATCACTATCAACCTGTGGGCTCGGCACGTCAGCAACAATCATTTCGTACAGCGGAGTCATGTCCTCTGCCATATTGTCGAGCTCAGTACCGGCGATGCCGTTTAGTGCTGATGCATAGATAACTGGGAAGTCGAGCTGCTCATCGGTAGCACCCAGGCCATCAAAGAGTTCAAACACTTGGTCCATAACCCAATCTGGGCGAGCACCTGGACGGTCAACCTTGTTGATGACAACAATGGGACGCAAGCCCTGCTCAAAAGCCTTAGAGGTAACAAAGCGAGTCTGTGGCATCGGGCCATCGACGGCATCAACCAACAGCAGTACCGAATCGACCATAGATAGAACGCGTTCTACCTCACCACCGAAATCTGCGTGACCTGGGGTGTCTACGATATTGATGCGGTAGTCATTCCATTTGATGGCAGTATTTTTTGCCAAAATGGTAATACCACGTTCTTTTTCCTGATCGTTGGAATCCATCAGTCGCTCGGAACCGACATCTTTTCGGTCAAGAGTGCCTGACTGACTCAGGAGTTTATCAACCAATGTAGTCTTACCGTGGTCAACGTGGGCGATGATTGCAATATTACGCAAATTTTCAATGGACATGGGGATACCTAAAATTACCGCACAGGGCGAAAAAGCCGCGATTATACGAGAATCCACAGGAACTGCTACCGATCTTTTTAGCTGGGCGAAACTTCTTCGGAGGTTGAAGCGTTTCGTTCAATCAACATTCGGGTAATAGATGTGGGTGGAGAGGGGGGCGCAATCAGGTTTCCCTGCAAAAACTGGCAGTTGAGATCGAGCAATTGATGGTGAATTGAGGCCTCTTCGACGCAGGGAGCGATACAGTTCAGCCCAACCGATTTAGTGAGCTCTACCAACCCTTTGACTAAATTCCACGAACTCTCAATCTCGGTAGACTCGGCCATCAGACGATGGGAAATACGAATTGTTTCTATCTGTAATTCGCGCAGTTTTTGCAAAGGCAAACTCTGGTAACCCACGTTGTCCACCATTAGCCCGCAGCCAATTTCGTGAAGACGCTGAACCTGCAGTTTTAGAGAGCTATTTATTTTTGGCAGACTCTCGGTGTGCAGACCAAACGTAAACATCCTTGGTTTCACGCCATGCCTGAGCATGATTTCTTGAATCTGCAAAATAAATGATGGGTGCTCTAGTTCACGTAAGCTGAGGGTAAACAGAATACGCTGCTGTTCGTGCCAGATGCCTTGGCTACGCCATAGATTGATTTGTTTACAGGCTTGGTCAATCAACGACAGCGAGATATCGACAATCATGGACCCCGATTCCAGTACCTGAATAAACTCATGGGCCTCGACGATCTCGCCGCTGGGCTTTTGCCAGCGCAAGAATACCTGCAGGCCATTAATCAGGTTAGTTTTGGTATCTAAAATAGGTTGGTAATAGGGCAAAAATGATTCGGCTCTTGACTCGTCTCGAAGGCGCTCCAGCAGCTCCATTTGTTTTTGCATCTCAAGAGACAGCTCACGGTTATGAAAATAGAAGTTGGATTTACCTTCCCGTTTAATCGTATAGAGAGCCTGATCTGCCTGTTCAAGAATACTATTGCTATCACTGGAACCGTCATTAAAAAACACAATGCCAATGCTGCAACTGATCTGAAATTTCTCTCCTTTAATAACAAAGGGTTCACTGGCGGCATCAATTATTTTCTCTGCGACCTGGGCAATTTGCAGGCGTGCGGCTTTGCCCTCGGTACCCAGACGCTCCAACAGCACAACAAATTCATCGCCACCGAGGCGCGCTACTGTTTCTTGGGTACGAATCACTTTACGCAGACGCTGGGCAAATAATGTGAGAGCTAAATCCCCATAATGGTGGCCGCGACTATCGTTGATTTCTTTGAAGTGGTCTAGATCGATAAATAAAAGCGCACAGAAGCTCTTTGTGCGCTGAGCGAGCGAGATAACCCTGTTCAGCTCTTCCATTAATCTGTGTCGATTAGGCAGGCCTGTGAGTGGGTCAAAATAGGCCTGCTGTTTGATCCTTGTTTGCATTCTTACGCGATCGGTTACATCTTCAATAAAAGAAGCGGCGCCGATAACATTCATTTCGTTGTCAAAAAGTGGCGTCTCATTCCATTCGCAAACAATAACGTCGCCATCGCTAGTAATATTTTCGGCGGTGCCCGAAAAGTCTTTGCCGAACAAAAACAGATCATGTTCCGCTTGCTGCATAAGAAAGGTCTTTTTGTCTTCGAAAAGAAAGTCGGTAGTGCGGCCGAGAGCTTCGCGCTTTGAAAAACCAAAGATGGCGGTTGCCGCTGGGTTCCAGCTAATAATTTCTCGATCTTGGTTCCATTCAATAAAACCTAAGGGTGTCTGCTCGATAAGGCTGGTTATTTTGTGGCCAGTATTGATTGTTTGTTGCAGTTTTTCTTCGGCCTGCTGTGTACCTTGGACAGCGGTGATAAGGCCGTGACGATAGGCAGTGAAGGCCATATCTACGGCAAAAAATATGACTAATAAAACTATAGGAGCCTCAATGGCTAACGATGGAAACTGTAGTGCCAGACTGGTCGCTGTTGAGATATAGATAGCACTGATCGCAAGTCGGCGCCACAGGGGCGGCTGCAAGTGCAGCGTAGGGTAGGTGGCAGAGAACACAACAATAATAGTTGCTACAAGCAGTGCGCTATGAAGTTGCCCGCCATTTAAAAGCTGCGCGCCGTTTGAAAGTGCAGAGGTTGCCAAAATAAAGACGGGCCCCGCCACACCCCAAAACAGGGCAAAGATGGCCAGAGAAATTAGCGTGCTAGTGCGCTGTTCTGTGTGTTTGGGGAGATATAGCCATGCAACAATATTACTTATTGCCAGACCGCCCATCCAGGCAAGCGACAACAGGCTATACGACCCCTCAAGGGTCACTAGCAGAAGGGCCAAGCCACCAATAATAGACAGCGCCACACTAGAGCCCGAATGTGTGGCGATGGTTTGGTCTAGCTCAAACTGTACGGACTGATCTGCTGGTGATGAGCTAGCTACTTTAGCATCCGTGCTCCCACCCAGATCTGACTTTTTATTCGCCATCGGCTGCGTCCTGCGGCTGATTTATGACTGATCCAGATTCTCGATACTTAAATATAGTCGCTAATGTTAAAAAATGGGCACCAATCACCACATTAGTGTGATTTACCTCTCAAATTTGACCTGAATTTGCCAATTAACCTAGGTTTTGGCGCTAAAAACGGCAACTTGGTTAAAGCCTTTTTCTCTCATTAGCTGGGCTTGCAGGCGGCTCATGATGCCCTTATCGCAATACAGGCAATATTTTTTGCCAGGGTCTAGGTCACATAGCTTTTTTTCAAGGTTATAAAAAGGAATACACAGCAGCTGGTTATCTGGCATCGGCAGAGGGTTGGCATCGATATCGGCGGGGTGGCGCACGTCGATCAAAATATCACCTGGGGCCAGATTGGAGACGTGCTCTATGGTACCTGTCGTGGAAGAAGCGATAGTGGGGCCCTCGATCCATTTTGTGGCGGTTATGCTGCTATGCAGGCAAAAACGACGAGAAAGGATGACAGCAGTCATCGAGGTGGGCATTATACCGAGCGGGTCAAAAAAAGTACTACACAAAATAATTTACGCACCTTTATGGTGCAATTCCTGCAAGTTAGCACCATAAGAGTGCGGTCAGTTTTATCCTGATCAAATTTAAACAGAGTAATTGGGGGGCTATTTTACGCCAGCCCTAGTTTAGAGCGCAGTTTCCGGCGTCACCCTGTTGGCCAGTTCATTGGCACGACTCTTGCTATTACATTATTACCAATAAAATACCAATCAAGTCAGAACGGTTTCAATGCGCCGACTGATTTCTGTCAATAACGCATTACTGATTCCATAGTGGAGAAAACAATGTCTGAGAAGACTCTAAATCTGATTAAAGATAGCGAAGCTCGTTGGGTTGATCTGCGATTCACTGATACACAGGGTAAAGAGCAGCACGTCTCTATTCCTATCGGTGAAGTGGGAGATGACTTTTTTGTTGAAGGTAAAATGTTTGATGGCTCGTCTATTGCCGGTTGGAAGGGCATTAACGAATCAGACATGATCCTGATGCCTGATGATAGCACCGCTGTTTTGGATCCGTTTACTGACGAACCCACCATTATTATCCGCTGCGGTATTGTTGAGCCGACCACCATGCAGGGTTATGAGCGTGATCCACGTTCCATTGCTCAGCGCGCTGAGAAGTACCTCGCGTCTACAGGCCTAGGCGATACTGCCTTCTTTGGTCCAGAGCCGGAGTTCTTTGTATTTGACGATATCAAATGGGGTGCCGACATGAGCGGTAACTTCTATAAAATTAATTCTGACGAAGCGGCATGGTCTTCTTCAATGGATCTGCCTGACGGCAACATGGGTCACCGCCCTGGTGTCAAAGGCGGCTACTTCCCCGTACCACCAGTCGATAGCCTGCACGATCTGCGTGCTGCTATGTGTGGTGCTATGGAGCAAATGGGTCTAGACATCGAAGTGCATCACCACGAAGTGGGTACTGCTGGCCAGTGTGAAATCGGCGTACGTTTTGACACGCTGGTTAAGAAAGCTGACCAGGTTCAGATTCTTAAGTACTGCGTACACAATGTTGCTCATGCCTATGGCAAGACAGCGACCTTTATGCCTAAGCCAATTGTTGGTGATAACGGTTCAGGTATGCACGTTCACATGTCTTTCGCTAAAGACGGCGAAAACCAGTTTGCGGGCGATGCCTATGCGGGTCTAAGTGAAATGGCTTTGCATTATATCGGCGGTATTATCAAGCACGCGAAAGCGCTTAATGCCTTTGCCAACGCGTCGACTAACTCTTATAAGCGTCTGATTCCAGGCTTTGAAGCCCCGGTAATGTTGGCTTACTCAGCACGTAACCGCTCTGCTGCGATTCGTATTCCCTATGTTGCAAGCCCACGTGGCAAGCGCGTTGAGGTTCGTTTTGGTGACCCTACTGCTAACCCATACCTGATGTTTGCTTCTATGTTGATGGCCGGTTTGGACGGTATTAAGCACAAGATGCACCCAGGCGATGCAGCAGACAAAGATCTCTATGATCTTCCTCCTGAAGAAGCAGCAGCCATTCCACAGGTTGCTGGCAGCCTGCGTGAAGCGCTGGACGCATTGGATGGCGATCGCGAATTCTTGACGGCTGGTGGCGTATTTACTGACGACATGATTGATGCGTTTATCGGGCTGAAGATGGCAGAAGTCTACCGTGTTGAGCACACCACTCACCCGGTTGAGTTTGATATGTACTACAGCTGCTAAGTTTTTAGCACAGGCTGTTTTACAGCAAAATCGGACAGGCCCGTCATTCTTCGAATGGCGGGCTTTTTCTTTGTCTGCTCTTTTCCTAATATGGGTCTAATCTTTATATTAGCGGTCTAAAAGTATTAAGATCTAAATATGATGGCGCTACTTATTAGAGCTCTAACTCATTAGAGCTCTAGCTCATTAAGGCTCTAGCTCAATCAGAGTTCAGCCACGAGCTCTGAATGATTGACAGGCCGGCACCCAAGGGAAATTTCTATGTTAGTGAAGTTAATGAAAGGCCTAATGCTACTGTTGCTCTGCTTACCCGCTGCGGCAGAGGTTTATAGGCTAGTCGACAAAGACGGTAATATTACCTACACAGATCAGCCTCAGGCAGATGCGCAGGTTGCTCCTATTGTGCTGCCGCACCTCAATAAGATGAAGGCCACGGTGCCAGCCGAAGAGCCCCAAAGCGACGTCTCAGAAACTATTCAGGGTGCAGAAAACACAGAGGTCGAACCGACCTTCGCCGGCTACAGCAGGGCAGTTATTTTGGCCCCTAATAATAATGAAGTCATACCCAATCAGCAGCGCAATATTATTATTCAACTTTCAGTAGAACCACAGCTCCAAACTGGACACCGGATTCAGTTCTGGCTTGACGGAAAGGCCCAAGGAGCGCCAGTTAGCGCCACCAGCTACCAGATGAACGATCTAGAGCGGGGCAGCCATAGCCTCAGTGCGCAGATTGTTAACGATCAGGGTAGGGTTCTCATATCAGCAGGCTCAGTTGAGGTGCATATTCAGCGGCATTTTAAGCGAGACTTTAAACGGCACTAATTATCGGCACCAATAAGCCGAATTAAGCGGCGCTAGCCTTAACTTCGGCAGTGCCCCTTACGATATCTGTCTCCCTCTCTCTTTCTCTAATTTCTCAAAACATTTTGCTATTCAGCTGGCCCAGAAAACGGAGGGGAAATTATAAGTGGAGCGTGTCGCACCAAAATGGTGCATAATTCCTTTCTCAGTCAACTCAAGCCTGTTAAGTTGCTCTGTAGACCCCAAACAATGGTGTTCTTTTACTTCGATCCCGCTCCAACGTTGGCCTGTTTATTGCAATGTTTAAAGACAGGCATTGATGAAATGCTTATAGAAATCAGACTAAACCGCTTATGACCTCAGATCAGCTGCACCGATTACTACTCGATAACCTCAACACCGCGGTGTTGCTGCTTAATGGCGACTTGGTTATTGACTATATTAATCCGGCTGCGGAGGCCCTGCTGCAGGTCAGCAGTGCAAGGCTCTGTGGTTCTGACGCCAATGATTTATTTGCCGATGGTGACATGTCCCAGAGCACCTTGAACGAGGCCTTGAACAGCGGTCACCCCCACACTCGACGCCACGAATATTTGCGAGTGCCGAGCGCCGAGTCCACTCAGGTTGATTACACCATAACGCCTCTAGAGCTCAATGAGCGACAGATGCTGCTGATGGAAATGCAGCCGATTGACCGCTTCTTAAAGATCAACCGCGAAGAGGCTTTGCTGTCAGTCCACGACACCTCCAAAAGTTTGGTTCGCGGTCTGGCCCATGAAATTAAAAACCCCTTGGGTGGTATTCGCGGTGCCGCACAGCTGTTAGATCAGATGATTGCAGAGCAGGGCCTCGACGGTGAAACCCGAGAGCTGTGCCAGATTATTACCACTGAAACTGACCGCCTGAGAAATTTGGTTGATCGCCTGTTAGGCCCCAATCATTTGCCCCATATCGAGAGCCTAAGTATCCATGAGGTAACCGAGCATGTCGCCAGTTTAATTGAGGCTGAGACCCAGGGAAGATTGCGGTTGGTCCGAGATTATGACCCTAGCATTCCCAATGTCGACGGTGACAGAGAGCAGCTTATTCAGGCTGTCTTAAATGTTGCACGTAATGCCATGCAGGCATTGCTCGAGCTGCCGATGGCGGATGCACAGATTACCTTTCGGTCTCGAGTACATCGCAACTTCACCATTGCTGGCCAGCACCATAAGGTGATCTGTCGATTAGACGTCATGGACAATGGCCCTGGTGTTTCTGAAGCAATTAAAGAACGTATTTTTTTCCCCATGATCAGTGGGCGCAGCGAGGGAAGTGGGCTTGGTCTCACAATTGCCCAGACAGCAGTCAATGGTCATCAGGGCATCATTGAATGTGAATCGGAAGTGGGTCACACCTGCTTCTCTATTTACCTACCTATAAAGGTTTAACATGAGCATCACATCAGAAATTTGGATAGCCGAAGATGATCGCTCTCTGCGCTGGGTCATGGAAAAAGCGATGACCCGAGAGGGTATTGCAGTGCGCAGTTTCGAAACTGGTGATGATCTATTAAAGGCGCTAAAAACCTCAGAGCCTAAAATCATCATTTCTGATATCCGTATGCCAGGTATCGATGGACTTGAACTTTTAAAGCAAATTCATGGCAGTCACGCCGACATACCAGTAATCATTACCACTGCGCACTCAGATTTAGACAGCGCGGTTGCCGCTTATCAGGGTGGGGCATTTGAATACTTACCCAAGCCGTTTGACCTGGAAGAGCTAGTCGATGTGGCGCGGCGGGGCTTGTCTTTTGCCGACGAAAATAAAGTTCAAGCAGCTCCCGCCGAGGTCTTGGCGGTAGCTCAGGAAATTATCGGTGAAGCCCCGGCCATGCAGGAAGTTTTTCGGGCCATTGGTCGCCTCTCTCACTCCAATATCACAGTCTTAATTAATGGCGAATCCGGCACGGGCAAAGAACTAGTGGCCCAGGCGCTGCATAAGCATAGCCCGAGACGCAACAATAAATTTATCGCACTCAATATGGCGGCTATTCCCAACGACCTGATTGAGTCAGAATTATTTGGCCATGAAAAAGGTGCTTTTACTGGAGCAGCTCAGCGGCGCGAGGGGCGTTTTGAACAGTCTGATGGAGGCACTCTGTTTCTGGATGAAATTGGCGATATGCCACCAGAGGCACAGACTAGATTGCTGCGAGTATTGGCCGAGGGTGAGTTTTATAGAGTGGGTGGCCACACAGCGGTCAAAGTTGATGTGCGTATTATCGCCGCGACCCATCAAAACCTTGAGGAGCTCGTGTCTGCAAATCGCTTCCGTGAAGATTTGTTTCACCGCCTTAATGTTATAAGGGTGCACTTACCGAGACTGGCTGATCGCAGGGAAGATATTCCTCAGCTGATGCAGCACTTTTTTCATCGCGCGGCCAAAGAGTTGGACATGGAGCCGAAGGTTCTGTCCCAGCCGGCTGAAGATGTCTTCTTTAATTTACCTTGGCCTGGCAACGTTCGGCAGCTGGAAAATATGTGTCGGTGGCTGACCGTGATGGCTGCAGGAAGGGAAGTCTTGTTAACTGATTTGCCTCCAGAGTTACAGGCAGACAGCGCACCAGTAGAAGGCCGGGGCCAGGGTGACTGGCAACAACTGCTTAGGCGCTGGAGTGAGCGAGAGTTAAAGCTGGGGCGCCGAGACATTTTGGCTCAGGCTATTCCTGAGTTTGAGCGAGCCATGATAGAAACTGCCCTGTCTCACACTGGTGGGCGCAAAAAAGACGCGGCCGAGCTGTTGGGTTGGGGGCGCAACACCTTGACTAGGAAGTTGCAGGAATACAGCATGGAGAGCCAGGTGCTTTAGCGGCTGTTAATAAAAAAATCACCCATAAAAAAACCCGCTGTTAAAAGCGGGTTTTTTCTATCAAGCGAGTAACTAGTGCTTAGTTTCATCGCTTTCTTCTGCTACTGCTTCACCGCCAGCTTCTTTCGACTTTTCTGCCGCAGCTTGCTGAACAGCAGAAGCAAACAATGCGTCAAAATTGATCGGTGGAATCATCAGCGGTGGGAACGAACCCTTGGTCAGCAAGTTATCGATCGCTTCTCGAGCGTACGGGAACAGCAAGTTGGGGCAAGTTGTGTTCAATACCTGAGTTAACTGCTGGTCTTCGAAGCCTTCAATGGTGAACAAGCCAGCTTGGTCAACTTCGACCAAATAGATCGTGTCTTCGTCACTGCTAACCGTGATGGTTAGACGCAGTGCAACTTCATAAATACCGTCATCAATTTTAGTCGACTTAGTCGCTAGGTCCTGTTTAACCTTAGGTGTCCACTGCTTGGTAAAAGCTGATGGGCCCTGGGGTGTTTCGAATGACAGGTCCTTAAGATAGATGCGCTGGATCGAAAATTTTGGCTCTGTGGCTGGTGCTTCGGCAGCAGCGGTTGTTGTTTCTTCAGTCATGATGCAAACCTTATTAATTAATTTTTAATGGCCGTTACAAACTTATATGGAGTCGACTTAGGGTAATTCAACCCCAGACTTGGCAAGAGCGTCTAAGTCTCCATTGAGGTCGAGTTTACGCAGGTCGGTATAACCTCCTACATGCACATCGTCAATCCAGATCTGCGGCACGGTATTTCTCGAGCCGCGCGCCATTATTTCGGCGCGCAATGCTGGGTCTGAATCTAGAGCTACGTCTTGGAATTCAATTCCCTTGGCGGTCAACAAACGACGCGCCTGGGTACAGAACGGGCAGAACTGCGTTCCGTAGAGTACAACCTGTGACATGGTATTTCCTTAAAGTGAGGGCTTTGGCTATGCGTCGGGTGATTAACCCTTAACGCCAGTTACCACTGGCATACTTTGACCTTGCCATTCGGTCATTCCGCCGCTTAATCGGCGAACGTTATACCCTTCTTTACTTAATATTTTTCCTGCACCGCCGGCATGCTGGCCCATATTATCGACTAGCACTACTACTTTACTGCGGCTCTTTTCCAGCTCACTCATGCGGCTGGCTATTTTTGAATGTGGAATATTGAGTGCGCCGTGGATATGACCCACCTGAAACTCATTGGATGGGCGCACATCGACTAAAACCGCTTCGTCAGCATTCATCATGCTGACCAATACAGAGCTTACGATGGGCTTGCCACCTTTGGATCGTTCGGTCCAGGCGAAGAAATAAATCAGGGCCATCAAGACGCTGATCAGGATCCATTGTTCGCTGGCGAAGGTAAAAATATCCACTTAGAGATGCTCTCAATTGGTTAAACAGAGTCCCGTCTAAACAGCCGGGGCGCGCAAGTATACACAGGATTGTTAGGCTTAGGAATTATGCCGTAACGATTAAGTCCAGCGACTCCAAACCGGAGTGCAATTATCGGGCAGTTTCGCGACCATGCCCAGCGCCGCCCAAGGTTGGTTGGGGCTGTGAAAGTCAGAGCCGCCAGATGCCAGTAGACCGTGGCGCTGGCATAAGTTGGCCATATCCCGAGTTACAGAGGGTATCTGTAATCCGGATATCACCTCTACCGCTTCCCCACCTACGGACGCAAACTCTTCTAATAAAGAGGATATTTTAGTGCCCGTCATCTTATATTTTTTGGGATGGGCCAATACCGCAACCCCGCCGGCTCCGCGAATCCACTCGACAACTGTTGCCAGATCTCCCCATTGCTCTTTAATGTCTCCCGCTTTGCCAGCGCCCAGATACTTTTTAAAGGCCTGAGCAATATTGGTGACTGCGCCAATCGCGACCAGATGTTGGGCAAAGTGTGGGCGGCCAACCTGGCCTCCAGCCGTAAAGCTTTTGGCGCCTTGCAGGCAATCTTCAAAGCCCAGACGTGCCAGTTTCTCAGATATTTTTTCACCGCGGTCTTCCCGGGCTGCAGACTGCTGAGCGACGCCCTCTAAAATAGCATCACTGGTAAGGTCGAGGTTTAGGCCAACAATATGGACGCCAGATTTTCGCCACTGGCTAGAAAACTCAATCCCCGGAATCATACGCAGCCCGGTACCGGCTGTGTCTATGGCTTCATAGGCTGCAATACTGTCATGGTCGGTAATCGACAGCATATCAAGCCCTCGCTCCAGCGCTAGATTAACTAGGTCTTGGGGCGGTAGAGTGCCGTCGGAGACATTGGTATGGCAGTGCAGATCTATATTCATATGATAAGTAATTTAAAACCGACGGCCATTGTACCAGCCTCAGCAGGCTTTATAATCAGGTTATGACTTCAGCGACATACATAGAGCCAATCGACCAGCAGCAGCGCCTTGAGGTGATTGCGGCCACTCAGCAATGTATTGCTCGAGCATCGGCGCTCTATGATCGTGAGTTTGCCTCAGTCGATGTAGATTTTGATCTTAGTGGTAAATGTGCAGGCATGTATCAGGTGCAGCGCAAAGGTCGACGTATTCGCTATAACCCCTGGTTGTTTGCCAAATACTATCAAGACAGCATGACCGACACCGTGACCCATGAAGTGGCCCATTACATTGTTGACTGCCTGTACGGCCTGCGCCGTGTTAAGCCTCATGGTAAAGAATGGCGCAAGGTAATGCTTGATCTTGGGGTAGAGCCTCATGCCACAGGAAGCTACAGCCTTGAGGGCATACCCGTGCGCCAGTACCAGCGCTTTACCTATTACTGCGCTTGCCGCACCCATGAGCTAACCATAGTGCGGCATCGCAAGATAATGAGTGGGCGTGCCAAGTATCTCTGTCAGTACTGCCGTGGCCCGCTATTGCGCTCTGATTTAGATGCCAGTTCAGACGGCAGTTTGGCCAGTAGCATTGAGTAGTTTGTGACAGAGCCGCAAAAGTCTGCCAGTGAATGGTTTGTGTATATTATTCGCGCCAGCGATCAAACTTTGTATACAGGTATTACCACCGACCCTGTGCGGCGGCTTGCTGAGCATCAGTCTGGTAAGGCGGGTGCTAAATACTTTCGTGGCCGCAGTGCCATCGAGATGGTGTATGTAGAAGCTAGTGATAACCGCAGTACCGCTAGCATTCGCGAGGCGGCCATTAAAAAGCTAAGTCGCTCGCAAAAGCTCACTTTAATTGGCTAGTAATTACTGGGTTGTATATACAGTTAAACCTTAACATCTTTCTAAAGATTTAAGATTTTATGGACACTATTGGCTATAAATAATAATTTTCTGGATATTTAGCCGAAGTTAGCGTAAAACTTCTTAATGGTTGTGAATTTACATATGTATATACAGGTATAGTTGTATAGACAGTTATATTGAGCATGCGCCTATGGCTTCAGACAAGTTGAAATTACCGCAGTTTGCCCTGATTAAGCAATACCTTCGCGGCCAGATAGACGCTGGCATATGGGTTGTAGGCACCCGTACTCCCTCAGAAAATGAGCTTGCTAGCACATTCTCTGTCAGCCGTATGACCGCCCGCAGGGCACTTCAGGAGCTAGCCGATGAAGGCCTGCTGTTACGCAAGCCAGGTATGGGCTCATTTGTCGCCAGACCAAAACCAGTTAGTCCACAGCTGGAGATCACCGACCCACTGCAGCAGGCTCAAGCCACAGGCACCTATAGCAATCGACTGATACGTCTAGAGTCTATGCCTGCAAGCGCAGATATTGCCCGGCTAATGGAGATGGGCACAGGTGATAGTGTTTATGAGCTGGTAATAGTTCATCTTGATGGTCAGAGCCCCGTCCAGTGGCAGCAGTTGACGGTTAACCCAGCTTTGGCTCCGGCCCTACTCAAGCAGACCTTTAATAAAATTACCCCGCAAGCCTATCTTGACTGGGTATCCCCAAGCACCTCGGTGGAACATCAGCTTGAGGCCGTATTGCCCAGCGCGAGCCAGCGCCGTGAGCTTACCCTGACCGAGGGGCCAGCTGCGCCATGTATAAAATTGACCCGCCGCTGCTGGACAGGCCAGCAGGTGCGCTGTTATTCCCTCTCTATGCACCCAGCTAATATTTATCGGCTGGGCACCAACCTGAATTAGGACCGGGCTTTCTATCTATGAAAAAAATCGCATTATTTGTTGATGTGCAAAACATTTACTACACCGTAAGAGACGGCCATCAATGCCACTTCAATTATTCGGCGCTGTGGCGACAGCTGTCTGCTGAGGGGGATATTGTTGTGGCTAACGCCTATGCCATCGAGCGCAATGACGCAAGGCAGCAGGGTTTTCAACAGATTCTTCGCGACCTAGGTTTTAATGTAAAGCTAAAGCCTTACATACAGCGCGCCGATGGTTCGGCCAAAGGCGATTGGGATGTAGGGCTGACTATCGACGTGATGGACGCAGTGTCGGGCGCTCTGGCAGGTAATCAGAAAGAGGCTCTTAATCAAAAAGAACTTATTGATCAGGTCGTGCTGCTGTCGGGGGACGGTGATTTCGATCTGCTACTCAAGCGTGTCAAAGAAGGTTTTGGCATTAATACCTTGGTTTATGGGGTACCTGCTCTAACGGCAGCATCGTTAATTGATGCCGCCACAGAGTTTCGGCCTATTCAGGGAGGCTTGCTCTTAAAATAGTGTTCTTTAAATAGTGCTCTTTAGACAGTGCTCTTTAAGCAGTCTTCGTTAAACAGTGCTCTTAACCTACATCTTGCTAGGTAATAATGCCGCCACCCGCTGGGCCCATGCCGCCTTGGCCACCCTGACCAGGCATAACAATTTGCGATGCCTGCTCACGGCGCATACGCTCCAGCTCTCTGCCCGCTTCTTCAACAGCTATAGCTGCCTTGCCTGCAAAATCTTCAGCTGCTTCACCAATCGTGGCACCATCTAATGCAAAGTTTAAAGGTATAGCGCCCATAGGGGTCATAACCTGAGCCGAGCCCAAAAAGGCGACCGGACGCCCTGGGTCATCAGAACCGTCTGCTGTAATCGGAATCAGTTTACGAATAGCACCCATCTTTTGATCGGTATAGTTTTCTTCACGAAATAGCCCGTTGGGGTCCATTGCGTTGTCTGCTTCGTTGCTCATGAAAAACCTTCAATTAGTGGTCGCTGGGAAACGCCTACCCTAGCAGACCAGCCTAAAAAGCTCTAGACCGATTAATGCCTACTTTTATGCCTATTTGATGAGGCCATTCCGGTGTCGATATTTATTGTCTGCTTCAACGGTTAGCAGTTTATGTTTTGAGCAAAACTAAACCCAGCGCACAGTATTGCACCCCATATGGCTTTGTGAGAACTGCCTCTCATCAAACTTGTGACAGCATAGAAAGAAGTGGCAATGGCAATAGGATTTAAATGGAATCACGACTTAAAGCAACAGTAGCAGTTTTTCAAAACACAGAATTTAACCAGTGAATATTGAGGAAAGGACTCATGAACTTATTCAGTTTTACTTGTTTGTGCACCATTGCCATCGGAACCTTATTTGGCGCATCAATTGGATTTTTCGCTTACGGAGCTGACGTCTGGACTAGCACAGGCATTGGCTGCGGACTTGGCTCTTGTGTAGCTTTGAGCGAATTATTCCCAGTCTTTGATTAACCATCATTAACTAGTTTATTAAGACACCCAATATATGTAACACCCATACTCTCCCCCGTTAGGCCACCGTGAGGTGGCCTTTTTTTGTCTGGGGGAAAGTTTTAGAGTCTAGCTGTCTAGGAGCTTAGTGGTTGTGCCCACCAGGACCATGCACATGGCCATGCTCTAATTCTTCGGCACTGGCATCGCGCACATCTTCGATGGTTACATCAAAGTGCAGGTTCTTACCGGCCAATGGATGGTTGCCATCGACAGTCACTATCTCATCAGTAACCGCGACTACAGTAACAGGCACTGTGCCGCCTTCACCGGTTTGAGCTTCAAATTGCATGCCCACTTCAATTTCATCAACACCCTGAAATGACGCGCGGGGCACCTCTTGAATTAACTCTTTTTGAATCTCACCGTAGCCTTCTGCTGCGGTGACATCGACGACCATAGCATCGCCAACAGACTTGCCTTCAAGGGCACTTTCAAGGCCCGGGATAATATTGCCCGCACCATGCAAATAAGCTAAAGGCTCTTTACCCGCTGAACTGTCCAGCTGCTGACCGTCATCATCAGTTAATGTGTAATGAAAGCTCACAGCGCTATTTTCTTTAATAGTCATACTTAATATTCCAAAAGGTGGCAAAACCGCCATTATGCTTTAACAATTAAAAAATATCGAATCCACAAACAAAAGATGCGTCAAACGAACGGTTCTGTCATATTTATGTCATATGGCCGTCATTTAATGGAAATCCGTATTGATGAGCGAAAAGAACAATATTATGCCCAAACACACAATCTTGCTGGTCGACGATGAAGCGGCGATCCGCGATATGCTGAGTCTTGCCCTAGAGGCTGCCGACTACAATGTGTTGGTGGCCGAGAATGCTCAGCAGGCCCACGCCACCATCATAGACCGGCACCCAGATTTGGTATTACTAGACTGGATGATGCCAGGCACCACCGGCCTAGAGCTTCTGCGCAGGTTAAAGCGAGACGAGTTAACCGCAAAAATTCCAGTGATTATGCTGACCGCTAAAACAGAGGAAGACAGTAAAATATCTGGTTTGGATGCAGGTGCCGACGATTACATAAGCAAACCGTTTTCCCCCAGAGAGCTTATGTCTCGAGTAAAAGCGGTGCTGCGACGTATTGGTCGGGACGAGTTAAAAGAGCCTATTACGGTGGGTGAACTTATATTTGACCCAATCGGGCACAGAGTTAGTATTGCCAATGAGCCTATCAATCTCGGCCCCACAGAGTATCGGCTACTGCAGTTTTTCCTCACTCACCAAGAGAGGGTCTACTCCAGAGACCAGATTCTCGACTATGTCTGGGGTGGCAATGTCTATCTTGACGAGCGCACGGTCGACGTTCATATTCGCCGTTTGCGCAAAGCAATTTCAGTTGCAGGCCATGAAAACTATGTGCAGACTGTGCGCGGAGCAGGCTACCGCTTCTCCACTCAACTAAAAAATGCTTAGAAAAAGGTATAGATCTATTGCGACCAGGAATGCATACAGAGATATGGCGTATAGTTCTGGTCGGGCTATTCACCGTATTTTTTGGTTGGAGCCTCGGCTATCCCCTTGAGATAGTCCTCATTGGCGCCGGCTGTTATCTCATTTGGACCTTCCGCATCATCGGCCTATTATTTAACTGGATCGACAAAGGTATGCGTGGCATTCCTCCTGACGCCGACGGTGTCTGGGGAGAAATTAGCGACACCCTTAATCGCCAGCGCCGCCGCCATCGCCGCGGCCAAGAAAAAATGCGCCGCACAATTAATCGTGTCACTCGACTAACAGAAGCTTTGGACCAGGGCATCCTAGTCTTGCGCAGCGATCTGACCCTCGACTGGTGGAACAGCGCGGCAAAAAACCTCGTGGGTTTGCGTTCATCCGACAGAGGCAGCGCGATTATGAATCTTATCCGTGACCCGCTATTTGTCGACTATATGCACAAAAAGGAATTTGTCGGCACCATAGAGCTACCCTCCATTATTCAGGAGGGCAGGTTACTGGAGTTTTCTGCCTCCTCTTTTGGCGATGACGAGATTGTCTTAGTTATCGCAGACATTACCCGCCTTAATAATCTTGAGACTGTGCGCAAAGAGTTTGTCGGTAATATCTCTCATGAATTACGCACACCCCTGACTGTCATAAAGGGCTATATCGAGACTTTAGGCGATAGCCCAAATAATACTCCGAGCGTGGACAAAGCTTTTGAACAGATGGCGACCCAGGTTAACCGTATGCAACTGCTGGCCGATGATCTAATTCTGCTATCGCAGTTTGAGGCAGACGGACAGACGACTAACAGAAATCCGATAAACCTTAATAATCTGCTATGCGAGATTATTGTAGAGGCAGAGCAATTAAGCAGTGGTAAACACAGCCTGCATTTAAACTGCCCCGACAGTCTTAGTATCACCAGTGAAATGAGCGCAGTACGCAGTGCTCTGGGTAACATTGTATTCAACGCCGTGCGCCATAACTCCCAGGGTGCCACGATTCGCATCAGCGTCGTTGAGTCTGCAGAGACTGTTTCAGTTGCCATAGCCGATGATGGGGTGGGTATAGATCCCCTAGAAATCCCCCGACTTACCGAGCGCTTTTATCGGGGTGATAGCAGCAGAAATTCAACCACTGGCGGCAGTGGATTGGGTTTGGCCATCGCCAAACATGCAATGACCCGCTGTGAGGGTAGCTTGCAGATCAATAGCAGCTTGGGAGAAGGCTCAGAATTTACTTGCCGTTTTCCGGTGCTTTAATGCTGCACAAAAAAAAGAGCACCGAAGCGCTCTTTTGATCCCAGCCTATCGGGCTAGACGATAAATGATAGTAAGTAGCAGGAAGTGCCAAAGGGCAGAGCCTAATCCTAGAACTTATGTTCCAAGCCAACGCCAAAGGCACTGTCTTCACTATCGCCAGAGCCGACTTCAGAGTCAGTGTTGTCCGTATAAAACACATAGGTTTTAGTGTTTTTACCTAGCTTGTAGTCCGCACCCATAGAAAATGTCTCTTCTTCATCACCATCTACATCATCTTCAATAGAGCCGTATTGGATTTTCAATGTGGTCTTATCAATCTTATAGGCGGCGCTAACAAAATAACCAGACTCATCCTTGGTACCAAGGTTATCTTCATTCTGTTGATACATAAGACCGAGTTTCAAAGCATCGATTTTGTACTGAGTAACAATGCGCAGCAGATCCTGGTTATCTAAATCTTGGTCTCCGGCAACAGCAATATACAGGTCGTCGTTACTGTAGCTCACCGAGTAAGACAGGCTATCGGTGAGGCCGGTGTCATCTATGCCGTCGCCATCGACGTCTTTGCCTTCCGCAGGAACCATGGCAACCGTGCTTGAGAAACCATCAACAGTAGGTGAGGTGTAAGCGACAATATTAGAAACACGGTTTTCACCTTCAAAGGTATTTTTGATGTCCCCTTCAAGGTCATTAAATAAATCGATTTTTTTCTGGGCTAGTTTAGTGGGGCTATCATGCTTACCTGCCCAAAGAGTGCCAAAGCTGCCTTTGATGCCGCCCATGATATTGCGCTGCTTAAAGGTCTGACCTTTGCAGTCACCGTCGTCAACACAGATTTCGAATTCTGCTTGATAGATAACCTGCAGGCCATCGGCAATCTCAGTTTTACCCTTAACACCCAGTCGCGATGCGTTGCTGTTCAGGTCCCATGTGTCTGTTGAGCCGTTGTCAGCATTAACAACAGAGACATTAACCTTGCCGTAAAAAGTATTGTCTGTGCTGCTCTTAATTGCGCTGCTCTTATTTACCCTGCTTTCAATAGCGCCTTCGGCAAAGCTATAAGAGGCAGTGCCCACAGTGGCTGCGATAGCCGCTGAAAGTATTAGTTTGTTCATATTCCGTCCTCAAAAATTTAGTCCGTTGGGCTGAGGCCCAGCTGCAGTTGCCATAATTTGTCAGCAACGGCGCAAATATAGGTGGGGAATGTGACATTCTTATGACAGATATGGGGGTAAAAATAGGACCGGCAGATTTTTTTAATCTGTTTTATTCAAACCCTTTCTATCTGTCATATTTGTGTCACATAACCCTAATACAGTGGTCTCGTACTAAAAACACGTTCAATTACTGCCGCACCAATGTGGCCAATGTAAGAGGTTTTTATGAAGCAACGTACTATCTTTGCAGCCATTGTAATGACTATGGCCTCAATCACAGCAACCACCTCTATGGCTCGCGAGTCTATAGAAGTAGTAGGTTCCTCCACTGTATATCCTTTTTCAACCGTTGTTGCTGAGCGTTACGGTCGCGCCAGCGGCAAGGCAACACCCAAAATTGAGTCAACAGGTTCCGGCGGTGGCATGAAGCTGTTTTGCTCTGGTGTTGGCACTAACTACCCAGATATTACCAATTCATCACGCCGCATCAAAAGCTCCGAATTCAAAAAGTGTCAGGCCAATGGCGTTACTGATGTCATTGAAGTGCAAATTGGTTATGACGGCATTGTAATCGCTAATTCTGTCACTGCACCAGTGATGGAGCTGAGCCGCAAAGATTTGTTTTTAGCTCTAGCCGCCAAGGTGCCCGGTGTTCTGGAAGGTGAGTTAATTGAAAACCCTTACACAACATGGCAGCAGGTTAACCCAGCACTGCCAGACACCGCAATCGAAGTGCTTGGCCCCCCGCCAACATCTGGCACGCGAGATGCCTTTGCTGAGCTGGGTTTAGAAGGCGGCTGCAAGCAAATCCCATGGATCAAAGCCATGAAGAAGACAGACAAAAATGCCTACAAAGATATCTGCCACACCATCCGTGAAGATGGCCGCTATATAGAAGCGGGTGAAAACGATAACCTGATCGTGCAAAAGCTACAGGCCAACCCTGCGGCACTAGGAGTGTTTGGTTTTAGCTTCCTCGACCAGAATGCCGACAAGGTACAGGGTACTAATATTGAGTCTGTCCCCCCAACCTTTGACTCGATCGCCGATAAGTCTTACCCGATTTCTCGGCCACTGTTCTTTTATGTTAAGAAAGCCCATGTTGGCGTAGTGCCAGGTATCGAGGGTTATCTCAGAGAGTTCACCAGTGAGAGAGCCTGGGGCGAAGATGGTTACCTTGCCGAAAAAGGCATGATTCCATTACCTATAGACGAGCGCAGAGTCATGGGCAAAAATACTCGGGCTCTAACGCCAATGACTGGCAGCGAAGCATTGCATTAATGAGAGTACTTTGCCAAAGTCATGCCCAGCTTAAACAGCTGGGCTTATCTATTTCTGAAGGGTTCTACTAGCTCTATGCAAGCGACTAATCTTCTTATTTTGCTCCTCGGTTTCGGCGTGCTTGCGTTTTATTTGGGCCGTGGACGGTCATTGGCCATTGCCGCCCCCCTCGGTGGCATCCGCAAATTGCATTCATTGCCTTCTTATTACGGTATGCATGCCGCCCTTTGGTGTGCGCTGCCATCTCTGTTTCTGCTGGGACTCTGGTTAATGTTTGATGAGTCGGTGATCAACAGTTTAGTGATAGGCTCCGTCGCCGCCGATATAGCGCCCATAGACACAGCCACTTATAACCTACTGCTCAACAAAGTAGCCAATCTTGCCGACGGTATATTGCCGCGCAAAGGGCAGACTGAATCGATACTTGCGGCATCTGACCATATGCAGTCTCTGCGTGTAATATCGAGCTGGTCCCTAACGGCACTGTTATTAGCTCTCTCTACAGCAGGCTTGTTTTGGGGCTGGAGCAAAACCGCCTCAGACTTTCGCGCTCGCCCAGCTGTCGAAAAAGTCATGCAGAACCTGCTGCTGGCCTGCGCCTGTCTAGCCATCTTTACAACTTTGGGTATTGTTCTGTCGGTTCTGTTTGAAAGTATCCAGTTCTTTAGGTCTGTGCCTATTTACGACTTTGTTTTTGGTTTGGAATGGAGCCCCCAAACAGCTATTCGCGAAGATCAGGTAGGCTCGTCGGGCAGCTTCGGTGCTGTGCCACTTTTTGTAGGCACCTTATTAGTATCGGCGGTTGCCATGGTGGTTGCTGTGCCGGTTGGCCTAATGTCGGCTATCTATCTCGCCGAGTACGCCAGTAAAAATGTCCGCAACTATGCCAAGCCCGCCCTCGAAGTGTTGGCTGGTATTCCTACTGTTGTCTATGGCTTTTTTGCAGCCTTAACCGTTGCGCCATTTTTGCGAGATTTGGGTAGCAGCTTTGGGTTAACCGTTTCGTCCGAGAGCGCCCTAGCCGCTGGTGGCGTCATGGGCATTATGATTATTCCGTTTATCTCCTCCCTCGCCGACGACGTGATCACTGCCGTCCCCCAGTCTATGCGCGACGGATCTTTGGCCATGGGCGCGACCAAGTCAGAGACAGTGCGCCGTGTAGTTATTCCGGCAGCTCTGCCAGGCATAGTCGGCGGCATTATGCTCGCGGTGTCCCGGGCTATTGGTGAAACAATGATTGTGGTGATGGCAGCAGGCATGGCCGCAAAGCTTACCGCCAACCCATTAGAGTCGGTTACCACGGTTACCGTACAGATCGTCACCTTACTTACAGGCGACCAAGAATTTGATAGCCCGAAAACCCTAGCAGCCTTTGCTCTAGGCCTAATGCTATTTACGGTTACCCTGTTACTGAATATCTTTGCCCTGCATATCGTCAAGAAATATCGAGAACAGTATGAGTAAGCCAGTGGACCATTTAAACAAGATCAAACATTCACTCCGCCGCCGAAATCGCGCCGAGGCGAGATTCCGCTGGTACGGTCGCGTAGCTGTTTTTATTGGCTTAGCTGCCGTGGCTGTTCTGTTTGGCGACATTATCAGTAAAGGCCATGGTGCTTTTCAGGCCACCTATATCAACCTTAGCGTTGCCTATAACCAAGACCTGATTGGCGTTGATAACTTAACCGACCCCGACGAACTGGCCATGGGTAATTGGCAAGCCTTGCCAAAGGCGGCCCTGCGAGCGCAGTTTCCAGAGGTATCTGGACGCAGTGACAAGCGTAAGCTTAGTGGCTTATTAAGTAGTGGTGCTGGCTACGATTTAAAAGATCGCCTGTTAGCTAATCCATTACTATTGGGAGAGACAGAGTCGATTTGGTTACTTGCCGATGACGATATAGACACCTATTACAAGTCTTGGTTAGCCGGCGATGCCTATGCTGCGCGCTTAACCGACAAGCAAATTATTTGGATTGAACAGCTACATCAGCAGGGGCAAATACGTTTGCAGCTAAACACCAACCTGTTTGCTCGCGGTGATTCCCGAGAGCCAGAGCAGGCCGGTATTCGCGGTGCTGTTATGGGCTCGCTATTAACTCTGGTGCTTACGCTGATGTTGTCCTTCCCCATTGGAGTATCAGCCGCTATCTATCTCGAAGAGTTTGCGCCCAAAAATCGCTGGACCGATTTTATTGAGGTTAATATCAATAATCTGGCGGCGGTGCCTTCTATTATTTTTGGTCTGCTTGGCCTAGCCATCTTCATTAACTTTTTTCATGTGCCAAGGTCTGTACCTATTGTTGGTGGCCTAGTGCTCACTCTCATGACCTTGCCGACTATTATTATTACCAGTCGAGCCGCTATTAAGTCAGTGCCGCCTTCTATTCGGCAAGCTGCTCTAGGTATGGGCGCCTCGAAGTATCAGACGGTCTTGCACCATGTGTTGCCCCTAGCTCTACCCGGCATGTTAACCGGCGCGATTATTGGCATGGCCCAGGCACTAGGTGAAACCGCACCTCTGCTAATGATCGGCATGGTGGCCTTTATTGTGGATATCCCCGGCAGCTTTACGGACCCAGCCACAGTGTTGCCCGTACAAATTTTTCTCTGGGCAGATAGCCCCGAGCGAGCCTTTATCGAGAAGACCTCAGCGGCCATTATGGTACTGCTAACCTTTTTGATTATCATGAACACATCGGCCGTGTGGCTGCGAAAGCGTCTAGAGCGCCGTTGGTAGAAAGGAATAGATTATGAGTCCAACAGATACAACCAAGCCTGCTAAGGTTGCCAAAAAAAGCCCTGCTCTTAAGACAAGCGCAGCGGCGCTTAACAAAGCTGCAGCGCCAAATAAAGCGGCAGCGCCCAAAAAAACAGCCGCGAGCAAAAAACCAAAGGCTGCAGCAGCTAAAAAGCCCAGGGTTATGGCGGCACCCAAAATGTCTTCGAGCCAAAGCTTAGATGTAGATGATCACAAGGTCACGGTAGGCAAGAGCTTTAGCGACAATGCCAAAATGACCATGCGTAACATCAATGTTTTTTACGGCGACAAGCAGGCCATTTACGACGTTAATATCGATATTGCCAAAAACGAAGTCATCGCCATGATCGGCCCATCTGGCTGTGGAAAATCGACTTTTTTGCGTACCTTAAATCGCATGAACGACACAGTAGAAGGCTGTCGGGTAGAAGGCGAAATATGTATGGACGGCGAAGACCTTTATGCCCCAAAGCTCGACGTTGTAGAGCTACGCGCAAGGGTAGGTATGGTCTTCCAAAAGCCCAACCCGTTCCCTAAGTCGATCTACGAAAATGTGGCCTACGGCCCAAAGATTCATGGCCTAGCAGACACCAGAGTTGATCTGGATGAAATTGTTGAAAACAGTCTGCGCAAAGCCAGTTTATGGGAAGAGGTCAAAGAACGACTGCACCAGCCTGGCACTGGTTTGTCTGGTGGTCAGCAGCAGCGACTCTGTATAGCAAGAGCCATTGCGGTTAGCCCCGAAGTGATTTTAATGGACGAGCCCTGTTCGGCACTGGACCCAATCGCCACGGCAAAAATAGAAGAGTTGATCGAAGAGCTGAGCCAGAACTTCACTATTGCCATTGTGACCCACAGCATGCAGCAGGCCGCTCGGGTTTCTCATCGCACCGCTTACTTCCATCTGGGTAAGTTGATCGAAGTGAACCCGACGGAGCAGGTATTTACTATGCCAGAGCACCAGCTAACAGAAGCCTATATTACCGGTCGATTTGGTTAGGCGCGTAATTTTATAAAAGCCTATAGCTTTAAATTAAAAGCAGGTTAAAAGCAGATTAATAGTAAGTTAAAAGCAGGCTAAAGATAGCCTCAACGGAGAATAACATGGCAAAAATGTCATTTGAAAATCACATCATGAAACAGTTCGACGAAGAGCTAGAAGAGATTCGTACGCGACTGATGGAGATGGGCGGCAAGGTAGAGCAGCAGCTACAAAATGCTGTGCGAGCGCTTATTGAAGGCGACAGCAAACTGGCAGAAGAAGTGGTGAGCGAAGATCACCGTGTCGACGATATGGAAGTCGACATCGACGAAGCCTGCATTTTGATTATTGCGCGACGCCAACCGGCAGCGAGTGACCTGCGACTAGTTATGATGGTGACCAAGGCCGTCAATGATTTAGAGCGCATCGGTGACGAGGCCAAAAAAATTGCCAATCACGCAATCATTCTAGCCGAGCAGACCGGTTCTTCCACCGGCTACCCAGAAGTACGGCACATGGGCGCATCGGTTAACCGTATGCTAGCCAATGCTCTAGATGCCTTTGCCCGCTTTGACGTTGAAGCCGCCATGAGCACAATCGACGAAGACAAGAAAATTGACCAGGACTACAAAACAGCCCTGCGTGAGTTAGCGACCTACATGATGGAAGATCCCCGCAGCATTAGCCGAGTGATTAATATTCTCTGGGTAATACGCTCTCTCGAACGCATTGGCGACCATGCCAAAAATCTCTGCGAGCAAATTGTCTTTGTCGTCAAAGGTAAGGATATTCGTCACCAAAAGTAATATTGTAGGGCACGTTATTAAGAAGGCTTATCG